>Ga0209640_10001321_pt1 | contig 20871 bp, 18 predicted proteins | sample RifCSP10_1_FD_184018 | JGI IMG/M metagenome (GOLD analysis project Ga0209640, IMG submission 184018) | Soil microbial communities from Rifle, Colorado - Rifle CSP2_sed 10_1 (SPAdes) (version 2) | ecosystem: Environmental > Terrestrial > Deep subsurface > Rock core/Sediment | place: Rifle...
TGAGCACCTGAGCACCCGAGAACCGAAGAACCAGCACCTGTGCACCTGAGCACCCGAGAACCGAAGAACCAGCACCTGTGCACCTGAGCACCCAAGCACCTATGAACCCTTCCAGTACTCCGGCAGTCCCGTCTTCGTCTCTCGAAGAATCGAGACTATGGCCTGCCGGTCCTGCAGCGTGAGTTGTCGGTAGCGGGCCCCTGTCTCGCGGCCTGAGAGTACTTCCCACAGTCGCTGATACACCGCATCCCTGGCTGCCTGCGGCATGCCGTCGAATGCCGGCGTGTAGATCATGTAGCTGCAGGGGTAGCGGAAGAGTCTGCGTCGGAGATCGAGATCGCGCAGCGACCGACCCTTCGCGTCGCGGGGTCCGCCGGCGCTGAACGCCTCGGCGAAGCCCGAGGTGCCCTTCACCGGCCCTGCCAGCGGCGCCTCGTCCACGAAGAGCATGTAGTCGACCAGGTCGTGCGCAGACTCGGCGACCCGCGCCGACGCGTCCCGGCTCGGCGCGGCCGCCGCCAGCCGCGCCTCCCACCCCGTGCGCGTGATGAGGTTCGTCATGTTCGTCTGGTGGGCGAGGACGAGCAGCGCGACGACGTCGCTGTACTTGCCCGGGTACCCGGTCAGATCGAAGAGCCCTTCGACCGAGGCGAGCGGGCGGGTCGGGTTGGCCAGCTTCGACTTGCCCTTGTCGGCGGGCATCACGGGAATGTTGCCCATGTGCCTGGCACCGCCGTGATCGCCCGTCACCCACCAGCCTCCCCACCGCTGCTCGAGCGGGCTGCCGTGAACGGTGGTGAACCCGTTGACGTACGAGATCTCGTCGGGAAGCGGATAGACGCTCTGCACCGTGAGTCCCGGGACACCCAGCGTCTCCCAGGAGAGATGACACGCCAGGCAGTCGTTGTTCCGCCTGAACCTGGGCGGGACGACGGCACTCTGCGGCAGCTCGTAGAAGATGACGCCCTGCGCCGGATCCTGGGCGGCGACTTCGAGAATGGACCCGCCGCGGACGAACCCGACGGCGACCGTGTCGCTGAAGAACACGGCGCGCGGATTGTGCATGTTGATGAACGGCGCCTGGAAGCTCGTTTGCGAGAAGACGAGCATCTGCGACTGGACCGGCACACCAAGGGCGTCCAGAACGGCGCGGAGGTATCCGGTCGTCTGGTCGAAGGCCAGCCAGGCGGACCCGTTCGCGAGGCGCGCGTCGAGCGCCAGCACGGCGTCAGACACGGGGGCGGATGAGTAGCCGATCGCCGGATGATCGCGCGACTCGACGAACACGTCGCGCCGCTGCGTGCCCACGGCGAGGCCGAGCACGACGAGGAGCGCGATCAGCAGGAACGCGAAGCGGGAGGGACGCTCGGCACGGAGGGCCACTCGAGAAGGCTACGTCTTCGAAGGCGGTCCCGCAAGCCCGGGTATCCTTTGATACCATTCGGCCGTCGCCAACCGAGGGAGCTGCCTGTGCCAACCCGATATCCAAAAGAGCAGATGCACCGCATCAAGTACACGAAGCTCACGCCGGAGCAGATCGGCGGCAAGCTGTCGGCGGCGGCGAGCGGCCCGACCAGCGCCTCGCCGCTGTCGGACGTGTTCGCGGGCAAGTCGCTGAAGATCGTGCTCGACAACGGCCCGGCGCTGACCTACCGGTTTGCCGACCGCAACCGCCTGTCGCTTGCCGAAGGTGATACCGCCCCCGTTCAGGCCGGGTATGGGGCGCTGACGCTCGATCGCCTCGCGATCTTCACGCACCTGGTGCCCCGCACCGAGCGCGGCTACACCGTCGTCGTCGATCAGGACACGAACCTCGCCACCGCGCTCGAGGTGTGGTTCAGCGGCTACGAGGACAACCGCGAGGTGCAGCGGCAGGTCTACTTCGGATACGTCGAACAGGCCGGCACGGCGGCGCCGGCCGCGCGGCACGGCATCACCAATCGCATCGAAGGCAAGGGCTTCTACTGGAAGCAGGATACCGGTGTCGAGACGATCGAATACTACATGTCGGTCATGTACTCGAACTTCGTCGAGCTGACGCGCTTCGGCGGCGAGCTGAGCTTCTGCGCCCCGTCGGATTACATCAAGATCAACGACGACAAGTACATCTACTCGCGCGTCGAGGCGGAGTTCTCCGGGACGATGACCACGTACCTGCTCGACCCGAACCGCGCCGAGCAGATCGGCATGCGCCTCGGCTTCGACGACACCGACACGCTCGAGTACTACATGTTCAGGGGACGCGGCGAGTGGGTCGGCCAGATCGCGCAGTTCGAGCCGTTCGGCGATGTCGGCACGCGGATCGTCCGGGGCAATGCTCCTGCCCCGGCGGCCAAGGGCGCCCGAGCCGTCTACCGCCCCTTGAAGACCAACGCGATCATGACCAGGCCCCAGGTCGACGCCGCCATCGCCAAGCGGACCACGGTGTTCGCCGAGGGCAGCGCGATGGCGGGCAACAAGGGGCCGGTCAGCAGCTTCCTCGCGGCCAAGGAGCTGACGCTGCGCTACGACAACGGGCAGGCCTACAGCTACCGGTTCGACGACGTCCAGAAGCTCCACTGGCGGCGCGAGGGCGACCTCGCGTGGCGCGAGGAGAAGTACGAGTCGTGGGAGTCGGCGCCCGGGGTCATCATGTTCGGCCACCTGCTGAGCGGCGCCCCGGATCACGACGCGTTCTCGATCGTCGTCGACTTCGACCACGCGCTGGTCACCTGCCTGCACGGCACGATGGGCACGCCGTACATGGGGAACGAGTCGGCGGTGAAGACCGTGTTCGGCGTCGTCGAGATGAAGGGCCTGACGCCGCCGACGTATCGCCGGCACCAGTTCACCGACGAGCTCGTCGGCCGCGCCATGACGTGGAACTACCGTCAGGGCCTGACGTCGATGCACCTCTACTCGACGCCGCATTCGCTGTCCTGGATCATCTTCCTGGAGAACGGCGCCGGTGGGATGGAGTGGAGCGGCCCGGCCTCCTACGTGAAGATCCGCGACGAGCTCTATCTGGCGTACTGGCTCGAGGAAGCGTGCAACGGCACGCTGGGCACGATTCTCATCAACATGCGGACGATGCGCAATTGCGGCATCGACTACGGCGCGGGACCGAACGGCTTGCGCCTGAGCGTCGTCGGCGCGCACGCGCGTCACGCGGGTCGTTTCAACGTGTTGAAATACTTCACGTCGAAGGCGGTGTAGGTATGGCCACGAAGACTGTCTCCACGCGCCGCTCCTTCATCTCCGTCGCCGGTATGGCGCTCTCCGCGCCGCTGGCCGCGGGTGTTGCCGGAGCGGCCGCGAGTCCGGTCGCGGGTGGCGACGACCTGAAGGCGCGGCTCGCGATGCTCGAGGATCTCGACGCGATCCGGACGCTGACTCAGGCGTTTGCCAGGCACGTCAATGCCGGCGCGCACGACGAGATCGCCGCGCTGTTCGCCGACCCGTCCGGCGGACACATCGATCCGTCCATCCACGGCATCGACGCGAACGGATTCGGCGAGCACGACGTGATCGACATCGCCCCGGATCGCCAGACGGCCACCGCGCGCCTCTATTGCACCGTGCATACCGAGACGGCCATCGGGCCCAGTTGCCCGCTGGTGGACATGGCGCGCCAGCAGGGCGGCGGCGTCGTTCGCCTCGCGGAGCCAGGCGTCTTCGAGAACCTCTACGTCAAACGCGACGGGATGTGGAAGATCCAGCGATCGACTCATCGGCCGGCATAGCCAGGACACCCGGTCCCGACGCGTAGGGCGGGCCGTGAATTGATTCGCCCGTGCCTATGGCACAAGTCCGTCCGGGACCAGTTCCAGCGCAACCGCAAGTGACCGCGCGCCGTCCGGGCGCCACGTCAGGAACGCAGGTGACTCGGGCTGCGCACCACAGGAAATACTCCCGGGAGCGATCGACCGGTACGTGACGAAATCGACCGCGCCAAAACTCGCAGCCGATGCCCGCACCTGGCCTTGTGCGGTGCGCACGACGATCACGATGCCGTCACCGCGGCACTCGATGGCCTGAAGCGTTCCGTACGTCCGCTGCTCGCCGTCCTTCAGCTCGCGGAGCACGAGCCTCACGCGCGATGCTGAATCGCGTCGTCCTGCGGACGCGGGCGCACTATCCGCGCTCTTCGTCTCGCTCGTCCGGACATCGGCGGCTGGCGTGTCGGGGCGCCGTGATCGCAGGCCGGCCAGTTCCGAGAGGAGTGCCCTGGCCTGCGTTCTTTGGGCCTGTGTCGTCGCATTCGCGAGAACAGGCCCGAGCAGCGCACGTGCGCCGTCGAGGTCATCGAGGTGGAGCAGCGCCTCGGCCAGGCCCAGCGCGGCGTCGTGATCGCGTGGATCGGCTTTGACGACCGGGGTGAGCACAGCGCGGACGCGCGCGTAATCGCCCGCCTTGAGAAGCATCGGCACGATCAGCTCTCGTGCCTCGCGACCGCGGAGTTGGACCTGGAACGCCGGTCGAGGCATCCCGTCCAGTTTCCGTGCCGCCTCCAGGTGTAGGTTGGCGTCCGCAGTACGGCCCTGCCGCAGCCGAACGCTCGCCAACGCCGCATGGGCAGCCCCCAGGTCCGGTCTCGCCTTCAGCGCCTTTTCGAGTCTGACCGCCGCGTCATCGACGCGACCGATGCTCGCCTGGACACTTCCCAGCCACGCGTCGACCTGTGCCTCGTCAGCCGGTGTGACGTCCGCGCTCACGCTCGTGACGAGCGCGTCTCTGAACTGGAAGCTCGTGGCCTGATACACCTCCCGGCGCATGTACGCCTGCACCTGGCGTTCGAGGTCGGCCGGGGTCATGCCGTAGGTCTCGCGCACCGCCTGATCCGGCTTGGCTCCTGTGGCCAGCTTGAACGCCATGTTGACCAGCTGGTCACGCCGGCGTGGTTCGCCGTGCAGAGCATGGTGAACGACGGCCCACGATTGCGCGTACAGCACCGCGCGGTCAGGCGTGTCGCGCGTGTACACCGGAGAGGCTGCAGTGATGGACAACAGTTGCGCGAGCGGGAGGCGGCGTTTGCGCAGCAGCTCCACGTGGCGCTCGATCGGTGTGCCAATGAGCGCGCGACGACCTCGCGAAACTGCTCGAGGCGAAGCGCCACGTCCCGCAGTTCTCCCGCAGACACGTTGCCCACGACCTGCAGGTGTTCGGAGCGAAGCGAGAGCCAGTCGGCGGCGGCGGGTACCGGCGTCGCCGCAACGATCAATGCCGCCGCTCGGACGCAGACCCAACGCACAGCGCGGATGATCCGCCCGCAGCATCAGGCCTGTCAACCACACCGGCGGTCACACGGACTGGTTACCGGTCGAACCCGAGCGCAAACAGCAACGCCGATCGCACGTCGCGCATACGATGCGGGGGCAGGGCCGTGACAAGCGCGCCGACACGGCCGCGAGGCACCGTCTGCATGTGATCCAGATTGACGGCGCACTCCCGCTGGACACCGTCCGCTGGAGTCAAGACGACTTCGGAAGGGATGTCGCGCACGGTCGAGGTCAGGGGCGCGACCGTGACCTCGCCGAGGACGTCCATCACCGAATCGCGGGTGAGAATCAGCACCGGGCGCCTCTTGTCCGGCCGGCCGAACCGATACCAGCGGATCTCGCCTCGACGCATCAGTCGGGCCAGACCTGCTCGGCGTGCCAGGTGTCGAACTCGCCGCGCCGCGCAGGCTTGCGGCGGTAGCCTTCACGATGGCGGCGCTCCAGCGCCTCGACCCGCAACCGCTCGAGCGCCGCCGCGAGCGCACGGCGCGCGAAGGTCGATCGCGACACGCCGAGGCGGCGGGCCGCCCGGTCCACGGCGGTCACCAGTTCGGGCTCGAGCGTCATCTGGACGGTGCGCATGTGGATGCCTCTAGCTATGCTAATAGCTATGCCTCGGCCGGTCAATCAGGTCAACGTCTCCGGGTCAACCTCTCACCGGAACCGCATTCACCCTGCACGGCGCCGCTACGTTTTCGGGCGCGGTCCCGCACGCCCGTGGAGGGCGATATGATGGTGGCCTGATGAACCCAGCCGTCACCCTCAGCGTCAACCAGGGCGTCGCGCTCATTCGCATCGACAATCCACCCGTCAACGCGCTCAGCCCCGAGGTGATCGACGGCCTGGATGCCGCCATCGACGCGGGCTCGAACGACCCGTCCGTGCACGCCATGGTCGTCATCGGCGCCGGGCGGACCTTCGTTGCGGGCGCCGACATCAAGGGGCTCGAGCAGCTCGCATGGGGAAGCGAGTCCGGCGCCCCCGACATGCACGACCTGCTGCAGAAGATCGAGGACGCACCAACGCCCGTCGTGATGGCCCTCCACGGTACCGCACTCGGCGGAGGCCTGGAGGTGGCCATGGCGGGCCACTACCGCGTCGCCGTGCCCGACGGGCAGATGGGCCAACCCGAGGTGAATCTCGGCATCATCCCGGGTGCGGAGGGCACGCAGCGATTGCCTCGTCTCGTCGGTCTCGAGAAGGCCATCGAGATGTGCGTCTCCGGCAAGCCCATCAAGGCGCCGGACGCCTTGAGCGCCGGCTTGATCGATCGGATCATCGAGGGTGACTTGGCGACGGGGGCCTCCGCCTTCGCCCGTGAGGTCGCCTCTCGCGGCGGTCCTCATCCGAAGACGCGGGAGCGCAAGGACCAGCTGCCCCCGGCCGATGCCGTTCCCGGGCTCGTCGCCGCAGGACGCGAAATGGCGCGCAAGACCCGACGCCGTCTCGAAGCGCCCGTGGCTGTCGTCGACGCGCTCGAGGCCGCGGCCACGCTGCCGTTTGCCGACGGGTGCGCACGCGAGCGGCAGGTCTTCTTCGACCTCGCGCGATCCGAACAGTCCAAGGCGCTCATCCACGCCTTCTTCGCCGAGCGCGGCGCGTCGAAGGTGCCGGGCGTGTCGAAGGACACCGCCGCCGCGACGGTCGCACGGGTCGGCATCGTCGGCGCCGGTACGATGGGCGGCGGCATCGCGATGGCGTGCGCGAATGCGGGAATGACGGTGGCCGTCACTGACGCCACGGCCGAGGCGCTCAGCGCGGGGATGGCAACCATCCGGCGCAACTACGACGTCTCGGTGAAACGCGGCCGCTTCACCCCGGCGATGGTCGAGGAGCGTCTTGCGCGCATCGTCCCGAGGCTCGGCTACGACGGCTTCAGTGAGGCGGACCTTGTCATCGAGGCCGTGTTCGAGAACCTCGCGCTCAAGAAACAGGTCGCTTCGGCGCTCGACGGCGTGGTCAAGCCGGACGCCGTGATCGCGACCAACACGTCGACCCTGGACATCGACGACATCGCCGCGGCAACCAGCCGTCCATCGAAGGTCCTGGGCCTTCACTTCTTCAGTCCCGCCAACGTGATGCGGCTCGTGGAGATCGTTCGCGGGAAGGCGACCAGCCCCGAGACGCTGGCCACGGCGCTGGCCGTCGCCAAACGGCTCGGGAAGGTCGGCGTCGTGGTCGGCAACTGCCGCGGCTTCGTCGGCAATCGCATGATGTTTCCCTATATGTACGAAGCGCAGTTCCTCGTGGAGGACGGCGCCACGCCGCAGCAGGTGGACGAGGCGTTGACCGGGTTCGGCATGGCGATGGGCATCTTCGCCGTGGACGACATGGCGGGGCTCGACGTGGCGTGGCGTGTGCGGCAGGAGCTACATCAGTTCAGCGAGCCAGGCGCCCGGAAGCCGCTCGTCGCGGACACGCTGTGCGAGATGGGCCGGTTCGGGCAGAAAACGGGCAAAGGCTGGTATCTGTACAGCGACGACCGCAAACCCATTCCAGATCCGGAGGTATTGGCACTCATCGAAAGGCTTGCACTCCAACACGGCATCCGCCGCCGGTCGTTCACCAGCGAGGAGATCATCGAGCGGACAATCTACGCCCTCGTCAACGAAGGCGCGCGTACGCTCGAGGAAGGCTTCGCCCTGCGCGCCGCGGACATCGACGTCATCTATATGAACGGGTACGGCTTCCCGGCCTGGCGCGGCGGCCCGATGTTCTATGCAGACCGGGTCGGGCTGAAGCAGGTGCACGCCCGCGTGTCTGCGTTTCGCCGCGAGCTTGGCCACAGGTGGGCCCCGGCGCCGCTGCTCGAGCGGCTGGCACGAGAGGGTCGCACGTTCAAAGAGTGGGACCGGAGCCGCACGGGCACGCCGGTCGCCGCGGGCTCGTAGCCGCATGGAATCCACGGCGCGGCGGGTCCGGGCCGTCGACATCACACTCGTCTGCGGTCAGTCAAAGAGCATGGCTTCACGGACCCGATGATGCCCACATCCACGATCGACGTCGAACGGCTCGTTGCCCTGGACGTCCACGTCCACCTCGAACACACCGGCGAGCAGACCGACGCCGACAAGCACGCGGCGGAGTACTTCAAAGGCGGCGCCCCACGGGACGCCGCCTCGCTCGCCGAGTACTACCGGTCGCGCAAGATGGCGTGCGTTGTCTTCACCGTCGACGAGACGCTCAGCGGGATGCCACGGCTCTCCAACGACGAGGTCGTGGAGTTCGCGCGGAACAACCCGGATATCGCGATCCCGTTTGCCAGCATCAACCCGACGCGCGGCGCCGATGCCGCACGCGAGGCCCATCGCCTGGTGCAGGCCGGGGCCGTGCGCGGCTTGAAGCTCCACCCTCCGATCCAGGAGTTCTTTCCCAACGACCGGGTCGCATATCCCCTGTATGAGATCTTCGCGGAGGCACGCTTGCCCGTGATCTTCCACACAGGGCACAGTGGAATCGGTACGGGCATGCGGGGCGGCGGCGGGATCCGGCTGAAATACGGCAACCCGATGCCGATCGACGATGTGGCGGTCGACTTCCCGGATATGCCGATCATCATGGCGCATCCCTCGTTCCCGTGGCAGGATGAGGCGATCTCGATCTGCCTGCACAAGCCGCAGGTCTACATCGACTTGTCCGGATGGTCACCCAAGTACTTCTCGCCGACGCTCGTGCAGTACGCCAACACGCTGCTCAAACAGAAGGTGCTGTTCGGGTCGGACTATCCCCTCCTGACACCGGATCGGTGGCTCGCGGACTTCGAGAAGCTGCCGATGCGTGACGAGGTCCGGCCGCTCGTTTTGAAGGAGAATGCGATTCGGTTGTTGGGATTGAAGTAGTCGTTCGGATCGTTCGGGTCGTTCGGATCGTTCCTGTTCTCGAGGTTCGCATGCGACGGCAGATTTGCGCACTCGGTGTTCTCGTAGCTCTGGCCGCTGTGCTGGCCGCCAGCGCGTCGGCGCAGTACCTCAAGTATCACGACCCGAAGGCGCCGCGCCTGCCCGATGGGACCCCGAACCTCACCGCGCCGGCGCCGAGGCTCGCGGACGGCAAGCCCGATCTCGGTGGACTGTGGAATGCCGCCGACGGCAGGTTCCTGACCAACATCACCAGACGAGCCGGTATCGAAGCGCCCTTCACGCCGTGGGCCGCCGCGCTGTTCAAGGAGCGTCAGGAGAACGAGGGGCGGGATCGACCAGCCGGCCGGTGCCTCCCCCACACGATTCCCAACGCGATGATGGTGCCCAACTACCCGTGGAAGATCGTTCAGACGCCCGGGCTCACGATCATCCTGTTCGAGAACTTCACGCAGTACCGGCAGATCTTCACCGACGGCCGTGACTACCCCACCGAACGCCAGCCCACCTGGTTCGGGTACTCGCTCGGCACATGGGACGGCGACACCTTCGTCGTCGAGACGCTGGGGTTCAACGACAAGAGCTGGCTCGATGACGGCGGACATCCTCGGAGCGAGGAGATGCGCACCACCGAGCGCTTCCGGCGGATCGACTACGGGCACCTCGAGGTCGAGTTCGCGTTCAACGACCCCAAAGCCTACACGAGGCCGTGGTCGGTGACGGTGCCGTTCAACCTGCTGCCCGACACCGACATCATCGAGAACATCTGCGAGAACGAGAAGGACGTCGAGCACATCTTCTTCGGGGGCGTGAAGCCGAAATAATGTGGGCCCTGGCCCTGACCGCGCTCCTGCTCGTCGCACCCGGACCTGGGCAACAGGCCGCGAAAGATCCGGATCGGCTGTACGCCGATCGTGAGCACCTTCCGAGCGCCCTGGAAGCGGCCGACATCTGGGAAGCGCGCCTTGCAGGCGGCGCCCGCGATTTCGAGGCCGCCTGGAAGCTGGCGCGAGCCTGCTACTGGCTGGGCAGCCACGTGCCGCGCGACGAGAGCCGCACGCAGTACGAGCGCGGCATCAAGGCGGGCAGGCGCGCGGTCGAAATCGCGCCCGGCCGCCCCGAGGGTCACTTCTGGATGGCCGCCGACATGGGCGCGATGGCCGAGTCATTCGGATTGCGGGCCGGGCTCCGGTACCGAGGTCCCATCAAGCGGGAACTGGAGACGGTCCTTCGGATCGATCCGGGCTACCAGCAGGGCTCCGCCGACCGCGCGCTCGGACGCTGGTATTTCCGCGTCCCGCGACTCTTTGGTGGCAGCAGGGACAAAGCCGTCGAGCACCTGAAGCGATCGCTCGCCTTTGCCCCCGAGAGCTCCGCCACCCATTACTTCCTGGCTGAAACCTTCCACGAGATGGACCGCGTGGACGATGCCCGCCGCGAGGCTCGGTTGGTACTGAACGCGCCGTTCCACCCCGACTGGACGCCCGAAGATCGGGAGTTCAAGCAGAAGGCGATGGCACTGCTGGAGCGCATCAAGTAGCGTGTTACAGGGTCGGTTCCCGGTACACCTCTCTCCCCGGGGTTGAATCTTGCCCGAAAGCGTGAAATCGTACGCGCCTCAGGGAGGCTCCATGACTCGACTCACTCGCGTGTTGGCTCTTGCAGTCTGCACCGTGTTGCTCGCCGTCTCGCTCGGCTCGGCTCAGCAGATCAACCGAAGTGCGGTGGACTTCATCACACCCGACAACATCAAGTGGGTGAGAAACGCCGCCGGCACCAATGAGCAGGCGGTGCTCTTCGGCGACCCGGAGAAGCCGGGGCCGTACGTGATCCGGCTCCGCTGGCTGCCGGGCAACATGAGCCGGCCGCACTATCACCAGAACGATCGATTCTTCGTGGTGATATCGGGAACCTGGTGGCTGGGCACGGGCGAGACGTTCGACCCGAACAGCACCGTTCCCGTACCTGCGGGCACCTACGTGATCCACAAGGCGAAGCAGGTCCACTACGACGGCGCCAAGGCGGAGCCCACGGTCATTCAGGTATGGGGCATGGGCCCGGCGACGTCGACTCCTGCCGAGAAGAAGTGAGTTGGGAGTTGGGGCAAGGATTACCTTGGGAGTTGGGAGTTGAATTCCCGCTCCCCGACCCCTGCCCTCCTGCTGGGGCTCGTCGTCACGCTCGCGACAGTCGTCGCCTATTCCTGGTACATCTCCGGCCAGATCTCCGGGCTCCGGCGACTGCAGACCGATCTCACCGACCGGAGCCGGCGCGATTCGCTGCAACTGCTCCGCATCCAGAACGACCTCAATCAACTCGGCCTGGCCATGCGCGACATGCTCGACAGCGACGAAGCGGGGTCCCCACCGCGCACGCCTGCGCGGCGGGGTGCCAAGCCCTATCCGCTCACCGCGTGGTCGAGCCAGTTCGAGACCGTCCGCCGGGACCTCGATGACGCTTTGACGCGCCAGGGCGAGGTCGCGCTGGCCCGGCAGACGCCCGAGCAGCGCGAATACCTCGCAACCTCGTTCAGCCAGTTCTGGAACGCCGTGGACCGCATCTTCGACCTTGCCGCCACGGGCCAGGAGAGCGAGGCGCGGGCTCAGATCCAGTTGTCGCTTCAGGCGCGGCAGACGGCGCTGAGCACGGCCGTGGCGCGGCTCCTCGTCCAGAACAACGAAGCCGAGGAGCAGACGGCCCGGCAGGTGCAGGACATCTACCAGCAAGTGCAGCGGCAGGTCTACCTGTTCCTGGCCGTCACGCTCTCCGCCATCGTGGCCACCAGCCTCTATCTCATTCGGTCGAACCGGACGCTCTTCGCCCGGCTCGCCTCCCTCTCCGACGAGCGCCGGGAGCTGGCGCAGATGCTGATCGCCACGCGGGAGTCGACGCTCCGTGAGATCTCGCGGGAGCTGCACGACGAGTTCGGCCAGATCCTGACGGCCATCGGATCGATGCTCGGACGGGCCGGCAGGCAGGCGCCGGACGGCTCGTCGCTGCGTGCCGACCTGCGCGAGATCGGCGAAGTGGCCCAGACGGCGCTCGACAACGTGCGCGGCCTCTCGCAGATGCTCCACCCCTCGATCCTCGAGGAGCTGGGGCTCGAGAGCACGATCGGCTGGTACCTGTCGACGACGGAGCGACAGCTTGGGATAGCGGTCTCACTGGAGACAGCCGGTGCGCCCGCGCCCGTCGATTCGACGAGGGCCATTCACGTGTACCGCGTGCTCCAGGAGGCGCTGAGCAACGTCGCCCGCCATTCGGGCGCCACCCGCGCGGCCGTGCGGCTGCGCTTCGACGACGGTAAACTGGTTCTCGAGGTAGAGGACCATGGACGGGGACTCGATCCCGGCACGGCGCGCCGGGGCCTGGGACTGGTGGCGATGCGCGAACGCGCGGCCCTCGTAGGTGGCACGCTCGAGTTCCTGAGGCCCACGCAAGGCGGCACGCTCGTGCGATTGTCGATGCCTCTCGTCGCAGAACATGGTCAACTCCCAACTTCCAAACTCTGACGCGGACCCAACTCCTAAATCCGACCCACTTCTTTGGGGGTTGAGAGTTGGTCGAGCGGCAGCCGTTGGGAGTTGACTGCGCGTGAGCTTATGACGAACCGAATCACGGTGCTTCTGGTCGACGATCACGCGCTCGTGCGGCGCGGCTTTCGCCGCATCCTCGAGGACGACCCGGCGATCGACGTCGTCGGCGAGGCCGGCAACGGCGACGAAGCGGTCCGCCTGTTCATCGAGCTGAAGCCCCGTGTGGTCGTGATGGACGCCGCGATGCCCGGGTCGAGCGGGCTGACGGCAACGCGGGCGATCCTGGCCGACGCCCCGGACGCAGCCGTCCTCATGCTCAGCATGCACTCGGAGGAGACGCTCGTGCGCCAGGCGATGGCCGCCGGCGCGCGCGGCTACATCCTCAAGAGCGCCATCGACCTCGACCTGGCGTCGGCCGTCAAGCGCGTCGCCTCCGGTCAGACGGTCCTCGACCCTGGCGTCGTTCGGCCGGCGCCGCTCGCCGGCGAGCGTACGCGCCGGTTGACGCCGCGGGAGACGGAAGTTCTGCAACTGATCTGCAACGGCCTCTCCAACCGCGAGATCGCGGCCAAGCTGGATCTCAGCGTGAACACCGTCGCCGTCCATCGCGCCAACATCATGAACGCCCTTGGCGTTCACAAGACGGCCGAGCTCGTCGTCTACGCGCTGCAGAACGGACTCGTGAACCCGCTGTGAGTGGCCGAGGGGTGAATCGCCGCGACTTCCTGCGCCAGGTGGGTTCAGGCGCCGCAGCGTCCGTGCTGCCGCTCCCGGCGCTTCTCGCGCAGGCGTCACCCGGGTTTCGGCTCGTCGACGTCACCTCGGCGGCCGGCCTCCAGTTTCGCCACCGAAGCGGCGCCTACGGAGGCAAGCTCCTCCCCGAGACGATGGGCTCGGGCTGCGCGTTCCTGGACTACGACGCCGATGGCTGGCAGGACATCCTGCTCGTGAACGGGATGGACTGGCCTGGCCAGTCGTCCGGGACTCGGGACTCGGGACTCGGGGCTCGAAGGCCGCGATCCACGCTGCGCCTCTACAGGAACAACCGGAACGGCACCTTCACCGACGTCACGCGCGCGGCCGGTCTCGACACCGAGATGTACGGAATGGGCGTGGCCGTTGGCGACTACGACAACGACGGGTTTCCCGATGTGCTCGTCACGGCGGTCGGCCAGAACCGCTTGTTTCACAACACGGGGAAGGGCACCTTCGTCGACGTGACACGCGCCAGCGGGCTTGGCGGCCGCGAGGCGTTCAGCACGTCTGCGATGTGGGTGGACTTCGATCGCGACGGGCGGCTCGACCTCTTCGTCTGCAACTACGTGCGGTGGTCGGCAGAGCACGACGTCTTCTGCAGCCTCGACGGCAAACAGAAGTCGTACTGCACGCCCGAGGCCTATCGCGGCGAGACCTGCTGGCTGTTCCGGAACCGGGGCAACGGCACCTTCGAGGACGTCACGGCCACGTGCGGCATTTTCAACTCGAGCGCCAAGTCGCTCGGCGTGGCCATGCTCGACTACGACCAGGACGGCTGGCCGGACATCTTCGTGGCCAACGACACGCAGCCGAACAAGCTGTACCGCAATCTTCGCAACGGCCGGTTCAGGGACGTCGCGCTCGAAGCAGGCGTGGCGCTCAGTGACGAGGGGAAGGCGCGCGCGGGCATGGGTGTCGATGCCGCGGACTTCGACAACTCCGGTCGATCGGGACTCGCCGTCACCAACTTCGACAACGAGATGATCGGGCTCTACCGCCCCCAGGCCTCTGGCGGGTACGCCGACATCGCCACCAGGTCGGGCGTCGGCGCCGCCTCGCTCAATCGGCTGGGATTCGGGTGCGTGTTCGTCGATCTCGATCTCGACGGCGCGCTCGATCTGGTCGTGGCCAACGGCCACATCGACGAGACGGTCAGGAACATTCGCGGCAACGTCGGCTACGCGCAGGCGCCGCTCCTGTTCCTCAACCAGGGGAACGGCGCATTCCGCGAAGCCGCATCGCAGGTGGGCGGCGGGTTCGCTCAGCCGCGCGTCGGCCGCGGCCTCGCGTACGGCGACTTCGACGGCGACGGCGACGTCGATCTGCTGATGACCACCAACAACGGACCGGCTGTGCTGTTTCGCAACGATCAGACCGGTGGCAATCGCAGCGTCCGCTTCAGGCTCATCGGGACAGCGTCCAACCGCGATGCCATCGGCGCCACCGTGCGCATCGTCCACGGCGGCGGCAGCCAGTCCCGGATGGTCCGGAGCGGCTCGAGCTATCTGTCGCAGTCGGAGCTGCCGGTCACCTTCGGCGTCGGAACGCGTGATGTCGTCGACCGGGTGGTGATCATGTGGCCGAACGGGAGAGTGGAAGAGTTTCCCAGAGTGGCCTCGGGCCGACAATACAACTGCGTTGAAGGAAAGGGGATCTCGGAGAGCGCTCGATAACTCCCAACCTGATCCCGGTCTATGATCCTTGAGAGTTGGGAGTTTTGGGAGTTGGCAGTTGGGAGTTGTTATGAAGAGGCTCACTCTGATCGCGTGTCTCGGAGTCGCGGTGGTGATCCCGATCGGGGCGCAACAGGCTCAACCACCCGCGGCACCCGCGGGCCCCGCCTTCGAAGTGGCCTCGGTCAAGTTGAGCAGCCCGGACCCGTCCGCCAACCCGATCCTGGCAATGATGCCGATGGTCCGTCCGGTCGGAGGGCGCTTCACGGCCACGAACATACCTCTGCGGCTGCTCGTCCGCATGGCGTACGAGGTGCAGGACTTCCAGATCGACGGCGGACCCTCCTGGCAGATGTCTCAGCGCTTCGACATCTCGGCCAAGGCCGAGGACGGCTTCAAGGGCGGCCAGGCAGAGATGATGCCGATGCTCAAGACCCTCCTCGCCGACCGCTTCAAGCTGAAAGTGCACATGGAAACGAGGGACCTGCCGGTCCACGCGCTCGTGATCGCACGCGAGGACGGGAAGCTCGGGCGCAACCTCAAGCCGTCGACCTCTGATTGCTCGAACGCCGCGGCGGAGCAACAGAAGCTCGTCGATGCGCTCACGAAGGGAGGGCCTGCCGCGGCGGCCGCGCTGCTTCCAAAGCCCGGCGAAACGCGCCGGTGCTCAATGATGCCCTTTGGTGGGAGCCTCGCCGATGGCATCGGGATGCGCGCCGACGGACAGCCGATGTCGATTCTCACCCAGCTGCTGACGCAGGTCACCGGACGGATCGTCCAGGACAAGACGGGCCTGACCGGGCTCTACGACTGGGAAATGAAGTTCGACCCCCAGGCGCTCATCCAGATGGCGTCGGCCCAGACGGGCCTCAACCTGCCAACCGGTCTGACCTTGCCCGAATCGAACAGCCCGTCGCTGCTGACGGCGCTGCGCGAGGAGCTGGGCCTCAAGCTCGAGTCAGGTCGCGGTCCTGTGGACGTGCTCGTCATCGACAGCGCCGAGATGCCGACGCCGGACTGATCGACTTCAACTCCCAACTCGATCCTTGTGCCAACTCCCAACTCCCAAGGTACGTATGCCTTGGACAAACCACGCAATTGGGCTCTCCGGCGCTCGACTTCATCACCGACTGGATCATTTTGGGAGTTGGGACAAGGATCGCTTTGGGAGTTGGGAGTTGTCGAGGTAGTACGTCCTTACTATTGCGAGCGCGGAGACCGCGCCGGTACAGTCTCGCGGTGCCCCATATCCATGTCTCCGCGGAGCTCCCAGGTATCAGAGCGCTGCTCGCATTCCGGCCGGAAACCGCCGGGCCGCTCGCGGCGCTGGCCAATGCGCTCCTCCACGCCCCGAATTCTCTCAGCCCTGGCGAACGAGAGCTGATCGCGGCCCACGTCTCGTCGCTGAACGACTGCGACTACTGTCGCGACAGCCATGCGGCCATTGCCGCCTGTCACCTCGGTGACGAGGCAGCCGTCCGATCCGCCGTCGAGGACCCGGAGTCGGCGCCGATTTCCGACAAGCTCAAGGCGCTGCTCTCCATCGCGGCACGGGTGCAGCAAGGCGGCCGCCAGGTGCGCGACGAGGACGTCGCGCGCGCCCGCCGGCACGGCGCGACCGATACCGAGATCCACGACGCGGTGCTCATCTCCGCCGCGTTCTGCATGTTCAATCGATACGTGGACGGCCTGGCTGCGTGGACTCCCAGCGACCCAGGCGGCTATCACGCGCGGGCTCGACTGGTGGCCGAGCACGGCTACTCCATCTCGCTCCCCCAGCCGGCCACCTCCAGTTGAGGTCCAATTGGGAGTTGGAACAAGGATCCAATTGGGAGTTGGGAGTTGAGCCCCCCTCCACCGTTCGCGTGGGACGACTGGTACGCCCTCGTCGGAGGTCGATCGATTCGCATCGACGAGGTCAGTGACTACCTGCAGCGCATCTACGACGACCAGTACGCGCGGTTCGACGGCGAGGTTGCGTCGAACCGGCGCGAGTTCTCGTCTCCTGGTGTGGCCGCGCGTCATCTGAAGGCGAAGGCCCTCGAGTTCGGCGCGGACATCGTGGGCATCTGCGAGATCGAGCCGAGCGACCTCTACCGCGGCCGGACCGTCACGGAGAAGTTTGCCATCGCGGTCGGGCAACGGATGCGGTGGCGCGAGTTCCAGGTCGTGCCCTCGCGTGCATCGGCCATCGAGTGCCTGCGCGTGTACTTCACGCTCGGCGAGACGGTCATTCAACTCGCCGCCTACGTCCGGTCGCTCGGCTACACGTGCAAGGTCGAGCATCCGATCGGCGACAGCGACCTGCTGCACATCCCGATCGGCCTGAAAGCCGGATTCGGCGAGCTGGGCCGCCACGGCTCGATCATCCATCCGAGCCTCGGGCCGCTGTTTCGCATGGGCAGCGTCATCACGTCGATCGACCTGGACATCGACCACCCGATCGACGCGGGCATCGCGAAGTTCTGCGACTCGTGCCGCGCGTGCAGGAAGTTCTGCCCTCCTCAGGCGATTCCCGACGAGCGAAGCCCCGAGGCTGGCAAGGACCACCTGGGCTACGACCGCTACGTCGTCGACACGGGGCGCTGCTTTCCCTACTTCGCGAAGTACTCCTACTGTTCGATCTGCCTGCCCGTGTGCGCCTACAACCACAAGGAATGGGCGAAGGACTTCGACGGGTTCCAGACGAAACTCTTCCCAAAGGTCATCATGCTCGATTCGCCTCCGCCCGCCGACCTGCCGGACGCGGATCGCCGTCACCTGTATCCCAGGATCAACCGCCCGTGAAGCACATCGTCTCGATCGCCGCCTTGCTCCTTTGTGCCCTCGCCGGCACTGCCGTCGCCCAACCGGCGGTCGCCACACTCACGGGCCAGGTCGTCGATCCCCAGAACGCCGCCACGCCAGGCGCGACAGTCACGGTTCGGCAAGTCACGACGTCCACCGTCTGGTCCGCGACGAGCGATGGGGAGGGGCGCTTCGTGTTCCCGATGCTGTCGCCAGGACGCTATGACGTCGACGTCGGTCTCGACGGCTTCGCGCCGTGGCGCAATGAGGGCGTGACGCTCGAGGTGGGCCAGGATCGGGCACTCGACGTGCGCCTGAGAATCGGCGGCATTCAGGAGGCGGTCGTCGTCCGCGGCGCGAGCCGTCCGGTGACGACAGCCGTCGACGGCGTGCTGTCGGCCGCGCGGATCGAGTCGCTGCCACTCAACGGGCGCAACTTCCTGGAACTGGCGCTCCTCGTGCCTGGCAGCAACCCGACGCCCGTATTCGATCCCACCAAGACCAACAGCGTGCTCATCGCCTCGGCCGGTCAGATGGGCCGCGGTGGCAACATCACGATCGACGGCCAGGACAACAACGACGACGTCGTCGGCGGGCCGCTGCTCAACCTGCCGATCGACGCCGTCCAGGAATTTCAGATCGCCACCAGCCGCTTCGGCGCGGACCTGGGCCGGTCCGCCTCGTCGGTCATCAACGTCGTCACTCGTTCGGGAACCAACATGACACGAGGCACGGCGGCCGTGTTCGCGCGCGATGACGCCTGGCAGGCCCTGCCCGCCACGCTCGACAACCCGGACGAGGCGCCACCGTTCGATCGGCAACAGGTGTCTGGAGCCGCCGGCGGGCCCGTTCGCCAGGACCGCCTGTTCTGGTTTGCCTCGGCGGAAAACCGTGACCAGGACGGCGCCGTGATCGTTGGAACCCGGGACACGTCCACGCGGTCCATCGTGCGCAGCTTCGCTCCAGCGCCCCTGCGAGACCGGTTGTGGTCGCTGCGACTCGATTCAGGCGGCGCCGCCAACCGGTTCATGGTGCGGTACGCCGGCGAGTGGGCCGCCGACACCGCGGCCAGCGCCGTCGAACGCGCCGTGGGCTCGGCGACGCAGCGGCAGAACGCGACGAACCGCTACAACAGCGTGCTGGGCATGTGGACATCCACGCCGAACAGCGGCATGGTGAACTCGCTCAGCGTCAGCGTCAGCACGTTCCTCAACAAGACGCTGCCGGTCGCCACGGCGCCGCAGTTGACGTTCCCGAGTCTCCAGGACGGCGCTTCCTTCCGAATGCCCCAGGAGACGCGTCAGAGACGCCTCCAGATCGCGGACAGCGCCACCATCGTGCATGGCGCGCACAGCCTCAGGTTCGGCGGCGAGCTGCAGCGCGTGGACGGTGAGTTCAGGCTCGGCGTCTTTCAGCAGGGGCGAATCGAGCTGATCCAGGACTTCCCCAGCTTCGATCACACGGGCGACGGCGTCATCAACGACAACGACCTTCTCTTCGCCGTCACGCTCAGAAGCGGCAAGCCCGACCAGGGGCTGAACCTGCCGGACTCGGACAACACGCACCTGGCGGGCTTCATTCAGGACGACTGGGCCGTGTCGAACCGTGTGCGGCTCAATCTGGGATTGCGATACGAAATCGACACCGAGGTCAACAACCAGGGCCGCGTCGACGAGCTGAACCCGATCGTGCAGCCGTTTGTCACGAGCGCGCGGCAGCGAGACCTCAACAACCTGGCACCGAGGATCGGATTCGCCTGGAACGCCACCGACGAAGGCCTGGTCGTCCGCGGCGGGTACGGCATCTACTACGACCGGATCGTGCTCCAGATCCAGTCGCTCGAACGAGGGCTCGACGGCCGGGCGCTTCCCATCGAAGTACGCGCCGGCAATGTCTTCTTCGTCGACCCGAACACGGGCCGGCTCCCGGCGTTTGCACCCACGCTGTCGAACCCGTTCACCGGCTTCATTCTCCCTGGCGCCGGCGCCTCGGGCATCAACATCATCGACCCGCACCTGCAGAACCCCATGGTGCACGAGCTGCACCTCGGCTTCGAGCAGCCGGTCGCGGGCGCGTTCGTCCGCGTCGACGTGATGCACAACATCGGCCGAAACTTCCTGATCGGCCGCACGGTGGGCGAAGTGTTCAACCCGGTCGTCGGCGGGCCGGATCGCGTCGTCAACATCGAATCGAGCGCGAGGACCACGTACGACGGCCTGCTGGTCTCTCTCGACCGGCCGCTGTCAGGGCGGTACGGCTTCCGAGTGGGATACACGTTCTCGAAGGCATTCAACTTCGCCAACGACGACCAGATCCCGTTTCTGAACGGCCCGATCGATCCGAACGACCTGGAACGCGAGTACGGCCCGACGCCGAGCGATCGCCGTCACCGTCTCGTGGCGTCCGGCGAAGCCCTGCTGCCAGGCGGCGTCTACGTGGCCGGGCTCTGGACGATTTCCTCAGGTGTGCCGATGGACATCATCATGCCCGACGGCCGGACGAGGATTCCCGTGATCCAGCGAAACGCCGGCGGGCGCCAGTTCGAGAGCGCCGCGGAACTGAACGCGTTCATCACCGGTCTCAACGCCAGCGGCGGTATCGACGGCGTCCTGCTCCCGCTCGTCTCGAACGACGCACGTTTCACCGACACGTTCAACTCGCTCGACCTGCGCGTGTCGCGCCCGTTCGCCGTGGGGACGCGCGTCCGCATCGAGCCGATGCTCGAAGTCTTCAATCTGTTCAACGCGACCAATGTCCTGGGCGTCTCGAACGTGAACTACTCGGGCTTCTCGAACGTGCTCGTGCGCGATTCCGAGGATCCGACCGGCCCCGGCTTCCTGCGCTCGAGCGCCTTCGGCCGGCCGGTCACGACGGCTGGCGGCGTCTTCGGCTCCGGCGGCCCGCGCGCCATGCAGCTCGCCGCAAGGGTATCCTTCTGAACGAATGGGGTTCACCCTTCTCGGTTCTCACTTCTCGGTTCGTGTTCACGTTCATGAACGTCGAA
>Ga0209640_10001322_pt1 | contig 20856 bp, 17 predicted proteins | sample RifCSP10_1_FD_184018 | JGI IMG/M metagenome (GOLD analysis project Ga0209640, IMG submission 184018) | Soil microbial communities from Rifle, Colorado - Rifle CSP2_sed 10_1 (SPAdes) (version 2) | ecosystem: Environmental > Terrestrial > Deep subsurface > Rock core/Sediment | place: Rifle...
GGGTCTCGACCACCATGCCGTCGGTGCAGATCGTCGAACAGGACGTCTGCAGCTTCGGCATCTTCTCGATCTTGACGACGCAGACGCGGCAGGATCCGTCGATGCTGATGCCGGGGTGATAACAGTAGTAGGGCACCGAAATGCCGGCGTCGATGGCGGCCTGCAGTACGGTGCGGCCCTTCTCGACGGTGACGGAACGCCCGTCTATGGTCAACGTGACCGTTTCCATATCCTGCCAATCATATCAACCCACCAACCACTATCCACCAACCACCATCCAGCAAGAGCTTGACGGCGCGCGGCGGTCGGCCTAGAGTCCGCAGAGCGGAGGTGGCATGCAGGCAACCCGCGCGCGGTTCGTCTCCTTCCTGGAATGGGCCGTGGCCGCGGTCGTCCTGGCCGCCGTGGCCGCGCTGGGATCGATCGTCGCGCGCGAAGTCCGCACGTTGAACGCGGTGACGCCCGTCATCGCGGGTGAGACACTTCCGGATCCTCCTGTTCCTGCCGGCATTCCTTCGCGCGCGGTCTCCGTGCCGATGCTGCTGCTTGGCGATGGCCAGACGGTTCGCATGGGCGAGGGACTCGAGACGGTGGCGCAACGGCTTGGCGGCGCGGCCGAGACACGCCCGCCGTCGGTGGAGCGCGCGCCCAATGGCGTACGGCTCACGCGGTTCTATGAATACGCCGGCGCGCGGTTTGTGCTGGTGTTCGAGCCCCTGGAGCGGACGGGCGAGCCGCGCCTCGCGGCGATCTACCTGCCGTAGCCGTCAGATCTGATCGAACTCCGCGATCGCCGCCTGGTCGCGGTTGATCTCGACCTGCCGCACCTGGCCGCTGGTCGGCATCTTCCACTCCACGATGCGGTTAGTGACGGGCACGACCGCTTCGTGCGTCCGGCCGTCCGTGTACGTCACGGTAACGGTGACGGGAATGTCGAACAGGAGCTCGCCGACCTGCTCGAAGCGCACGGCAACGGCGCCGGGTGAAATCGTGCGCGCATAGCGCACCTCGGGAATGTCGGCGCCGTAAATCCATCGATCGAAAAAGCGATCCAGCGGACGGCCCGATTCGGCCTCGAACGCGCGCCGCAGGTCGTCGGTTCCCGCCTTCTGGAACTTCTGTTCGGTGTAAAACCGGCGAACCGCGGAGAAGAAGGTCTCATCGCCCACGAGACGGCGCAGCATGTGGAGCACGGCGGCGCCCTTGTTGTAGACGAGCGCGCGGAACACCCGTGGCCGCGCCTTGATGTGTCCGAGGCGGTATCCGAGATACACCGGTCCCTCATCCGATTCCGCGAGCGCCCACTTCCTGAACTGCTTCAGCATGTCCTGGAACACGCGCTCGCCGCGGGTATCACGCGCGTACAGCGCCGCGAAGTACTGCGCGAAGCCCTCGCTGAGCCACTGCTCGTGGTAGTTGCGCCAGCCGACCGCCTGGCCCCACCACTGGTGCGCGAGCTCGTGGGCGATGAAAAACTCCGGAAAACCGGAGAAAGAGGCCGGGTCATTGCTCCAGGTCGATCGTGAGCCGGGCAGCGGGCTGTTCAGCACGGCAAAGTAGCCCGGGCTGTGACCGCCCGGCAGCTCGTGCTCGACGAGCGCCACGGTGGTCGATTCGTACGGGGCGTCGCCGACGATCCCCGCGTAAAACCGGACGATGTCCTCGACGTCGGCCATCAGCGCACGGCCGCGTCCCTGCTGGCGCGGGTTCGCTTCCACGGCGATCTCGACGAACCGGGGTGGACGCTGATCCTCGCTGTCGGCGAGGTCAATCGTCGAGTCCGCCACGCGCACGAAGCGGCTGACCACCAGTGCGAGATACCGCAGCGGATCGCTCGCCGTGAACACGTAGGCCTTGCCGTCGGTGAGCGCGAGCAGGTCGCGCAGCGTGACATCGGTGCTGCCCCGGGGCCGGCCCGTGGCGACGCAGGCAAATCCTTCGGGCACGGTGATCCGCAGCGTGGCGGTGGCGTAGTCGGAGATCGGGTTTTGCGGGTACCAGTACGAGCGATTGCTCAGGAGGAAATTCGGCTCGGGGGAAATCGACGGGTCGTCGGCCGCCTCGCCGCGCTGCACGCTCTCGTCCTCGACGTTCTGCGGCTCGACGCGTCCCGAATAGGCGACGATGAGCGTCATCTCCATGTCGCGCTCGAGCGGAACCGGCAGGTTCACGATGACGCTGTTCTGATTGCGAACGCGCAGGTGAAACAGGCGCCCGTAGTCCGGACTGGCGATCCCGGTCACGGACAGTGAATCGGCCAGCCGGAGCGTCAACGCCGACAGGATCGGCGCGCGCACCTTGAGGCGAAGCCGCGCCCGGCCGTCGATGAACTCACGGCCGGGCGACACCGTCGCCTCGATGTTGTAGTCGAGCACGTCATAGTCGCGGTAGTCGTCGTCGCTGAACGCCCGGTCGAGCACAGCCGCGCGCTCGGCCGAGGTGTAGAGCGAAATCGTGCGCCGCCGCTCGCGATCGAACAGCGTGACGTCCTCGGCCTGGGTGACTGAGCGCGAATACGTCAGGTCCCCGTAGCGCCGTGTCTGGACCTCGGCCAGCAGTTCCCCCGGCTGGGGAAGGAGATACCAGGGCTCTCCGCTCAGGTCGCGCAGATCGAGGCTGAAGGAGTTCTGGCTTTCCCGCGCGAACATCTCCTGCGCCCGCCGGAGCTGGCGCGGGCTGGGGCGCCCGGGCGTGAGACTGGTCAGGCTGACCCGGTTCCCATAGTCCGACGGATGCAGGCGCACGTACGCCGAGTCGAACTGGGCGCTGAGCGTCTCGGCGCCGGCAAAGATGCGGAGCTGGCCGCGCTCGGTGACCGGCGTGGGCGTGAATCGCATGAGGCCGCGGCCGAAGAGGACCATCCCCGTCGTGCCCGCCTCGCTTTCCAGCAGGTACACGGCTCCTTCATCCAGGGTGATGACGACATCGGTCCCCGTGATCATCAGGCCGCGCGCGTCGTAATAGGCGGCCGCATCGACGCCCAGCCGGTAGAGACCCTCCACGGAGGTCAATCCCTGCGCGCCCGTGATGCGCCACCCGTCCACGCCGCTGCCCGGCGGCCGTTTCACGTCAAGCAGCGCCGTCACGATCCGGGCGCGCCCCGCGGTTTCCGTGAACATCTCGACCACGAGCCGGTAGCCGTTGTCAGGGAGGGTGCTCTCGAGCGGCGCGCGATCGCGCTCGTTCACGACGATCCGCCGGGCGCCTGGCACGAAGAGATCGCCGCCGAACTGCTCCACCTGCTCCGGTTCGGCCTCAGCGCCGAGGAGCGAGGCGAACCCGGCCCGGTCGCCGGTCTGGAGCAGCGCTTCGAGGCGGTCAAGGAGCAGGGTCACGCCGTCGGGCGCAGAGGCCGGCTGTGCGGGGCGGTCCGCTTGTGCGGACCGTCCAGCCAGCGCTGGCTCGTCGGGTCGCGCAGCGACCCGACCGCTCGCGAGGGCGAGCGCGCACGCGACCAGGAGGACGGGCCGGAGACGCATGTCAGCTCACCCGGATTGATGCTATCGCAAGCGGGGACAACCTCATATGACGCCAAGCTCGGTCCCGGCAGCCTTGAAGGCGTCCAGGGCGAACTGCAGGTCCCCGCGACTGTGCGTGGCCGTGACGATGGTGCGCACGCGCGCCTTGCCCTGCGGGACGGTCGGGAATCCGATGCCCTGCGCGAAAACTCCCTTGTCGAACAGGCGGTCCGACAGGGCCATCGCACGCGCCCCTTCGCCCACCATCACGGGCGTAATGGGGCTCTCGCTGGCGCCCGTGTCGAATCCCAGCGCCTGGAGGCCGGCCTTGAAGAAGCGCGTGTTCTCCCACAGCCGCTCGATGAGCTGCGGTTCTTCCTCGAGGACCTCGATCGCGGCCAGGCACGTGGCGGCGACCGATGGCGGGTGGGACGTGGAAAAGAGAAACGGCCGCGCGCGGTGATACAGGAACTCGATCAGCGCGCGCGTGCCGGCGACGTATCCGCCCAGCGCGCCCATCGCCTTCGACAACGTCCCAACCTGGACGTCCACGCGCCCGTGCATCCCGAAATGATCCACGGTGCCGCGGCCGTGGCTGCCAAACACCCCGCTCGCATGCGCGTCGTCGACCATCATGATGCAGCCGAACTCGTCCGCGAGATCGCACAGCTCCGGCAGGGCGCCCAGATCGCCGTCCATGCTGAACACGCCGTCGGTGATGACGAGCGTCCTCGTTCCGCGCGGCACGTCCTCGAGGATCCGCCGCGCGGCCGCGACGTCACGATGCGGGAACACCTTGATTGCCGCGCGGCTCAGGCGCGCGCCGTCGATGATGCTCGCGTGGTTCAATTCGTCGGACACGATCACCGCGTCGCGGCCCAGGATGGACGAGACCGTGCCCGCATTGGCCGTGAACCCGCTCTGAAAGACGACGGCCGCCTCGGTGCGCTTGAATTCCGCAAGCTTGCGCTCCAGCTCCATGTGGATCTGCATCGTCCCGGCGATCGTGCGCACCGATCCTGAGCCCACACCCAGCCTGCGGATCGCGTCGAGCGCGCGCTCCCGCAGTTTGGGATGCGTCGTCAGACCGAGGTAGTTGTTCGACGACAGGTTGACAAGAGAGCGGCCGTCAATGGAGGTGCGCGCCTTCTGCTCGCCGTCCAGGACGCGCAGGCGGCGATAGAGACCCTGGTCGCGAAGCGCTTGAAGCTCGGTGGAGAGGTAGCCAAGCGGATCCTGGCGCATCGCGCCAGTATAGGCCTTCGTCGTAGGGGCCGAGCTTGCTCGGCCCGGAATCGGTCCTTAGAAAAACAGGATCACGGCCCAGGGCGCGAGCGCCGCGGCCGCGTAGAACCCGGTGAGTATGGCGACCGCGAGATGGACTTCACGGAAGTGCAGGCAGATGCCGAGGAACGCGGCCATCATCTTCGCGCTGAGCAGCCCGGGGCCATGGCCAAGATGAGTCATGAGGCCGGCGACGACGGGATTGGCCTCGATGCCGAGCCCGAAGGCGGAGACGCCGACATACGTGAACACGCCGTCGAAGCACTGGACGAGCAGAAAGGCCACGAGGACGAGGTCGCCGAACAGCGACTGTCGTGCTGTGTTGCGTACTTTCGGCAGCGAGATGCCGACAAGTGACGCCTGAGCTGCACACGCCGTGGCTGCCATACGCCCTGCCCTTGTTGAAGGGCAACGGGCGTACCACCCTGCGCGTCAGCGGGGCAGGCGCAAGAGGACGTCAGAACCGTCGCGGAGTATCTCGACCGCGCCCGCGCGGCGCAGCAGCGCAGATGTGTCGATTCCCTCGGTATCGAGATAGGCCGCCTCGTGGACGAGGGCGTGGGTGGCGCCGCTCATGCGCAGTGCGTCGAGCGAGAGGTCGGGATGGCGCGCCATCTCGGAGAGCGCGGAGGTGAGCAGGCCGTAATGAGGCGGGAACACGCCGCTGTAGCCGTTGAGGAGCGAGTGCCAGTGAACGGTGGAGTAGTACATCGCGCGCAGATCGTAGTCGGGCTGGCCGAAGGGGAGCTCGACGAGCACGCTGCCTGACGGCTGCCGCGCCATTTCGCGGTAGACCGCGGGCGCGCGGGCCGGCCGGTACAGCCGCGCCTCGGGCGTGGCGAGGCCGCGAACAGGCGCCATGCCGTTGGTCGTGAACGGGAACTGCGTCGCCTCGAGGAAGAAGAAGGCGCCGGCGGAGGCGAGCAGCACGCGGCCTGTTCGAGAACGCGCCAGTGCGTGCGCACCGTACCCGGCCAGCATCGCCAGCATCAGCGCCTCGATCATGGCGAACCGCGCCGGGACCCTGAGCCCGTCGAAGCCAGGGACATGGTCGTACAGCACGCGGTACGGTGCGGCAACTTCAACCAGTCGTCCCTGTGCCTGCGGCAACGGACCGAGGGACAGCCACGCTGCGGCGAGAAGACCGGCAACGGGGAAGCCGCGCTCACGCATGAACGCCCGGAACGACGATCGCGCGTGCGGCGATACGAGCAGGACGAGCGCCGCGGCAACAACGGCGCGCAGCAGCAACTGGTTCGCGTTGCTCATCTGCAGCTCGAACCAGCCAAGGTCATAGACGATGCGGCGCGACACGAGGACGGCGATCGCCGCGACGGCGTGCGCGATGGCCACGGCGGTGAGCAGCCACACGAACCATCGCGGCGCGAGCGTCTTGACTGACGGGGTCGCCTCTCTGACCGTTTCACGCCGCCGCCACGCAATCCCGATGACCGCCAGACAGAGCGGAACGAGGCCTGGAAAAAGCGCCGCCTCGGGCTTTGGAAATGCCTGGAGGATGTCGCCCCAGATGCGCTGCTCACTGAACGCGGTCGCGTAGGAGTACACGTCAGCGGAAGATTGCGAGACTTCGGTGAACGGGCGCAGTACCTGCCACACGCTCCGCATCGCCGCGTACGGCAGCAGGAAGGGCCCGGTGGCTGCGGCGACGACAACGCCGGCGCCCCCGAGCTCCATCCACATTCGCCGATCGCGCCAGAGATGCCGCCGGGCCACTTCCCACAAAACGTAGGCGGCAACAAAGGGCGGGAAGTACAGCAGGTGGTAGCCCGAAGAGAGATTCTGAAGCACGAGGGCGATGACAGCGCCCGCCAGCGGACGAAGGCGCCGGCGTTCGACATAGCGCGTGATGCCGTAGAGCACGAACGGCATCCACTGCGACGACAGGATCTGCAGGTGCGATGACTGCGGAAGCCGGTACGGCGCGAACGCGAAGAGGCACCCGGCGACGAACGCCGCGGTCGAATTCCCCGTCAGTTCGCGGACGAGCAGGAATGTCCCGAGCCCTGACAGCACGAACGTCGAGAGAAACAGGAGGTTGTAGGAAAGGATCGGGTTTCCGCTGACCACCCAGACCGGAAAGATCTGGATGGCCTGCGCGAACAGATGATCGGAATAGGCCAGCGTCAGCGGCGCGGGATAGAAGATGTTCCCGTCGAAGAACGTCGCGATGCGCGAAACGTCGCCGGAGACAATCCTGAGAAGCTGCTCGCAGTCCCAGGCCAGGATCCACATCACGAGGACCGGGTCGCCCAGATCCGAGGCCACATCGCGCCCGAGGCCGAGCGCGAGGGGCCATGTCGCGGCAATCGTCAGGGCGAGGTACGCGAGCGCCGCCTTCGCCGGCGCGGACATCAGTCGGCCGACTTCTCCGCCATCAGCTCTTCAAAGATGACTTGCACGATCGCGACGCTCGGGACCGCGAGGATCGCTCCGACGATGCCCAGGAGTGTGCCGCCGATGAGAAGCGCGACGATCACCGCCGCCGCGCTGACGCCCACCTGGCGCTCCATGACCTTCGGCACGAGGATGTGGTTCTCGAACTGCTGCTGGGCGAAAAAGAAGATGGCCACGCCGGCCGCCAGTGCCGGCGACACCGTGAAGGCGACGGCCACCGCCGGAATGGCCGACAGCACCGGACCGACGATCGGAATCATCTCGCCGATACCGGCAATCAGCGCCAGCACGTAGAAGTACGGCACGCCCATCAGGAACAGGCCGAGCGCGGCAGTCGCGCCGATGATGCCGGCCAGGAGGAGTTGACCACCCAGCCAGGCGCTCACCTTGGTGGAGATGCGGCGGCAGCCGTCCTTGACGCGCGGCTGCTCGACGCGCGGGAACAGGCGCACGAACGTTTGCGTAAACCGCTCCGCGTCCAGCATGAAGTAGAACGCGAGGATCAGAATCGTGATCACGCCGAAGACGCCGCCCACGAATCCCCAGACGGCCCCGATCACCGTGCCGACCGCGTCGGATCCCCCAGCCCCATTTGCCCGCTGCAACGCCTCGCCGAATGAGACCTCGCGATTCAGCAATCCATGGTCGATCAGCCACTGCTGCCCTCGCTGAAGCATGCCGGGCAGCGCCGACCAGAGCTCGCGCGCCTGCGTCACGAGCGGAGGAATCACCAGCAGTCCGACACCGATCAGCACGCCGAGCAAGCACAGATAGATGACGAGGATGGCCGCCCACCGGGGCAACCGCCGCGAGCCCGGCAGCCGGTACCGCTCGATCGCGGCGGCAAGGGGCGCAAGGCCGACTGCGACGAGCACGCTCATGTAGATGAGCAGGAGAGCGCCGCGGACCAGATACAGCGACCACGTGATCGCCACCGTCACGGCGAGGCCCGCGAGCGCGTAGCGAATCAGGGCGCGCGGCGAGTTGGAGTGGGCTGGCACGACAGCAACGCCCGTCAGCTGGCGCGTTCGAGATAGTCCCGCGTGAAGGCGCCGATGTCGGCGTAGATTTTCGAGAGCTCGGCCGGGTCTGCGAGATAGACGATGCGGAACGTGCCCTGCTCCGGCGGCATGCCGAAGCCGGAGCCGTACACGCACAGGATGCCGGTGGCCCTCAACAGCGCGAGCACGTAGTCTTCGTCGGTGCGCCCCGGCGGCAGCGAGACGAACGGCATCGCGTAAAACGCGGCGCGCGGCGCGACGCATCCCATGCCGGGAATCGCGTTGAACGCCTGCGTGGTCAGCTGCGCGCGCTCGGCCAGCGCTTTCCGGAACGTGACCTGGTGCGAGCGGTCGCCGTTCAGGGCGGGGGCCACGGCGTACTGCATCGGGCCCGGGCTGCACAGCCGTCCGTCGGCGAGCTTCTTGACCGCCGCAAGCACGGCGTCCAGCCGCGGGGTCGGGCCGACGACCATCCACCCGGTGCGCCAGCCTGGCGCGAGATACGCCTTCGAGAGGCTCGACAGCGAAATGATCGGCGCCTCGGGCTCGAGGGTGGCGAGCAGGGGAATCGGGCCCTCGAAGCCCAGCTCCGCATAGACCTCGTCGGCGAGGATCGTGAGATTGTGCTCTTCAGCAACCTCGATCAGCGCGCGGCGGACGGAGGCGGGATAACACGCGCCCGTGGGATTGTTCGGATCGATCACGACGAGCACGCGCGTGCGAGGCGTGATGAGGCTGCGCAGATGATCGACATCCGGCAGCCAGTCGCGATTCACGTCGGTGCGGTAATACCGCGGGCGCGCGTTGCACTTCGCGAGCACCGCCGTGTACAGGGGATACGTCGGCGACGGCACGAGGACCTCGTCGCCTTCGTCCGCCAGCGCATTCAATGCAATGTCGATCGCTTCGGATGTGCCGGTCGTGATGAGTACGCGGTCGGCCGAGACGGGCACACCTCGCACCGCGTAGTCCGCTGCCACCGCTTCGCGTGCCTCTGCAATGCCGGGGGACGGCAGGTAGCCGTTGTGGCCGTCGCGCATCGCGCGCACCGCGGCCTCGACCATGTGGGCCGGCGGCTGGAACCCGAACGCCACCGGGTCGCCGATATTCAGGTACCGCACGCGCAGGCCGCGGGCCTCAACCGCCCGCGCTTCTGCGACGATATTCCGGATGGCATAGGAGAACCGGTCGACTCGCGCGGCCACCGGAATGGGCCGCGCCATCTTCGAGGTGGGCATCTGCGTCTGATCTTACACGGCGCGTCTCGACGGCTTGTCGTCCTCGCAATGCGACTCATCAGACCGTCACCTGATGTAAAATCTACACGCTTCGTGCATCCCACACACGCGCCTCGACCGGCAAAATCCCCGTAAATCACTGTATCTTCAGGAGCAAGCGTGCTGGCAAGCCCATTGAAGAGAAAGACCGCGTGACACGGCGTTCGGCGGCTCCTCTCGTCCTGATCTCGGTCTTCGTGTTGGCCCTCGCGGCGGCCCCGCAGGCCCAGGCCCCGGCGGTTGGTGCACCGCGCCAGGAACCCACGGTCACCTTTAAAACGGGCGTCGAGGTGGTCACCGTGACGGCGGCCGTGCGCGACCGCCGCGGGCGGATCGTCCGCGACCTGAAGTCATCCGATTTCGAAGTGCTCGACACCGGCGCCGCCCGTGAGCTGCGCGATTTCTATTCGGGCGAGGCGCCGATCAGCCTGGCGGTGCTGCTCGACATCAGCGGCAGCATGGCGGTTGGCGGCAACATCGACCGCGCCCGCTTTGCAGTGTCGCTGGCCACCGGCATGTTGAACGGCGACGACGAAGCGGCGCTCTACACGTTCGACTCGAAGCTGGAGCAGATCGTGTCGTTCACCCGGGACGTGGACAGGATCAGGCGCGTGAGCCTCGAGGGGACGCCGTGGGGCATGACTTCGCTCTACGACGCGGTGGCCGCCGCTGCGCAGAGCGTGGCCGAGCGCGCCAACCGGCATCGCGCACTGCTCGTCATCACTGACGGCGTGGACACCGGCAGCCGCATGAGCGCGCCCGAAGTCTCCGGCATCGCGAGCTCGATCGATGTGCCGGTGTATCTCTTGACCGTCGTCACCCCGCTGGATCATCCGGGGGGCGAGTACGCGGTGCTCGCCGTTGACGACGTAACGAACGACACCGCGACGTTGTCGGACCTGGCGCGCTGGACAGGCGGCAACATGAAGGTGGCAAGCGCACCAGCGCATACGCTCGAAGCGATCCGCGACCTGTTCGCGGAACTGCGGTATCAGTACGTGATCACGTTCGAGCCGGGGACGCGTCCCGGGTGGCACCCGCTCGAGGTTCGGACCCGGGACAAAAACCTGACCGTTCACGCGCGCAGCGGGTACATATCCGGCCCGGCGCGGTCGGAAGACTAAGAATGGTAGAGAGAGCAACGAGGAGAGGAAGCATCATGCGTAAGAGCCTGGCAGCAGCAGTCATTGCCCTGAGCGTGGCCGTCGTTCCCGCGTGCGCCACCAAGGGGTTCGTGCGGGAAGAGGTCGGCGGCGTCAACTCGAAGGTCGACACGCTGAGCGGCACCGTCGAGCAGACGCAGGAGCGCGTCGGCCAGAACGAGGCGCGCATCGGCGCCGTGGACCAGAAGGCGGAAGCCGCGGGCAAGGCGGCGGCGGATGCCCGCAGCGCCGCCGGACAGGCGCAGACGGCCGCTGACACCGCGGCCGCGAACGCCCGCGCCGTTGGCGGTCGCGTCGACGAGGTCGTCGCCGCGTCGCGGAAGCTCGTCTTCGAAGTGACCCTCAGCGAGGACCAGGGCAACTTCAAGTTCGGCGGGGCGGACCTGCCGGACGAGGCGAAGGCGCGGCTCGATCAGATGATCAGCGAGCTCAAGACCAACCCGCAGAACATCTACATCGAGATCGAAGGCCACACGGACAACGTCGGCTCGACCGTGTTGAACGAGCGGCTCGGCCTCGAGCGCGCCGACGCCGTGAAGCGGTACCTCTACGAGCAGCACCAGGTGCCGCTGCACAAGATCAACGTGATCAGCTACGGTGAAGACAAGCCGGTCGCGCCGAACAACACGCGCGAAGGCCGCGCCCAGAACAGGCGCGTCGTGGTGAAGGTGCTTTCGTAGGCCCAGTCGTCGGTTCTCAGGCCTCAGGGCTGTAACAGGCCCTGGGGCCTTTTTACTTCAAGCCAGCGAAGTTCACCCCCGCTCGCCCCAGTTCTTTCCCTTTCTCGCTCACCACGACTTCATACGCACCAGCCCCGTTCAACGTGTCGATCGGGAACGAGGCGACGATTGTGCCGCCGACGAGCGGCTGGCCGCCGGAGCCCGTCTCTATGCGTGCGCTGTAGCGCGGGATGCGCTCCACGTTGCCGGGTATCAGTCGCGCGGCGGGCGAGACCGTCACGAGCTCGACGTCGTACGCCGGCACGCCGACGAAGGCGTTCTGCGGATGAAAGGTCATGTCGACGCGGAGTTCCACCACACTCGACTGGTTGCCCAGGGCCGCAGTCGCTTCGCGCTGGGTGAAGCCGCGGATGCCCAACTGGGTCCGTTCCTCTGTGAGCAGGACGACGCGCCGGAAGGGCGTCACGACATCGATGTAGTCAATCGGCGCGCGGCCGACCTGGAGGCGATAGGGCTGGTGGAACCGGGTGCGGACCGAATCAATCCTGGATTGGCCGATGCTCACCGCCTCGTCAATCAGGCGCGGGTTGAGTGCCTGTTCGAAGCCGGAAACGACGGCGCCGGCGAGCAGCGCCGCTACGAGGAGAGAAAGCACCGTATGCGCCACGGGAGGCAATCGTAGCGCACACGGCGTCGGCGACGCTGCCGAAAGGTGGTTCAGGGGATAGCCAGCTTTCCCCGGATTTCGCCGCCGGGGTACTGCTGCGTATGAACGTTTACATACGTGTTGCCGCCGACGATGGCCTGAATCGCGTCGTCGATCGTGTTAATCCCAATCGCCGGGCGCGCGGTAAAGACACCTCGAGTGTCGCCGAGGCGGAACACCATCGTGAAGTCACCGGTTCGCCCGACAAGTGACGCAGGAAAGTTCAGGACCGTGGGCCCGGGAGTCCCTGGCGAACCGATGTGGATGTGTCCGGCGGTCGTCGGGGTTGGAATATTGAAAACCTTCAGCGTTACCGCGACTTCCCGATTGGTCGCGTCCACACTTACTTCAGCGGTGCCGAGCGCGCCCGTATTGATAGCTGTGGGAGTCTCCTCGCCGCCGTTCAAATTCGCCATCAGGGTAATCGTCTGCGCGGAAGCCTGCGCTGCGAGCACGAGCGCAAGCGCGCCGGTGCAGAGGCCGAGAACCTTCATCATTTTCGCTGTCTCCTTGTCGAGGGTCAGGGCGCGGGTAGGAGCACGAAACAGACCAGCTGGCTTTCACGCAGGATCAACGAGATACAGCAGATTGTCGACGCCGGCCTTACGGCTGCCGAAAACGCTTTCGTGTCCCGCGGGGGGTCAGACCAGGGTCAGACGTGGGTCCGACCCCGGCGTAGACTGGTCTCTCACCATGGAGCTTCCTGACCGGGTTGCCCTGATTACGGGCGGCAAGCGCATCGGATCGGTCGTCGCGACGGAACTGGCCCGCCGCGGGGCCGATGTGGCGCTGGTTTACCGCTCGTCCCGAACGGAAGCGGAGGAGACGGCGGACGCCGTCCGCGGCCTTGGCCGCCGGGCCGCCGTGCTGCAGGCGGACCTGTCAGAGCCCGATGCCGCCGAGCGCGTTGTCGACGCGACGGTTGCCGAACTCGGGCGCCTGGACATCCTCGTGAACATGGCGTCGCTCTACCGTCCGCGGCCGCTGGACGAACTGACGGTTGACGACTGGGACGATCAGATGGCGGTCGACCTGCGCGCCGCGTGGCTCTGCGCGCGCGCGGCCGTCCCGCACATGCGGCGCGTCCGTGGCGGCCGGATCGTGAGCCTCTCTGACTGGGTGGCGCGCAGCGGCCGCCCGCGGTATGCCGGCTACCTGGCGTACTACGTTGCGAAGGCGGGCGTCATCGCGCTGACCGAAGCGCTGGCGCTGGAGCTGGCGGCCGACCAGATCCTCGTCAACGCCGTCGCACCGGGGCCGATCGTCGCGCCGGAGGACGTTTCGGACGACGAGTTCGCCCAGGTGGAGCGCGCCACGCCACTCGGCCGATGGGGCGGCGAGATCGAGATCGCCAAGACCATCCTGGCGCTCGTCGAAAGCGACTTCATTACGGGTGAAACGATCCGCGTCGACGGCGGCAGACATCTTAAGTAGGGGCCGAGCTTGCTCGGCCCGATCAGGCGCTTTTCACCGGCACGTGCGCCGGCTCTATCTCGTGCGTTTTGATATCCCGCCCCGCGGGGCCGCACTTGACCTGTCCGGTGTGCACGTCGAACTGCGAGCCGTGCCACGGGCACTGCACGATGCCGCAGATCAGCACGCCGTCCGACAGCGCGCCCCCCCTGTGCGTGCAGCGATCCTGGAACGCCGCGTGGCCTTTTTCCGTACGCGCGACGACCACGCGCTCGTCACCCCCGTGCCCGTGTTTCTACGCCAGGGCTCCGACGCGTTCGAGGATGGCGTTGAGCGTGGTCGAGGCGTGGAGGAGCGGCAGGTTGCTGATATAGAAGTGCCGCACGCCGAGGTCCATCATCGCGCGCAGCGTTCGCGCGCAGACGTCCACGGGCGTGGCGCCCGCGGCGAACTCGGCGGCGAGCGCCGCGGCGGGCACGGGCAGAAATCGGCTCAGCTGCTCGAGTGTCCGCTGGTTCGCACTGCGGTAGTAAAACACGCCAAACATCCCGGGCAGCCGGTCCAATCCCCGGCGACGGACTTCGTCGACGAAGCGCCCCACGGGAGCGCTGTCGAGATGGCTGACCACCTGCGTCAGAAAGAAATCCGCGTTCAGGGTGTCGTGCGCCAGGAAATCCACCTGCTGCACGGGATCGGCGTACGGGTTGGCCCAGCCCCCGAGCTCGAGCCGCGGCTCCCGGAGCCGGATCTCGTGGCGAAGCTGCCACGCGTGATCGACGCACCGGGGCCGGCCGAGCGTCCGGTCGCCGCCCAGGACGACCAGCGCCGGGAACCCGTGCTGCCACGCCTGCTCGGCATAGCTGAGACAGAAATCGAGCGAATGCTTCGTGGTGAGGAACGGGACCACGCGATCGCGAGGCAGGTCGCGGCCGAGGTTCGTCACCAGGTGGCGCAGGTTGTTCTCTTCCTGCGTGCCCACGGCGCTGTCGGTGAGGAACACCGCCACATCCTGGCGCGTGAGGGCGCGAACGGCGTGATAGGTGTCGATCCACGCGTCCATCCCCTCGGCCGACCCGAGCTCCGCGCGCGGCGGCCGGAGCTCCGCCGCGATCACCGTGTTCCCCGACTGCAGCGAACCCAGGAACGACACGACAGGCTTACCGGGATGCGCTCGCCGCGGGCGGCGGCGTGCCGCTGCCGACCGTCCGCATGATGAAGTCGAACATCAGCTGGCGCAGGTGTTTGTTCAGGCGCGGATCGGTGAAGCCGTGGCGCTGCCGCGGGTAGATCATCATCTCGAACGGTTTGCCGAGCCGCTGCAGCTCGTAGGCGAACTGCTCCGAGTTCTGCGTGTGTACGTTGTCGTCGATGCCGCCATGAATCAGCAGCATCTTCCCGTGCAGGGTGCCCGCGGCGAACCGGGGCGCGGTGTCGCGGTAGCCGTCCGGATTGTTGCGCGGGATCTTCATGTAGCGCTCGGTGTACACCGTGTCGTAGTTGCGCCAATCGGTCACCGGGGCGCCGACGATGCCTGCGGACCAGCTCATGCTGTGGGTGAGCGCGTACGCCGTCATGAACCCGCCGTAGCTCCAGCCGTGCAGCGCGATGCGCGACGAGTCGACGTACGGCTGCTGTGCGAGCCACGTGACGCCATCCTCGAGGTCCCGCAGCTCGAGTTCCCCGAGCTTCCCGTAGATCGGCCACTGCGCCTCGGCGCCCTTGCCGCCCGCGCTGCGGTTGTCGAGCACCCAGACGATCACGCCATGCTGCGCGAGGAGCTGGTGGTACATGTAGGTCGTCCCGCCCCACTGGTTGCGCACGTAGGCGCTCGTGGGTCCCGCGTACGTCAGCTGGTAGACGGGGTAGCGCCGCGACGGATTGAAATCCGGCGGCGTGATCAGCATCCCGTCCATCACGAAGCCGTCGCGCGCCTTCACTTCCACGAACTCGGGTGTCGACAGCCGGTACTGCGCCAGCGACGTCACCGGGTTGGCATCGATCACGCGGACCTCGGTACCGTCGGCACGGTGCAGCCGGACCTGCGGCGGCGTCACCGCATCGCTCCACACGTCGAGGTACTGCGAGAACGACGGATTGAAGATCGCGCGATGCGTGCCGTCCGTGGACGACACCCGCGCCAGCCCGGCGCCGTCGAGGCCGATGCGGAAGATGTCGGTGTCGATGTGCCGCCGTGCGCCGGCGTCGAAATACACCAGGCTCCGCGCCTCGTCCACGCCGTACAGCGATCGGATCTCCCAGCGGCCGTTGGTGACCTGGCGGACAAGCGTCCCGTCCGCGCGGTAGTGGTACAGGTGCTTGAACCCGCTGCGCTCGCTGAACCAGAGGAACGAGCCGTCCTTGAGCCACACCGGGCTGCCATTGACGTTGACCCACGCCCTGGTCGTCTCGCGGAGCAGGCGCCGCGATCGGCCGGACGCCGCGTCGGCAGAGTTCAGGTCGAGCCACGTCTGCTCGCGATCCTGGATCTGGTACACCACGCTGCCGGTGGTCGGCGCCCAGTCCACGTCGACGATCAGCGAATCGGCCGGGACGTAGTCGCGCGGGTCCACCCACACCACCTTGCCGCCAGACACGGCCGCGACGCCAAGCTTCGCGAACGGATTCGGGTCGCCCGCCTTCGGGTAGTCGGTGACTTCGACGTTCTGGCGATACGGGATGTCGTCGGCGACGGTGTACTCGGGGACCGGCCGTTCGTCGAGCTGGATGAAGGCGAGGCGCGTGGAGTCGGGGCTCCACCAGTAGCCGCGGAACCGTCCGCGCCCGTAGATCTCTTCCTGGTACAGCCAGTCGAGCTTTCCGTTCAGCAGGTACGACGAGCCGTCGCTCGTCAGCGCGCGTTCCTGCCGGCCGCCGATGTCGACCGTGTACAGGTTGTTCGCGCGGACGAACGCGACGAGTCGTCCGTTCGGACTGAACGTCGCTTCCTCCTCAGCGCCGGCGGCTGATGTCAGGCGCGCGGCCTGATCCGACACGAAGCCGTAGAAGTACAGGTCATCGCCAATGGTGACGAGCGCGCCGTTGCGCGCCGGATTGAAGGTGATGTCGGCGGAGCGGGCGCTGTCAGTTGCTTGCTCACGAGTGATCCCGGGAAGGGCCGCGAGGGCGTTTTCCATGCGGGTGGCATCGAACAGGCCGGTCGTTTCCCCCGATGCCGCGTTGACGGTCATCCACTCGACGCCGCGCCCCGCGCGGCGCGACTGCAGGTAGTTCGCCTCGTCCACCCACCGGAGACTGGTGGCCGGCGTGCCGCTGAAGTCCACGCGGCGCTCGGGATCGTAGATGGCGTCGATCGTGAGCTCGCGCGGGGGTGCCTGCGCAAACGGGGTAGACGGAGCGATCGCCAGCGCCGCCGCGGCCGCGCAGAGGCACGCCGAGCGGCGAAGTGCAGGAGCCATAGCGACAGGATAACAGACGCCTGATATTGTGGCCGCGTGGCGCAACTCACGTTTCTCGGCGCGGCGCGCACCGTCACCGGCTCGAAATACCTGCTCGAACACGGCGGCCGCCGCGTCCTCTTCGATTGCGGACTCTTCCAGGGGCTCAAGGAGCTGCGGCTCCGCAACTGGGAGCCCTTTCCCGTTCCGCCGCAGACCATTGATGCCGTGGTGCTCACGCACGCGCACCTCGACCACGTCGGGTACTTGCCGCGCCTGTGCGCCGGAGGGTTCAAGGGCAAGGTGTTCTGTACCGCAGGCACGGCTGACCTGTGCGGACTCGTGCTGCCCGACTCGGGCCGCATCCAGGAAGAGGACGCCCGCTTCGCCAACAAGCACCGTTTCACGAAGCACGACCCGGCGCTGCCGCTGTACGGGGAGGAGGATGCGCGGCGCGCGTTGAAGCAGCTTCAGCCGGGCGGCTACGACCGGCCGGTCGACGTGGCGCCCGGCATCACGGTCGTCTTCTCGCCGGCGGGGCATCTCCTCGGATCGGCATACATTCTTGCGCGGTTGTCCGGGGGCACGACGGTTCTGTTTGGCGGCGACCTGGGGCGATACGGCCGTCCCGTGCTCCGCGATCCGGCGGACGCCGTGGCCGCCGACCTCGTGCTCGTGGAATCCACCTACGGCGACCGCGACCACGACCGCGACGACAACGGCGAGGCGCTGGCCGAGGTCATTCGCGACACTGTGAGGCGCGGCGGCAAGTTGATCATTCCTGCGTTCGCGATCGGGCGGGTGGGCGAGGTCCTGTACTGGATCCGGCGTCTCGAGACCGAAAGCCGGATTCCCACGCTGCCGGTGCACGTCGACAGCCCGATGGCGAACGACGCCCTTCGCTTCTATACGGCGCGCGTGTCGGAACTGGATCCGGACATGCGGCCGGAACAGAAAGGGATCTCTGCGTTCGCGACTACCCGTTTCACCCTGGTGGCGTCGCCGCAACAGTCGAAGGCGCTCACCGCCAGCCGCACGCCGGCGATCGTCATCTCGTCGAGCGGGATGGCCACAGGCGGCCGCGTCCTGCACCACATGGCGGCGGCGCTGCCCGATCCGCGGCACACGGTGCTGTTCGTCGGATACCAGGCCGCAGGTACTCGCGGACGTTTACTGGTCGACGGCGCGCGCGAAGTAAAGATCCACGGGCGCCACATTCCCGTTGCGGCGCGTATCGCAAAGGTCGATTCCATGTCGGCGCACGCGGATCGCGGCGAGATCGTGCGGTGGCTGGGCACGCTGCCGAAGCCGCCAGACCGTCTGTGCCTGGTCCATGGCGAAGAGGGTCCCATGGACGCCTTGCGGGCGCTCGTCACCGATCGCTTCGGGTGGCAGCCGCACATGCCCGCGCACGGCGAACGGATAGACGTGTGATCTCACGCCGCCTGCCGGCGCACGCGGAGTCGAACGCCGTGACGCGGGCGCTCGAGGAGCTTCGCGCGGCCGGCGCCGCGATTGCCGACCTCACGGAATCGAACCCCACGCGGTGCCAGTTTTCCTATCCCGCAGGGCTGCTCGACTCGCTGGCCGACGCCAAGGCGCTCGAGTACGAGCCGCACCCGTTCGGCCTTCCGGCCGCCCGGTCGGCCGTTGCCGCTGATCAGCGGCGACGCGGTGTCAGTGTCGACCCGGCGCACGTCGTCCTGACCGCAAGCACGAGCGAGGCGTACGCGTGGCTGTTCAAGCTGTTGTGCAACCCCGGCGACGCGGTCCTCGTTCCCCAGCCAAGCTACCCGCTCTTCGAACATCTCACGGCGCTCGAGGGGATTGCGGCACATCCCTATGCGCTCGACTACCACGGCCGGTGGGCGATTGACGTCGATTCCGTCCGCGCGGCGCCGGGCAACGTCCGCGCGCTGCTGGTGGTGTCGCCAAACAATCCCACCGGCTCATTTATCACGGCGGGCGAGCTGCAGGACGTTGCGGCGCTCTGCCGCTCGCGTGGCTGGGCGCTCATTGCCGACGAGGTCTTTGCGGATTACCCGCTCGAGGCGACCGATTTCCAGACCGACATTGCGGCGCGCAGCGACGTCTTGTCGTTCACGCTCGCCGGGTTGTCGAAGACCGCGGGGCTGCCGCAACTCAAGCTTGGCTGGTGTATTGCGGGCGGGCCGCCGGCGGAACGGGATGCGGCGCTTGGCGCCCTTGAATTGATTGCAGACAGCTACCTGTCGGTGGGCACGCCAGTGCAGGTGGCGGCGGCGCGCCTGCTCGAGGCCGGCGCGTCGATCCGCGCGGCCATCCAGGCGCGCATCCGGCGCAACCTGGACGCCTTGCGAACGGCGGCCGCGCGCCATCCGGCATGCGAGGTTCTAAAAACGGAAGGCGGGTGGTCGGCGGTGATCCGCGTCCCTTCCACGAGGCCGGAGGAACACCTGGTCCTCGATCTGCTGCGCACGGAGCGGATCCTCGTGCATCCCGGATACTTTTTTGACTTTCCGCGCGAAACCTACGTGGTGGTCAGCCTGCTGCCTCCGGATGACATCTTTGACGACGCCAGCGCACGCCTTTTGCAGTTCGTGAACGCGTAATGTCACGCCGCGCCGGCATTTTGGTGCCTCTCTTTTCCATCCCTTCGTCGCACAGCTGGGGCATCGGCGAAATCGGCGACATTCCCGTGTTCGCCGGGTGGCTCCGGGCGGCCGGCCAGCGGATCCTGCAGCTGCTGCCGATCAACGAGATGCCGCCGGGCGAACGGTCGCCCTATTCGGCGTTGAGCGCGATGGCTATCGATCCCCAATTCATCAGCCTCGGACAGGTCGAGGACTTCACGGCGCTCGGCGGCGAAGCGGAGCTCGAGCCGGACCAGCGCGCGCGCCTGCACCGCGCGCGATCGGCCCGGACCGTCGACTACGAGACCGTACGCGAGTTGAAGCAGGCCGCGCTGCGCCGGTCGTTTGCACGGTTCAAGGCAACGGAGTGGAGTGGCGACACCGCGCGGGCGGCGGCGCTGCGGCACTACGTCAAGGTCGAGGCCTCGTGGCTGGACGACTACTCGCTGTTTCGCGCGCTGCACGCCCGCCACGGCGAGCAGTCGTGGCTCGAGTGGCCGGCTCCGCTGCGCGACCGCGATCCGGCGGCGCTGGCACAGGCGCGGGCGGAGGTGGCCGACGACATCCTGTATCGCCAGTACCTGCAGTGGGTGGCGCAGGGGCAGTGGAAGGCGGCGAGAGAGGCAGCGCGGGATGTCGCGCTGTTTGGCGATCTGCCGTTCATGGTGAGCGGCGACAGCGCCGACGTGTGGGCCCGGCAGGATGAGTTCCGCATGGATGCGTCGGTTGGCGTGCCGCCGGACGCGTTCAGCAAGACCGGCCAGGACTGGGGCCTCCCCGTGTACCGCTGGGATGTGGTCGCCGAGCGCGCCTTCGGCTGGCTGCGCGAACGGGCACGGCGCAACGCGGTGCTCTTCGACGGCTACCGCGTGGATCACCTTGTCGGTTTTTACCGGACGTACTTCCGTCCGCATGACGGTGGCGAGGCGCAGTTCACGCCGTCCGGGGAGGACGCACAGACCCGCCTCGGCGAACGCGTGCTGCAGGTGTTTCGCGAGCCGGGCGCCGAGATCATCGCCGAGGACCTCGGCGTCGTCCCCGACTTCGTCCGTGACTCGCTGGCGAGGCTTTCGATCCCGGGCTACAAGGTGCTGCGCTGGGAGCGGCGGTGGCACACCGAGGGGCAGCCCTTCAAGGATCCGATGGACTATCCCGCGCGCTCGGTCGCGACGTCGGGGACCCACGATACGGAGACGATCGCGGCCTGGTGGGAAGGCGCGCCGGCCGATGAGAAGGAGGCGGTGCTCGCGATTCCTTCCGTTCGCGCCCGGTTGACCGGTGATGAACGCATGCATGACGTGCTCATCGAGACGCTGGTGGCCTCCGGCGCCGACCTGCTGATCCTCCCGATCCAGGACGCGTTCGGCTGGCGCGATCACATCAACCGGCCCGCCACCGTCACCGAGTCGAACTGGACGTGGCGCCTGCCGTGGCCTGTGGATCGGATGCTGG
>Ga0209640_10001324_pt1 | contig 20850 bp, 16 predicted proteins | sample RifCSP10_1_FD_184018 | JGI IMG/M metagenome (GOLD analysis project Ga0209640, IMG submission 184018) | Soil microbial communities from Rifle, Colorado - Rifle CSP2_sed 10_1 (SPAdes) (version 2) | ecosystem: Environmental > Terrestrial > Deep subsurface > Rock core/Sediment | place: Rifle...
CGTGCCACTCAAGGGGATTCTGGACTTCACCCAGGTCGAGGTCGTGCGCTCACGAAAAGGCGCCTCACGCTGAGCGCGCGCCGATGCTGACGTCGCAAAACGTCGCATTACACCCAGGGGCCTCGCAACCTATATTAGCCGGGCAACACGCCCGGTGCCCAGAGGGGTTTTGCATTTGTCTCCCAACGTGAAACGTGAAGTGCGCCGCCGCCGTTCGACATCGATCTTGCTTGGCCTGGTCCTGCTTCCTTGGGCCATGCCCTCGGCCGCGGCCACCACCACGCCGGGGATGACCGCCGAGCTCGTCGGACCGGAGCAGGGGATCAACGAGGCAAGCTCCGCCGTCCCCGTGTTCGGTTTTGGGATGACGGCCGACACGCCCGAGTCGCTCTACTCGATCAACATCAGCTTCAGCGGGACGGGCTTCAGCGCCGGCGACCCGGGCGACCTTGCGCCGCTCGACGCGGACAGCGCGGTATCCGGGGTCGGCCTCTACCGCGACACGGGCAGCACGGACGACGTGCTCGACAGTGGCGACATCCCTGTTCAACTCACGGACCTCGGCTGGGCCGGTGCGGTCGTCCAGCTCGACCTCACGGGCGGCAACGAACCCCTGCCGTCCGCGCAGAACGGGAACTACACGTGGTTCATCGTGGTGCGCACATCGAACGACCCCACGTACCTCGGCGACGGCAACCGGATCCAGGCGCGGATTGTCGCGGACAACATCCTTGCGACCGACGGAGCCGCACTTGCCTCCCAGCCCGCCAGCGATGTGGCCGCCGACGCGCTCATCGTCCGCCTTACGCGCGGCCTGAACCTGGTCTCGAATGGCTGGATCGGCCCTTCCGGCGTCCTGATCGACGAGATGGCCCCCCTAGGGCTCAGGATCGTCGACGGCGGCGCTGCAGGCGTGAGCGACAGCCTCACGAGCATCCAGCTCGAGCTTTGGACGGACAGCGGGGTCATCACTTCCTCGGACTTCGCGCCAATCACGACGAACGCTCAGACCAGCGGAATCGCGTTCTACCGCGATGACGGCACGAGCGACGATGCGTGGGATGCGTCCGACGGCCCCGTGAACCTCGCCTCGATCTCCCCGACGTCTTTCGGGTCGACATCACCGCAGGTCTTCACCATGGACTTCTCGCCCGCACTCCCGCTGCCTGACGACGCTACGGGCACCTTCGACTTCCTAGTCGTCGTTCGGACCGGGACGATCACGACGGGGGACTACCTCTACCTCCACTTTGTCCACGGCAGCGCAATGGTGGACGGCCTCCTTGCGTCGGACCGGGACCGGGCGCTCCTCTTCCCGGCGTGGTCCGCCTACACGAACGACCTGATGGGCGACGACACGCCCCCTTCGATCACCTCGTCCTCGTGGACGGAATCGAGCCAGTACCTCGCGGTGTGGGACGGCACCCTCTACTTCAACCAGCAAATGCCCGCGGCGCAGACCGCAACGGCAAGGGGGCAGGCCTCCGACTTCTTTGGCTCGGGGCTGCGCAACGCGACGTGGTCGAACGAGTCGAGCCTCGAGTCGAGCCCGCCGCCCACGGGGCTCTCGGGCGGGACCTTCGGCTCCGTTACCTTCCAGGCCCCCTACAGGGTCGCAGCGTCAAGCACGGACAGCGCGAGCCCCGCCGACTTTACGGTCTTCGACTGGGTCGGCAACTCCGCGACGGCGTCCGCGTCCGGCCACGAGCTCCCGTACATGCACCGCGAGGACCAGATCCTCATCGACTCCTCGGCGGGATGGTCGAGCGCCGACCCGGAGCTTTACATCGCGCCCGACGGCACGCTCTACTTCAGCGACCACATCTACTCGGGCTCGGACGCGCAGTTTTCGGGGACCGTTGTCTCGCTTTACGGCGGCGGCCTCAAGAACGTGAGCGTCTCACCCTTCGCGACGGCCGACGGCCCCTCGAACCCCTTCGACACCTTCGCGCCTGGCGTGACCTCAGCGACCTTTACGTCGACCTATACCTTCCATGCCAACAGCACGCAGGGCACGGGGTCGATCCGCCTCTCGGTAACAGACCAGTCCGGCAATTCGCTCACGCAGGACTTCCAGGTGCGCGAGGACAACACCCCTCCCGCCGTAACGTTCCTGCAGCCCTCCGGCGCGGGGCCCCTTAGCGGAAACGTGCGCGTGGTCGTAAGCGTCGCGGACGCCGGCGCGGGCGTGCGCTGGGTCTTCGGGCAGGTCGACCCGATGAACGGGACCTGGACGTTCTACTCCGATGGCGCGAACTGGTTCTACGACGTCCCAACGGCCGGGTTTACGGACGGCCCGCACTCGATCCTCGTGACCGCCGTCGACTGGGTCGGCAACATGGTCGTCGTTCCCCTCATCGTGCAGGTCACCAACGGGGTCTCCGACACCGTCGCGCCACGCGTGGCGCTCGTGTCGCCCCCCGAGGGCGCGCTCGCCTCCGGCCAGGTCACGGTTCAGGTCTCCGCAAGCGACCTTGGCGGCGTTTCGGGCGTGTGGGTCCGCGACGGCCAGGGGGCTTGGCAGCTTGCGACGTTCAATGGCAGTTCCGGGATGTTCGAGTTCTCGTGGGATACGACGGGCACCGCCGACGGCCCCCACGTCCTCACGGCGATGGCCCGCGACAACTTCGGCAACGAGGCGGAGACGGGCGGCGTGACCGTGACGGTGGACAACGCACCGCCCCAGGTTTCGCTCCTTGGGCCCGCGGCCTCGCAACAGGTCGCCGGCACCTACACGATCACCGTCTTTGCCGCCGACGGCGCGGGGCTCTCCTCCGTGACGGCTTCGCTCGACGGCCAGACCGTCGTCCTCGTCCTCAACCCGTCGACGGGGAACTTCGAGTACACTTTCGACACGCGGACGCTCAAAGACGGCAAGCACACGGTCGGCGTGACCGCGCTGGACGCTGCAGGGCACAACACGCAGACGGGCAGCCTCGAGTTCACGGTCCAAAACGGCGACGCGTGGCGGGCGATCCGCGAAGCGACGAATTTCCTCGTCCTGCTCTTCCTCATCGCCGCGTCGGTGGCACTTCTCATGCTCGCGAGGCGCGGGACGCTCGCCAAGTGGGTGCGCGGCGAGGCTTCGGTTGCCGCCGCCCCGCCCAAGGACGAGGAGAAGGAGAAGCCCAAGGCGCCGTAAGGCGCCCCTTCGCCCCAAGACCCCACGCAAGCCCTCATCTTGGGGCGCCTCCGTAGGGCGGCCCGTGGCAAGGCGCGGCATCGTCCGGTACGAGACGGGGACCTTCAGCCACGACCCGCGGGCCGAGCTCGCCGAGGAGGCCATGCTCCATGTGGAGATCAACGAGACCGCCTCGTTTGACGTGGTCGTGACTCCCCAACACATCCGTGAATTCGTCGTGGGCTACCTCATCTGCGAGGGGTATGCGGCCGACGCCTCCGAAATCACCAAGATGCGCCTCAACGCGAAGGACCGGATCGCGCGAGCGGATGTGACGCTGGACTCGCCGCGTGTCAAGACCCTGGCCTTCCGCAAGAACTACAACATCATCTGGACCGAGTGCGGGACGGCCGACGCGTTCTACCGGATGCTCGGAGAGAAAATCCCCTCGATCAAGTCCAAGGTCACGATTACGCCTGTGGCGATGTTCCGCTGCTACATGGAAGTCCTCGAGCACAACGACGCGTACCGGCGCACGGGCGCGTACCACTACGCCTTCCTCTTTGACCCGAAGACCGCCAAGGTCGTGGCCCAGGCGATCGACATCGGGCGGCACAACGCGATCGACAAGGTCGTCGGCCTCGCGCTTTCCAAAGGCCTCGACCCCTCGAAGGCCGTGCTCTTTTCGACCGGGCGCATCACGATCGACATGATCCTCAAAGCCGCGCGCGCACGCATCCCGATTGTCATCTCCCGCTCCGCGCCGCTCGACAAGGCGGTCGAGCTCGCCGCGCAGTTTGACCTGACGCTCGTCGGCTTCCTGCGCAACAACCGCTTCAACATCTACGCGGCGCCGCAGCGGATCGAGACCGCCCCCGGGATGCGGCCGCGCAAAGGCGCCCGCGCCGCCCGCCGGGCGCGGGCCCGCACGGCGCGCTGAGGGCGCCGCGTCCGCGAACCTTTTTCCCCGCCCTGCCGTTTGGCGAGGAGGGTCGCGATGCAGGTCGTCGTCCTCCGGCTCCCTCGCCTCGAGCGGCGGGGGGTCTTGCGCCCCGCCCTGGACGGCGCGCTCCGGGGCGCGGGCGGGCTCAGGTCCGATGACATCCTCGCTGTGACCTCGAAGGTCGTCTCCGTGGACGAAGGACGCCTTACGGACCTCTCGAGGGTGCGACCCACGAAGCGCGCGGTCGCGCTGGCGCGCAAGGCGCGAATGGATCCGGCGTTTGCGCGGGTCGCCCTCGACGAGAGCGACCTCGTGCTCGGCGCCGTGCCCGGCGCGCTCCTTTGCCTCAAGGGCGGCCACCTCATCGCGAACGGGGGAGCCGACCTTTCGAACGCGCCGCCGGGCTTCGCCGTGCTCTGGCCGAAGGACCCCTGGGCCTCGGCGGAACGCCTGCGCCGTTGGGCGGTTCGCAGGGCCGGCGGCCCCGTGGGGGTCGTGATCACGGACTCCCACTGCGAGCCCCTGCGCCTCGGCACCTCCGGGGTTGCGCTGGCCTGCGCGGGGTTCCTGCCTGTGGAAGACGTTCGCGGACGGCAGGACCTCTTCGGGCGCGAAATGCGGATCACGCAGCGCGCGGTGGCAGACGGGCTCGCTTCGGCGGCCGTGCTCAAGATGGGCGAGGTCGACGAGTCGACGCCCGCCGCGATCCTCCGGGACACCGGCGTACGGACCTTCAGCCGGAGTCTCTCGAACCGCGAACGCGAGCAGGCGACAATCCCTCCCGAGCAGGACCTCTTTGCGCCGGCCTACAGGGCTCCCTTGCGCCGAGGGGCCCAGAGGAACCGCCGCCGCGGGTAGCTCCTGGTGTACCGGTCGCAGAGCCGGAGGCACGATCGAACCGCACCCGCGCACAGGCGAACTCCCTCGCCAGGCTGGACGGTCTCGCTTGAGGCCCCTCCCCGGCCCCCGCAGGCAATGACCGTGCGGTTGGACCGCGTGCCGTGGCTTCGCACCAACGGGCAAATCGCAAACCTGGCGGTCGACGGCCTCTGACAGGCGTACGGGCGGTTCGCGCGCCGTTTTCGCGGTAGCCCGGGGCGCGACAACCGGTTTAAATCGAACGTCCCCGAATGGGGCCCCATGGCGGACCCAGCCGATTCTCCCTTGCTGGCCGCGCCTCGCCCCCTGGAGAAATGGGACGCCCATCCCATGGCTCGAGCCTTGCTCGCCGCCTCCACGCCTGCGGTCAAAATCCCCAAGTCACAGGCCCGCAGGGTTCCGGGGGAGTCCCAATGACCAAGGTCCTCGTCGACGGCCGGAGCGTCGAGGTGCCCCAGGGCTCGACAATCCTCGACGCGACCAAGGCCGCCGGCGCCTACGTCCCCACGCTCTGCGACCACCCGCAGCTGCGCCCGCTGGGAAGTTGCCGTATGTGCCAGGTGCAGGTGAAGGGCTCGCCGCGCCTTGCGCTCGCCTGCTGCGTGCGCGTCAAGGAAGGGATGGAGGTCACGACCACCGCCGAGGGCGTGAAGGAAGCCCAGCGCCTCCAGGCCGATACGACCATCAAAAGGCACGACCTCACCTGCTGGGCCTGCGAGCAGGACGGCGCCTGCGAACTCGAGGACGTCATCTACAAGCTCGGCATCAAGGAGCCGCGCTTCGGGACGCTCAAGAAGCTAAAGCCCGTCCACAAGGACAACCCCTTCATCCAGATCGACAACAACAAGTGCATCCTGTGCAACCGCTGCGTCGAGGCCTGCGACAACCTCGAGGTGCAGGGGGTCCTCGCGATCAAGGGCGAGGGCGACGATGCCCAGCTGCTGCCGAAGAACACGACCTTCGATGACTCGGGCTGCGTCTACTGCGGCATCTGCGTGTCCGTGTGCCCCGTCGAGGCCCTCCAGGAGGTCGACGCCGTCGGCAAGGGGCGCGACGCGGAGTTCAAGCACATCCCCGTCGTGTGCGTCTACTGCGGGGTCGGCTGCCAGTTCGACCTCGCCACGAAGGACAACCGCGTGATCAAGGTCCAGACGCGCGCGCAATACGAGCCCAACGGCGTCATGACGTGCGTGAAGGGGAAGTTCGGCTACAAGTTCATCGCGGACAAGCGCCGCCTCTCGCGCCCCCTCATCAAGGAGAACGGGGCCTTCCGCGAAGCGGGCTGGGACGAGGCCCTGGACCTCGTCGCCGCGCGCCTCACCAAGGTCCGCGACACGGACGGCCCGCGGGCGATCGGGACGCTCTCCTCCTCGAAGTGCACGAACGAGGAGAACTACGTGTTCCAGAAGTGGGTCCGCGCGTGCCTCCGGACAAACAGCGTCGACACCTGCACGCGGCTTTGCCACTCGTCCTCGGTCTCGGCGCTTCGAGTCGCCCTCGGGGACGCCTCCGCGACCGGGGACATCGAGGGGATCCCGAACAGCGACGTCATCCTCATCACGGGCTCCGACACGACGGTCTCGCACCCCGTGATCGGCTCGCTCATCAAGGCGGCCGCGAAGTCGAGGAAGACGACGCTCATCGTCGTCGACCCCAGGCGCGTCGGGATTGCGGAGAGCGCCCACCAATTCCTCCAACCGAGGCCTTCCACCGACATCGCGTGGCTAAACGGGATGCTCCACGTCGTGATCCGCGAGGGCCTCATCAACCAGGCGTTCATCGAGGCGCGCACGGAGGGCTTCGATGCCCTGCGGGAGTCCGTGAAGGACTACACGCCCGAGAAGGTCGAGGAGATCACGGGGATCCCCGCCAAGGACCTCGAGCGGGCGGCCATCACGTATGGGAAGGCCAAGAACGCCACGATCTTCTGGTCCATGGGGCTTTCGCAGTCGTCCCACGGCGTCGACAACGTCTACGCGGTCATCAACCTCGCACTCGCCTGCGGCCAGTTCGGCCGCTCCGGCGCGGGGCTCCACCCCCTGCGCGGCCAAAACAACGTGCAAGGCTCCTCGGACTTCGGCGCGCTGCCGATGGCCTACCCCGGCTACCAGGACGTGAACATCCCGGAGCACTGGGAGAAGTTCGAAAAGGCCTGGGGCGTGCCCCTCGACCACCAGCTCGGCCTCAAGTCCACGCAGATGGTCGAGGAGATGGCCGCCGGGAAGCTCAAGGCGATGTACATCATGGGCGAGAACCCGATCCTCTCGGACCCGGACCGAGCGCACACCGAGGCCGCGTTCAAGAAGCTCGAGTTCCTCGTCGTCCAGGACATCTTCATGACCGAGACGGCCGAGCTTGCCGACGTCGTGCTGCCCGCGGCGGCGTGGGGCGAGAAGGAGGGGACCTTCGTGAACACGGAGAGGCGCGTGGCGATCTCCGAGGGCGGGCTCACGCCGCCCGGCGAGGCGCGGCTCGACTGGCAGATCATCTGCGACATCTCGACGCGCATGGGGTACCCCATGCGCTACCGGACGCCGGCGGAGATCTTCGATGAGGCCGTGCCCCTCATGCCCGCCTTTGCGGGCCTGCGCTACGACCGGCTGGGGCGCAAGGGAATCCTCTGGCCCTGCCCGACGCCCGACCACCCGGGGACCCGCGACCTCTACGAGGACACCTTCCCCGTGGGGCGCGGCAAGTTCGTGCCCGTCAAGCACAGGCTCGGCGTCGAGGTGCCGGACAAGGACTTCCCGCTCGTCTACACGACGGGGCGCAACCTCTTCCACTGGCACACGGGCTCGGTGACGCGCAAGACCGACCTTGAGCTGCCCGCCTCGGAAGCGGTCGCCGAGGTGAACGCCTTGGACGCCGAGCCGCTCGGCATCGCCGACGGCGACTGGATCTTTGTCGAAACCCGGCGGGGCAAGATCCGGTGCCGGGCGGCCTTCAGCGGCAAGGTCCCCGAGGGCGTAGTCTTCGTCCCCATGCACTACGAGGAGGCTGCGGCCAACTCGCTCACGGTCACCTACAGCGACCCCGTCTCGGGGATCCCCGAACTCAAGTTCTGCGCGGCGAGGATTTCGCTCGCGGAAAAGGGCGAGGCGGGGCGAAGGGTGTGGGGATGGGAACGGATGGTCCGGAGCAGGGCGAAGGAGTAGGCGGCCCGAGCCGCGCTGCTTGGGGGACGGGCGATGAACGGACCCGTCGCCCTTGGGGAACACGTGCGTCTCGTCCCCGTCGACGAGTCGAACCGAAGAGCGTGCCTTGCCCTGCGTGTTCACCGCACGCAGCACACGCTCATCGCCTCGAATGAGAAGTCTCTCGAGCAGGCTTCAAAGAACCCCCAGCTCGTGACGCGCGCGCTCGTGGCCGCGGACCGAGTCGTCGGCTTCGCGATGTACGAGAGGCGAAGGGATGGCTCCGGCTACATCTGGCGCGTCATGGTCGACGAGGAGCACCAGGGGCACGGGCTCGGACGGCGCCTCATGGAACTCCTGCTCGAGGAGCTACGTGCAGCCGGGCTTCGCCCGGTCTTCATCAGCCACCGACCGGAAAACCGAGTGGCAGCGCAGCTTTTCGAGTCGCTGGGGTTTTTCGAGGTGGACTTCGAGGCCGATGGCGAGGTCGTCCGAGAACTGCGCCCGGCAACCGCCGGCGGCCAAGGGGACGACCGCTCCGCGCCCTAGCGAAGAGGCCCGTAGTGCTTTACCAGGGCACGCCGATTCCAAAGGGTTATTTTGTGGGCACGGCTCGAGAGAGCTGTGCGCAGGGTCAGGATTGGCATTGGGATTGCGCTCGTCCTCTTGGTGCCCGTGTTCCTTCTTCCCGCGGCGGGCGAGGAAGACGCGCCTCTCAGCGTGTGCTGGGATGCAGATGGTGCCGGCTCTCGAAATTGGCCCGGTGCAGCCGTGTACAATGCCTCGGGAGTCAATGGGTCGGTTGTCGTTCAGGGAGATGGCACCGGCTCTGGGAATTGGCCCGGAGTAATCGTCTACAATGCCTCGGGGGTCAATGCCTCGGTTGACCTTTACCCCGCCTTGCGCGTAGGATGTCCGGGTCGATTCGATCTCCCGGGCTCATGGCTGCCTACCGCCCCGCGCGTGCCGGCCCCCTTTGGTCTCGACTACGTGAGCGGCGACTGGGTCGCGCCGGATGTTTTTCGAGTTACCTGGCGCACGAACAACCCGAGCATGGGCAGGCTCTGGTGGGGGCCGTCCGGCGGCGCCGTCATCGGGTACCTCGAAGACGGCGCGATCTCCGAGGTCCACATGGCGGAAGTCTCCGGCCTTGAGGCCGGAGTCACTTACAGCTTCCAGGCCGCCGCCATAGACCGCGAGTCGGCCTTTGTGATTTCCATTCCGCTCCGGACGGTTGCGCCGACCGCCCCGAGTCCGGGTCCGAACGCCGGCATTGGGGCCGCCCTGGCGACCGCCGCCGGCGCCGCCGTGGCGATCTTCCGCTTGCGGACCGCCCACCGGCGTTAGGCCCCGCCACACCACTCAGGCAAGGCTCAAAGTCCCCCGCATCACGGGGGTGACCTCCCCGGCCACCCGCACTTGGGTCGGCCTGCCTCGCTCCATGGCCACGGCCACCTCGATCCGGCTCGGGCGGTGGACCTCCGCGCCCTGCTTGATCACAAACCACTGCTTGTCCGGCAGCCGCCCGTTGAATCCAAGGTACGCCCCACAAGCACCCGCCGCGCTGCCGGTCCCGGGATCCTCGGGGATCCCCTGGAGCGGGAAGAAGCCGCGCGCGTGGATGTCGCCCTCCGTCGCATCGAGGAACGCGAACACGTACACGCCTGGGTCGTGCGAAACGCTTTTGGCGATTTTCCCGAGTGCCCGCAGGTCGGGATTCAGCTCTCGCACAATGTCGGTCGATGCGAGAGGCACCTGAAGCGACGCCGCCCCCGTGGAACAAACCTGCGGCACGAGGCCTGTGCCCTTGATTTCACGCGGCTTGACGCCGAGCGCCTTGGCAAGCCCGTCGACCTTGGCGAAGCGCCGGCCGAGCTTCCCCTTCCCTTGCGTCATCGCGACGCGAACCACTTTGCCACCCGTCACGTCGAGCTTGATGGGCGTAAGCCCCAGCCCGTCCTGCTGATGCACGGTCACGACGCCTTCCTGCTTGGGGATCATCCCCTCCTCAGCCGCGACGAAGGCCGACCCAATCGTTGGGTGCCCCGCAAACGGGATTTCCCCGCCTGGCGTGAAAATGCGCGTGCGGTAGTCGGCACCGGCAAGCGTAGCCGGCTCAAGGAAGGTGGTCTCCGAGATGTTCATCTCGCGCGCGACCGCGAGCATCTCGGCGTCGGTGAGGCCTTGGGGCCGCGGGAACACGGCAAGCGCGTTGCCCTCGAGGGGGCGCGAAGCGAACACACCGACGCGCCAGAAGGGGAAGGAGCGCATCGAACGAGGATTGGCGAGCCTCGCTATCTAGCCTTCGACACGAGCTTTCTCGGCTTCGGCGAGGGGCTGCGCGACGCGCGTTGTGAGCCGTGAGGCATTACGGTCTTGCTTCCACGGCGGCCTTGAGCCGTTGCAGGCGGTCGCCTTCGTATTTTTCCCAAGTTTTGGCGACAAGACCGCCTTTGAGCTTCGCCCCGAAGCCCGCCCCCTCGATTGTCGCGCGCATGGAGATGTCGGTCGCGCCTCCCGAATCCACGAGATCGAACGCGTAAACGTACCTCGTCTTACCTTCAATCGCCGCAACAACAAGCCGCCGGGGCGGCTCGAAGGCCCGCACCTCGACATCGTAGGTCTCGCTCGTGCCGAGAACCTTTCTCGTTTCGCGGATCCGTGAACCGACCGCCATGGGGCCCGGTGTCGTCAGCGAAGATTTCTGGACGCCTTGGATCCAGGTCGGCGCGTTTGCCGGGTCGGTCATGAAGGCCCAGACCCGCGGAGGGGGCCGCCCGATCATCGCCCGTGTCTGGAACTCACGACGGGTGGCCACGACGACCCTAACCCCCATGAACGCCGCGTTTCCTTAACGGTTGCCCCGCCCTGCATAGTCGGGGGGAACCGTTATACCCTACCGCCTGGCTCCGCCGCTGTGCGCTTCCCCAGCACGGTGCGGGGTGTCCTCGCCGTTGCTGCCGTGGCCCTCGTTGTCCTCTCGGCGCTGCCCCTTGGCGGCGCGCGCCCCACCGACTCGTCTGCTACAACGCCCGTTAGCTTTTCCGACCCTCCGACTCTCGTCCTTGCGCCCCCGTCCCTGCTCCCCCGCCCGCCCATCGTCGACAACCACGTGTACCACCGTTACCCGGACCTCACGGCTGAACTCCAGGACCTCGCCGCGAACAACCCCGACACTGCGAAGCTCACCTCGATCGGCCGCTCGGTTCAAGGCCGCGAGCTCTGGCAGATGGAGATCACGGACTTCGCCGTCGAGGATGCCGGCAAGTCGACCGTGTACATCGACGGCGGCCACCACGGCAACGAGCAGCTCGGCATGGAGCTCGCCGTCCTGCTTATCCATGAGGCCATCGAGGGCCGGCTCTCCTCGCCGGACATCCTTGCGCGCTACCATTTCTTCATCGTGCCCATGATTAACCCCGACGGGAACATGAACGACCAACGCACGAACGCCAACGGCGTCGACCTCAACCGCAACTACGGCTTCGAGTGGACGGACGAGAGCAACCACGGCAGCGGGCCCGAGTCCGAGCCCGAAGCCCACGCGAACGCGGAGAGCATGCGCGATGTCGACAGCCGGTTCGGGATCGACCTCTACCTCTCCGGGCACACGGGGACGAACGTGCTCATCTACTCGTGGGCCTGGACGATGGACACGGCCCCCGACGACGAGCTCCTAGGGCGCGTCGGCGCGTCGGCAAACAACCTGACGGGCGTCGAGTACGGGCAGACCTCGCACCTGCTCTACATCGCGACCGGCTCCTCGAAAGACCTCGGGTACGGCGAGCTCGGGGCGCCGTCCTTCACGTACGAAGTCGACGACCAGCAGAACCGCTTCGGCACCTACACGACGACGATCGCCGAACGGCTCTCGCAGGAGGTCGATGTCTGCCTCCTGCTCATCGAGGAGGTCGAGCGGATGCGCGCGGACATCCGGCCGGTCTCGTGGACGTCGCGCGAAACGCCCTCCGGCCCCGTGGTCGCCGTCACCCTCGAGAACCAGGGATGGGGGCGCGCCGAAAATGCCACGGCCACGCTGGCTTTCACGGCCGGCGGCGGCACGGTGCGCGACGCCACGAAGACCTTCTCGATGGCCGGCGAAAACCGGACAACCCTCGAGTTCCCCGTCGAAAGCGGGGGCGGTCGATTCAACCTCTCTCTTTCGCTCAACTACCGCGAACTCCTCGTGAACAACTCGACGGTGAACGCGTCCGTGTTCTACGGCGTGCTCACGGTGGCACCCACGGGGTTCGCCGCGATCCTCCAAAGCGGCGGAGGCCTCGTCCTTGTTGTCGCCCTCGTCGTTGTCGCCGCCGTGGTCCTCGAGGACCGGTTCGGCCCCGGGCGGCTGCGCGCCTCCCTGGGGCGGCTCGGCGCGGCGGCACGGCCGGTCAAGAACGCAGCCGCCAGGCTGCGGCTACGCCGGGCCCCGCCATAGCCCGGGAGGACTCCCGGTTTACGGGCCGTCCATCCGCGCGAGCAGCGCCTGCGCCCGGCGGCGGCAACCACCCTGCCCAATCCCCCCCGCTGGCGCTCGACCCGCTCTACAGTAAGTACTCTCACGACCACACGGCCTTGCCCGCGCCCCGGACGTCATCCCCCCGGGGTCCCTGTGGACGAGCGTGGAACCGGCGAAGGCCCTGCAATCGAGGAACTCTATGCGCGCGCCGCGGAATTCCACGGCCACGTTTGTCCGGGCACGGTCCTCGGCACGCGAATGGCCGTCCTCGGGATGGGGCTCCTCGGGCTCACGCCCGGTCTTCCGGAAGACGCGCTCACCACCTACGTCGAAACCGCGCGCTGCGCGACCGACGCGATCGAGTCGACCACCCGCTGCACCACCGGGCGCCACTCCCTGCGAGTCCTCAACTTCGGCAAGATGGCCGCCACGTTCGCGAGGGAGGGCGAGGTGGAGGCCGTGCGCGTCGTGGCCCTCGAGTCCTCACGTCTCGCTGCCGACCGCCTGCACCCCGAGGTCGCGACGTCCCGCGCACGCCAGGTCGCCGCCTACCGGGAGTTGCCCGACAGCGACCTCTTCCGGGTCGAGCGCGTGCGCCTAAAGGAGCCGCCGCAAGACCCCCACAAGGCGCCGCGCACGCGGGGCGTTTGCCCGCGCTGCGCGGAGTCCTTCGAGGAGCGCCGAGGCGTCCGCGTCCCCGAGGGGCTCCTGTGCGCCTCCTGCGCCGGGGGCGCTTACTTCGAAAAAGCCGCCGAACCGCTGGGCTCCCGCGCGGGGAAGGGGAAGGGCTCGCTGGTCAAGACCCTCTGAACCGCCGGCGGCGGCGAGGCGCGCGCAAAGGCCGCCTATGCCATCGGCAGCACCGTCGGCGAGATCGACTTCGGCTCGAGGCCGCGCGCCCTGAAGTCGTCAAGCACCGCGGCGGCCACGACGCGCGCGGCGGCCTCGAAGAACGCGGGGGCCCCCTTTTCCTCACATCGCTTGGCGAAGCGGCCGACCCAACGGCCCGCGTGGTCGGTGAGGAACTTGGCGTGCGCGTCGCCCGCCACCTGCGCATCGGCCTCGGCGCCCGACCTGAGGGCTTCGGCCTCCAACCACGAGACTACGCAGAGGAACTCGAGCTCCCCGCCGACGTGGTCGACCCGGTCGACCGTCGCCGACTGCCACGACAGGTTGAACGCGCGGTAGAATCCCGAAATGTCGGCAAGCTCGTTGGCCTGCTCGAAGGGCGTTGAGGTCGTGTAGTCCGTCTCGAAGGGCGAGACGAGCCTTGCGCCGCGGAAGCAGACCTCATAGCCTTCCGCGAACGCGGCCGCGTCCGGGAAGGCCTCGGCGATCCGCGACACCCGCGCCAGGTCCTCCGGGCGCGCCCGGCGCAGCGGGCCGGCAAGCGCCTGGACCTGCGCGGCCGTATCGCCCGAGGCGAGCACCGCGTGCGCGCGGGGGTCGCCGGGCAGGAACGCCCACCGCAAGAGGCCGTAGACGCGCGCAAGGGCAAGCGCGCTCTCGGGCTTTTGCGCCACGCCCACTACTTCTTCCCCCCCGTGAGCTTCGCCTGCTGCTCCTTCTCGTACTTGCGCACCTCTTCGGTGCGCTCGATCCCGATTGCGAAGAGCGCGCCGGCGGCGAGCAGGAGCGACCCCAGGGCGACCATCGGCCCGTCGAGCGTCGGGGCCGGTGCGCCCGTGCCCCCGGTCGAGGGCGCCTCGAGCAGCAAGTCGACCCAGATCAGCGAGACGCTCTTCCTCGACCCGCGGTTGTCCCTCGCGCCGTCCCAGACCGCAACGTTGAGCGCGGACTTCGTCCCGGGCACGAGCGCGGGCGCGGTCGCCGGCAGCGCGCGGCGGAACACGACCCGAGTGAATTCGCCGGAGCGCGCCGACTTGACATCCACGCCGCTGTCGCCCACGCGCGTCGCGCTCCCGAAGCCTTCGGCCACGAGCACGTCGACCTTCTCGGGGGCGGCCGGCTTGTCTCCGAACTGCGCGTTTAGCGTGTCGTTCGTCGGGTGGTGGAAGTCCGTGTAGTCCGGGTAAAGGGCCATCCGGTCCGCATACGCGGCGGGGAAATCCTCCCAGTCCGCCTTCCACTGCCAGATGAGCACCGGCGCGCCCACGTGCCCCATCATCGAGGAGGGCAGCGGGTCCACAGCCACCGGGAACATCACGGCCGCCGCGTCGCGGAAGCGCTTCACGGCCACGACCCTCTCGTCCGTCGGGTTCGACCAGGTCAGGCGCACGGCGAACACGTCCGTGCTGTGGAGCGCCCGCACCTCGACCTGGGTCACCGAGCCCCCGCCCTGGGGCGCCTGGATGTTCTGCGCCTGCAAGGGGATGTTCGTCGGGGCCGCCCCCGCCCACGCCTCGTCTTCCGGGTCGAGCGGCACCTGCGCGACTTTCTTCGCCGTCACTTGCGGAGTCAAGGGTCCTACGGGCATCTCCACTCACCTCATGTGATCGACCGGCGCTCCACCTGAAGCGCGGCGTCGTAGGCCGCGCGCAGGTGCACGGGCTCCTTGAGCGGCACGCGCACGACCTCGGCGCCCGACGCGTTGTAGCCGACCGCCTCGTCGCCGATCAGCTTGAACGAGTTCATGATCCGGTCCGTCGAGCCGAAGAGCTCGATGAGCCCGACGACCTCCGGGTCGCTCCACGCGGCCTTGTAGTTGGCGACCGCCTCCTGCGCCCTCGGGCCGAAGATCTGCTCGAGGTACGGGAGCGGCACGTGGATCGGGGGGACGTAGTAGATGTTCGCCTCGAGCCCGAACTGCGGGTAGAGCGGCAGCGCGAGGTGCTTCTCGTGCACGAGAAAGTCGAGCGGGTTGTCCGGAACCGACGCCTCCGGTGTGTGGAGGAACCCCATCATCCGGATTTTGCCGATGCAGTTCTGCACGCAGAACGTCTGCAGCCCCCGCTCCACGAGCGGGTAGCAGCCGATGCACTTCTCCGAGATCCCCGAGGTCGAGCGGAAGAAGGACTTCTTGTAGGGGCAGCCGCGCACACACTCGCGGTACCCGCGGCAGCGCCCCTGGTCGATGAGCACAATCCCGTCTTCCGGGCGCTTGTAGACCGACCCCCTCGGGCAGGACGCGAGGCACGAAGGGTACGTGCAGTGGTTGCAGATCCTCGGCAGGTAGAACATCCAGGGCGTGTGCGGCATAATCACCTTGAGGCCCTTCTCGACCTGGCCGAAGACCTCGTCCTCCCCGATGTTCGGGCTCGTGTAGTCCGGGTCGTCGGGCTGGATCCCCACGGAGCGCTCGCCTGCGGGCGCCGCCTCGAAGATCGTCTTGCCGCGGTACGTCGTCCCGTTCCACTGTTGGGGGCCGAGGACCTCGAGGAGCTTCGAGTCCCACGCCTGCGGGTAGCCGCCGTAGGGCTTCGTCTCGACATTGTTCCAGAACATGTACTCCTGGCCCCGCCCGCTCGTCCAGGCGTTCTTGCACGCCATCGTGCAGGTCTGGCACGCGATGCACTTGTTCGTGTCGAAGACCATCGCGAACTGCTTCGAGGGCCTCGCCTGCGGGTACCAGTAGCTCATGTCTCGCCCGATCTGCCAGTTGTATACGGTCGCCATCGCTCACACCTTCTCGACGAACTCGCCGCGCAGGAACTGCAGGAACGCCGCCGTCTCGTAGCCCGGCCGGTACCCCAGGCGCGCGGGGCGCCACAGGCCCCCCGCGGGGTCGCCGTCCTCGGCGCGCGTGAGCTTCACGAAGGACTCCTTCGGCGCGCCCGTCACCGTGTTCACGTCCATCTCGTACCCTTCGCCGACCGTCTGGCCGAAGTAGGTCTTCCTCGCCACGGAGTCCGTGGACATCGTCGGCCGCAGCCACGCGCGCGTCGCGCTCTGGTGGCTGCCGTAGCGGAACATCGCCTGGTAGTTCGTGCGCGGGTTGCGGGCGAGCTTGTCGGGGTTCGTCTCGTGGCCCTCGACGGATCCGTAGGTGGCCCCGTACATGTGGAACCACGAGCGCGCGACTCCGGGCAACAGCCCCGGGTAGTAGCGCGCGCGCAGCTTGCAGCGGGCCACCTTGTACTCGGTCGAGGCGGCCGTCCATCCGCGGTAGGGCCGGTCCTGCGGGTCCCCGTCGAGCCAGATGTAGTCCCCGTCTTCGATACCGAGGGCGCGGGCGTCCGCGGGGTTGAGGTCCACATACCCTTCACCGACCCAGGGCATCCGCTTGTCGTGGCGGTAGATGTCGCCGAAGGGCCCGAACCAGAGCGCGACCATGTCGAGGTCGATCGGCGTCGTGTGCGCCCCATGCCGGTACTTCGGCGTGATGAAGACGTGCGTGAAGGACTGCGCCTTAAGCGGGTGCGCAGTGGACGCAAGCGCGTCGGGCGCAACCACGCGGTTCCGCACCTGCCGGTCTTCGGCCGACAGGTCGCTCCACGCCTTGCCGTAGGCCGTCGGCGCCTCGGGCTGGATGAAGGCGTGCGCCCGCGCGACGATCACGTTCGGCTCGTAGGGCGTCCCGTCGACGGGCTCGCGGTGGACGGGCAGGTTCTCGCCGTAGTTCAGGAACTCGGGCTCCTCGCGGTAGAACTCGAGGCGCCCGGTCTTCGTGTACCAGGGGAGGTTGTCGTGGATCTGCTCGTAGCCGAGCGACTTCGGGGTCGTGCGCGTCATGAGGAGCGCGGGGATCCCCTGCTTCGCGTTCTCGTGGAGCGTGTCGAAGTCGTAGCCCTTCAGCGTCGACGAGTTGTCGATGATCCGCTGGAGGTAGACGTCGACCCGCCCGTCGTGGACGAACTTCCACATGTCGACAAAGCGCATGTCGCCCGTGAGTTCCGCGAGCTTGCGGCAGACCCCCGCGTAGACCTCGATGTCGCCCTTCGTGTCGTGCTGGCGCGCAAGCGGGGTCGCCGGGTAGAGCTGGAAGAAGGGGTTCGAGACCGCCGCCGTGAAGTCCGGGATCTTGAACTCGGCCCACGAGTCCACGCCGAACACGATGTCCGCGTACTCGCAGGAGCCGGTCCACCACCACTCGTTGACCATCACGCACTCGATCCGCTTGAACGTGTTCATGACCACTTCGTAGTGCCACTTGGCGTTGCCGATCAGCGAGTTCGAGTTCGAGACGTGGATCGACTTCGTGGGCGTGGGCATGTGCGTCGTGCCCGTGAACATCTTCGTGCCGACCTTGAGCGGCCGGTCACCGTAGTTGTAGTAGTGCGCCGATTCCTCCTTGTAGTACTTCTTGACCCTCACCGTCTGCGTGAGGGGGTCCGTGAGGAGGTTGAAGGGGTCTTCGGCGGCGTAGGTCGGCAGCCCGTTGAAGAACGCGCCGCGGTAGTTGCCGGCGTAGGAGCCGATGTTCCCGGTCGTCAGGCCGATGTTGGCCGTAAGGCAAGCAATGAGGTAGACCGCGCGGTCTTTGAGGTCGTTGTTGAAGAAGTGGTTCGGGCCCATCCCGGTGATGTAGAACGTCTTGCCCTTGTGGAGAGCGAGCTCCGCGGCCATCGCCTCAACCGTGGCAGCCGTCGCGCCGGTGATCGCCTCGACGTCGGCGGGCGCGTAGGAGTTCGCGAGGTGCTCCGCGAGCACCGCGAAGAGCGGCCGGACGTCTGCCGTGCCGCCGGCCACGAGGCTTACCGTGAAGGTCCCCGCAAGCGCCGGGTCGAGGCCCTTTGAAGCGAAGTCCGCGCCGACCTCGTCGCGCGAGACCGCGGCGGGTGCGCCCCCCGTGAGGTCCCAGACGCAGTAGTCGCCCCACTTCGTTCGCAGGGCCTGCGGCAGCCACTGCTCCCGGTGCTCGCCGGGCTTCGGGACCGTGTCCGTCGGCGCGTAGACGCGCGTCTTCGTGAGGGCGGCGTCCGTGTAGCCCGGGACCACCTCGGAGGCGCGCAGGAGCTGGCGCGTGTCCGTGCGAACGAGGAGCGGCAGGTCCGTGAAGTTCTTGACAAAGGCCGCGTCGTACGTGTTGTCGCGGACCATGATGTTCGCGACCCCCAGCGCAAGCGCGGTGTCCGTCCCCGGGCGGATGAGCACGACCTCGTCGGCCTTGTTGGCGGTCGCCTGGTATTCGCAGGCGATCACGATGACCTTCGTGCCCTTGAGCCGCGCTTCGGTGAGCCAGTGGCTGTCGGGCATCTTCGTGACGATCCAGTTCATCCCCCAGAGGGTGACGACCTCGGAGTTCTCGACGAGCGCGAGGTCGAAGTCGATCGTCTGCTGGCCCGTCACGAGCGTGTGGCCCGGCGGCAAGTCCGTGTGCCACGCGTAGTTGTCCCATCCGCGGCCTCCGTAGGCCGCCGCCGGCAGGACGCCGCGCACGTTCGCGTCAAGGAGCGCCATGGCGTTCGCGTACCGGTACATCCCGATGATGCGCGTCGCGCCGAGGAAGGGCATCCCGCCGCGGAACTTGAGTGCCTGCGTGCCCGCCTCGTGCATCGCGTCGAGCATTTCCGGCTCGTAGCCTTGCTGCGCGAGGAGCGCCCTCCCTCCGGACCCCTGGTAGGTCTCGGCGATGTTCTTGAGCGCCTTGGCCGCGTACGTGTAGGCGTCGTCCCACGAGAGGGCGACGAAGGGCTCCTGGCCTCGCTTCAGGTAGGAAGGGTCTGGCAGCCCGTCGCTTTGGCGTGGGAACCCGTCGTCGACCCACCTCTTGAACCCCTGGCGGATCATGGGCCTTGTGACCCTTCGGTTGCCGTGGACGCGGCGCATGAGCGAGAGGCCCTTCTTGCAGCAGCGCGGGTCCCAGCGGGCTGTCGACTGGTTGCCGTAGATGTCCGTGGCCTTCCCGTACCCGTAGGACGGCCCGATCCGGACGATGACGCCGTTCTTGACGAAGGCGCGGAGCAGGCAGTTGTGCGTGTCGTTCGGCGCGCAGAGGAAGTGGAACTGCGAGTCGGGCGCCTCGAGGTTCCGGTACGTCGCCTCCCAGTCGCGCTGCGGGTACGAGGCGAGCGGGTTCGTGATGACGACGGCCGTAAGGGCGGAGAGCGCAGGCCCGCCCTCGAGCGCGAGCACGGCCCCGGGGCTGAGGAGCCTGGACCCGACGGCAAAGGCCGCGGCCCCCACGGCCGCGTGCTGGATGAACTCCCTTCGCTCTTTCGAGAACCCTTCGTCGACCATGCCCATCCACGCCTCCGGTCTTGTCCCGCGGCGCCTTCAATTCAATGATCGTACGGCGCCTCGGGTTTGCGGCGGCGAAGGACAACCGCAAATCCGGCCCTGACCGTTTCGTACATACCGTATGAGTTTTGGCGGGGCGGCCAGGGGAAGCGGGGGTCGAGCAAGGGGGGTCCTTCACCGGGCCAGCGGCCCTTCGTGGCCGCGTAAAGGAAAGCACCAAAGGCTTATCCCGGCCCCCGAAACGTCGTTCTACCATACCTCAGGAGCGGGTAACATGGCGTTTGCGGGAATGGAATGGGTGCTCGTGCTCGTGGTTGTGGTCGTCCTCTTCTTCGGCGGGGCCAAGGTGATCCCGAAGTTTGCCCAGAGCATTGGGCGCGCGAAGGGCGAGTACGAACGGGGGAAGCTCGAGGTCGAGCGCGAGCTTGCTGCCGAAAGGGCCAAGGCGCCCTCGATCGACAGTTGCGTGAAGTGCGGCTCGAAGCTCACGGCGGACGACGTGAAGTGCCTGAACTGCGGGAGCGTCCGCGAAAGGCCCATGGCGCCCTCCGGCGTCGGTGTCGCCGCGCGCTAGGGGCGTTCCTGCGCGCCCGTCAGGCCGCGACCTTGCTGCGGGGGCCCCAGGGCGCGTCGGCCGGGCTTGCCTCCACGATGCGGACCTCGACCCAAACGTCGTCGCGCCACATGTAGTCCGAAACGAGGGCCTGGACCTTGGGGCGGAGCTCCTCGGGGTCGCCCGATGCCACGACGTGGACCTCGATATCGGTCCCGGGGAACCACGCGTCCGCGCGCCCGGTGCGCACGACCTTCACCGACTGCACGTCTGCAGGGAAGCGCTGGCGGAGGTCCGCGGCGAAAGACTCGGCTACCTCAAGGGTTGCGGGGAAGCACATGGATCCGGCATGCTGGCGGGGGGGTGAAATATAGGTTCCCTTTGCCGCACGTATCAGGGCGGGGGCCCCTCCTGGTTCTCCAGGTCGTCGGGGGCTGCAGGCGGCGGCACGCGCGCCGCTCGCCTCGCGACCTCGAGATCCGAGAAGCGGTGCGTCATGAACGCGACGGCGGCGACCGCGGCGCCGCCTGAAAGCGCGAGGTAGGGCAGCAAGTCCGTGCCTGGCTTGCTGCAGGCACCCGTCGGGTCGCCGGAGACCTCGAAGGCCACCACGGTGAACGAGCGTGCGTTGTTCCACAAAGCGAAGTCCTCGGACGTGTTGTCGACAAGGGATACCCCGAG
>Ga0209640_10001325_pt1 | contig 20847 bp, 19 predicted proteins | sample RifCSP10_1_FD_184018 | JGI IMG/M metagenome (GOLD analysis project Ga0209640, IMG submission 184018) | Soil microbial communities from Rifle, Colorado - Rifle CSP2_sed 10_1 (SPAdes) (version 2) | ecosystem: Environmental > Terrestrial > Deep subsurface > Rock core/Sediment | place: Rifle...
CGGGTGCTCGCGTGCGAGGTGCTGCTCTGCAATCTGGCGGTCGCCAACATGATTCGCGAGCGCAAGACGTTTCAGCTCGGCTCCGTTTTGCAAACGAGCCGCAACCTCGGCATGCAGCGGATGGACGATGCGCTGTTCGATCTCCTGCAAGCGGCCCGCATAGCGCCGGAGACGGCAATGATGTACGCGCACGATCCGAAGGCGATGGAGCCGCGGCTCAAACCGGGCCCGGCTGTGAATCCGGCGCCGAGAGCCAGATAGAAAGGGATTTTGGATTTTGGATTTTAGATTTGCGATTTGAGATTTGAACTATTTGAGCTTTGAGACTCTGGATCGCGATTCCGCAAAGCCGACGAGTTCGGGACCCGGAATCCGAAATCCAAAATCCAAAATCTAAAATCCAAAATGGAGTGAGTTATGCCAGCGATCGACAACCTGTTCCGAGAGATGCCCGAGCGCAACGCATCCGACCTTCACATCGTAGTCGGAAGGCCGCCGATGTTCCGCATAAGCGGCGAGTTGATTGAAACCGAGTACGACCGGCTCACTCCGGCGGCGGCGAAGGAGCTTCTCTACGAGATGCTCGCGCCCGGCCAGCGCGAGAGGATCGAGAAAGAGCTCGATCTCGACTTCGCGTACGAGATCGAAGGCCTCGCGCGATTCCGAGCGAACATACTGCACCAACAGCGCGGTCTGGGCGGCGTCTTCCGTTTGATCCCGTCAAAGATTCTGACCTTGAAGGACCTCGGCATGCCAGACATCGTGCGCAAGCTGAGCGAAGCGACCGGAGGGCTGATCCTGGTGACCGGGCCTACGGGGTCGGGCAAATCGACGACGCTGGCGGCGATGGTGAATCACATCAACGAGACTCGCGATGCGCACATACTGACTGTCGAAGACCCGCTCGAGTTCATCCACGAGCCGAAGCGATGCCTGATCACTCAGCGAGAGGTTGGCGCGCACACGATGGACTTCGCGAGCGCGTTGCGGGTAGCGGGCAGGCAGGACCCGGACATCATCCTGGTCGGCGAGATGCGCGATTTGGAGACGATCTCGCTTGCGCTGACTGCGGCGGCGTGCGGGCTGCTTGTCTTTGGCACGTTGCACACGAACAGTGCGATCAAGACTGTGGACCGGTTGATTGACGCTTACCCTGCGGACGAGCAGAACCAGGTTCGCGCGATGCTTGCGGATTGTCTCCGAGGCGTCGTGGCGCAGCAACTGGTCAAGACGCCCGATGGGAAGCGGTGCGCGGCCGTCGAGGTGTTGCTGGGCGGCAAGGCGCTGAGCAACATCATCCGAGAAGGCAAGACGTCGATGATCCCGTCTTATATGCAATCGGGAACAGGCGAGGGAATGCAGACGATGGATCAAGCGCTGATGGCGCTGGTCCAGGCCGGCAAGATCAAGCCCGAGGACGCGGCGATGAAGGCGATGGACAAGTCTCAGTTTGAGCGGATGGCGGGAGGTGGAGGGAAACCGCTGGCACAACCGGGCTATGGGACGCCGAGTCCGCAGCAACGCCCGCCGGTGGTGAGAAGGTAGCAGAGTGTCGGCCCGTACCTGGTAACTTCAGGACTCGCACATCCGCACGAAGCCGCGCAACTGCGTGGTTGCCCTCTAGAGGCGTCGACCCTGGCTTAAACGATACCGTTGGATTCCACGATCCCATTGTCCATCGCGAGGCTGAGAATCCTCGACAGAGTCGCAATCTCTCTGTTTGCGGAAGCCGGACTTCTTTGCCGTTCGTACTGTCGCCGACGCTCGCCTCTGCTTCTTGTATTCCTCGATGAGCAGCGGAAAATCTGAACGAAGCTTGTTCCGCGAAGAAATCGCACTGACCTTCCAGTGAACCTCATCATCAGGGCAAGACCTCTTTGGTTAGCTCGCGATCAGTCTGAAAAGCTATCGTGCTTGTCTATACTTGCGTTTCTCCGTACACTTGGCAGCGAACGGAAGTGACCGCCCGTGAGCGCAAAAAACAACGACGCTGAGCGATTCAAGCGTTACGAGCAAGTGATAAGGCTAGTGGTAGAGCAGGCGGAATTCTCGCTGGCGGACATGCAGCATGCGTGTCCGACTGCCAAGCCCGTCTTCATAACGCGAGTCGTCCGAGAATTGGAGAAAGATGGCTATCTGCAACGGGAAGGACCGAAAGCGCGTCCGGCGTTTCGTTGGACTCGTGGCCCCAGTGAGTTCTCGCCAACGGATTGGATCGAGTCAAAGATCTTTAGCAACCGCATGACACGAGCCCCATTGTCCGATCGGCCCCGCGAGCGGGAGCGGGAAGCAAGGCGACTGCCCAAGTCATCGGGCAGGGTTCTGTTACCCGCGTTCGACGGGAGCGGGAATGGTCAACCAATCTGAAACAAAAATCGTGAAGCCATAGCGCGGAGAAATCGTTGCACCGTTTGTTGACCGCTAACCTCAGCGACTAGTACCGCCTCGTAGTAGGTCTTGCTTTGCGGTGAGACTGCTATTTGTAGATTTCGTCAAAGAGATCACTTGCAAGCGACTCAACCAAGCCGTCCGTGCCCAGGGCTCTAAGGGCCTTGTACTGTTCCAGGGCCAGGGGCTTGTTCCTGCTGAAGACGTACAAGTTTCCCAGCGAGCGGTAAAGCCAAGCGAGTTTTCGCCTCGTGGCTACCTCTTCATACGGCGGTCGCGTTCCGTTGCCAGAGAATGCGGGAAGCCTTGGCTCTGAGCTAAACTTCGAGAGGCTGATCTTGGTCTCAGTGACCAATTGTGCGAAGTACTCTATTCCGCTCGGGACACGATCTGCCTCTTTATATGCTTCCCAAAGGTTATAGTACTCGTCAAGAGTGACGCTGCCATCGTCTACGATTCGAAGTCCTCTTTCGTACATTCTTATCGCATCTTGATACTGCTTCTGCTTAAGGTGTACGCGGCCAATGTCATACAAGCCCCGGTAACCTGTAGGATCGATTTCGAACGCGCGTTTGTAGGCCTCAATGGCTTCAGGGTACCTTTCCAGAATGGAGTAGTCTGAGCCAAGTTCCCTCAGCGCGCTAGTCGATGCCGGGTTGATGCTTAAGGCAACCTTACAGGCTTCTATGGCTTCATCAAATCGACTAAGAGAACTGTACGCTTGCGCTAGACCCAAGTGTGCCTCGAAATAGTCCGGCTTGAGCCGGATGGCTCGCTTGTATGCCTCGGCCGCCATCGCCGATTGCTTTACAATCTCCGCGCGATCAAAAAAAGCTGAAAATAGGGCCATCATATATGACTCAGCCAGGCCGTAGTGCGCGTCGGCGTAGGCGGGGTCAAGCTGTATCACGTGGCTGTAGGACTTGATCGCTTCGACCTTGCGATGCCAACGGCGATACGCCTCCGCTAATTTGAAGTGCGCCTCAGCAGATATGGGATTTGTGCGCACCTCGCGTTGGCGCTGACTTATTTCCTTGGTCCCGTACATAGTATTGGAAGGAAGCTTCCGAGGAGTGGCAGGCTTGTCTAGCAAGTCGGCTATGTCGGCGAACGGTTCATTGCTCTGGCCCCCGCCTCGAACATCGCTAAGAGCGCCAGCTAAGAGCGAGGTCACGTCGGACGCGGGTATCGCGAAATTGAGGTTTTGACCTGTCCTTAGACTACCAACTGCAACACCTATGACCTCGCCACCGGCATTTAGTACGGGGCCACCGCTACTGCCTGGAGAGATTGGGGCCGTTATCTGAAGGTAGCGTCTTCCGTTGATGGATCGAATGCCGCTTATCACCCCCTTGGAGAAAGTGCCTTCTAGTCCTTCGGGATTGCCAACGACATAGATTTCGTCGCCTGTTGCAACGCGTGAATCATCGCCCAGACTAAGCGCAGAAGCCCTCACACCGGCCACCCTGACGAGGGCGAGGTCCTTTTTCACGTCGATGATCAACACTTGGTTGATTGGGTAGAGCGACTTCTGCCCAACAATCTTGGCGCGAAGCCTTGAGGCACCCTTTATGACATGGTAATTAGTAACTATCACGCCATCGCCTACAAAGAACCCGCTTCCAAGGGCGACAGCTTTTCCCTTCGCCTTCTCCGCAACAATGACGACAACAGACGAGAGCGCATACCGGGCAACTTCGCGGCCAGTCTGAGCCGGTGCCAGTTGGGTGACTGATAGACTCAGGGCCAGGGTAGCAAGAGCAAATTCGTGAAATCGCGGAAGCATCGTCGCGCCTCCTGTCCGTTGGTGGAGAGCCGATAGGTTCGTTCGCGCTCAGAGAAAACGCGTCGGCAATCCAGATAATAGACTTCTTCCACACAACAGCCAAGCAATCCGGGCGGGCGTGGGCGTGATTGCGCCTGCGAGACGGCTCACTGTTTTTTCTTGAGCGTCGCCGTCAGACTGAGTTCCGAGCCTGCCGAGACTTCGATCTCGCGCGACCACTCGGAAAACCCCTCGCTTGTTATCTGAATGCGATGCTTGCCTGCGCTCAGTTTGAGTTGAGCCGGTGTGTTGCCCATAAACGCGCCGTCTACGTTCACATCGGCCCCGCTAGGGTCAGAGGTTACCTTGACGCTGCCGGTCTTGGTTGTCGAATCGTTAGAGGCCGCGCTTTCCGCCTTCTTCTTGCCGTCCTTTTCGTGTGACTCGGAAACCAAGACTTCCACATTGGCGGGCACATACTTTCTATCTTCGGGGGCAACCGCGATGGGTGCTCCGGTCGCGCCCCGCAGCGCCACGAGAACCGCGCGATAGTTGTTCTTGTGGGCTTGCAGCAAGAGAGCGGCCTTCTTGCCATCTTCGGTGGTGAACTCGATTCCGACGAAGTGAAGGCGGGTCTTGTGGAAAAGACCAAAGAGCGCAAGTGGAGCGAGAAGGATACCAAGCGCAATCATCGTCCCTACTCGTCTGTGCGCTTCCTGGCCGTAGCTCAGGCCGCTCACACGCCTTGGGTCTATCTTGTACGTCTGGCCGTCCTTGAGTTCTAGTTTGATTTCATCGGAAGTGACGGTTAGACAGTTTCCCCAATCGTCCGGGTCAACTTTGGTTTGAAGCGTGCCGCCTTGATAGCGAATCTCTTTGAACGAGTTTCCCTGTGCGTAGGTGTCACCTACAAGAGCGAGGCACAGAGCCAATACGAGCACGTTCTGTCTCAGGCGCATGGTGGTCATCTCCTGAATCGAAGTAAGAGGCGGGGACAACGGAACCACAGCGGTTGGCTATGGCTCCCCATAAAAAGAAGACGTAAGAACTGAGCCGAACAATGCATGGGCCAACCAGTTTTCAGCCTTGAGCCGGTTCATTCCGAGTCTGCTGCAAGCAAGTCACCCTAACGCGATCGTAGACAGCTCTCAAGTATGGCCTGAGCCCGACAAGTTCTGCTTCGTCTAGTTTAGAAGCAAGCCGGCTCGACCAATCCGAAAACTCCTGACTTCCGGCAATATATAAATATCCTCCAAGGACCAAAGCCTTTGAAAGTCGGTTGAGGGCGGCTATCTCCGCGTCACTCAGATTGCCTAGTCTCAAAACGCGCTCTTTACGACGCGCGTGCTTCACTCCGCCCCAGACGAGCATCCAAAAGAATGCCGCGAGCGGAGCAAGCCCCCAGATAATGCCATGATCACCCCAAAGAAAGAGTACGACGGAAACGCCAGTGAGTGCGCCTGCGATTGACGCAATCATGGCCATATCTTCCACAGCAGTTGATTTAATTGTCATAGACCAATCTCTGAGCGGTTTATCGTCGCGGTTTGAACGGTGCCATCATCACGTTGCCAACCATCTCCAACACGGGTAAGAATGCAAGGATGAGCTTGACAGCAAAGACCAGGAACGCGTATCGCCAGTTGATTATCAATAGCGCAATGCCGATTCCCCAATGCACATAGTAGACAAAGCCTAACCAGAATGGCGGCGGCGGCTCATCGGGCGGTAAATCTCCCTGCTTAATTGCTTGGCTTAGTCTTCTGTCGAAAACCGTCAGCGCGGAAGTGATGAAGAAAGCTATGGTGAGTATTAACAGGGCCGTCGAGTGTAAGGGCGCGCTGGCTATCTCTCCCATTGCGCGCCGATTCTAGCATGCGGCGATGAGTTCTTCTAAGCTCCAAAGCCAGTACCTGGTCGGCACACCGCGCGCACACATTAAGAAGTTCGAGCAAGAGTTGCTCGATCTGGATTGGAGCAGGCGCGCGGGGAGGTCGAGGTAAAACGAGTGCCGATACCGGGCGGAGAAGAAACCGATATTCTGTGCCGGTCCAAGGCGCGGTAAGAAGGAGAAAGCGATACGGAATCTGTTTTCTACACGGATGGGGCTATACTGCGTGCAGCAGATGTGTCAGGTCGAGCGCAATCGGAGTTCCGACTCGATCCCCACTTTCAAATGAACGCCGCTGATCTCAGCGGTCTACGCCAAGCCGCGTTGGTTTATCCACGGTCGCAACGAACCAAGCAGACGGGAGCGGTCGCCGGTTTGACAGCAACCATGACAGCAACCAGCAAAGCATTCGGTGATACGCGGCGGAAGGGGCCGCGCGTTAAGTGCGTGAAGTGTCGAACACTGTGATACGCGATAGCACTCGGTACACGGTACTCCGTGGGACTCTTAATCAGCGGGTCGCAGGTTCGAGCCCTGCACGGCTCATCGCGCATGCGATAATCAAGGGTGGCCGCAAGGCCGCCCTTGATTGCTTTTGCGCTGACTCTCATTGAACAAACGCGACTCGCAGTAGTTGAGCGAGCCATTCTTCGCCTCGCCGACGTGGCTGCCGATGAGATGGACTGCGACCTGGAGAGTTCCGGTTCCACCACCTTTAAAGAAGAGAGCTTCGCCAAGGGCGCTGAGCCTGACACGTGCTTCTACGTACAACATGCAGTCCGCGTCGCCGGCAAAGAAATGGAGATGAGAGGGCGGAGCGTTAACGTCCTGTCTCAACCCTTAGCGAATGAATCCTCGCCAAGACTGTTGCCACCATTCGGTCACATCGAGCGCCCAGGAATTGAAATGCCCCAGCCGTTGCCGCCCCGGTCTGCGCGTATATATGTTGACGCAACAACGACCGCCCCCTGTGCAAGCGGACCTTCACCGACTCTTGGCTCAGGTCGAGACACTCCGCTGTTTCTGCGGTGCTCATCCCTTCGATCTCCCGCATCATGAAGACTGACCGGTAAGTCTCAGGCAGTTTTTCTACAGCCGACTCCAGGACTATTCTGATTGTCTGGATCAGCACTTCTTGTTCAGGAGATGGCGTCTTGGATTCCAGGTTCATGCCTTCCTCTATCGCTCCTGCCGTGCCGTCAATCTCCACAAGCCTCTGGCGCAGGCGGAGCCTCGCCAGCGCCTCGTGCACGGCAATCTTGGTGAGCCACGTTGAAAACCTGGCGCGACCCTCAAACTGATCCAGGTGCATGTACGAGCGAACATAAGCATCCTGTGTCACGTCTTCGGCTTCGCCATCGTTGCCCAAGATAGAGCGGACTACTCTGTATAGCCGCTGGTTATACCGCCTCATTATCACTTCAAATAACGCCGTCTCCCCGGCTCTCACCCGCTCGACGACTTCTTCATCAGACATCGCGCTTAACGCATTCGCAATCGCGGCTGTACTCGCCATTGTCTCAGCACTCATGTGAATCTAGCCCCTAAATACAGAGTCTCTTTCTCGAAAAAGGTTACAAACTTTTGTTCCGCGCCAGCCTTGTAACCTATCCACTCTTAGCGACTCTATTAGGGCAGGAGGAAAAAGCCATGTCAATACCGAAAGACAAACTGAATCCTGTTTGGTGGGCGCTCAGGATCGGACTGGGCGCGGGTCCCCTCCTGGCGGGCCTGGACAAATTTTTCAACATTCTCACCAACTGGGAGAAATACCTGAATCCGATGGCAGAGCGCCTGTTGCCCATTAGTGGAGCTACGTTCATGCACGTGGTCGGCGTGATAGAGATGATTGTAGGCCTGGCGATTCTCACGCGCTGGACTCGCATCGGCAGTTACGTCGCCTCGCTGTGGCTTGTCTTGATAGCGGTCAATCTCATACTCGCCGGAGCGTTCTTAGATGTCGCGGTGCGGGACCTCCTGATGGCCCTAGCCGCTTACACGCTCGCGCGACTAACAGAGGCGAGGCAACCGGCCACTAACCCGCTGCCGGTGCCGCTGAGCGGGCATACGTCCTACAGCGTGCTGGCGCGCTAGCCTCAGCACACAACGAATGGCGTCAGCCGGAAAGAAGGGAATCATGCGTTTCAAGAAAACTCTCTCATTAGCAGTAACTCTCCTCGCGCTGATAGCGACGGCCTTGATCCTCGTCGTCGGGGGACGCGCTCAGAATGATTCAGGGCTTGAGGCTCAATCGCATGGCAAGAACGCAAGAGGATTCGATGGTCAGATCAGTGCCAACATGGCGCAGATGATGGAAGAGGGCCGCAACACCTTTCGCAACGACACCTTCGGCGACGAGGCGTTCTGGGGCGACTCGCTTCAGGTTCACAAGGCGATAGCAGGCGCCCAATTCGGAGGAGTGGGCCCGGGCGTAAGTCCCAAGACAGCCCTGGCCGTGGGACTGAAAGTTGATTCTGACGCGCTGCCCAACTCACTAGTGAAGGACCTGAAGAAAGGGCGTGTCAATCTCGACGATCCCGCAGCCACGCTCGCCTTACTCAGACTTGACGCGGTTGTCGGCGTCAAGGGCTTCTTCGGCCAGGATGGCAATCTCCGCTCGATAGGACTCTCCTGTGCGGTCTGTCATTCGACCGTGGACCACTCGCTCGCGCCGGGCATCGGAAAGCGACTAGACGGCTGGGCCAACCGAGACCTGAACGTCGGCGCGATAGTGGGGCTCGCGCCCAACCTGAAGCCTGTCGCCGATCTCTTGGAGGTGGATGAAGCCACGGTGCGCGCGGTACTACAAATCTGGGGTCCGGGCAAGTTCGATGCGGAATTGTTCCTCGATGGCAAAGCCTTCCGGCCCGACGGAAAGTCGGCCGCAACCTTAATCCCGCCTGCGTTCGGACTTGCTGGCGTGAACCTTCATACGTGGACGGGGTGGGGCGGCGTCTCACACTGGAATGCTTTTGTTGCCAACCTTGAGATGCGTGGGAAAGGCACGTTCTACGATCCCAGGTTGAACGACGCCCAGAAGTTTCCGATCGCTGCGAAGAACGGGTTCGGAAACGTGAGAGCTACACCAGACCTAATCACATCAAAGCTCGCGCCGCTTCATTTCTACCAACTGGGCATCCCCGCGCCAACGCCGCCCGAAGGTAGTTTCGATAAGGAAGCCGCGCTGCGCGGGCAGGCAGTCTTTAACGGCAAAGCGCAATGCTCGACGTGTCACGTTCCGCCTCTGTATACCGAGCCTGGCTGGAACATGCACAGAGCCTCCGAGATCGGCATTGATGACTTCCAGGCGAAACGCTCGCCGGATGAGGCATACCGCACATCGCCGCTCAAAGGGCTTGGGACCCATCAGAAGGGCGGGTTCTATCACGACGGCCGTTTCGCCGGTCTGCGAGATGTTGTTAACCACTACAACGAGTTCTTCAGGTTGTCGCTCACGGAGCAGGAAAAGACTGAACTGGTCGAGTACCTGAAGTCGCTATAGCCGGCCTTTGGAGTGCGCCTGCTTCGTTGATTTGTTGGACCGCGAAAGACGGACAACCGGAGGATGGGTGCCGAAATGGAGAATGCGATGCAATATCTGTCGGAACCGAACGATTGCCTGCGAATGGGCAACCTCAGCACGATTCGCAGGGTTGCCGAAGCAAGGTTGCCAACTGACTTCGGTGATTTTCAAATCATCGGTTACCGCTCACTCACTTCACTTGAAGAGTTCATCGTCCTGGTTAGAGGAGTTCCGCGCTCCTATCGGCCGAGTCTGGTCCGCATTCACTCGCAGTGTATGACCGGAGATGTGTTTTGCTCGACCAGGTGCGACTGCGGCAAGCAGCTCCACGAAGCCATGAGGCTAATTGCAGCCGAAGGACACGGCGTGATCATCTACCAACAACAAGAGGGACGCGGTATAGGCATCATCAACAAGATCCGCGCCTACGCATTGCAGGATGAAGGCGCGGACACGGTTGAAGCCAACGAGCTGTTGGGACTTGATATTGACAGCCGGCGTTACGAGCAATGCGCCGAGATATTCCGCGACCTGGGCCTATCGAAGGTGCGGGTCCTGTCGAATAATCCGGCCAAGATTCGCGCGCTCAAACAGTGTGGGCTTGAAGTCGTCGAGCGCGTCCCGCTGGAACTCCAACCGGGAGAGGACGCAATGCGCTACTTGCGCACCAAGAAGGAGAAGATGGGTCACCTCCTCAACGTGGCGTGATGAATCGAGCGATCGTAAGCCGTTCCGTTCGATTTCGCACCCCCGACGTCCGGTCCAGGAAACATTCTAGCAGCAGGATCGGCGGCCCCACGCTTTCTCTCTCGCCACCAACTGGCCTAGGGTAGTGCCCAAGAATCGATTGTAAGATTGGGAATCTCGCAGGTTGACAAACTTTTGAAGCGCTCACTTGGAAACTCCACCGTCGCTTCCCGCACTATTTTCAGTTGTTCCTCGAAGAAACTATTGAGGTCCGAAAGCGAAGGGCTTACAATCCTGCGTGACCAACTCTGATGGTTGGTTTCTTCGTCAGTCATGGCCGACCGGGGTCGCGACCGGCCGGCCATTAGCTTTTCTGGCAGCTCTTCCCACCGTCGCACGTCAACGCGGGCGATACTCGCGACGAAGCACGTCGTCTGCCGCGCGCGGCCTGCCCGCCTGTCTCCACTCGATTCGCTTGATCGCCACCGTAGCCGTGTCCGCCGTAGCCGCGCCCGACGTGCGGGCTATCGGCTCGAGTTCCTTGATAGTCGATTCGTCACCGATGCGGCCGAGTATCTCGATCACCTGCCGCCGAATCGTCGTGCTGCTCGACCGAACGTAAGGATACAGATCGGCGGGGCTGTCGGCTTCCATCAAGTAGCCGCGCGCCTGTTGCCGCTGGTCCGTGTCGAGCTTGCGGACGACGTACTGAATATTGGGGCGGCTGCCCATCTTGTAGAGCGCCCAATACTGCGCCAGCCTCACGTCGGAATTGCCTTCCGCCGCCGAGTGCCGCGTGATTTGATCGAGGTACCTCGTGTCGCCGATGCGAGCGAGGCCTTCGAATGAGTATTGGCGCCGGTCTCCGTCCTTGCTGGTCATGTTCTCGACGAATACGCGTTCGGCCTTCTCGTCGCCGATCAGCGACAGCGCCCACAGCGCCGCTTCGTCGCGGGCCGGAAGATAGCTGAACAACCCCTTGACTCCGCCCACGACCTTCTTGACCGCGCCTCGTTTCTCCGGCCCGAGATTGTAGGCCGTAAGCAGCGGCTCAACCGCCAACTGGTACTTCAGCAAGCCGGCGGCCAGCATCGCTTGCGTGCGGACTTTGTGATTCGAGTCGGTGAAGTAGGGGATCAAGTGGCGGCCGGCCGACGGGTCCCCGATCTTGATCATCGCGCGCAACACTTCAATCCGCATGTCCTGATCCGAGTTGAGCGCGTCGGCCAGTTGCGGTATCGCCCGGTAGCCGCGCAAGACCCCCAACGCCCGTACGGCGGCTATGCGGACTTCCCTTTCGCGATCACCCCGAGCCGCCTCCCCGAGCGCACGGATGATCGAGGGGTCGACGATCTGATAAGGCTCAATGATCTCGCGGTCGTTCGTGTCCAGGAACGGATTGAGCACGTTCCATCCGGATCGAACGTTAGTGACGAAGTCGATCTCGTGCTCGGTGTAGAGCGCAACCAGCGACCGGACCCCCACGCGCCGGACGTCGCTATGGTTGTCTTTAAGCGCGCCGACCATCTCGGGCAGCGCTGAAAAGTCTTTGATCATTCCGAGCGACTCTACGGCTGCGGCTCGCACGCCGGCGTCTTCGTCTTTGCGAGAGGCGACGGCGAGCGCTTCGACGGCGAGTTGATTGCGGACGCGCCGCTCGCCGAGCTTTCGGGCGGCGTCTTTGCGAGTGCTGACGTTGGGGCTCTTGAGATAGGCGAGCAGGGTCTCGAGTGATTGAGTCTCGGCCTTCAGAGTCGCGACCGGTGCGACGGCCCAGATGACCAGGGCCACTGCCAGGGCCAAGATGCTGGCGCGCGATTTCGTCCTTGAAGTCATAGAAGAACTCCTGTGGGAAGAGACTGCGGCCCTGATCGTTGCGACAGGGCGGTGGGGCTGGGAAACTCGGGTCCTGCCTTGGAACGATGTATTGTTGACGCGGGCGGAGGAGTAAGTCAAGCGCGCGGCTGCGAGTGTTTGTACGCTGCGACATTGCGGCGACCGATTTGAAGCTCAGCCGGGCAGGCAGGAGTCCTTCAAATTGACCTGTGCTCACCCCGACCGCACTTAAACTGACCGAATACCTTTCGCTATGGACCGCGGTGTCGTCGGGTAAGTTGAGGAAACGAACCGTCACGGCGCGCACGTCGCGACTGGCATCTTAATTGCCGTAGGATTGGCTGCCCCCGTTGAGCATGTGTTTATTTGTGGCGTTAGTCCAGGCTGATTGAGATCTTCGGAACCCCCGCGCCCGTCGAGGCGCCGCCGAATCAAGGCGAATCTTCTAGGTCCGGAGGGAACTCAAGCCCCCAATGCCTGGAGAACTCGCGGACGCTCTTCGATTCAATATCAAAGGCACTGCGGTCGGGTGACTCGGATAGTGCACGCCCCCATACAGCCCTGACCGGAACGGAAGCTGAAAGCGCGTGATGGAACGGACTAAAGTTGAGAAGGTCGAGGGTGCGCAGGCCGCCGGGGTCATCGCCGAGGTCTATCGCATCCTCGCCTGCATCGATCAGGGCGCGGACCATTACGGCGTGCTTGGCTTGAACCGCGATGCCCAGATCGAGGAGATTCGCAAGGCGTACTGCGCTGCGGTTGAGAGCCTCCATCCGCTCAAGCGCCGCGAGATCGCCGAAAGCCACGGCACGATGCACTGGAAGATGAGCCAGGCATTCCTTCGGGTGGTCGAGGCATTCTCCACACTGTCCAGGCCTGCTCGCAGGATCGAATACGACGCGACGCTCAATCGCAAGAAGTCTATTCCGTTGCCGCTGCCCAACCTTCCCGAGCCTTACCAGCCCGGGAACGGATCGGAGATCAGCCGAAGGCTCACCGCCGCCGAAGCTCCGGCTGCGAAACCGGCCATCGGGAGCGCGTATGGCAACGCACAAACCAACATCCCTCGCGTGAGAGACCGACGCCGGGCGATACGATACGCGCTTCACCTCCCTCTGCGCGTCACGTCGGCGAGATGCGACTGGCAAGAGGTCACCGAAACTCACAACGTCAGCCAGAGCGGAGTGCGCTTCGGAATCTCGCGCGCGGTCGAGCCCGGAACGCTTCTGCACCTTGAGCTGCCTATGCCGCCCGGGCTTCGGCCGAGCGGCCAGATGGACAAGATGTACGTCGTGAAGGCCGTTGTTCGACACGCTACACCGGACGGCCAATTGAACACTACCGTCGGGGCTGAGTTCGTATACGAATCCTCTGAACCGTCGGAGCCGCCCGATGCCGATGCAGCCGCAAGCGGCGATGCCTGCGAGACTGTGGAGCGCGGCGGCCCGACTCCGGACAACTGATCCGGCCCCGTTCGCACCTTCCACAATCCCGTCAGCTTGGCAATCGTCTTGACCGCCGATACTTTTCAGTGACTTTTGGTTCGGCTAAGATGACGCCATGTCCGGTCCGCCAGCAGACACGGTCAGGCAGTTGCTCGAATTGAGGGCGGCCGGTTCGCCCGATAAAGATTTTTTGTTCGCCGAAGTATCCGGCCGCGCTTTCACGTATCGCGCGTTCGACGGCACGGTGAACGGCGCCGCGAGCCTTCTCGTATCGCTCGGCGTCGGCAAGGGCGATCGCGTGAGCTTGCTGCTGACGAACCGCGTCGAGTATCTGATCTTCTACTTCGCATGCTTCAAGCTGGGCGCGTGGGCTGGCCCGGTGAACGCGTTGCTCAAGCCTCAGGAGATACAGTTCATCATTGGGAACTCCGGCGCCGTTGCGGCCGTCACCGAGCGCGGGCTCTTACCCAAGCTCGTAGAAGCGCTGCCTCGACTGACGGCGCTTCGCCACATCGTCGTAGTCGGCGAGCACGGTATTGATGAAGCCGGCGGGGCTGCCTTGATTCCTTACAGCCTGCCTGCGGAAGGCTCGTCGTTCATCGCTGAAAGCGCGCTGCCGGCGACTGCGTTGGAGGGTGATGACGAGGCGGTGATCATCTACACGTCGGGGACGACCGGGAAGCCCAAGGGCGTCCTGCTCTCACATGCGAATCTGCTCGCCAACGCGCGGCAGATAGCTGAATGGCTGCGCCTCACCGAGGGAGACAGGGCGCTGATCATCATGCCGCTGTTTCACGTGAACGCGCTGATGACGACGTGCATGGCGGCGCTGTGGGCGGGCGGCAGCGTAGTGCTGGCGGAGAAGTTCAGCGCTTCGCGGCACTGGGAGATCATCGCGCGGTTCGGCGTCACCTATTTCGGCTCGGTCGCGACAATGCTGTCGATGTTGAATTCGACACATGCCGAGGGAGTTCCGGGCGGACTCGACATCAGCCGTCTGCGGTTCGCGTTGTGCGGCTCGGCGCCGGTGCCGGTTGAAGTGATGACCCGATTCGAGGCGCTCTTCGGAGTCCCGGTCATCGAGGGATACGGGTTATCGGAGTCCACGTGCCGCTCGACGTTCAATCCGATAGATGAGCGACGCCGAGTCGGGTCGGCCGGCCTGCCCATCGGAAACGAGATGGAGATCTTCGACGACGACGACAAAGCCGTCGGACCAGGACGAGTTGGCGAGATCGTGCTGCGCGGGCCGAACATCATGAAGGGCTACTACGAGAACGACGCGGCAACCCGCGAGGCATTTCGATCGGGCTGGTTTCACACCGGTGATCTTGGTTATCGCGACGAGGCCGGCTTCGTCTATGTCGTGGACCGGAAGAGCGACATGATCATTCGCGGGGGTGAGAACATCTATCCGCGCGAGATCGATGAAGTGCTCTACCAACACCCGAAGATCAAAGACGCCGCGACCATCGGCGTCGCCCACTCGTTGTACGGCGAGGAAGTGAAGTCGTTCGTGGTCCTGCGCGAGGGCGAGCACGCGAGCGAGCAGGAGATAATGGAATTTTGTCGGGAGCGGCTGGCCGACTTCAAGTGCCCGAAATCGGTTGAGTTCATCGAGGACATCCCGAAGGGTCCGACCGGGAAATTGCTGAAGCGAGAACTGAGCAGAAACAGCAGAAACGATAAACAATAGGTGCTGAGTGGCGAGTCTCTACCTCCACTGCAACCACAGAGTTCGCGCGACCCAGAACCCGACCGACAGCGAGGCCAGCACAACCGCACTACTCGCGGCTATCTCGAAGGCGCGCAGCGTCTTCGACCCAGCGAGGTCCGGCCGGCGGGTCTCGATGGAGGTTACCGCAGCGACGACGAAATAGGCGGCCCCGCACCACACGAGAAACCCCACGATCACTCCGGTTATGCCTGCGATTATTAGCAAGCGAACTCCTCGCATGCTCCGCAATGAGCGTCGCTCGCGCTACGATTGAGACCCGCGGGCCAGCGCACGAAGCTGCGCGGGCGCGAGCAGCCAGGCGAGACTGCCGCGGAGCACCGGAACCGTTTCCGTCACGTTCACACAAGCGACGCCGCCCTTCTTGAGTTGAATCGACAGATCGACGCTTCCGCTGATGATCCTCGATATCAATTGGCCCAGTTCGGGTTGGTGCCCCACGAGCGCGATCGATTCGACGCCGTTTCGCTTCTTGATCTCACCGAACAGCTTGACGTGCGATGATCCGGGAGCAAGGTTGTTCGTACGCTCAACTTCCTTCTCCTTCATTCCGAGCACGCCGGCCACGACTTCGGCGGTCTGGACGGCGCGAGCGAGCGGGCTTGTCAGTATGAGATCGACGGTGACTCCCAGCGCGCGAAGCCCTTTGGCGGCTTCACGCATGCGGTCGCGGCCTTCAGGAGTCAGCGCGCGCTTCTCCTCGGTGAAGTCGTTCTTCCTTCCCAGCGGCTGAGCGATGGCGTGTCGGATGACGTAAAGATCCATAGTCGAATCCCGGTCAATACAGCGGGAGGAGATTATATGCCCTGGTCGGTGTCAGGTCTAATGCTGTGCTCAATCGTGTTCGCGCAATCAGAATTCGGCGAGGGCGAGTCCTCTACCGGGACCGTCTACGACCAATTGCCATTGGAGCGCCTCGCTGCGAAGCTTATCGAGGCTATTGAGGCAAGACTCGTTGCCGAGGTGGCTCCAGAGCACCCACACTTTTTCGCCTCGCGGCGGCTGCGGTTGTTTGTTGCCCAACAAAACCCTTTCAACGGGAGTCGCATCGGGGAGGCTGCGGACTTGCGCGACCGAGCAGGGGTGAACCCAGACCACGCTTGCAACGCGAGGATCGATCAGGCGAACGACCGGCCGGAGGTTCTCTGCTGGCTCGCTCCGCGCTACTCGCGCGTACTCGACACCGGCCTGGACAATGACGATCAGGATGAACACGGACAACAGAAGCTTCCCCCAACGTCCCACCTTCGAGATACCGAGGACAAGCAACACGCCTTCGATTGCCGGGATTTGAGTGTGGAACTCGGTGAATAGAACAACCCTTCCGCTGCAAATTGGATAATTGACCAACAGGCTGGCGGTGAGAACGCCGGTCAGCAACACGAGCGATCCAAGAGATCGTGACCCCCAGCGTTGATCGCCGGATGGTTCGGAGTCCGATTGGCCGGTCGCGTGTTCGCGGCTTCGCCAAGCGCGCAAGATCCGGTACACGCCGGCGATCTGAAGCGGCACGATCACCGCTGTGATCAATGGCGTCCGGCCGTGCCACCCCCAGAAGAACTTTGCGAGGAGCCCAAGCGTGGCCGCGGGTCCATCGCGGAGCCGAGCGCGAAGAATGCAGTCGTTCCAATAGTTCAGATAGCTGGCGCTGTCTTTCAAGTTGAAGCGGTGATCGGTCAGCCAGATCACGCCGATTCCTGCGACGACCAACAGGAGCAGGAGTGTCACGGCACTTCTGCGCAGAGCCCATCCGTTTCGTCTGCGGTGATACAGGTACCAGCCCCCGACGCGAGCCCCGAGCGCCATCGGGTAGGTGTAAGACAACATGCAGGGCAGTGCTAGAGCAATCAACCAAGTTTTGCGCCTGTCGCTCGCGAGGGCATCGCTGAAGAACTCGTCATCGAACAAGAACGGCACGAAGGCTAAGAGAACGTCGAAGGTGTATTGCTTGAGTTGAATCGACTGATCGAGCCACGCGCTTGCGCCCATTAAAAGCGCGGCTCCAAGCAGGCACGCGAGTGTTTGACTGCGGGCCCTTCTCCACATCAACCGGGCCCACAAGATGGTAGCCATTGCAAAGCACAACGACGGGAGCAGCCTCAATATCGAGATCTCATATCCGAAGATTCCCCTGAGTGCCGCTATCGTAGAAAGGTAGATTCGCGGGAACAACTGGCCGTATTCGAGCCGCCCGAAGAGAGCGTGCAGCGAGGGATCCTTGAGCGAAACGGCGATAAATGCCTCATCGAGCCAGAACGACGGCGCTTCAAAATACCTCACCGCGCCCGCAATGAGAAGGCACGCAGCGGCGGCCCCGGTCGCTGTCTTACCGATGTTCGAGTGACGATTTGCGGTAGTTCCGAGTGCCAAAGGTGGGGAGATACTAGACAGGCGTCGCGTGCGAAGTCAATCAAATCGATATTGAGAGCCTTGAACGGGGTTGATGTGTTTAAGTTAGGGTCAAAAACGGAATCAGCCGAACACGCGCATTTGGCTACCCAACACGTTACCATTCTGGACAGAAACTGTTACCTCGGCTCCCCAACTTCGGGGGAGCCAGCTCCGGGGGCGTCTGCAAATCAGAAGTTAGCGGAATCTCTATGATTGACACTCCTTTGGTCTTATGTTTGAATGCGTCCAATCCGAAGCTCTGAAGTGCCTCACGAAGAGACCGCAGTGGACGGGCGATGATCCCGGGCGAAGGTCTCTCGAAAAGCGTAGTCGATTGACAGCCGATGCCCCTTTGACGGCAGCCGATAGCCAAGCCGTCTGGTTACTGACCGAGAGAGAGAAGATCGCATGCCGGCGCTTGATCCGAGAACGTTATCGCCAGTACCCCGCCGGCGGAGTTGCGCCTTGTATCGGTTGGCTTGATGAGGAGGTATTCATGCACCGCGTTATTAAACGAGTCCCATTAAAAACACTTATTGCAGTCGCCGTACTGTTGCTGTCGGCCGGCGCGGTTTCGGCTACGATTGTCGTGATCCCGAGCGACGACGACATGATCATCAGCGCTCGCGCAATCGTCAGGGGCAAGGTGCTGTCTCTCGGCAGCAGCTACGATGAGCAACAGGATCGCATCTATACCTACATCCAGATAAGAGTCCAGGAAGTTCTGAAGGGACAGATCTCCGAGCGTACGATAGTGCTCAAGGAACTGGGAGGAACGGTCGGCGATCGCACGACGATCATCTACGGCAATCCCAGGTTCACGCCCGGGGAGAAGGTCCTGCTTTATCTCGACACGTGGGCCGACGGGAGTCTGCGCACTCATCAGATGTTTCTCGGCAAGTTCGACATCGTAAAGGATGCTGCGACCGGCGAGCAGATGGTCGTACGCAGCTCGCCCGACGATAACACGACGGTGCTTCAGCGGCAGTCGCACCCGGGGCATCCCGTGGAGGGCGTTTCGACGGAAACGATGGAGCTAATCGCGTACACCAACATGATTCGGACGCGTCTGGCGGCGAACAGCGAGCGCTCGATGAGCTTCGAGACTCAGTACTACGGGGGCGTTCCGATGTTGGCCGAGCCCTCCGAGTATGCCGGGATCGCCAGCCGGGGGGGGATTGACCCGCAATACGCTCTGCTCGGACCCTTCCGTTTCTTCGAACCCGACAGCGGCCAGCCGGTCTCGTTTACACTCAACCCGAACGCCGGGACCGGAAGCGTGCCCGCGATCTCAGTCGACCTTGCGGATGTTGCGGCCGGCTGCGCCGCGTGGTCCAACATTCCGGGCTGCTCGCTGCGCACGGTGAGCGGCGGGTTGTTGAGCCAGTGCTACACGACGACGGGAACGCCCGGCATCAACTTCGTGTTCAACAACTGCGACGGCCGGAACTCGCCCAGCTCCGGTTGCTCGGGGCTTCTCGCGTGGGGAGGAATCAGCGGAACCGGGTTCCAGAGCAGAACCATAGGCGGAGTGTTCTTTAGACAGACAGTTGTCGGATTCGTGTCATTCAATCCCTGGGCCGGATGCTACCTGGCAAACAAGTGCAACCTCCAAGAGGTAGCCACCCACGAAGCAGGTCACGCGCTCGGCCTGAATCACTCTCAGTTCAGCGACGCGACGATGGCCGCTTTCGCGCACTTCGACAGCCGCTGCGCATCGATTCGCCAGGACGACATCGATGGGATCAAGTTCATCTACCCCGGCAGCGGCGGCGGCAGCGCGCTCACGGTTGTGACGGCATCGCTGCCGGGCGGGACGGTTGGAACGGTGTATTCACAGCCGCTGACCGCCTCGGGCGGCTCCGGTTCCTATTCCTGGAGCCTCGCTTCGGGATCGGGACCGTTGCCGACCGGGATGACGTTGAGTTCGGGCGGGCTCATCAGTGGGACGCCTTCTGGTCAAGGGACATTCAACTTCACGGTTCAGGTGACGGACACGGCGTCGGCCACGGCTCAGAAGGCGCTCTCGATCGCGGTGGCGGCCGCCGGTACGCAGTATGACTCGCAGTTCGTTTCGCAATCTGTTCCAACCACGCTGACGGCGGGCCAGCAATTCCAGGTCAACATGAAGTGGACCAATAGGGGAACACAGACGTGGAACGGGTCGTCCGGCTTCAGGCTTGGCTCGCAGAACCCGCCGAATAATCGAACGTGGGGCGGTGACAGAGTGATCCCAAGCGGAGTCGTAGTCGGACCCAGTCAATTGTTCGATATCAACTTCACGGCATTCGCTCCTTCAACGCCCGGCACGTACAATTTCCAGTGGCAGTTGTTTCACGACAGCGCCGGATTCTTCGGCCAGGTGTCGGCAAACGTCGTGATCACCGTGTCGGCGCCAAAGACTCCGCCCTCCATTTCCAGCCCAACGACCTATGAGGCGGTCAAGGGGACGCCGTTCAGCTATCAATTATCGGTCGCCGGGGGCACGCAGCCTTATACGTGGTCGGTCGTCAGCGGAAGCTTGCCGTCCGGCCTCAACCTGAGCGGGAGTACCGGGATGTTGTCGGGGACCCCGACTTCGACAGGCAGCTTCGGATTCATGCTGCAAGTGGCCGATGCCGACGGCAGTAAGGACCAGAAGAACATAACGATCAACGTTGCGCCTCCGGCGCTCGGCGTTTCCGAGCCGAACGTCCCAGGCGCGGAAGTCGGGTTGCCGTTCAGCTTGCAATTGAGTGCCACGGGCGGCACACCTCCCTACAGGTGGGCGATTACCGGGGGATCGTTGCCGGCGGGCGTGACGTTAGACGTGAGCACCGGATTGATTTCAGGAACGCCGACGGTTGGTGGCGCCTACAATTTCACCGGGCAGGTGACCGACCAACAGCCAAGATCGGCGAGCCGGCAAGTGACAGTGAACGTCGCCGCTCCGCCGCTGAGAGTCGTAACGACTTCCCTCGCGGTCGGGGCTAGCGGAATCGCCTACAGTCAGAGTCTACTTGCCGCGGGCGGGATCCCGGGTTACACGTGGACAATAACTGGAGGGGCGCTTCCGGATGGGTTGAGCTTGAACTCGTCGACGGGCGTTGTATCGGGCACGCCTACGGCGAGCGGCCGCTTCGCGTTCACCGTGAGCGCCAGAGATCAGGCTTCCACGACCGCGACGAGGTCTTTGGAGAGATCGGA
>Ga0209640_10001326_pt1 | contig 20840 bp, 18 predicted proteins | sample RifCSP10_1_FD_184018 | JGI IMG/M metagenome (GOLD analysis project Ga0209640, IMG submission 184018) | Soil microbial communities from Rifle, Colorado - Rifle CSP2_sed 10_1 (SPAdes) (version 2) | ecosystem: Environmental > Terrestrial > Deep subsurface > Rock core/Sediment | place: Rifle...
CGCCTATTTCTGGGTCGGCGGCCTGCCGACCTCGGCGGTCACCGACCTCGCCGCCACGCCCGGCACGAAAATCAAGCTGATCGACCATACGGAGTCGGTGGACAGGATGAACAAGAAATACGGCCAGCTCTACGTGCCGGGCACGATTCCGGCCAAGACCTACCCCGGTCAGGAAAAGGACGGCCAGATCGCCGTGGTCTGGAACCTGCTCGTCGCCCGCGCCGACATGCCCGACCAGGTCGCCTACACCGTCCTCAAGACGATCTTCGACAAGAAGCAGGAGCTGATCAACGTGCACAAGGAGGCGGCGAGCTTTGACTACAAGAACCAGAGCAATGCCGCCGCCGCGATCCCGTTCCATCCGGGCGCGATCAAATACTTCGCCGAGCACGGCATCAAGCTGAACTGAGGAGGATCGGGACCAAGAGCGCCCCGCGAGCCGGGGCGTTTCTTTTTCGGGGGAATGATGGCGCAAGAAACAAGGCTGCAGCCGGCGCCCGCGATCGACGAATCGGCGCTGCACAAGGCCGAGGAGTTCATCGAGCAGGAGGAGGGTGTCCACCACCGGTTCACGGGTTGGTGGGGAACGTTCCTGTTCCTGGTGGCGGTCACGATGTCGGTGTTTCACCTGTACTCGGCGTACGGCGTCGTCACCACCAACACGCTGCGCTACGTGCACGTCGGCTTCGTGCTGTTCCTCGGGTTCCTGCTGTTCCCGGCATTCAGGGGCTGGCGCAACCGCTTTTCCTGGATCGATTTCGCCTGCGCGCTGCTCGGGGTCGGATGCATCGTCTATGCGCTCGCCGGCGGCGACGATTTCCTCGACCGCAGCACGCTGCCGAGCAAGATCGATCTTTTCTTCGGCATCGCGCTGACGCTGCTGGTGCTCGAGGCGGCGCGCCGCACCACCGGCTGGATCATGCCTTTCATCTGCATCCTGTTCCTCGCGTACGCGATGGCCGGGCCGTGGCTGCCGGCACCCTGGACGCACCGCGGCTACGACCTCGGGCGCCTGGTCGGCACCATGTACATGACGCTCGAGGGCATCTTCGGCACCGCAGTCGACGTGTCGTCGTCGCTGATCATCCTGTTCACGATCTACGGCGCCCTGCTGCAGTTTTCGAACGCGGGCAAGTTCTACATCGATTTCTCGTTCGCGGCGCTCGGCAACAAGCCAACCGGCGCCGGGCGCACCGTCGTGCTGTCGTCGTTTCTGCTCGGCGGGCCTTCGGGGTCGGGCGTGGCGACCACCGTGACGCTCGGCGCGGTCGCCTACCCGATGCTCTCCAGGGCCGGCTACGAGAAGAATGCCGCCGGCGGATTGCTCGCCGCAGGCGGCCTCGGCGCGATCCTGTCGCCGCCGGTGCTCGGCGCCGCCGCCTTCCTCATCGCCGAGTTTCTGAAGATCTCGTACCTCGACGTCATCAAGATGGCGGCGATCCCCACCTGCCTGTACTACCTGTCGCTCTTCCTCATGGTCGAGATCGACGCGCGCAAGTACGGCATGACGATGGTCGACTTCCAGCGTGGCCACTCGGCGTGGCACCTGGCGAAGACGCAGGGCTTCCACTTCTCCTCCCTGATCGCGATCATCGTGTTCATGCTGATCGGGTTCTCGCCGATCGGCGCGGTGTTCTGGGCCACGGTGGTAGCGTTTTTCGTCAGCTTTCTCAATCGCGACTGCGCGCTCGTCGACGTGCACGCGCTCGTCGCGCGGCCGAAGGGCTGGGTGAGCGATCTGCTGCTGCGCTCGAAGCTCATGAAGGCGCTCGAGGCGGGCTCGGTCGGCATGCTCAACGTCGCTGCGACTTGCGCGGCGGCGGGTCTCATCGTCGGAGTCGTGACGCTGACCGGGCTCGGCCTCAAGTTCTCGGCGATCGTGATCGCCTACGCCGGCGGCAGCCTGATCCTGACCGCCATTTACACCGCGCTCATCGTCTGGGTGATCGGCCTTGCGGTGCCGGTCACGGCGAGCTACATCATCTGCGCGGTGATCGCCGCGCCGGCGCTCATCACGCTCGGCGTGCCGGACTTCGCCGCCCACATGTTCATCTTCTACTACGCGGTGCTCTCGGAAGTGTCGCCGCCGACCGCGTTGTCGCCCTTCGCCGCCGCCGCGATCACGGGCGGCGATCCGTACAAGACCACGCTGCAGTCGTGGAAGTACACGCTTCCGGCGTTCATCGTGCCGTTCATGTTCGTGCTCGACCCGGTCGGTGTCGGCCTGCTCCTGAGCATCCCGAAAGGCGGCTCCTGGGTGGACGTCGTAACCATCACCATGCTCGCGGCGATCTCGCTGGTCGCGCTCGCCGGCGCCGCCGAGGGCTGGCTGCTGAAGAAGACCAACATCCTCGAACGCATCTCGCTGCTCGCCGCCGGTGTCCTGGTGCTCACGCCCGCGCCGTCGAACGACGTCATTGGCATCGGCCTGCTTGCGGCGGTGATCGTGGCTCAGTTCCTGCGCAAGGCGCTGCCGTCCGCCTCCTCGGCCTGAGATGAAGGAACTCACCACCGACATCCTGGTCCTCGGCTCGGGCGGGGCGGGGCTGTTCGCCGCGCTGCACGCGCACCAGACCGCGCCGGAACTCTCGATCACGGTCGCGGTGAAGGGGCTGCTCGGCAAGTGCGGCTGCACGCGCATGGTGCAGGGCGGCTACAACGCCGCGCTCGCGCCGGGCGACTCGGTCGAGCGCCACTTCATGGACACGATCGAGGGGGGCAAATGGCTTCCCGACCAGGAGCTCGCCTGGAAGCTGGTGACGCTCGCGGTGGAGCGTATCCACGAACTGGAAAACGAGCTGGGGTGCTTCTTTGACAGAAACCCGGACGGGACCATTCATCAGAAGGCGTTCGCGGGGCAAAGCTTCGATCGCACGGTACACAAGGGCGACCTCACCGGCATCGAGATCATGAATCGTCTTGCCGAACAGGTGTGGGCGAGAAACATCGCGCGCCTGGAAGAGCATCGTGCGGTCGAGTTGGTGACGACGAAATCCGGCGACGCGCTCGCGGGCGTTCTGATGATCGACATGCGCACCGGTGAATACGCCTTCGTGCGCGCCAAGGCGGTACTGCTCGCCACCGGCGGAGGCCCCACGATGTACCGCTACCACACCCCCTCCGGCGACAAGAGCTGCGACGGGCTCGGGATGGCGCTCAGGGCGGGACTTTCGCTGCGCGACATGGAGATGGTGCAGTTTCACCCGACCGGGCTGCTTGCCGGCCCGCACACGCGCATGACCGGCACCGTGCTCGAGGAAGGGTTGCGCGGAGCGGGCGGCCATCTGCTCAACGGCGCCAAGGACCGGTTCATGCCCGGATACGACGCGAAGGCCGAGCGCGCGACGCGCGATGTGGTCTCGCGCGCGATGTTCAGGGAGATGCGTTCGGGCCGCGTATCGCCGCATGGCGGCCTGTACATCTCGATGTCGCACCTCGGACCCGGGAACGTCCGGCGGCAGTTCAAGGGCATGGTGGAGCGCTGCGCCGACTGCGGATTCGATCTTGCCGGCGGGCTGGTCGAAGTCGTGCCGACGGCGCACTACATGATGGGCGGCGTCGAGTTCCGGGCCGACTGCACGACGGATCTGGCCGGGCTCTGCGTCGCGGGCGAGGATTCGGGCGGCGTACACGGCGCGAATCGCCTCGGCGGCAATGGAGTCGCGAATTCAACCGTATTTGGCGGCGTCGCCGGAGACGCGATGGCGGCCTGGGTGAAGATCGAAGGCGCGTTGCGCGAGCCGGACCGTGCGGCGATCGACGCGGCGGTGGCGCGCTGCGAGCGGCCGATGCGAACGAAAACGATCGCGAACGCGAGCCTCGAACCGTTGCGCGAAAAGCTCTACGAAACGATGTGGGAAAACGTCGGAATCATCCGCAGCGCCGCCGGCCTGCAGGCGGCGCTTGCCGACCTGGCCGCGATCGAGGCGGAGCTGGAGGCGCACGCGCTTGCGGATCGAAGCCGCGCGTTCAATCTGTCGTGGCACGACTGGATGAACCTGAAGAGCCTGGTCGAGGTGAGCCGCGTGATCGCCGCAGCCGCGCTCGAGCGCCGGGATTCGCGCGGCGCGCATTTCCGCGAGGAATTTCCCGACAGCGGGCCGCTCGAACAATCGGCCTACACGAGCGCGCGGCTGGAGGGCGAAACAGTCGCGATCGCGATGAAGCCGGTGGCGTTCACGCGCGTCCGGCCGAGTGAGACGCTGATCCGGGACGCGACCTAGCCGATGCAGTCTTATTGGATTCTGGCCGGAGACGGTCAAACCTCGCTTGAACGGCGCGACGTTCCGATGCCCCGGCCCGCGCCGGGCCAAGCGCTCGTGCGCCTGCGCGCGGCGGGCCTGAACCGCGGCGAATTCATCGCCGCGCACGGACTGCACAAGCCGGGGGCGGCGAAGCCCGCGGGCACGGAGGGAGCCGGAGAAATTGCCGCGCTTGGCGAGGGCGTTGCAAATCTGCAGCTCGGTGCCCGCGTCATGGGACGCTGTCCCGGTGCGTTCGCGGAGTACGCGCTCATGGACGCGCGCGAGGCGATCCCGGTTCCGGCGCGGCTTTCGTGGGAGGAAGCCGCCGTCGTGCCGCTCGCCTTCCTCGTCGCATACGACATGCTGATCGCCCAGGGCAGCCTCAGGCCGCGCGAGTGGCTGCTGGTAACCGGGGTCTCCTCGGGTGTCGGCGTGGCGTCATTGCAGGCGGCGAAGACGATCGGTGCGAGGGCAATCGGGACTTCGGGCTCCGCGGAAAAGCTCGGCCGGCTCGCGCCTCTCGGGCTCGATGTCGCCCTGCACACGCGCGCCGGCGATTTCAGCGACGCGGTCATGCAGGCGACCGGTGGACGCGGCGCCGATCTCGCGGTCAACACCGTGGGCGGGTCCATGTTCGCCGAGTGCGTGCGTGCGCTTGCCTTCGAAGGGCGATTGGCGATCGTCGGCTACGTCGATGGAGTGATGCAAGCCGAAGTGGACATCGAGGCGCTGCACACCAAACGCCTTAAGCTCTTCGGCGTTTCGAACAAGCTGCGAAGCGCAGAGCAACGCGCCGCAACGGTGCGCGGATTCGCCGCCGATCTGCTGCCGGCGATCGCCGACGGCCGCATCCGGCCGTTCATCGACCGCGTGTACGCGTTCGACGAACTCCCGATCGCAAAGGAACGCATGGAATCGAATCTCCACGTCGGCAAGCTCGTGCTCCGCATGGCGTAGCAACAAGCGCGGAGGCCGCAGTCGATTCCGGCATGCGGCAGCGCCGAAAGACCCGCGCGAACTCCTGCGCGCTCGCACGGTCGAAGCGGAGCGGGTCGCGCGACAATAACACCGTTCCCGAAGGGAGGCGGAAATGTCCGAGCTGTTTTTCTTGCCGTCCTTGCCACCCGGTGCGGAGGCGATTCCCTGGTACGCGCTTCTTCTGCTGGTCGCGGCGATTGCCGGTGAAGTGGTGCACCGCTGGTTGCACCTGCCGCGGCTGCTGGGCTGGATCGCGGCGGGCCTCGCGCTCGGGCCGCATGCAAGCGGGCTGCTCGATGCGAAAGCGCTCGCGGGACTGCGCGGAGTGCTCGATGTGGCGCTGGGCGTGGTCCTGTTTCAGCTCGGTCAGCGGGTCGATCTGGGGTGGCTGCGGCGCAATCCATGGCTGCTCGCGACGAGCGTGCTCGAGAGCGCGCTCGCGTTCGCGGCGGTGTTTGTCGTATTGCTGCTGCTCGATGTGCGGCCGCTGCTCGCGGCGCTCGCCGCGGCGATCGGGATCGCGACCGGGCCCGCGGTGGTGCTGTCCCTGACGCGCGAGCTGCGCGCCCAGGGGCAGGTGACCGAGCGGATGCTCCTGCTCACGTCGCTCAATTGCATCTACGCTTTCGTCGCGGTGAGCATGCTGCTGGCGTGGCTGCACCAGGAATACTCGGACCAGTGGCTTTCGATCGTCGCCCATCCCCTGTACCTGATCTTCGGGTCGCTGATCCTCGCGCTCGGGTTCGCGCTGGCAACCCTCGGGCTTCTGGCGGTGCTCGGGCGCCGCGAGGAGGCACAATTCATTTCGGTCATCGCGCTCGTCGTGGCGGCGGTTTACGCGGCGTCGATGCTCAAGCTCTCGCTGGTACTGGTGCTGCTGGCGTACGGCGGCATGGCGCGCGCGTTCGATGCGAGGCGGCGTTTCGCATCGCTCGCGTTCGGGCGCCTGGGACAGATCCTCTTCATCCTGCTGTTCGCGATCACGGCGGCGACGCTGGAGATCGAGCTGTTGCCGGTCGGCGCGCTCGCCGGCGCTGCGCTCGTCGCCGCGCGCTACGCGGGCAAGGCGCTCGGCGTGTTCGCCCTTGCGCCGGTGTCCGGCCTCTCGGTGCGCAAGGCTTCGCTGCTTTCGCTCGGGCTGATGCCGATGTCCGGCGTTGCGCTCGTGCTGATGCAGGACACCGCGGCGCTGTTTCCCAAGCTCGGGCCGGAACTCGCAGCGGTCATGGTTTCGGCGATCGTGATGGTCGAGCTGCTCGGGCCGGCAGTCGCCTACTTTGCGCTGGTCCGGGCGGGCGAGGCAGACGAGTCGGGGAGGACCTGAAATGGAGGCGCTCGAGTTCAAGCAGTCCGCTCCGCTCACGCTCGGAGTCGAGCTCGAACTGCAACTGGTGAATACGCGCGACTGCGATCTGACCCGGGCAGCGTCCGATCTGCTCGCGCTGATCGAGAAGAAGCCGCACCCGGGCGAGATCAAGCCGGAGATCACCGAGAGCATGATCGAGGTAAGCACCGGCATCCACGCGCGCTACGATGCGCTGCTCGCCGAGCTGCAGGCGATTCGCGGCACTCTCGTCGCGGCCGCCGACCGGCTCAACGTGCGCATCGCCGGTGGCGGGGCGCATCCGTTCCAGCACTGGAGCGACCGGCGCATCTTCGACCGCCCGCGCTTCCAGCACGTGTCCCAGCTCTATGGCTACCTGGCCAAGCAGTTCACGGTCTTCGGCCAGCACATCCATGTCGGCTGCCCGGATGGCGACGATGCGCTGTACCTGCTGCACGCGATGGCTCGCTACGTGCCGCAGCTCATCGCGCTGTCGGCGTGTTCGCCTTACTACCAGGGCGTGGACACCGCGTTCGATTCCTCGCGGCTCAATGCGGTATTCGCGTTTCCGCTTTCCGGCCGGGCACCGTTCGCGGTCAAGTGGGGCGATTTCACGGCCTACTTCGAACGCATGCGCGCATCGGGCATCGTGGAAAGCATGAAGGACTTCTACTGGGACATCCGCCCGAAGCCGGAATTCGGGACGATTGAAATCCGCGTCTGCGACACTCCGCTCACGGTCGACAGGGCCGCGGTGCTCGCGGCGTACGCCCAGGCGCTGTGCCGGTGGCTGCTCGTGGAGCGGCCCAACCGGGTCGGCGAAGAAGTCTATCTCGCCTATACCTACAACCGCTTCCAGGCCTGCCGCTTCGGGCTGGAGGGCGAGATTGTGGATCCGGTTGCAGGGGTGCGTCGCTCGATCGCCGAGGACGTGGCGGTCACGCTCGCGGCGGTCGAGGTGCACGCGCGCGAACTCGATTGCCAGGAGCCGCTCAGGGCGCTCGAGCAGATCGCGCGCGCGGGGAACGATGCGCGCTGGATGCGCGAGGCCTACGCGGACGGCGGTTCGCTTCCCGATCTGGTCTGGCAGCAAAGCGAGCGATTCCGGGGAATGTAGTGAGGGATGTGCCGCTGCGAATCGGGCTTTCGGCCCGGTTGCTGCACGATCCGCCGAAGGAACTCGGATTCCGCGGCAAGACGCTTCAGTACCTGGAACAGTCGATCGCGCACTGGCTGATGGCGCATGGCGCGCTGGTCTTCATGGTGCCGACGACCGAGAGCGGGGGCCTGCTGAGGGCCCAGGTCAGCATGGGCGATTACATGCGGGCGCTGGACGGCCTCGTATTCCAGGGCGGCGCGGACGTGAGTCCCGCGAGCTACGGCGAGGAGCCGCTCAAGGTCGAATGGTCCGGCGACCGCGTGCGCGACCTGTACGAAATCGACCTGTTATGGGAATGCGTGATCCAGCAAAAACCCATGCTCGGCATCTGCCGCGGCGCCCAGCTCATCAACGTGGCCTTCGGCGGTACCCTCTGGCAGGACGTCGAGTCGCAGGTGCCGGACGCGACGAGGCACGTCGACCGCGAGGCCTACGATCGCCACGCGCACGAAATCGAGCTGGTGCCGGGCTCAGGCCTGGGCCGGCTGTATCCCGTACGCAAGCGCGCGACCGTGACTTCGATCCATCACCAGGCGGTGAAGGAACTCGGCCGCGGTCTCAGAGCCGAGGCATACTCGGTGCCCGACGGCATCATCGAGGCGATCCGCTGGAGCGGGGCGAGCTACGTCTTCGGCGCGCAGTGGCACCCCGAGTTTCATCCGGGTCGTGGCGACGGCTTGCTCGACTGCACGCCGATGCTGGACGAATTCCTCGCCCATGCGCTTGGCGTCCGGGCGCGGGCGCGCTAGTTGGCGGTGATCCGGGCGTCCTTCACCACCCGGCCCCAGGTCGCGTATTCGCGCTCGATATGCCGCGCGAGCGCATCGCTCGTTCCGGGCGAGGGTTCCAGTCCATGGCCCAGGAGCTGCTCGCGGACTTCCGCATTGCCCAGCACCTTCACGAGCTCGTGGTTCCAGCGCTCGAGAATCTCCTTGGGGGTTTTCACGGGCGCCACGTACGCGTACCAGTTGGTCGCCTCGTACCCTGGATAACCGGATTCCGCGATCGTCGGCACCTCGGGCAAAAAGGGCGAGCGTGCCGGGCCGGTGACCGCGAGCGCGCGGATCTTGCCCGCCTTGACGTGCTGGCCGGCGGAAGCCGGCGTGGCAAAAACCGCCTGGATCTGGCCGCCGAGCAAGTCCGCGACCGCCGGCCCGCCGCCCTTGTAGGGTACGTGGACGATCTCCGCCTTTGCCATGATCCGGAAAAGCTCCCCGGCCAGGTGGCCTGCGCCGCCAATGCCCGACGAGCCGTAGTGGATGCTGCCCGGCTTTGCGTGCGCAAGCTTGACGAACTCGCCCAGCGTCTGTACGCCGACCGAAGGGTGGACCACCAGCACGTTCGGAAAAATCACCGCCATCGTGATCGGCGCAAGATCATGCAACGGGTCGTACGGCAGCTTCGCCACGATGTGCGGCGCGACCGTGAGCGAGCCCACCGACGCGAGCAGGAGCGTGTGCCCATCGGGCTGGGCGCGCGAGACCATCTCGGTGGCAATGTTGCCGCCCGCTCCGGGGCGGTTTTCGACCACCACCGACTGGCCGATATTTTCGGCGAGCTTTTTCGCGATGATGCGCGAGGCGATGTCGGTGCCGCCGCCGGGCGCAAAACCGACGACCATGGTCACCGGGCGATTCGGAAACACCGTCTGCGCCGCCGCACTCGCAGCGAGCAATCCGAGGACGGTCAAACCGGCAAGGCGCAGCATCGTTGGCTCCGATCATTCATTTGACGCGCGTTGAGCCGCCGTTAGGTCCGCTCCAACGCGCGGAGGTAAAGCGGCGCAACCTGCGTCCGCTTTACCTGCCCATTATCGCGCGGCTGGCTACAATCGGCGCGCATGGGACCGTTCGGCATCGGGCAGCCGCTTTCGCGCTTCGAAGACCCCCGCCTGTTGCGGGGCGAGGGCCGCTTCATCCACGATTTGCATGTTCCCGGCGAGGCGCATCTTGTCCTGGTGCGCTCGCCGCATGCGCATGCGCGCATCCGCTCGATCGATGATTCGGCCGCCCGGTCGGCTCCGGGGGTGCTCGGCGTGTTAACCGGAGAGGACCTGGCGCGCGACGGCCTCGGGACGCCGGAAGTGACCATCCCGCGCAAACGCCCGGATGGCTCGCCGATGTTCTGGCGTGCCCACGCGGGGCTTGCGCGCGAGCGCGTCCGCTACGTCGGCGATCCGGTCGCCGCGGTGGTCGCGCAAACCGTGCTCCAGGCGAAGGATGCCGCAGAGCAGGTGGCGATCGAGTACGACGAGCTGCCCTGCACGGCGGTCACGGGGAATGCGAACCAGCCGGGCGCACCGCCGGTGTGGGACGAATGTCCGGACAATATCTGCAACGTCCACGAGGTCGGTGACGCCGCGGCGACCGCGGCCGCATTTGCACGGGCTGCCCGCGTGGTGAAGCGCCGCTACGTGATCTCGCGCGTGCACGCCCAATTCATGGAGCCGCGCGGCGCGCTCGGGCGATACGACGCCGCCACGCAACATTACACGCTGCATATCGATGTCCAGTATCCCCACCGCGTGCGCGACCTGATGGCGCGGCGCATTCTCAAGGTGCCGCCCGAGACGATCCGCGTGGTGGCGGGCGACGTCGGCGGCTCGTTCGGTGCCAAGGGTTGGGTCTACGTCGAGCACCGGCTCGTGCTCTGGCTCGCGAAAAAGCTCGGCCGGCCGGTGAAATGGACCTGCGATCGATGCGAGGCGCCGCTTGCCGACGAGCACGGGCGCGACTGCATCACCGAGATCGAGCTGGCGCTCGACGCCGGGAACCGGTTCCTCGCGCTGCGTGCGCACGTGACGAACAACCTCGGCGCGTATGTCTCTTCCGATCGGAGCCTGCTGCCGACCTTTGCGAACCTCGGCTCGATGGTCGGGGTGTACGCAATTTCCGCGGCGCACGTGCGCGTCTTGGGAGTGTTCTCCAATACCAGCCCCACGGCGCCCTATCGCGGTTCGGGCCGGCCGGAGGCGATCTACGTGCTCGAGCGCCTCGTCGACGACGCGGCACGCGAGCTCGGCCTCGATTGCGTGGAGCTTCGGCGCCGCAATCTCATTCCGGCCTCGGCGATGCCCTACAAGACCGCGCTCACGTTTACCTACGATTGCGGCGAATTCGAGCGCGTGATGGACAAGGCGCTCGCGCTCGGCGACTGGCGGGGTTTTCCGGCGCGGCGCGAGGCGGCCAGGCGGCGCGGGAAGCTGCGCGGCATCGGGATCGCGAATGCGATCGAACGCGCCGGCTCGCCGCCCGGCAACGAATACGCGGAGATCCGTTTCGATCCCGACGGCACGGCGACGCTTTTCATGGGCAGCAAGAACCAGGGGCAGGGCCACGAGACCACCTTCCGCCAGATCGCCTGCGAGCGGCTCGGGCTCGCGCCGGAAGACTTCCGCTACGTCGACGGCGACACCGCGAGCGTCGCGCAGGGCACCGGCAGCTTCGGCTCGCGTTCGACCACGATCGCGGGAAGCGCGCTCTGGATCGCCGCCGGGCGCATCATCGAACGCGGTAAGCCGATCGCGGCGCAGTTGCTCGAGGCCGGCGAAGGGGACATCGTATTCGAGCATGGACGGTATTTCATCGCGGGTACGGATCGGGGCGTTTCTCTGAAGGAAGTGGGCAGGTCCTCGTTCGTGATCGGAAACCCGCCATCCGGGCTCAACGAGAGTGCGACCTTCACTCCGACCTCGGAGACGTTTCCCAATGGCTGCCACGTGTGCGAGGTCGAGATCGATCCCGAGACCGGGACGATCGAGCTGGCGGGCTACCGCGTGGTGGACGACGTCGGCGTCGAGGTCAATCCGCTCACCCTGAAGGGCCAGGTGGCCGGCGGCGTGGCGCAGGGAATCGGGCAGATCCTCATGGAGCGAATCGTCTACGATGCGGATTCCGGCCAGCTCACCACCGCGTCATTCATGGATTACGCCATGCCGCGCGCCGCCGACCTGTGCAACTTCGAAATCGGCAGCCACCCGGTGCCGACGCGCCAGAACCCGCTCGGCGTCAAGGGCGCAGGCGAGGCGGGCACGGTGGGCGCACTGCCGGCGGTGATGAACGCGATTCTCGATGCGCTCGCGCCGCTCGGCGTGCGCGCGCTCGACATGCCGGCGACGCCCGAGCGGGTCTGGCGCGCGATCAGGGATTCACGTACGCCGTCTTGACCGCGGTGTAGAACTCGGCGGCGTAGCGGCCCTGCTCGCGCGGACCGTAGCTCGAGCCCTTGCGGCCGCCGAAGGGCACGTGATAGTCGACGCCCGCGGTCGGCAGGTTCACCATGACCATGCCCGCGGCGGAATTGCGCTTGAAGTGGTCCGCGTGCTTGAGCGACGCGGTGGCGATTCCCGAGGAGAGCCCGAACGGCGTGTCGTTCGCCACCGCGAGAGCTTCGTCGTAGTCCTTCACCCGGATGACCGAGGCGACCGGGCCGAAGATCTCCTCGCGGTTGATCTGCATCGCCGGCGTCGTTTCGGTGAAAAGCGCGGGTTCGAGGTAATAGCCCTCCGACGCGCGTGTCAGACGCGCGCCGCCGGCGGCCAGCGCTGCGCCTTCCTTCTTGCCGATCTCGATGTAGCGCAGGTCCTGGTCGAGCTGGCTTGCATCCACCACCGGGCCGATGTCGGTGCCGTCCTTGAGCGCATCGTCGACTTTGAGCGACTTCATCTTCGCGATCAATGCGGCCACGAACCGGTCGTGGATCCCTTGAGTGACGACGAGGCGGCTCGCCGCCGTGCAGCGCTGCCCGGTGGAAAAGAACGCGCTCTGGATCGCGCAGTTCACCGCCGTATCGAGGTCGGCGTCGTCGAGCACCACCTGCGGGTTCTTGCCGCCCATCTCGAGCTGCACTTTGGCAAGCCGCGCGGCGCAGTTCTGCGCCACGCGCTTGCCCACGGCCTGCGAACCGGTGAAGCTCACCGCATCGATTTCCGGTGCCGTCGAAAGGAGCTCGCCGACCACCGAGCCGCGGCCCATGACGAGGTTGAATACGCCCGCGGGAAGCCCCGAGCGCGCGATGATCTCCGCAAGCGCCCAGGCGCAGCCAGGCACCAGGTCCGCAGGCTTGAACACCACGCAGTTGCCGTAGGCGAGCGCGGGGGCGATCTTCCAGGCCGGAATCGCGATCGGAAAGTTCCAGGGCGTGATGATGCCGACGACACCGATTGGTTCGCGGGTGATTTCGACCCGGATTCCGGGACGCACCGAAGGCAGCACCTCGCCCCCGAACCGCAGGACCTCGCCGGCGAAAAACTTGAAGATGTGGCCCGCGCGGGCCGCCTCGCCGATGCCCTCCGGCCGGGTCTTGCCTTCCTCGCGCGCAAGCAGCGTCCCGAGTTCTTCCTTGCCCGCCAGGATCTCGTTGCCGATCCTGTCCAGGATGTCGGCGCGATTCTGGATGTTGCCGCGCGACCACGGCGCGAACGCCGATCGCGCAGCCGCGATCGCCGCGCGCACCTGCGCCCCGTCGGCGCGCGCGTATTCGCCGACGATGTCGGAAAGGTTGGACGGATTGACATCCGGCGCTGCACCGGCCGCCTGCATCCATTCGCCGTTGATGTAATTCGCGTGAACGTTCATCGTGGTCTCCTCCTCAGGCAGGTAGAATCTTCGCATGAAGAACGAGCCGCAAGAACCGTTTCAGCATGCGTACGCGACCCTCGGGCGCCTGGAGGCGCTCGCTGATGCCTGAATTCTGCGCAGTGGTCGAATTTCCGGCGATGCACGTTGGCGTGCGCACGCGCGGCGAGATGCTCGCCGAGATCTGCTACCTGCCTCGCTCGTTCGCGCTCGTCGCGCCGGCGAACCGGCTTGCGGAACGTGCAGCGCGCCAGTTCGAGCGCTACCTCGAAGACCCCGATTCCGCCTTCGACCTGCCGCTCGCCGAGGTGGGGACTGCCTTCCAGCGGCGCGTGTGGGAGGTGATCGCCTCGATCCCGCGCGGGCGCTTGCTCAGCTACGGGCAGGTCGCCAGGCGCGTGCGTTCGGCCCCGCGCGCCGTCGGCCAGGCGTGCGGCGCGAACTGGTTTCCGCTGGTGATTCCCTGCCACCGCGTCGTCGGCGCGGACGGCCTCGGCGGTTTCGGGCACCATGGCGAGGGGTTCCACCTCGAGATCAAGCGTTGGCTTCTACGGCACGAGCGTTGTCCAATCGGCCACGAAAGAGCGCCGGCCCGGGCATAGCGGATGCATCGCTGCTCGATGCGTTCAGCGACGCCCTCTGGCTCGAAGACGGCCTTTCGAGGAACACGCTCGAGTCCTACCGCCGCGATCTGAGCCAGTTCGCGGCGTTCCTGAAAGGCCGCGGGCTCGCCTCGGCGCAGGAAGCGGACCTGTTCTCCTTCCTCGCCTCGCGCAAAGGGCGCGCCTCGAGCGCCGCTCGCATGCTCTCGAGCCTGAGGCGCTTCTACCAGTACTGCGCGCGCGAGCGGCGCATCGCCGCCGATCCCACCCTGAAGCTCGAGCCCCCGAAACGCCCGCGGCGCTTTCCGAAGAGCCTCTCCGAATCGGATGTCGAGGCGCTGCTCGCGGCGCCGGAGGTCAAGGCGCCGCTGGGGATGCGCGACCGGGCCATGCTCGAAGTGCTTTATGCCTCCGGCCTGCGCGTGTCGGAGCTCGTTTCGCTGAAGCTCTTCGAGACGAACCTCGACGCGGGTGTGGTCCGCATCCTCGGCAAGGGCGCCAAGGAAAGGCTGGTTCCCCTCGGCGAGGAAGCGATCGACTGGGTGCGCCGCTATCTCAGGGAGGCGCGCCCGCTGCTGCTCGGACGCAAAACCTCGGACGCGCTGTTCGTCACCGAGCGCGGGGCGGCGATGACCCGGCAGGCGTTCTGGCACAACATCAAGCGCCACGGCGCGCGCGCGATTCCCGGAAAGAGCATTTCGCCGCACGTGATGCGGCACGCCTTCGCCACTCATCTCATCAACCACGGCGCCGACCTGCGCGTCGTGCAACTGTTGCTCGGTCACTCGGACATCTCCACGACGCAGATCTATACTCATGTCGCGCGCGAGCGGCTGAAGCAGCTCCACGCGAAGCACCACCCGCGTGGCTGATCGCCCGGCTACTCAATTCCTGCGGCGCTCGATCGAGACGCCGACCAGTTTGGCGTGCGGCAGGATGCCGAGCTTGGCGGCGCTCACCTTGACCCAGGGCGCGCCGAACTCCTCCACCAACAGGCGCGCGATGCGGTCGGCGAGCGTTTCGACCAGGCGAAAGTGGCCGCTTGCCGCGAGCGCCTTGATCCTGAGCACGACCTGCTCGTAGTCGATCGTGTCGGCCACGCGGTCGCTCGCGAATACCGCGTCTCCCGGCAGGCCGATGTCGAGGTCGAGCGACACCGCCTGCGGCAGGTGGCGCTCCCGCTTGTGGATGCCGATCAGCACCTCGACCCGCAGCTCGCGAATCAGGATCGAGTCCATGGCGGCCGATTATAGGGGCTGCGGTTAGAATCCCGCGACATGCAGATCGCACTGATCGCGCTGGCCGCGTACCTGCTCGGTTCGATCTCCTTCGGCATCGTGGCGAGCAGGATCCTGCGGTTGCCCGATCCGCGCAGCTACGGTTCCGGGAACCCGGGCGCGACCAACGTGCTCCGTTCGGGCAGCCGCATTGCAGCCGCGCTTACGCTTGCCGGCGACGCCGGCAAAGGCTGGCTCGCGGTGTGGGCGACGTTGCAATTCCTGGGCGATGCGCCGCCTCCGGGGCTGAACGCGTCCGTCGCCGGCGTGTGCGTATTCCTGGGACACCTGTTTCCGGTCTTTCATCGCTTCCACGGCGGCAAAGGCGTCGCAACCGCCGCGGGCGTGCTTCTCGGTACCGATCCGTGGCTCGGCCTGGCGACGCTCGCCAGTTTCGGTGCCATCGTGGCGATTTTCCGGATGGTGTCGCTCGCTTCGATCGTGGCGGCGCTTTTCGCGGCGTTCTATGCCTTCTGGCTGTTCGGCCTGCGCGCGGTGACTGCGGCGGTCGCGATCATCGCGGTGCTGCTCATCATCCGGCATCGCGAGAACATCGCCCGCATCCTGCACGGCAAGGAACGCCGCCTGGGAGAGAAAACGGCATGAAGATTCTGGTGCTCGGCGCAGGGGCGGTCGGGGGCTACTTCGGCGGGCGGCTGGCGCAAAAGGGGTCGGACGTCACGTTCCTGGTGCGTCCGAAGCGCGCGGAGACCCTGGCGCGCGAAGGATTGCGCATCTCGAGCCGCTTCGGCGACTTTCGCGGGCAGGTGCGCTGCGCCACCCAGGATCAGGTGAAGCCGGACTATGACATCGCGGTTCTTACCGCCAAGGCATACGATCTGGCAGCCGCCACCGACGCGATCGCTCCCGCGATGGGCGAGGGGAAAGACGGGCGCGGGCTCGTCCTGCCGCTTCTCAACGGCATGGCGCACATGGAAATGCTCGATGGGCGTTTCGGGCGCGAACGCGTCCTCGGCGGCGTCGCCTACATCGCCGCGACGCTCGCCCCGGACGGCGAAATCCGGCACCTCAACGACTTTCACCGCATGGTGTTCGGGCCGCGCGCGGAAACGCAGCGTGAGGGGTGCGACGCGCTCGCCGCGGAACTGGCGGGGGTGAATTTCGAATGGAAGCGGCTCGATGCGATCGAGCAGGCGATGTGGGACAAGTGGGTGCTTCTGGCGACGCTTGCGGGAATCACCTGCCTGATGCGCGCTCCGGTCGGCGACATCGTCGCCACGGCGTCAGGCGGGCAACTGACGCTTGCCCTGCTCGGCGAATGCGCGAGCGTCGCCGCCGCCGAAGGATTCGTCACGCCGGAGGGCGCGATCGCGAACTACCGCGGCATGCTGACCCAGCCGGGCTCCGCGTTCACCGCCTCGATGCTCCGCGACATCGAGACCGGCGGTCAGACCGAGGGCGAGCACATTCTCGGAGCGCTCCTTGCACGGGCGCGCAAGCGCGATCTCCGCACGCCGCTGCTGGAAGTCGCGGCAACGCACCTCGAAGCCTACGCGGCGAGAAGGCGCCGCGAAGCGGGCGTTACCCGGCCTTCAGAGACGCGAGGTCCCAGCGCGGCCGCACGGTGAAGCCGTGACCGCCCGCGGCGAAGTGTGCGCCGCCGTGCAGGCGCAGCGCGGCGGCGAAGGCGATCATGGCGCCGTTGTCGGTGCAAAGCTCCGGCGCCGGGAAAAAAACGTCGAAGCCGCGTTTCTCCCCCGAGCCGCGGAGCGCAACGCGCAGCGCACGATTTGCGCCGACCCCGCCCGCGACCACCAGGCGCGTCAAGCCGGTCGTTTCCATCGCGAGCGAGCACTTTGCCACCAGGACCTCGACGATCGCGTCCTCGAACGCGCGCGCGACATCGGCGTAGAACTGCACGTTCGCGTCCGCTCCGCGCACCAGCGTGAGGACCGCGGTCTTCAGCCCGGAAAAGCTGAATTCGAGGTCTCCGCTCGCGATCATCGGCCGCGGCAGGCGGTACCGGCCCTGCGCGCCCGACTCGGCGAGCCTGGACAGGGCGGGCCCCCCCGGGTAGCCGAGATCGAGCAGCTTCGCCGTCTTGTCGAACGCTTCTCCGGCCGCATCGTCCCGGGTCTCGCCGAGGAGCGCATAGCGGCCGACACCATCGACGCGCATGAGCTGCGTGTGCCCGCCCGAAACAAGCAGCGCCACGAACGGAAAGTCGGGACGCCGATCCCCGAGAAGCGGCGACAGCAGATGGCCTTCCAGATGGTGAATCCCGATCGCCGGAACGCCGAGCGCGAAGGCGAGCGCGCGCGCGAACGACGCCCCGACCAGAAGCGCGCCCGCAAGCCCCGGGCCCTCGGTGTATGCGACCGCGCCGAGTTCTTCGATCCTGCGCCCGGCCTGCTCGAACAGGCCGCGGCCGAGCGGCACGATTCTGCGGATATGGTCGCGCGAGGCGAGCTCGGGCACGACACCGCCATAGGATTCATGCATCGCGACCTGCGAATGGAGCGCCTGTGCGAGCATGCGCCCCGCCGGCGCGTCGTACAGCGCGACGCCGGTTTCGTCGCAGGAAGTCTCGATCCCGAGAATCAGCATGGGGCATCATTATAGAATTCGGATACAATTCAAAACTTTCCGGACCAACCCGAGGAAGTTGATGACGACTGTACGCGTCAAGGAAAACGAGCCCTTCGAAGTGGCAATGCGCCGCTTCAAGCGCACCGTGGAAAAAACCGGCCTTCTGACCGAGTTGCGCGCCCGCGAGTACTACGAGAAGCCCACCTCGGAAAGAAAGCGCAAGCTCGCGGCTGCGGTCAAGCGGCACCACAAGCGCCTGCGCAGCCAGATGCTTCCGCAGAAGCTTTACTGATCTCCGCACCAGCGCACGGCCGCGAGCGCGGGAAGCTCCGCCCCTCGCGGCTTTCGCATTTATGAGCCTGAAAGAACGCGTCCACGAGGACATGAAAGCCGCCATGCGCGCACGCGATCGCGCGCGCCTGTCGGCCGTCCGGCTGCTGCTCGCGGCGATGAAGCAGAAGGAAGTGGACGAGCGCGTGACGCTCGCGGACGCCGACGTCCTCTGGATCATCGAGAAGATGATCAGGCAGCGGCGCGAGTCGATCGCCCAGTATGAGAAAGCAGGCCGCAAGGATCTCGTGGATATCGAACAGTTCGAAATTGGGGTCCTTTCAACATATCTGCCGCAGCCGATGAGCGAGAGCGAGGTCGCGCAGGCCGTGGATGGCGCGGTTTCCGAATCCGGGGCCGCAGGAATCCGGGACATGGGCAAGGTGATGGCGCTCCTCAAGCCCCGGCTCGCCGGCCGCGCCGACATGGGCAGGGTCTCGGCGCTGGTCAAATCGAAGCTGAGCGGCTAATCTGGCGACACGCCCCTTGCGGGGAGATCCGGAGGGGGCAGACCCGGCAACACGATTTCCCCGTTCCGATCGTCGTGATCCCGGACTCCTTCAAGCAGGACCTGCTCAACCGCGTCGACGTCGTCGACGTCGTGTCGCGCTACGTGCAGCTCAAGCGGGCCGGCGCGAATCATCTGGGCCTGTGCCCGTTCCACAACGAAAAGACACCGTCGTTTACCGTCAGCGCGGCGAAACAGTTCTACCACTGCTTCGGATGCGGAGCGCACGGCAACGCGATCGGCTTTCTCATGTCGTACTCCGGTCTCGGCTACATCGAGGCGGTCAAGGAACTTGCGGCGTCGGTCGGGATGCAGGTCCCGGAGTGGCAGCCGCGCACGCCCGAAGAGGCATCGCGCAAGGAACGCGAGGCCGACCTGTATGCGGTCATGGAAAAGGCAATGGATTTCTACCGCGCCGAACTGAAGAAGTCGCCGCGCGCGGTCGCATACCTCAAGGGACGCGGGCTGAGCGGCGAGATTGCGGCGCGCTTCCGCATCGGCTACGCGCCCGATGACTGGCAGGGACTGCGCGCCGCATTTCCGGCGTACGACGAGCCGGCGCTCGTCGAATGCGGGCTCGTGGTCGAGACCGAAGGCAAGCGCTACGACCGGTTCCGCGATCGCGTGGTGTTTCCGATCTTCAGCGCCAGGGGAGCGGTGATCGGGTTCGGCGGCAGGATCATCGGAGCGTCGGACAGCGCCGACCCGGCGGGCCAGGCGTCGCCCAAGTACCTGAATTCACCCGAGACGCCGCTGTTCGAAAAGGGACGCGAGGTCTACGGCCTGGTGCAGGCGCGGGAATCGATCCGCGCGGCAAACCGCATTCTCGTGGTCGAGGGCTACATGGATGTCGCGGCGCTCGCCCAATTCGGGATCGGCTATGCGGTGGCTACCCTGGGCACCGCCACGACCCCGGTTCACGTAACCAAGCTCCTGCGTCTGGCAGATGAGCTCGTGTTCTGCTTCGACGGCGACGCGGCCGGTCGCAAGGCCGCGTGGCGAGCGCTGGAGACCAGCCTGCCGCTCGTGACCGACGCGAAGGCGATCCGGTTCCTGTTCCTGCCGGAAGCCGAAGACCCCGACAGCTACGTTCGCAAGCACGGGCAGGAAGCGCTCGAACGCCTGGCGCGCGACGCGCAGACGCTTTCGTCGTTCCTGCTGGGCGAGCTGCGCGCCGCGGCCGAACTTGCGAGCGCGGAAGGCCGCTCGCGCTTCCTTACTTCGGCCAGGCCTCATCTGCAGAAGATCGCCGCGCCCGCGCTCAGGCTGCAACTCGTGAAGGCGGTGGCCGAGCTTGCGCGGGTTTCGCAGGACGAGGCGGAGAGGCTTCTGGAAATCAGGAGCGTGGCCGGCCGAGCGCGGCCCGCGCCGCCGAAGGTGGAGCGCAGCGCCGTTTCGCTGGAATGGAAGCTGCTCACCCACTTGTTCGCGAGGCCGTCGCTGGCGTCTGAAATCGACACTGCACTGCTGCAACCGGACAAGCCTGAATCGGAGGCGCTGTCGGAACTCATCGGAATTCTGCGCGGCATCGATGATCCGGACCGCATTGACGATGCCATGCTGGCGGAACTGATCCGCGATGCGCGCCATGCGGAGGCGTTGGCCCGCGCGCACGCGTTCCTCCGGATCGAGCTCAAGCTCGAGGAGGACGACGCGGTGGCCGCCTTCCGCGAGCTGCTCGAGGCACTCCGCAAGCGCGAGCCGGAAGAGCATCGGCGATTGCGGGAGAAAGTGCTCAAGGGGACCGCCTCGCCAGAGGAACTGTCGAGCTTCGAGCAGCGCAGCGGTTTCGCGGCGCGCGGAACCCCATTGAAATAGGCGTATCTGATAGAATATTAAGCTTTTTCGGACGCCCCCACGCGAGGCAATGATGGCCAAGGACAAGCGCAGGACAATGCAAAGACGGGCCCGCGCGGCCAAGAAAAAATCCAGTGCAGTCAAGAAGTTAAAACTGCGCAGGGCGGCCAAGCGACGGCCGCCGGCCGGGCGCGCGGCGCGTCCCGTCCGTGCCGCCGGGCGCAAGACCGCGCACGCACCGCGTGCGGCCGCGAAGCGCACCGACCGCGACCTGCGGCGCGCAAAGAGAAAGGCGCCTGCGGCGAAGCCCAGGGCGGCGGCACTCAAGCCGGAAGCCAAGAAGGGCAAGGCGACGATCAAGAGCGCCCGGCAGGCGCTCGAATTGCTCGAGGCCCGGGTCAACGAGGGGCTGAAAAAATCGAAGGGCGGGCGCCCGGGCCGAAAGGGCCGCAAGGAAGAGTGGCTGCTCGCGGCGGCGGCGCAGCTTCCCCGGGA
>Ga0209640_10001327_pt1 | contig 20816 bp, 24 predicted proteins | sample RifCSP10_1_FD_184018 | JGI IMG/M metagenome (GOLD analysis project Ga0209640, IMG submission 184018) | Soil microbial communities from Rifle, Colorado - Rifle CSP2_sed 10_1 (SPAdes) (version 2) | ecosystem: Environmental > Terrestrial > Deep subsurface > Rock core/Sediment | place: Rifle...
CAGAGCTGCTCGACCGCGGCCAGCTCCACGCCCAGCAGGGCGGCCATCGCGCCGGTGCCCACCGGCACCGCCTCCTGCATGAACTCGCCGCGGCGGCGCACCAGCCGCACCGCGTCCGCGAAGCGCAGCGCGCCCGCGACCACGAGCGCCGAGTACTCGCCCAGGCTGTGGCCGGCCGCGAGGCCGGGGGTCACGCCCCGCTCGGCCAGCGCGGCGGCGGCGGCCACGCTCGTGGTCAGCACCGCGGGCTGGGTGTTGGCGGTCAGGGCCAGGTCGGCGGCCGGCCCCTCGAAGCAGAGCGCCGAGAGCGGGAAGGCGAGCGCGGCGTCCGCCTCGGCCCAGACCGCCGCGGCGGCGGGCGAGCGCTCCGCGAGGGCGCGCCCCATCCCGACCTCCTGCGAGCCCTGGCCGGGGAAGAGGAAGGCGAGCGCGCCGGCTACCATCGCAGCAGCGCCGCGCCCCAGGTGAAGCCGCCGCCGAAGGCGGCCATCAGCACCAGATCGCCCGTCTTGAGGCGTCCGGTCGACCACGCCTCCTCGAGGGCCACGTAGACGGAGGCGGCGCCCGTGTTGCCGTAGCGGTCCACGTTGACCATCACCCGGTCCATGGGCAGCTTGAGGCGCTTGACCGCCGCCTCGATGATGCGGAGGTTCGCCTGGTGCGGGACGAAGAGGTCCAGGTCGGCGGCGGTGAAGCCGTTGTTCTTGAGGATGCGCTCGGCGCAGTCGCCGAACATCCGCACCGCCACCTTGAACACCTCGTTGCCCTTCATCTTGGCGAAGTGCAGGCGCTGGTCCACCGTCTCGTGGGTCGCGGGCCGGAGCGCCCCGCCCGCCGGCTGCATCAGGAGATCGCCGTAGCGGCCGTCCGAGTAGAGATCGGTGTCGATGATGCCGGCCTCGTCGGTGGACGGGCGGAGTATCGCCGCGCCCGCCGCGTCCGCGAGCAGGATGCAGGTCCCGCGGTCGGTGTAGTCGGTGATGCGGGAGAGGCACTCGGCCCCGATGCAGAGCACGGTGCGGTACTTGCCGGTCTGGATGTACTGCGCGCCGATGGAGAGGCTGTAGATCGAGCCCGAGCAGGCCGCGTAGACGTCCACCGAGCCCGCGTTCCGGCAGCCCAGGCGATGCTGCACCAGGTTGGCGGTGGTCGGAAAGTTCATGTCCCCCGCGGTGGTCCCCACCACGATGAAGTCGATCTCCTCCGGGGTGACCTGGGCCCGCTCCATCGCCTGCCGGGCGGCCCGGATCGCGAGGTCGGACGGTCCCTCGTGCTCGTCGACGACGCGCCGCTCGCGGATCCCGGTGCGCTGGACGATCCACTCGTCGGAGGTCGCGACCATCTTCTCGAGCTCTTTGTTGGTCAGGATGCGCTTCGGGGCGAAGGCGCCCACGCCGCTGATGCGAGCCCGGCTCATTCCCGGCCTCCCTCCCGACCCTCGGCGAGGACGGCCTCGGCCTCGAGCGCGGTCTTGATGTGCTGGTTCACGTCGTTGCGAACCCAGTCGGCGGCCACGCGCACCGCGTTCTTGATCGCCTTCACCGGTGAGGCCCCGTGGCAGATGATGGCGGCGCCGTTCATGCCGAGCAGCGGGGCGCCGCCCATCTCGGTGTAGTCCACCCGGCGCTTGAGCCGGGCGAAGGCGCGCTTGGCGAGGGCCGCGCCCGCCAGCGACAGGATGTCCCGCGAGAGCTCCTCGCGGATCATCGCGGTGAGCATCTCGGCCAGGCTCTCGGAGACCTTGAGACAGACGTTGCCGGTGAAGCCGTCCGTCACCACCACGTCGCAGCGGCCGTTGTAGATGTCGCGCCCCTCGATGTTGCCGATGAAGTTGAGCGACGAGCCGCGCAGGTCCTCGTAGGCTTCCTTGGTCAGCTCGGTCCCCTTGCCCTCTTCCGCGCCCACCGAGAGCAGCCCCACCCGCGGATTGTCCTTGCCGATGATGTGCCGCGAGTAGACATGCCCCATCACCGCGAACTGGAAGAGCTGGCGCGGCTTGGGATCCACGTTGGCGCCCGCGTCGATGAGCACGGTGTAGCCGGCCAGGCTCGGCAGCGGCGCCGCGATGGCCGGCCGGTCCACCCCGGGCAGCACGCCCATCACGAACCCGCTGATCGCCATGGCCGCGCCGGTGTTGCCGGCCGAGATGAGGGCACCGCACTCGCCGTCCTTGACCAGCTCGGCGGCCACCCGCAGCGAGGAGTCGCGCTTGCGCCGCAGGGCCTGCGAAGGGGCCTCCGCCATGCCGACCACCTGCGAAGCGTGGCGCACGGTGACCGGCAGGTCCTGGGCCTGGAGCCGCGCGATCTCGCGCTCGATGGCCGCCTTGTCCCCGACCAGCACCGAGGCGAGCCCGAACTCCCGGCACGCCGCCACCGCGCCCTCGACCACGACGGCGGGGCCGAAATCGCCTCCCATGGCGTCGACCGCGATCTTCATGGCGCCGATCTTATGGCACGGCGGGGCTCAGCCGGAAAGAACTATTCTCCTTCGACCGAGATGACTTCCCGCCCCTTGTAGAAGCCGCAGTGGGGGCAGATGCGATGGGGAGGCTTGACCTCACGGCACTGCGGGCACAGGGACCGCGTGGGCGCGACCATCTTGTAGTGCGTGCGCCGCTTGCGGCCGCGCGTCTTGGAGTGGCGTCGCTTGGGCAGAGGCATCGGATCGCTCCTATCTCGGCTATCTCGTCCGGCCGGCCCAGTCCTTGAGGGCCGCCCAGCGCGGGTCGGGGGCGCGCGTCTCGCACGCGCAGGCCGTGGTGTTGCGGTTGACCCCGCAGACGGGGCAGAGCCCCCGGCAGGTGTCCCGGCACAGGGGCTTCATGGGCAGCGCCAGGGTGGTCTCGGTTTCCAGCAGGGCCGTGAGGTCGAGGGTGCCGTGCTGGTAGACGTCGGTCTCCAGATCGGCGGCCCCCAGCTCCCGCTCCTCTCCCCGCGTCCCGGGGGCCGGCACGAAGCGGGCGTCCACCGCGGGATGGACGGTCACGGTATAGGCCTCGACGCAGCGCCCGCACGTGAGCGGCACCCGGGCCGAGATCTCCCCGCGCACGAAGACCGTGTCGCCCTCTTTCTCCACGGTCAGGGCCAGGTCGTCGAGCGTCCAGGTGGCATCCTGGAATGGGCGCGGGAAGTCCGCGGTCCCCTCGATGCGCAGGCCCTCGGGTGGAATGTCGGCAACCTGGATGAGCACGTGAAGAACCTCGTCTAATGTCGTGTCAACTAAGGGATTTTACTACGGACGGGCCAGTATATGCGCGGGGGTGCGCCCTGTCAACCCAAAAGCCCGTAAAGTCGGCCCCTTGCTTGACGCTCTGGGAGGCGGCTGCTAGCATTCGACCGGGAGGACGAGCGGATGGCGAACCTCATGAAGACCGGTGTCCTGCTGGCGGCCCTGACGGTGCTGCTCGTGCTCATCGGCGGGGCGCTCGGCGGGCAGAACGGCATGGTCATGGCCTTCATGCTGGCCATGGTGATGAACTTCGGCAGCTACTGGTTCTCGGACAAGATCGTGCTGGCGATGTACCGCGCCCAGCCGGTGGACGAGCGGTCGGCTCCCGGGCTCTACCGCATCGTCCGGAACCTGGCCACCCGGGCCGGCCTGCCGATGCCCCGCGTCTACGTCATCCCCGGGGATGCCGCGAACGCCTTCGCCACGGGCCGCAACCCGCAGCACGCGGCGATCGCGGTCACGGAGGGCATCCTGCGGATCATGAGCGAAGAGGAGCTCGAAGGGGTGCTGGCCCACGAGCTCTCCCACGTGCAGAACCGCGACACCCTGATCATGGCCATCGCGGCCACCCTGGCCGGCGCGATCACCTACATGGCCCACATGGCCCAGTGGGCGATGATCTTCGGCGGCGGCCGGCGGGACAGCGACGAGCACGAGTCGGGCGGGGGCGTCCTCGGCGGCCTGCTCATGATCGTGCTGGCGCCGCTCGCGGCCACCCTGATCCAGCTCGCGGTCTCGCGCTCGCGGGAGTTCCAGGCCGACGCCACCGGCGCCCAGATCGCCGGGCAGCCCTGGGGCCTGGCCAAGGCGCTCGAGAAGCTCGAGACGGCCTCCAAGGCGGCGCCCATGGAGGCCACCCCGGCGACGGCGCACCTCTTCATCGTCAATCCGCTCACCGGCGGCGGCTGGACCACCCTGTTCATGACGCATCCGCCCATCGTGGAGCGGGTGGCGCGGCTGCGCGCCATGGCCCGATCGCAGGCCAGGTAAGCCGATCGTCGGACCCAACGCAGTCCTCAGGAGCGGGTCGGGGGAGACGGGCCACCGGCCCCGCTTGTTCACGGACATGATCCTGGCGCGGGAGCTTCGGAAGACCTACGGGTCCAACAGCGTGATCGACGGCGTGTCCTTCGAGCTGGGCGCGGGCCAGTGCCTGGCCCTGCTCGGTCCCAACGGCGCCGGCAAGACCACGCTGCTTCGAATACTCGCCACCCTGCTCCGTCCCACTGCCGGCTCGCTCAGCATCGGCGGCGCCGACGCGCTCCGCGAGCCCGAGCGGGCGCGGGCGCTCATCGGCATGGTGGCCCACGGCTCCTACGTCTATGAAGATCTCACCGCGCGGGAGAACCTGCGCTTCTGGGAGACCATGCGGGGTGGCGACACCGGAGCCGGGCGGCTCACCGCCGCGCTCGCCCAGGTCGAGCTCGACGCGGTGGCGGACGAGCGCGTGCGCACGTTCTCGGCCGGCATGAAGCGGCGGCTCGGGCTGGCCCGCGTGGTGCTGGGGCAGGCGCGGCTGCTCCTGCTCGACGAGCCCTTCACCGGGCTCGACCGGCGCGGCCAGAAGTGGGTCAACGAGTTCCTGCTGGGCTTCAAGGCGGCGGGGGGCGCGGCGGTGGTCGCCACCCACAGCTTCGGCAGCGGGCTCGGCGTGGCCGACCGCGTCGCCATCCTGGGCAGCGGGCGGCTCCTGCTGGACCGGCCCGCCGCGGATCTCTCGCCCGAGGCGCTCCATCGCCTCTACGAGAGCCTCACCGACGGGGCCGAGGCGGGCCGGTGACCTACGCCCGGCGCGCGTGGATCATCCTCTGGAAAGACGTGCTCATCGAGCGGCGGGCGAAGGAGACTGCCAACGCGCTCCTGTTCTTCTGCCTGCTGCTGCTCTTCCTCTTCCAGTTCGCGCTGGGTCCGGATCGGGAGCGGCTGGCCACCGCGGTGCCGGGGCTGCTCTGGCTCGGCTTCATCCTGGCCGGGCTGCTCGGCCTCGGCCGGAGCTTCCTCGCCGAGCGCGACAACGACTGCTGGGAGGGCCTGCGGCTGACCCCCGGCGACAAGTCGGCGATCTACCTCGGCAAGCTCGCGGGCAACTGCGTGCTGATGACGGCGGTGGAGATCATCCTGGTCGTCCTCTTCGGTGTCTTCTACAACGTGGATCTCTGGACGCCGGCGGCGCCCCTGACCCTCGTCCTGGCGCTCGGCACGATCGGCCTCGCCGCGGTGGGCACGCTCTTCGCGGCCATGACCGCCCAGGTGCGCGCCCGCGAGCTGCTCTTCCCGGTCCTGCTGCTGCCGGTGCAGGTGCCCGTCCTGCTCGCGACCGTGAGCGCGACCCAGGCCGTGCTGCTCGGCCAGCCGCTCGCCGACGTGGCCCACTGGCTCAAGCTGCTCGCCGGCGCCGACCTCGTCTACGTGACCATCGGCCTCCTCACCTTCGAGTTCGTGCTGGAGGGCTGAGATGACCCGCGCGCTCGGCTGGCTGGCGGCGCTGGGCCTGGTGGCGGGCCTCGCCGCCGGCTTCGGCTACGCCCCCCGCGAGACCGTGCAGGGCAACGTGCAGCGCATCATGTACCTCCACGTGCCGGCCGTGCTCACCGCCTATCTGGCTTTCGGCCTCGTGCTGGCGGGGAGCATCGGCTACCTGGCCACGCGGCGACCGGGCTGGGACCGGCTGGCCGGCGCCGCCGGCGAGATCGGCGTGCTCTTCACGGGCCTCACCATCGTCTCCGGCTCGATCTGGGGCAAGCCGACCTGGGGCACGTGGTGGACCTGGGACGCGCGGCTCACCTCGACCGCGGTCCTCTTCCTGGTCTACGTGGGCTATCTGCTCCTGCGCAGCCTGATCGAGGATCCGGAGGCCCGGGGCCGCTACGCGGCGGTCGTCGGGATCGTGGGCGCGGTGAACGTCCCGATCGTGCACTTCTCGGTGAAGTGGTGGCGCGCGCTGCATCAGCCCTCCACGATCCTGGGGCCCGAGCGGTCCCCGATCGATCCCGCCATCGGGCTGGCCCTGTTCGTCAACTGGGTGGCCTTCACCCTGCTGTTCGCCTACTTCCTGTCGCGGCGGATGGAGATCGCCCGGCTCGAGGAGCAGACCTGATGCCGTCCAACTGGGACTACGTCTTCGCCGCGTACGGCATCGCCGCCGTGACGCTGCTCGCCTACTGGCGCCACCTGGCGCGCCGGGCCCGCGCGCTCGCCGCGCGGCGCCCTCCGAAGCCGCGCGCGGCATGAACCGCAAGACCAAGTTCATCGCGGGGGGCCTCGTCATCGTGGCCGCGCTGGCCTATCTGGTCTACGCGGGCGTGACCCAGTCGGTGGTCTACTTCGTCACCCCGAGCGAGCTCGGCGCGGCGCCCGTGCCCGGCAAGTCGTACCGGCTCGGCGGCATGGTCCAGCCGGGGACGCTCAAGTGGGAGCCGAAGGCGCTCGACCTGCGCTTCACCCTCTCGGACGGGAAGGCCACGGTGCCGGTCCGCCACCGCGGCACCCCACCCGATCTCTTCGCGGAAGCGCGCGGCGCCGTCGTCGAGGGCACCTGGAGCCGCGACGGCTACTTCCAGGCCACGACGATCATGGCCAAGCACTCCGAAGAGTACAAGGCCCCCCACGACGGGAGCCAGGCGGGGTACCAGGAGCTGCTCAAGACGCTCCGGGGCGGCGAGGGCAAGCCATGACGCCGGAGCTGGGCTACGCGCTGACGGTGGCCGCGCTCGTGCTGGCGGTCTATGGATCGGGCGCCGCCGCGTGGAGCGCCGTGAAGGGGCGGGCCGATCTGCGCGCCTCGTCGGAGCGGGCCGCGATCGGGGTGTGGCTGCTCCTCACCGCGTGCATGCTCCTGCTCGTCTACGCCTTCCTCACGTTCGACTTCTCCGTCCGCTACGTCGCCAGCAACACCAATCGCGGCACGCCCTTCTACTACCGCATCACCGCGCTCTGGGGCGCGCTCGAGGGCTCGATCATCCTGTGGGGGTGGATGCTCTCGCTCTACACCCTGATCGTGGTGGCCCGCTATCGGCGGACCCAGCCACAGCTCTACCCGTGGACGCTGGCCGTGATGCTCGGCCTCTCGTCGTTCTTCCTCCTGGTGATGACGATCCCGGCGCCGCCCTTCGAGCGGCTCTCCCCGATCCCCCCGGACGGCCGTGGCCTGAACCCGCTGCTCGAGGACTCGGGGATGATCACCCACCCGGTGGCGCTCTATCTGGGCTTCACCGGCTTCACGGTGCCCTTCGCCTTCGCGATGGCGGCGCTGATCGTCGGCCGCACCGGGGACGAGTGGATCACGATCACCCGGCGCTGGACCATCATCGCCTGGTACTTCCTCTCCCTGGGCCTCCTGATCGGCGGCTGGTGGAGCTATCACGTGCTGGGCTGGGGGGGGTACTGGGCGTGGGACCCGGTCGAGAACGCGGCGTTCATGCCGTGGCTCACCGCCACCGCGTTCCTGCACTCGGTGATGATCCAGGAGCGGCGGCGGATGCTCAAGCTCTGGAACCTCACCCTGATCATCCTGACCTTCAGCCTCACCCTCTTCGGCACCTTCCTCACCCGCTCCGGCATCATCGGCTCCGTGCACGCCTTCACCCAGGGCTCGATCGGCATCTTCTTCCTGGCCTTCCTGGCGCTGGTGGTGCTGGGCTCGTTCTCGATGCTGGCGTGGCGGCTCGACCGGCTCCGGGCCCAGGGCGAGCTCGACTCGATCGTCTCTCGCGAGTCCGCGTTCCTCCTGAACAACCTGTTCCTGGTGGCGGCGGCGTTCACGGTGTTCTTCGGCACCGTCTTCCCGCTGCTCTCGGAAGCCGTGAAGGGCGTCAAGGTGAGCGTGGGCGCGCCCTTCTTCAACCTGGTCAACATCCCGATCTTCCTGGCCCTGATCTTCCTGATGGGCGTGGGCCCGCTGATCGCGTGGCGCCGCGCCTCGGCGGAGAACCTGCGGCGCAACTTCCTGATGCCGGTGGCGGTCGGGATCGTGGGCGCCGCGCTCTGCCGCGCCTTCGGGGTGGGCAACCTGCTGGTGCTGCTCTGCATGGGGCTGGTGGCCTTCGTGGCCGCCACCATCGCGCTCGATTTCTGGCGCGCGGCCCGCGCGCGTCGCCGCACCGGCGACGGCTGGCTCGACGCCACCTGGGGGCTGGCTCTCCGACAGAACCGGCGGTATGGGGGCTTCGTGGTGCACCTGGGCATCCTGGTGATCGCCCTCGGCGTGGCGGGGTCGCAGGCCTGGTCCACCCAGACCGAGGCCACGATCAACCGCGGCGCCACCGTGGAGCTGGCCGGCTACACCATCCGCTTCGACGATCTGCAGCCGGCGGAGGAGTCCAACCACGTCAAGGTGGTCGGCACCTTCTCGGTCTCGGACCGGCGCGGGCCCTACACCGTGCTCACCCCGGCCAAGAAGTTCTACCCGCAGGAGCAGACCCCGATCGCCGCGGTGGACTACCGCCTGGGCTTCGTGGAGGACCTCTACCTGGTCCTGGGCGACTTCGCCCGCGACGGCTCCCACGCCACCGTCAAGATCCAGATCAACCGCATGGTCTCCTGGCTCTGGATCGGCGGCCTGATCCTGACCCTGGGCGCGGCGCTCGCCATCCTGCCCGAGCCCCGGCGGACCCCGGCCCGGCCGCGGCCCGAGCACGCGACGGTCGCATGAGCGCGCGCTCCCGCGTCCTGCGCTGGGCGATCCCGCTCGCGGTGGTGCCGGTGCTGGTCCTGCTCGCCTACGGCTTCCGGACCGACCCGCGCGCGATCCCCTCGCCGCTGGTCGGCAAGCCGGCCGCGCCGTTCACGCTGACCGCCTTCGACGGCAAGCCGATCTCGCTCGAATCGCTCCGCGGCCGCGTGGTGGTCGTCAACTTCTGGGCCTCGTGGTGCGTGCCGGCCTGCTACGACGAGGCGCCCAGCCTCGAGCGGGCCTGGCAGGCCTACCGGGACCGGAGCGTCGTCCTGGTCGGCATCAACATCCAGGACAAGGAGGAGCCGGCCCGGCGCTTCCTGGACCGCTTCGGGCACACCTTCCCGAACGCGCCCGATCCCGCCGGCCGCGTCTCGGTGGACTACGGCGTCTACGGCGTCCCCGAGACGTTCTTCATCGACCGAACGGGCCGGGTGCGCTTCAAGCACGTCGGCGCCGTCACCGACGAGATCCTGAAGCAGCAGCTCGACAAGCTGCTGGCGGAGCCGGCGTGACCCGCGCGCTGCCCCTGGCCCTGCTCCTGCTCGCGGCACTCGCGACGCCTCCTCCGCTCGGCGCCGCGCCGGTCAACGAGGAGACCGTCCACGAGATCGGCGCCCAGCTCCGCTGCGTGGTCTGCCAGAGCCTGTCGGTGGCCGACTCACCATCGGAGACCGCAAACCAGATGCGCGGCATCATCCGCGAGCGCCTCGCCGCGGGCGACTCGCCCGAGCAGGTGAAGGCCTACTTCGTGGAGAAGTACGGCCTGTGGATCCTGCTCGCCCCGCCGCGCCAGGGCTTTAGCCTGCTGGTCTGGGTGGTCCCGTTCGTGGGCCTCGCGGTCGGCCTGGTCCTGGTGCTGCTGCTCGTGCGCCGCTGGAGCCGCCACCCCGCCGGGGCGAGCGCGGCGGCCGCGCCCGACGACGCGATGCGCGCGCGCATCCGGCGCGAGATGGCCGAGGGCGAGCGGTGACCGCGCTGCAGATCACCCTGATCGCCGCGATCGCGCTGCCCGCGCTCGCGATCGTGCTGTGGCCGCTGCTCGGCCGCGGCGGCGCGACGGCGACGACGTCGGCCGGGGGCGCCCCCGACGACCGGCGGCTCGAGCTGGAAGAGGAGAAGGCCGCCCTCTACCGCGCGCTGCGCGAGCTCGACTTCGACCACGACGCGGGCCATCTCTCCGATCCGGACTACCAGGGCCTCCGCGCGCGCTACGAGTCCGGCGCCGGGGCCCTCATCGCCGAGCTGGATGCGCTGGGGCCTGCCGTACGCGGGGGCCCGGAGATGGCCCCCGCGCCCCCCCAGCCGCGGACCACCGGACCGCTAGAGGCGCGCGCGTCCTGGACCCGGCACCCGGCCACGCTCACCGCAGGCGCGGTGGCGCTCCTGATCTTCGGCGTGATCATCGGCGTCAACGTCGGCCGCTTCACCGAGCCCGACGCGAGCCTCACGCCGCCCGGCGCCCGCCTGCCGGTGCCCGGCTCGTCGCCCTCCCCGGTCGGGCCACCCACCGCCCGGCTCGAGCCCGGCAAGCCGATCCCGCCCGAGATCCTGGCCGGCATGCTGCAGGCCGCGCGCCAGAGCCTCTTCGAGGGGCGCTACTCCGAGGCGATCGCCGCCTACCAGGCGGTGCTCAAGCGCGACGAGCGCAACGTGGACGCGATGACCCACCTGGGCCTCATCGTCGCGGTCGGCGGCCACGCCGACTCCGCGCTCGAGACGTTCGACAAGGCACTCAAGATCGATCCCAAGTACGCTCCCGCCTATCTCTACCGGGGCCAGGTGCTCTACGAGCAGAAGCAGGACTACGCGGGCGCCGTCACCGCATGGGAGCGCTTCCTGTCTCTGGCGCCCAAGGGCGAGGACCGCGATCGCGTCACCGAGCTCGTGAAGCGCGCCCGCAACCAGCAACCACCCCGCTGACCGCATCACCCTCTCCCCTCTCCGGGGAGAGGGCAAGCGTGAAGGGCCCTACTCATCGCCGGGTGGACGGCCGGCCCCGCGCGCGTGATCGAGACTTCGCAGGCCCGTCATCCGCCGGTGACGCGCGCCGACTATACCTTTCGCGGACACGCACCGCGCCAGCCGCGCGATGGCCTTCAACCTCCGCCGAAAGGACGCCAGCCATGACCCACGACGATGACGCCCGCGTGAGCAACCCTTCCGCCAATCAAACGTTCGGAGAGGTCGTCGCGGCCCGGATGTCGCGACGCGGCTTCCTCGGCGGCGGCCTCGCCGCGGCGGCGCTGTCGGCGGGCGGCGTCGGCCAGCTCCTGAAGGCCGTGCCCGCCTCGGCCAGGGCGAAGGGCGGCTCGCGGCTGGGCTTCGAGGGCATCCCGGTCTCGGCCGCCGACACCGTGGTGGTGCCGAAGGGCTACACCGCCAGGGTGCTCATCGCCTGGGGCGACCCCGTCTCGAACGGGCCCGCCTTCAAGCCCGACGCGAGCAATACCGCCGCCGAGCAGGCCCGGCAGTGGGGCATGCACAACGACGGCCTGGCGTACTTCCCCCTCGACGGCTCGGAGTCCGGCCTGCTCGCACAGAACAACGAGTACACCGACGACGTGCTGCTCTTTCCGGACGGCGTCACCGACTGGAACCAGGAGAAGACCGGCAAGTCGCTGAACGCCCACGGCGTCTCGATCGTCGAGATCACCCGCAAGGGCGGCAAGGGCCAGCGGGGCGGCGAGTGGCGGGTGGTGCGCCCGTCACGCTACGCCCGCCGCATCACCGGCAGGACCCCGATCAAGATCGGCGGCCCGGCGGCCGGCGACGACCGGATGAAGACGACCGAGGACCCGGAGGGCACGCGGGTTCTCGGCACCCTCAACAACTGCGCCATGGGCTACACGCCGTGGGGCACCTACCTGGCCTGCGAGGAGAACTTCAACGGCTACTTCCGCAAGACCGGCCCGGCGACGGACCTCGAGCGCCGGTACGGCATCAACGCGGCCGGCTTCGGCTATCTCTGGCACACCACCGACCCGCGCTTCCAGGTGGACGTCGAGCCGAACGAGCCGAACCGCTTCGGCTGGGTGGTGGAGATCGACCCGTTCAAGCCCCGGTCCACCCCGGTGAAGCGCACCGCGCTCGGGCGCTTCAAGCACGAGGGCGCCCGGGTGCAGGAGACGAAGCGCGGCCAGATCGTGGTCTACATGGGCGACGACGAGCAGTTCGAGTACATCTACCGCTACGTGTCGAACCTGCCGTGGCGCACCGCGCGCCGCCGGGGCATCGATCCCCTCGACGACGGCACCCTCTACGCGGCCCGCTTCAACGCCGACGGCTCCGGGGAGTGGCTGCCGCTCACGCCCGACAACCCGGCGCTGGCCGCGTGGTCGCCGAGCGACATCCTGATCAACGCCCGCGGCGCCGCCGACGCGGCCGGCGCCACCAAGATGGACCGCCCCGAGTGGATCGACACCTTCCCCGACTCGTTGACCGCGATCGCCACCCTGACCAACAACACCCGCCGGGGCACCGGCACCAACCCGCCCACGGACGCGCCGAACCCGCGCGCGGCCAACGCGTTCGGCCACGTCATCCGCTGGCGCTACCGCCACGACTGGACCGAGCCCGCGTTCACGTGGGACATCTTCGCCCTGGCCGGCGACCCGGCCAACCCGGCCCACGGCTCCACCATCGTCGGCGACAAGTACGGCTCGCCCGACGGCATCTACGTCGCCCCGAGCGGGCGCCTCTGGATCCAGACCGACGTCTCCGGCAGCACGATCAACAGCGGCAGCTACGCCGGCTTCGGCAACAACCAGATGCTCTGCGCCGATCCCGAGACCCGCGAGACCCGCCGCTTCCTCGTGGGCCCCAACGTCTGCGAGGTCACCGGCGTGGTCGTGACCCCCGACGAGCGGACCATGTTCGTGGGCATCCAGCACCCGGGCGAGGCCCCGACCGGCGGCAACGACCCCGCAGACCCCAAGCGCTTCAGCGCCTGGCCGGACGGCCCCACCGGCGGCCGGCCCCGCTCGGCCTGCCTGGTGATCACCCGCGACGACGGCGGGCCGATCGGGGGCAGCCAACGCGGCCGCCAACCCCACGGCAACTAGCGGTCACACCGCCCTCTTCCCCGTCGGGGGGAGAGGGCCAGGGCGAGGCGGATCGGACGCGTCACCCCCTGCAACCTTCTCGACACAGTGTCGACATCTTCGTACGATTGACGCGCTCTCGCCGCGACCCGGATACTTCGCCCACCGTGGACAGCGCTCCCGTCGATCCCGCGCGCATCGGACAGCTTCTCGTGGAGGCCCGCGTCATCGCGCCGGACGTCCTCGAGGCCGCCCTGGCCCGCGCGCGCCAGGAGAACCGGCGGCTCGGGGAGGCGCTGGTCGCGATGGGCGCGGCCGGCGAGGAGGACGTGCTGCGGGCGGTGGCGGTCCAGCAGGGCCTCCCGTACCTTGCCGGCGAGGAGCTCCCCTCGACGCCGCCCGCGCTCACGGAGCTGTCGGCCAGGTACCTGCGGGAGCACGTCGCCTGCCCCATCGCGGTCGAGGGCGCGACGGTCACGGTGGCGACGGCGGAGCCCACCGACCCGCTGCTGCTCGACGAGCTCCAGCAGAGCCTGCCGCTGGCCATCCGGCTCTGCGTCGCCCCGGCCCCCGCGATTCGCGAGGCCATCGAGCGCGCCTACGGGGCCAACACCGCGCTGCAGAAGATCGTGGAAGGCATGGGGCCGGTGGCGGAGCGTCCCGGGGACGCGGAGGACGACGTCAACCAGCTCCGCGACATGGCCTTCGAGGCCCCGGTGGTCCGGCTCGTGAACCTCCTGATCGAGGGGGCGCTGGCCGCGGAGGCCTCCGACGTCCACATCGAGCCCTTCGAGGACAGCCTGCGGGTGCGCTACCGCATCGACGGGCTGCTCTACGACCAGGAGGCGCCGCCCCGGCGCCTGCAGGCCGCGCTCACCTCGCGCATCAAGATCATGGCCGAGCTGAACATCGCCGAGCGGCGGCTGCCCCAGGACGGGCGCATCCGGGTCACCGCCCCGGGCGGCCGGCGCGTGGACATCCGCGTGTCCACCGTGCCCACCATCCACGGCGAGTCCATCGTGATGCGCCTGCTGGACCGCTCTTCGGTCTTCCTGCCCTTCGACCGGCTGGGGTTCTCGGCGCCGACCGCGCGCGGCTTCGAGACGCTGATCCATCGGCCCCACGGCATCCTGCTCGTCACGGGGCCCACGGGATCGGGCAAGACCACCACGCTCTACGCGGCGCTCGACAAGATCAACCGGGCGGACCTCAAGATCATCACGGTCGAGGATCCGGTCGAGTACCAGCTCAAGGGCGTCAACCAGATCCCGGTCCGGCCCAAGATCGGGCTCTCGTTCGCGTCCGGGCTGCGCCACATCGTGCGGCAGGACCCGGACGTGATCATGGTGGGCGAGATCCGCGATCTCGAGACCGCCGAGATCGCGATCCAGGCCGCGCTCACCGGGCACCTGGTCTTCTCGACACTGCACACCAACGACGCGCCCGGCGCGGTGACGCGGCTACAGGACATGGGCTGCGAGCCCTACCTGCTCTCCTCCGTGCTCACCGGCGTGCTGGCCCAGCGGCTGGTGCGCCGCATCTGCCCGGCCTGCCGCGCGCCGGACCAGGCGGATCCCGCCGAGCTCCTGGCCCTCGGCGTCACCGACGCGACCGGCGTGGAGCTCTTCCGCGGCAAGGGCTGCGAGGACTGCCGCGGCACCGGCTATCGCGGGCGCAGCGGCATCTACGAGCTGTTCCGCATCACCGAGGAGGTGCTGCGCCTGGTGGTGCGCAAGGCGCCGGCCGGCGAGATCCGCCGCCACGCGGTGGCGCAGGGCATGGTGACGCTGCGGGAGGACGCGTGGGCGAAAGCGTGCGCGGGGCTCACCACCGTGGAGGAGATCTTGCGGGTGACGCAGGAGGACGCGTGACCGTCTTCAGCTACCGGGCGGCGGACCGGCGGGGGCAGACCATCCACGGGGTGATGGAGGCGGCCGACGCGCGCGCGGTCGTGGAGCGCCTGCAGCGCGAGGCCTACTTCCCGATCGCGATCGCCGCGCAGGATCAGCGGCGCCGCGTGTTCGGCCTGGCCTGGCCGGAGGCCGGGCGGGGGCGCGTGGCCGGGCGCGACCTTGTCGCGTTCACCCAGCAGCTCGCCACGCTGGCCGAGGCCGGGCTGCCACTCGACCGGGCGCTGGCCATCCAGGCCGAGCTGGCGCCCACCGCGCGGCTGCGCGCGATCACGGCCGACGTGCTGCGCGGCGTGCGGGGCGGCAGCTCGCTGGCCGACGCGCTCGGCGCGCATCACCCGCGGCCGTTCTCGCGCCTCTACGTCAACATGGTCCGCGCCGGGGAGAAGGGCGGCGTGCTCGAGACCACCCTGCGCCGGCTCGCCGGCTTCCTCGAGGAGTCGCAGGAGTTCCGCGACGCGCTGGTCTCCGCGCTGATCTATCCCGTGCTGCTCACCGGCGTGGGCGCGGGCGCGGTGGTCTTCCTCATGGCCTTCGTGATCCCGCGCTTCGCGGTCATCTTCAACGACCTGGGCGCGACGATCCCGCTGCCCACCCTGATCCTGCTCGAGGCCAGCGCGGCGATCCACCGGTACTGGTGGCTGCTGGTCCTCCTGAGCGCGGGCGGCGTGCTCGCCGGCCGCACGGTGCTCGCCACGCCGCGCGGACGGCTCGGCGCCGACCGGCTGCTGCTCCGCCTGCCGCTGGCCGGCGAGGTCATCGTCAAGAGCGAGGTCGCGCGCTTCACGCGCATCCTGGGCACGCTGCTCCGGAGCGGCGTCGCGATGATCCCCGCCCTCACCGTGGTCCGGGACATGCTCGGCAACCAGGTGCTGGCCCGCGCGGTCGAGGGCCTGGGCGACGGCGTCCGGCGAGGCGCCGGGCTCGCCCAGTCGATGGCCGAGGCGCGCGCCTTCCCGCCCCTGGCCGTCCACATGGTCCGCGTGGGCGAGGAGACGGGACGGCTCGAGGAGACGCTGCTCCAGGTGGCGGCCTCGGTCGAGACCGACACCCGCAAGCTGGTCAAGCGCCTGATCGCGCTGGCCGAGCCTTGCATCATCCTGGCCATGGGCGTGGTGGTGGGCTTCATCGTCGTCGCCATGCTGCTGGCGATCCTCTCCGTCACCGACCTGCCGTTGTGAAGCGGCTTATGCGCATCCGACGACTGCTCCGGGACCCGCGCGGGTTCTCGCTCATCGAGCTGCTGGTCGTGATCATCATTCTCGGCCTCATCGCCGGCCTCGTGGGACCCCGGCTCTTCGGCCGCGTCGGCCAGAGCAAGCAGGCCGCGGCGAAGGCGCAGATCGAGCTGCTCGGCGCCGCGCTCGACCAGTTCCGGCTCGACATCGGCGCTTACCCGCCGGCCGGCGCCGGGCTGCAGGCGCTGGTGCAGAATCCCAACCTCCCCGCCTGGAACGGCCCCTATCTCAAGAAGCCGGCGGTGCCGGCCGATCCCTGGGGCCGCCCCTACCAGTACAAGTGCTGCCCGGGCGATCATGGCGACTACGACATCTGGACCCACGGCGCCGACGGCGCGCCCGGCGGCGACGGCGAGAACGGCGACGTCACCTCCTGGGAGGCGAAGTGAGGCCTGCGGGCGGCGGCTTCTCCCTCATGGAGCTCGTGGTGGTTCTCGCCGTCCTCGCCTTTGCCGCCGCAGTGATCGCGCCTTCCGTGGGCCGCACCGCCGGGAGCGTGCGGACCCGCGCGGAAGTGGGCGCGGTCGCCGCGTTCCTCCGCTCCACGCGCGAGGCGGCGGCCACCCGCCGGCAGGCCCTCGAGGTGATCGTCGATCGCGACGCGCACGCGCTCGTGGTGCGCCGGGCCGGCCGAGACGGCGCGGCCGCCGCGCTGCGCCGCCGCGCCGTCTCGCCAAGGCTGCGCATCGAGGCCGGCCCACCCCCGCCCCGCGTCACGTTCTTCCCGTCCGGGGCGTCGAGCGGCGCCCGCTTCGCCATCGTGGCGCGCGGCGCCGACTCCTACGTGATCGCGGTGGACGCGCTGACCGGCCGCGTGAGCATGCGCCGGGCGGGATCATGAGCCGCGGCTTCACCCTGCTCGAGGTGCTGGTGGCCGTCACCATCCTGGCCGTGGCGATCGTCGCGCTCATGCAGCTCGCCTCCCAGGGCCTGCGCCTCCTCCACCGCGCCGACGACTTCCAGCAGGCGGTGATCGTGGCGGATCGCGTCGCGCGCGCCGGTGAGGTGATCGAGGAGGGCGTGCACGCCGGCCGGGACGGGCGCTTTCGATGGGAGCGCCGCGTGACTCTGGTGCCGGTGCCCGACGAGATGGCGCCCGGCGCGGGGCCGCAGCTCCACCTCTACGCGCTCACCGTCGGCGTGCGGTGGGGGCACAACCAGACGCTCGAGCTGGCGAGCCTGCGCGCGGTGTCCGAGGACAGCGCGCGATGAGGGGGAGGGGCTTCACGCTGGTGGAGGTGCTGCTCGCGATCAGCATCGCCGCCGCCGTGCTCGTCGTGGTCTTCGGCGGGCTCCGAGTGGGCCTGGCCGCGTGGCAGAAGGGCGAGGCGCGGTCGGCCCGGCTCGACCACGCGCGGGGCGTCGGGGTCCTGCTCGAGCGCGCGCTCGACGGCGCCTTCCCGTACCGATTCACCCCGGACCAGGCCCACGAGCCGCGCATCCTCTTCGACGGTCGGGCGGACCGGCTCACGTTTGCCACGCTCGCCCCGCCGTTTCCCGCGCCGGTGCTCATCGCGTTCGCCGCGGTCAGCGTCTCCACCGAGGGGACGGGACTCACGCTGCGCCAGCAGGTCCTGCCGAATCGCCTCGCGCTGGAGCAGCTCGCGCCGGCGCTGGTGGACCCGGCGACGCGAGCCGTGCGCTTTCGCTATCTCGGTGAGGAGCCCGGCGCCTGGCAGGACGAATGGGACATGCGCCAAGAGGACACGCTGCCGCGCGCCGTCGAGATCACGCTCGTGACCGGCAATGCCGCGCCGCAGGTACTCCGCGTGCCCATCCGGGCCGCCGTGCCATGAGCAGCGGGCGCGGCTTCGTGATGGTTGCCGTCCTGCTCGCGCTGACCCTGCTCGCGGTGGTGGTGACCGAGCTGGCCTTCTCGGCGCGGATCGAGGCGTCCATGGTCCGCGCCTACCGCGACGAGGTGCTGGCCCGGCATCTGGCCGAGGCCGCCGTGCACCAGGCCATGCGCGAAATCATGAGCCCATCGCAGGTGGCCGCGCTGGACGAGACCGGCCAGGTCGTCTTCTATCGCGCGCGGCCCGGGCAGACCACGCCGACCCGCCTGCCCGCCCTGCCCCGCCGGCGGGTGGCGCTCGGTCCGGGCGAGTTCTCCTACCGGATCGCCGACGAGAGCGCGCGGCTCGCCCTCAACACCGGGGCCGCCGACCGCCTCGATCGCCTGCTGGCCGCGCTCGAGCTGGACCGGACGCAGCGCGACGTCATCAACGACTCGCTCCAGGACTGGCGGGATGCCAACGAGCTCCATCGCCTCCGCGGGGCGGAGAGCGACTTCTACTCGCGGCTTCCCGTCCCCTATCGCGCGCGCAACGCCGATCTCCAGGATGCCGCCGAGCTGCTCCAGATCCGCGGCATCACCCGCGAGATGTACGAGGGCACCGACGACCGCCCCGGCCTGGGCGGGCTGGTCACCGCGGCGGCGCTGAGCTCCGTGAACATCAACACGGCCTCCCCGCCCGTCCTCAAGGCGGTGGGCCTCTCGGATGCCGAGATCGCCGACATAATCCAGACACGCGCGCGCGCGCCGTATTCGAGCGTGCCGGGCCGCTTCGCCGGGCGGGGCCTGACGGTCGGCAGCAGTACCTACCGCATCGAGGCGCGGGGCCTGATCGCGGGAGTGGCACGCAGCCACGTGGTGGCCGTCGTGCAGCGCGGCCGGCGCAACGCGCCGCTCGAGGCGACGATCCTCTCGTGGCGCCCGGTATCCGACGAATGATCCCCGCCCGCATCGGCGTCTTCCTCCGCGACGATCGAGCCACCGTCGTCGCAGTCACCGGCCGCGGCCGTCTGGAGTATTTCGTCGTCGACACCCCGGAGGACCCCGCGCAGGCCCTCGCCGCGGAGCTCCAGTCGCGCGGATTCGCCGGGGGGCGCGTGCGCGTGGGCCTCGATCGCCGGCTCGCGGTCGTGAAGGCCATCGAGCTGCCCCGGGCGGCCGGCGGCGACGTGGCCCGGATGATCGGCTTCGATCTCGATCGGCACGTGCCGTTCCCGCCGGAGACCACCCGCTTCGACTGGGTCGAGCTGCCGAGCGCAGCCGAGGATCTCCGGCGCGTGCTGGTGGTGGCCGCCGAGGGGCGCACCGTGGAGCGGCCGCTGGCGCTGCTGGCCGGCGCGCGGCGCCGCGCCGGCTCCGTGACGGTCGCCTGCCACGGGCTCCCCGCCCTGCTGTCCCGCGCGCTCCCGAGCCGCCACGTGATCTGGGCGCACCGGCACGACGGCGTGGCCGATCTGCTGCTCCTCGACGGCCGAACCCTGCTCACGAGCCGCCAAGTCGCCGCGGCGGACCCGGCCGACCTCGCGCGCGAGATCCGGCGGAGCTTCCCGATTGTCCGCTGGAGCGGCGCCGACGAGGTCTGGGTCTCGGGCGACGGTGCGGCGGCCTGGCGGGAGGCGGTGGGCGCATCGCTCGACGCGCCGGTCGCCGGCCCGCCGCTCGCCGCGGCCGCCCTTCCCTTCGTCGCCGCGCTGCCCGCGGACGACCGGGGCGCCGGCCTGCTCGCGCTGGCCCTCGCCGCGGCGCCGCAAAGCCCCGCCCTGAACCTCCTGCCGGAATCGGCGCGGGCCTGGACGCCCTCGCGGGCGCAGCTCGTGACCGCCAGCATGGTCCTGATCACCGCGCTCCTCGGCCTGAGCCTGGCGCTCGCGCGCGTGATCGAGACCGAGCGCTACCTCGGGCGCGTGAGCGCGGAGATCCGCCGGCTCGAGCCCGACGCGAAGGCCGTGGACGGCCTGGCCGCGGAGCTGGCGCGCAAACGCCGGGTCCTGGCCGCGCTGATGGGGGCCGAGGCCGCACGGGTCCAGGCGCTGCCGATGCTGCACGAGCTCACGGACACGCTGCCCGCCGGCGCCTGGCTGCAGGCGCTCACCATGGACCGCCAGGGCATCGAGCTGACCGGCCAGGCCGACGGGGCGAGCGCGCTGATCCCGCTGCTCGAGGCCTCGCCCCGCCTCGAGCGGGTGGAGCTCACCGCGCCCGTGACCAAGACGCAGAGCAAGGAGCAGTTCCGCCTCCGCGCCGCGTGGGAGAGCAGGCCCTAGAATGGCGGCCCTCAGCGTGCGGGAGCGCATGGTCGTCGGCGCGGGGGCCGCGGTGGCGCTCGTCGTCGGCGGCTATCTCTTCCTCGTCGAGCCCCTCGTCACCCGCGCGCGCACCGTCGAGGCCGCCGTCCCGGCGCGCGAGGCCGCACTCGAGCGGCGGCGCCTGCTGGTGAGCCGGCGGCCCCGCCTCACCGAGGCGCTCGCTTCCGTCAATGCGCGGCTCGAGATCGAATCGGCGCGCCTGCTTCGCGGTCCGACACCTCCGCTCGCGGCGGCGGAGCTGCAGAAGGTGATCAAGGACCTCCTGGTGGGTGGCGGCGTCGAGATCCGGAGCGAGCGCGTCCTGCCGCCGTCGGCGCTCGAGGGCCTGCAGGAGATCGGCATCGAGCTGGCGCTCGTCGGGAGCATCCGGGACACGGTCGGCGCGCTCGGCCGCCTGGAGCGCGCCGACCGGCTGCTGGCGCTCCGGGACATGAAGATTCGGCTCGTGGCGCCTGCGCAGCCTCGCGATCTGCTGACCACGGTGACGGTGGCCGGCTATCTCCTGCCCGGCGGCGCGGGAGACGACTAGCTCGTGGCCAGACGGCTCCTGCTTCTCAACGCCGCCGTGGGTCTGCTCGGCTGCCTGTTCGCGGCCGAGCTGACCCGTGAGCTGCTCGCGGCG
>Ga0209640_10001328_pt1 | contig 20812 bp, 19 predicted proteins | sample RifCSP10_1_FD_184018 | JGI IMG/M metagenome (GOLD analysis project Ga0209640, IMG submission 184018) | Soil microbial communities from Rifle, Colorado - Rifle CSP2_sed 10_1 (SPAdes) (version 2) | ecosystem: Environmental > Terrestrial > Deep subsurface > Rock core/Sediment | place: Rifle...
CCCGCCGCAACCGACCAGGTCGCGGCGGTGGTGAAGCTCTGCGCCGAAACCGGCACCGCCATCGTCCCGCAGGGCGGCAATACCGGCATGTCGGGGGCGGCCACGCCGCCCGCGGCGGGGGGCGCGATCGTGCTTCAGCTCGGCCGCATGAACCGTGTCCTCGGGCTCGACGCGCTCAACAACACCATCACCGTGGAGGCGGGCTGCATCCTGGCGAACATTCAGCAGGCCGCGCGCGACGCGGGGCGGCTGTTTCCCCTCAGCCTCGGCGCCGAGGGCAGCTGCCAGATCGGGGGCAATCTTGCCACCAACGCGGGAGGCATCAACGTGCTGCGCTACGGCAACGCGCGCGATCTCACGCTCGGCCTGCAGGTCGTGCTGCCGGACGGCCGGGTGTGGGACGGCCTGCGCGGCCTGCGCAAGGACAACACGGGCTACGACCTGAAGCAGGTGTTCATCGGCTCCGAGGGCACGCTCGGAATCATCACCGCCGCGGTGCTGAAGCTCTTTCCGGTCCCACGAACGACGGTCACTGCGCTGATCGCGGTGGCGGCGCCCGCCGCGGCAGTGGAGCTGCTGGCGCTGCTGCGCGACGAATGCGGCGACCGCATCAGCGCATTCGAGATCATCTCGCGCCGCTGCGTCGAGCTCGTGCTGGCGCACATTCCCGGCACGCGCGAGCTGCTTGCGCGCGCGCATCCCTGGTATGTCCTTGCCGAGCTTGCCGAAGCGAGCGCGGACGGGCCGCTGCGGGGCGAGTTCGAGCACGGGCTGGGGCGGGCCGTCGAGCGCGGGCTCGCGCTCGACGCCGTGATCGCGGAAAGCGGCGCGCAGCGCGAGGCGCTGTGGCGTATCAGGGAGTCGATCCCGGAGGCTTCGCGCACCGAAGGTTTGCTCTACCGGCACGACATCTCGATCCCGGTCTCCCGCATACCGGAGTTCATCGCCGAGGCGGGCGTGGCGCTGGAGCGCGCCTTCCCCGGCGCGCGCGTCATCTGCTTCGGGCACCTCGGCGACGGTAACCTGCACTACAATTGCTTCGTCCCGGGACGCAATCGCGGCGACGCCGCCGCCCTCGCGGCGACCGACGTCAACCGGGCCGTGCTCGACGTCGTGCAGCGCTTCGCCGGCAGCTTCAGCGCCGAGCACGGCATCGGGCAGGCCAAGCGCGCCGAGCTGGCGCGTTACAAAGGGGCGCTGGAAATCGAGATGATGCGCAAGTTGAAGCGCGCCTTCGACCCGCGAAACATCATGAATCCGGGCAAAGTCCTGCCCGATTGACCCCTCACGCCGTGCGCCGTCCGGCCGTTGTAACCTGTTGACTGTGCACTGCTTCCCGTTCGCCGCGCGCCGCTTCCCGGGTATAATGGGTGCCGATGAAATTTCTGTTCGACATCTTCCCTGTCGTCCTGTTCTTCATCGCCTTCAAGGTCTTCGACATCTACGTCGCGACGGCGGTGGCGATCGCGGCTACGTTCCTGCAAATCGGCTGGACCTGGGTTCGCCACCGCAAGGTCGACAACCTGCTGTGGGTGAGTTTCGCCGTGATCGTGGTGTTCGGCGGCGCGACGCTGTTGCTGCAGGACGAGACCTTCATCAAGTGGAAGCCGACCGTGCTCTACTGGCTGTTCGCGGCCGTGCTGGCGGTGGCGGAGCTCGCGTTCCGGAAGAACCTGATCCGCGCCATGATGGAGGCGCAGGTTACGCTGCCCGACGCGGTATGGGGGAAGCTCCTTGCGAGCTGGATCGCCTTCTTCGCGCTGATGGGGGTGCTCAACCTCGCGGTCGCCTACAACTTCTCGACCGACGCCTGGGTCAATTTCAAGCTGTTCGGCGGCATCGGCCTCATGCTGGCGTTCATCGTGCTGCAAGCGCTCATGCTGTCCCGCCACATCGAGGACAGGAAGGCCGATTGAAGTGACCGTCGCCGATCGCATCGAACGCAGCCTCGCGGCGCTCGCACCCGAGTCGCTGGAAGTCGTCGACGAGTCCGCCGCGCACGCCGGCCACGCGGGCGCGCGCTCCGGCGGCGGGCACTACCGGCTCGTCATCGTCGCGCAGGCCTTCGAGGGCAAACCGGCGCAGCTGCGCCACCGCATGGTATACGAGGCGCTCGGGCCGATGATGAAGAACGAGATCCACGCGCTCGCCATCAAGGCCTACGCGCCTGGCGAGATCTGATCCTGTCAACCGCAAAAGGAATTCCGATGAAGCTCATTCGATGCGCAATGCTGGCAGCCGCCCTGGCCCTCTTCCCTGCGGCGCACGCCCAGGAGGGCGCCCTGGCCAAGGTGAATGGTGTGACGATCCCGCAGTCGCGCGCCGATATTCTCATGAAGGAGATGGCCGCCCAGGGCCGCCCGGACACACCGGGGATGCGCGATGCCATCCGGCAGGAGCTGATCAACCGCGAAATCGTCGCGCAGGAGGCCGTCAAGAAGGGCCTTCACAAGAAGCCGGAGGTCGTCACGCAGATCAATCTCCAGCGGCAGGCGGTGCTGATCAACGCCTACCTGCAGGACTATCTCAAGGCGCACCCGGTGAATGACGACGCGGTCAGGAAGGAATACGAGCGCGTCAAGGAATCGGCGAACGCCCGCGAGTACAAGATCCGCCACATCCTGGTCGAGACCGAGGACGAGGCGAAGCAGCTCATCGCGCAGATCAAGAAAGGCGGCAGCTTCGAGAAGCTCGCCGGCGAGAAGTCCAAGGACCAGGGCTCCAAGGGCCGCGGCGGCGATCTCGACTGGGCGACCCCGGCGCGCTACGTCCCCGCGTTCGGCCAGGCGATCACCAAGCTCAAGAAGGGCCAGATGACCGAGGTTCCGGTGCAGACGCAGTTCGGCTGGCACGTGATCCGGGTCGACGACGAGCGCCCCGCCAAGTTCCCGTCGTTCGAGGAAGCCAAGCCTCAGATCGAGCAACAGCTGCGCCAGCAGACCGTCAACAAGGTTTTCACCGACCTGCGCGCCAAGGCCAAGATCGAGTAAGCGGTCAGCGGTCTCATCAAATCCCCCGCTCGCTGCGCTCACTGCCCCCTTTGGCAAAGGGGGCGGCCAGCCGCTCGAGGGCTGGCGGGGGATTTCACCCCACCCACTTCCGCGCGTTGCGGAACATCCTCAACCACGGCCCGTCCTCGCCCCAGTCGGCGGGGCGCCAGGAGTTCTGCGCGGCGCGGAACACGCGCTCGGGGTGGGGCATGACGACGGTGAAGCGCCCGTCGGGCGTGGTGAGCCCGGTGATGCCGCCGGGCGAGCCGTTCGGATTGCACGGATAGGACTCGGTCGGCGCGCCCCGGTTGTCCACGAAGCGCAGCGCCACCAGCGGCCGCGCCGCCTCGCGCGCCGCCGCGTCCCTGAATTCTGCATAACCCTCGCCGTGTGCGACCGCGATCGGCATGCGGCTGCCCGCCATGCCGTCGAAGATGACCGCGTGCGAGCGCTGCACTTCCAGCATCACGAAACGCGCCTCGAACTGCTCCGAGCGGTTGCGCACGAAATGCGGCCACGCTTCCGCCCCCGGGATCAGCTCGCGGAGGTTCGCCATCATCTGGCAGCCATTGCACACGCCGATCGCGAAGCTGTCGGGGCGGATGAAGAACGCCTCGAAGTCGGCGCGCGCGCGGGCGTTGAACAGGATCGACTTCGCCCACCCCTCGCCCGCGCCCAGCACGTCGCCATAGGAGAAGCCGCCGCAAGCGGCGAACCCCCGGTAGTCCTTCAGGCTCGCGCGGCCGGAGATGATGTCGCTCATGTGCACGTCGACCGCCGTGAATCCGGCGCGGTCGAAGGCGGCGGCCATCTCGACCTGCCCGTTCACGCCCTGCTCGCGCAGGATGGCGATACGCGGGCGGACGCCGCGGCTCACGTACGGCGCTGCGATGTTTTCCGCGGGATCGAACGTCAGCGCGCAATGCAGACCCGGGTCGCCCGCATCGAGGATCCGTTCGTATTCCTGCCGCGCGCACTCGGGATCGTCGCGCAGCCTCTGCATGTTGAACGTCGTCTCGGACCAGGCGCGTCGCAGGTCGGCCAGCGCCTCGTCGAGGAGCGTTTCGCCGTCCGCCATGATGCGCAGCCGACGCTCGGAGCTGATGCTGCCGATGACGTGGCACAGTGCTCCCAGGCCCGCGCCCGCCAGGACATGCTTCACGGCCGCGACGTCGCCCGCCCGCAACTGCAGCACGGCGCCGAGCTCCTCGTTGAAGAGAAACTCAGCCGCGGGCCCGCGGCCGGCAATGCCGCCAAGCTCAAGTGCAACCCCCGCCCGGCCGGCGAACATCATCTCGCACACCGTGGCGAAGAGGCCGCCGTCGGAGCGATCGTGGTAGGCAAGTATCCTGCCGTCCCGATTAAGCTTCTGGACGGCCCCGAAAAACGCCTTCAGCCGCCCCGCGTCCACATCCGGCGCCGCGTTGCCGGTCTCGCCATAGACCTGGGCAAGCGCCGAGCCGCCCATGCGGCAGAGCCCGCCGCCGAGATCCACCAGGAGCAAAACGGTATCCCCGCAGTCGATTCGCAGCTGGGGCGTTAACGTGCCGCGCACGTCGGCGACCGGCGCGAACGCGGACACGATGAGGGAAACCGGGGCGGTCACTTCCTTGCGCGCGCCGTTGTCCTCCCACGTCGTCTTCATGGACAGGCTGTCCTTGCCGACAGGGATGCTCACACCAAGCTTCGGACACAACTCGAGCGCGACGGCGCGCACGGTGTCGAACAGCGCGGCGTCCTCGCCCGGGTGTCCCGCTGCAGCCATCCAGTTCGCGGAAAGCTTGACGTCGCTCACGTCTGAAATGGGTGCCGCCGCGATATTGGTAAGCGCTTCGCCCACCGCCATGCGGCCCGAGGCTTCCGGGCTGACCAGCGCAAGCTGCGTGCGTTCCCCCATCGCAAAGGCCTCGCCGCGGTAACTGTCGAAGCCCATCAGGGTCACCGCTGCGTCCGCGACGGGCACCTGCCACGGTCCCACCATCTGGTCGCGCGCAGTGAGCCCACCCACGGTGCGGTCCCCGATGGTGATGAGGAAGCTCTTGTCCGCCACCGCCGGCAGCCGCAGCACCCGGTAGGCCGCCTCGCGCAGCTCGATACCCTGGGTCTCGAACGGGGGCAGCTCGCGTCGCCGGTGCGTCACATCGCGCGTCATCCGGGGCGGTTTGCCGAGGAGGACCGCAAGCTCCATGTCCACCGGGCGGTTGGCGAACAAGGGGTCGTTCACGACGAGATGCCCGTCCGCGCTCGCCTCCCCGATCACCGCAAACGGGCAGCGCTCGCGCTCGCAAATGCCGCGGAAGCGCTCGAGGTCCGACGGAGCTACCGCCAGCACGTAGCGTTCCTGCGCCTCGTTGCACCAGATCTGCATCGGCGACATTCCAGGCTCGTCATTCGGGATCTTGCGCATATCGAAGCGCCCGCCGCGCTGCGCGGAGTGCACCAGCTCGGGCAACGCGTTGGAAAGGCCGCCCGCGCCCACGTCGTGTATCGACCGGACCGGATTGGCCCCGCCAAGCGCCCAGCAACGGTCGATGACCTCCTGCGCCCGCCGCTGGATTTCGGCATTGCCGCGCTGAACCGAGTCGAAATCGAGGTCCTCGAGGTTGGCGCCGGTGCCCATGCTGGAGGCCGCGCCGCCGCCGAGCCCGATCAGCATACCGGGCCCTCCGAGCTGGATCAGGACCGCCCCGGAGCCGAGCTCGCGCTTGAGCGCGTGGAGCGCGGCGAGATTGCCGATGCCGCCGGCGATCATGATCGGCTTGTGGTAGCCCCGCACCTCGCCTGCCACGCGCTGCTCGAAGGTGCGGAAATAGCCGGCCAGGTTGGGCCGGCCGAACTCGTTATTGAAGGAGGCCGCGCCGATCGGGCCCTCGAGCATGATCTGCAGGGCGGACGCAATGCGCCGCGGCCACCCGATGCCGCCGTCTCTTTCCCACGGCTGGATGAAATCCGGAATGTGGAGATTGGAAACGCTGAAGCCGGTCAACCCGGCCTTGGGCTTGGCGCCGCACCCGGTGGCGCCCTCGTCGCGGATCTCGCCCCCGGCCCCCGTCGCCGCGCCCGGAAAGGGAGAAATCGCCGTGGGATGGTTGTGCGTCTCCACCTTCATCACGGTGTGCGTGAGCTCCTGCGTCGCGCGATACGTGCCATCCTCCCGCGGGTAGAAGCGCCCGATGCTCGCCCCCTCCATCACGGCGGCGTTGTCCGCGTAGGCGACCACGGTGCCGCGCGGATTCCTCGCGTGCGTGCTGCGGATCATGCCGAAGAGCGTCTCGGATTCCGGCCTGCCGTCGATCACCCACTGCGCGTTGAAGATCTTGTGCCGGCAATGCTCCGAGTTCGCCTGCGCGAACATCATCAGCTCGACGTCCGTCGGATTGCGGCCAATGCGCTTGAAGTGCGCGGCGAGGTACTCGATCTCGTCCTGCGACAGCGCGAGTCCCATCTCCAGATTTGCCCGCTCGAGCGCCGCGATTCCTCCGCCGAGAACATCCACTGTCGCGAGCGGCTTCGGCGCGAAGTGCTCGAACAACCGGTCGGCGTCCTCAAGGGAACCGAGCACCGTCTCCGTCATGCGATCATGGATGAGCGGCGCCAGCGCCGCCCGATCGCTCGTGGAAAGCGGTTCGCCGTTCCGCGTCGAGATGAAGTACGCCACGCCGCGCTCGATGCGGCGAACCGCCTCGAGCCCGCAGTGGTGCGCAATATCGGTCGCCTTGGACGACCACGGGGAAATGGTGCCAAAGCGCGGCAGGACCAGCATGAGCTCCCCGCGCGCCGCCGCCGACGCCTCGGCCGGGCCGTAGGCCAGGATGCGATCGAGGCGCTTCGCCTCTGCATCCGACAATGCGCGCGCGAGCTCGACGAAATGACGGAACTCGGCGTGAACCGCGGTGACGCGCGAAACGGAGGAACGAAGGGAGCTGGCCAGTCTGCTTGAGCGGAAGGCCGAGAGGGCGTTTCTTCCTCTCAGCCTCAAGATCTGCGACATGTGGCGGAATCGAAGTCGCTAAAAAAGCATTTTACACGAAACCGCGCCGTGCCGCCGCGAGCGCGGCATCATTCACGTTAGAATACACGCACTTATGACCGTACGCCTGGCCCACGACACGCCGATCTATCGCAGCGCGGACGTGCGCGCCATCGAGGCCGCAGCCGCGGCGGCACCCGCGCCGCCGCAGCTCATGGAGAAAGCCGGACTGGCGGCGGCGGAAATCGCGCGCGAGGTGTCGAGCGGCACCGGCAAGCCCATCCTGGCGTTGGCCGGTCCGGGCAACAACGGCGGCGACGCCTTCGTCGTGGCGCGCCATCTCAAGCAGCGGTACTTCAATGTCTCCGTCGTCTTCGCGGACGAAGAAAGCAAGCTTTCGGCGGATGCGTCGGCCGCGTTGCGCGCCTGGCGCGCCGCCGGTGGCAGTATCGCCGGGGCCTTGCCCACGACCCAGGATTGGGGGCTGGTAGTGGACGGCATGTTCGGCATCGGTCTCGAGCGCGAGGTCACCGGACGCTATGCCGAGTGGATCGCGGCGGTCAACCGGCTTCACTCGCCGGTCCTCGCCCTGGACGTGCCGAGCGGGCTCCAGTCCGACACCGGGCGCGTGATGGGCTGCGCGATACGCGCATCCCATACCGTCACCTTTATCGCTCTGAAGCCCGGGCTCCTCACGCTCGACGGCCCCGATCATTGCGGCGATATTCACGTGAGCGCGCTCGGGCTCGATGCGCGGAAGCTCCGGCCGGCGCAGGGTTTCCTGATCGGCGGCGAAGTGCTGAATGGAGTCCTCGCGCCGAGGGCACACAACAGCCACAAGGGCGATTACGGCAGCGTCGGCATCCTCGGCGGGGACCACGGGATGGTCGGCGCGGCGCTGCTCGCGGGGCGCGCGGCACTGAAGATGGGGTGCGGACGGGTCTACGTCGGGCTCCTGGCGCGCGATGCGCACCCCGTGGACCCGGACCAGCCGGAGCTCATGCTGCGGACCGCGGATGAAGTGCTGAAGCTCGGGCATCTCACCTGCCTCGCCGTCGGCCCCGGGCTGGGCCAGATGCCTGATGCCGCCTTCTATCTCGGCGTCGCGCTCGAGTCGCCGCTTCCGCTCGTGCTCGACGCCGATGCCCTCAATCTCGTTGCCGCCGATACCCGGCTCGCCGAAACGCTCCGGAAGCGCTCGGTGCCGTCGTTGCTGACGCCTCATCCCGCGGAGGCGGCGCGGCTTCTAGGCTCTTCCACCCGCGAAATCCAGAACGATCGCGTGGGCGCCGCGACAGCGCTCGCGACAAGGTTCGGCTGTCTCGTCGTGCTGAAGGGAGCGGGAAGCGTCTGCGCCGCCCCGGAAGGGACCTGGCATATCAACACCACCGGCAATCCCGGCATGGCGAGCGCCGGCATGGGGGACGTGCTGACGGGCATCATCGCCGCGCTGCTCGCGCAGGGCGCCGATCCGAAGACCGCCCTTCTCGCCGGCGTTTACCTGCACGGTGCCGCGGCGGATCACGCCGTTGCCGGCGGCGCCGGGCCAGTCGGTCTGACCGCGACCGAGACGATCGACGCCGCACGTTCGTTGCTGAACCGCCGCTAGCGGTATCACACAGGCTCAGGACAGGCTTCCTGGCTCGGCTTTTTCATCCGCCTGAGGGCCGGAGCGTAACCCCGGACAGGCCGCCGGCGCCTTTCTCGAGCACGATGATCTCCTGCGCGGTAAGCGCGGGGCTCACGTAACTGCCCTGGATGCGCTCGCAGCCGAGCGTCGACAGCGCGAGCGCGGTCGCGCCGTCCTCCACGCCCTCGGCCGTCACGGTGAGCCCAAGGTCGCGCGCGAGGCGGACCAGCGAACGGGCGATTTTCTGGTGCACCGGCGCCCGCTGCATGTCGCTCACGAATGCCGCCGCGAGCCGCAACTCGTCGAGCGGCAGCTCCGCCAGGTTGCTGAGCGAGGACGAGCCGGTGCCGAACCCGTCGATGGCAAGACGCAGCCCATGTCCCTTCAGTCGCCCGAGCGCTTCCTTCACCGGCTCGAGGCCGCCGGCAAGCGCCGTCTCGTGGATCTCGACCACCATCCTCTTGGGCGGAACGTCCCAGGTGCGGAGTGCGCGGCCGACGAAGTCCGGAAAATCGATCTGGAGCAGGCCACCCGCCGCGATCTTAAGGCTGAGCGGAACTTGAAGCCCGGCGCGCGCAATCCCGGCGCATTCGCGCAGCCCGTTGTTGAACATCCACCAGGACAGCTCGCGGGTCACGCCGGCGGCTTCGGCCGCCTCGATCGCCCGCGCCTCCGTCACTTCGCCGAGCTCCGCGTCGGTCCAGCGCAGCAAGCCCTCCAGCCCGGAGATCCGGCCGGAGCGGAGATCGAGCTGCGGCTCGAACGCGAGTCGCAGCGTGGCATCCTCGAGCGCGCGGCGCATCCGCGTCGCGTAGCGCATCTTCGCTTCCTCGCTCTCGCCGTGCACCGGATCGTAGAGAACGACGCGCTCGCCGCCTCTGCGCGCGGCGCGCACCGCGAGCTTGCCGTTGCGCACGAGCGTCTGCGGGTCCGCGCCGTGCTCCGGAAACATCGCGATGCCGATCAGCGCGTCGGAGCCAAACGCGCGGTCGCCGATTGCGATCGGCGCTTCGAGCGCGCCGAGGATCTTGTTCGCGGCGAGTATCGCCACGCCCTCGCCGGCAATGCGCGGCAGCAGGCACGCGAGCTGGTCGCGGCTCACGCGGCCCAGCTGGTCCTGCTTGCGCAGCACCCCTTCGCGCATGCGCCGGGTGACGCGCAGCATGAACGCTTCGCCCCTCTGCAATCCGAGCAGGCGATCCACCTGCTCGACTTGCTCAACCTCGATCAGGAGCAGCGCCAGCTGCTTGTCCTCCCGCTGGTGGCTTTCGATCGTCGTGCGGAGGATCTCCATGAACGCCGCGTACTCGGGTGTCGGCAGCGTTCGTACCACGCCGCCGCCGTCCTGGCCGCGCGTGGAAAGCGAAGCGAGCAGCGCGAGCTGCAGGAAGACGAAGCGCTGCACCGCGAGTATGCTTTCCGCGCAGCGCTCCGCGTCTCCGGCATACAACCGGAACGCGCCGCGGGTCATTGCGCTCTGGAAGCGCAGGCAATCGCGCCGCATGCGCTCGATCGGCTCGGCCTCGGCATCGAGCGCCCATTCGCGGAGCGCCCCGTACACCGGCTGGACATCGGCGCCGCCCGAGGACTCCACCTGCGCGAAAGCGGGAGCAAGCGCGCCCGCGGCCGGCACGAACAGGTCCGGAGCGCGATCGCGCACCTGGCCGAATACCGACGCCACCCGCGCCAGGGTCTTCACGTCGGCGCCGAATTCCTCCGCCAGGCGCGCAACAAGCGCACCCAGACCGCTGTCCGGTTGCTCCTCCAGCCCGGCGGCGGCCGGGTCCGGCGCGCCTGCCCCGCCGTCAGAGGAAGAACTCGGCGGCATCGATGGCAACGCTGCCCTTCTCGAGGGTACGCTTGATGCGGTACGGCAGGTCCGGACCCGCCTTCGGCTCCTTCACCAGGTCGAGGATCTTCTGCGGCCGGATCGGGTTCCCCTTCCGATCGAGCACCAACATGACGCGCGGCTGCAGCCTCCGCACCAGGTTCTGCGCGATCACGATCCCGACCTCGCCCGTGTTCATCTCGACGGTGGCGCCCACCGGGTAGATGCCGATGCACTGAATCATCTGGTGGACCAGAGAGCCGTCGAACTGCGTGTCGCGCCAGTCGTAGATCTTGGAGAGCGCATTCGAGGGCGAGAGCGCCTCGGCGTAGGGGCGCGGGCGCGTGAGCGCGTCGAAGCAGTCGACGAGCCCGGCGATGGAGCCGAACAAGCCGATCTCCGGGCCGCGCAGCCCCGCGGGATAGCCGTTGCCGTCGTAGCGCTCGTGGTGCAGCGCCGCCAGCGCCGGCAGCTCGGGGGGCAGTCCATGCGTCTCCTTCAAGATCACGACCGATTGCTCGACATGGGAATGGCAGAGCTTGCGCTCCTCCTCGGTCAACTGGTCCTTCTTCTCCAGCAATCCGGCGGGCAGGCGCACCTTCCCGACGTCCTGCAGCAGCCCAAGCATGCCGAGGAGATCGAGCTGATCGCGCGGCAACTGCAGATAGCGGCCGAATGTGAGCATGTAGATGGAGACCCCGAGCGCGCGGTCGAGCGTGAGGTCGCTCTTTTCCTTGAGTCTCGAGAGCAGCAGCATGGCGTCGGGATTGCGCACCACGCTGTCGGTCATGCTCGTGACGGCTTCGCGCACGCGCGGCGCATCGATCACCTTGCCGACCCTGATCGTGTTGAACACGTCCTTAAGCACGACCTCGGTCCTGCGCTGGGCCGCCCGCGCGGCCGGCAGCTCTACGTCGACGCTGACTTTTTCCTCGTAGGCGACCGTGCGCGTGATGCTCGCGAGGACGCTATCCGGCTTGAGCTTGGTGCCGGGCGGGATCGTCTTGGGCGGGAAGCGATCCGCCGGGTCTGGGGCTTTATCCTGATCGACGTAGACTTTCCTGCAGTATTTTTTCAGCGTTTCGAGCTGCTCCTCGTCCTCGAGCACGAACCCCTGAAACTTGAACGGCGTGTCCGTCCACGGCCGGTCGAGCTCGAAGATGTACATGCCGAACTGAAGCTGTTCAACGGGGACCACTTTTTTCATGGCGGCGGAGCCCGCTCTCCTGGGGGCTCATCCCGAAGCCGGAAACAGATGGAATTCTGCGTCCTGCAGGCCCGGCGCGCAAGCGGCGCCGGTGCGGCGCGAAACGGCTTCAGAACTCGAATACGTGGTTGTTTTGCAAAGGGTGCGGGCGCCGCTCCCCGGGAAGCTCCTCGATCTCCTGCATCGTCAGCTCGATTTCGCTCGGCTTGAGATGCGTGATGTAGATTTCGGCCGGGCGCTTCAGTTTGGCCAGCTCATCGGCGAGCATGGATGGGCACAGGTGGAGGGCGAGCTTCGCCAGCTCGCGGTCCTTGTCCGAAAATGCCGTCTCGATGATGAGGTACTTGAGGTTCCCGATCCGGTTCACCACGTCCCACAGCGCGTCGTTCGGGCCGGTGTCACCGGTGAATACCAGGCTCGCCTTGCCGCTGTCCAACTGGTAGCCGACCGCGGGGACGGTGTGGACCGCCGGCAGCACGGTAATTCTCCGGCCGTCGAGCACGATCACCTTTCCGACCGCGACCTCCTGGTAGCGCAGGAACGGCTGCTCGGGCGTCGGAATCACGGTGAAATCCGGCCAGATGTCCCAGTTGAAGAGATTCTTCTTCAGGATCGCGATCGTGGGGCCGGTCGCGTACACCGTGACCGGTTTGGGGCGCAGCGCGCCGACCGAGTCGAGGAAGAACGCGATCGAGTTGACGTGGTCGAGGTGGGAGTGGGTGACGAAGATGTGGTCGATCAGCGTCAGCTCGGCGAGCGAAAGGTCGCCGACCCCGGTCCCGGCGTCGATCAGGATGTCGTGATCGACCAGGAACGACGTCGTCCGATTCTGCTGCCCGCCGATGCTGCCCGAGCAGCCAAGTACACGCAGGCGCATCGGCTAGCGCCGTTCCAACTTGATTGGCCAAGTGTCCACAAGGACCTCTCTCCCGAATATCGTGCCTCGATCGCGCATCACGGATATCTCGAAATAGTTGGAACGGCACTAGCCCTTCAACCGCCAGCGCCCGGCCGCGATGTCGTCGGACTCGCGGGCCTCGACCCAGCGCGCGCCGCCGCCGGTTTCCTCTTTTTTCCAGAACGGCGCCCGGGTCTTCAGGTAGTCCATGATGAATTCGCAGGCGGCGAAGGCGTCGCCGCGGTGCGCGCTGGCCACCACCACGAGAACGATCTGGTCCGCGGGATTCAGCCTGCCCACGCGATGGACCACCAGCGTGTCGAGGACGCTCCAGCGCGCCTGCGCCTGCGACACGATCTCTTCGATGGCCTTCTCCGTCATTCCGGGATAGTGCTCGAGCGTCATCCCGGCGACCGCGCTGCCCTCGTTGACATCGCGCACCACGCCGATGAAGCTTGCGACCGCTCCGATCGCAGGCCTGCCACGTCGCAGCGCGGCGATCTCGGCGCTCACGTCGAAGTCTGCGGTCTGGATGCGAACGGTCATACCACCCCCATCCTAACCTTCCCCCTGAGGGGGAAGGAATATTGTTAGCCGCCGGTTACGGGCGGAAAGAATGCGATTTCGTCGCCATCGGCGACCGGCGTGTCGCCTGCGGCCACTGCCTGATTGACCGCAGCGCGCACCGGGCTGCCCGGTGCAAGCGCCTTCTTCCACTCACCGCCTCGCGCAACCAATAACGCCCTCACTTCCTCCACGTTGCGCACCGCGGCGGGTAGCGCGATACGCTCCGAGCCGGTGCCCAGCGCTTCGCGCAGCCGGGCGAAATAAAGCACTGTAATCACAGGGGTATTATCGCTCGCCGCCGCCACAATACCAAGCCCTGGCCCGTCATTCCCGCGTAGGCGGGAATCTAGGAATGCCGGGGCGAGCTGCCTGGACTCCCGCCGCCGCGGGAGTGACGTTTCTCATGCCATTTCAACGTGCCGCAGGATGAACGCCGCTATGCCCGGTGCATCGTCGAGATCGAACTGCGGCAGCTTCGTATCCACCCGGCGGTCGGCCGCGATCGCCACGATGTCGCGATCCTGGGGATGGAGCAGCGGCTCGCCGGTCGCGGCGCGGTAGACCTCCAGCTTGGGCACGCGCTCGCGCTTGAAGCCCTCGATCAGCACGAGGTCGCATGGGGAGAGACGCTCGATCAGCTCCGCGAAGCCCGGCTCCGGCGCGCCGCGCAACTCGTGCACCAGTGCCCAGCGCCGCGACGAGCTCACCAGTACCTCGCCGCAGCCGGCATGGCGGTGGCGGTACGAATCCTTGCCCGGCTGGTCCACATCGAAGGCGTGATGGGCGTGCTTGATGAGTGATACCTTCAGCCCGCGCGCGACGAAGAGCGGAATCAATTTCTCGATCAGCGTGGTCTTGCCGCTGCCCGACCAGCCAGCGAAACCGAATATCTTCATGACGCCATTCCGCGGGACCTCGAGCCGCCCCCATCCTGAGCAATCATAACGGACATCTCCATCGATATCGACCCGATCAAGCGCCCATGCGCTGAATCGCGCCTGGGCTTCCGGCGTTGTTCCCCATCAGGAATAACGGGGCGTGCCGTGTTATTGTAACCGCGTGGAACCCTACGAGGTCGCGATCCTCTGCGCGTCGTTCTTCGTCGTAGCCACGCTTTACACGACCGTCGGCCACGCCGGCGCCTCCGGCTACCTCGCCACGATGGCTCTCCTCGGGCTCGCCCCCGAAGTCATGCGTCCGGCGGCGCTGACGCTCAACATCCTGGTCGCCGCGTTCACGGTTTATCGCTTCCGGCGGGCACGCTACTTCCACTGGTCGGGCTTGTGGCCGTTCCTGATGGGCTCGGTTCCGTTCGCGGCGGTGGGCGGAGTTCAGAGCCTTTCGCGCGGGGCGTACTATGCCGCGATGGGCGTGGTGCTGCTGGTCACCGCGATTTACTTCGTCTGGCGCGCGCTCGGCCTGCGCGCCATTCTGCAGGAAGGCGTGGTGCGCGTGAGGAAAGTTCCGGCCGTCTTCATGGGATGCGTGATCGGCTTCATTTCGGGCCTGGTCGGGGTCGGCGGCGGCATATTCCTGAGCCCGACCCTGCTGGTGCTCGGCTGGGCCGGCCCGAAAACGACCGCGGGCATCTCCGCGCCCTTCATCCTCGTCAATTCGGCAGTGGCGCTCCTGGCCGGCTCCCTGACCGTGCAGACGCTGCCGCCCGAGTTGCCGCTGCTCGCCGCCGGCGCGCTTGCCGGCGCGTTCCTCGGCACGTGGCTCGGTCTGGAGCGGCTGGGTCAGAAGGGCCTGCTCGTGACGCTCGCGCTCGTGATGTCGGCGGCGGGCCTGAAACTGATCCTGACGGCCTGAATCAGCCGGACCGGCGCCCGGCGGCGGACTTCCGCAGGTAACCGGAGAAGTGCCGCAGGTCGGCCGCAATGGCGGATGACGACTTGTTCTCCATCGCGCGATAGAGCTTGACGAGACGTTTTCCCAGCGCGGTCACGACCGCCCCTCCCCCGCGCTTGCCTCCCACCTCGGTGACGACCACCGGCCCGGCGAAGCTCCGGTTCATGGCTTCCACGAGCTGCCACGCGCGCCGATACGACATCCCCATTGCGCGCGCAGCCGACGTTATGGAGCCGGTTCGCGCGATGTGCGAGAGCAGCGCCGCCTTGCCCGGGCCCATCGCCGGCTGGCCGGATCCGAGCACGCGCAGGGTGAGGCCGGGGTAGCGAGGCATCGGATGGTGGCTCTCGGGCTGCGGCTATTGTACGCGTCAGCGAGTCATCCCGGGCTGCCGCTGCAACAGTGGAAAGCACGCGGTGCGACGCACGCCCGAATTCGTTTCGATTTGGGTGACTTCGACGCTCACCCCGTAGAGCTCCCGCAGGCTTGCGGCGGTGATTGCGTCCTCCGGTACGCCCATGCGCGCGAGCTTTCCCTCGTGGAGCATCGCCACGCGGTCCGCGCAAATGAACGCGTGATCGGGGTCGTGAGTCGAGAGCAGCACCCCGATGCCCGACTGCGCCAGCGCCAGGATGTGCTGCAGCACGCGCACCTGGTTGCCGAAATCGAGGTTCGCGGTCGGCTCGTCCATGACGATGATGCGGGCGTCCTGCGCCAACGCCCGCGCGATCAGGGTGAGCTGGCGTTCGCCTCCCGAGATACGGGTATAGACGGATTCGGCCAGGTGCCCGATCTGCATGCGTGTGATCGCGGCAAGCGTTGCTTCGCGGTCGCGCCTCGACGGAGACGAAAACAGGCTCAGATGCGCCGTGCGCCCCATGAGCACCACTTCCTCTACGGTGAAGGGAAAGAATGCCGCATGGGCCTGCGGGACGTAGCTCACGAGACGCGCGACCTCCTCGCGCGCCCGTGACCTCAAGTCCACGTCGTCGACCAGCACCGTTCCACCTTGCGGGGGCAGCAAGCCCAGCATCGTCTTGAACAGCGTTGTCTTGCCGCTGCCATTCGGGCCGAGCAGGCACAGCACCTCCCCCGCTTCCAGCGACAGCGACACGCCGGACCCCACCCGCTTGTCGCGGTAACCAAAATCGAGTTGCCTGGCTTCGAGTCTCATTGCCAGCCCCGTCTCGCGGTCGCAAGCTGCCACAGGAAGAGCGGCGTGCCGACGAACGCTGTCAGCACCCCAAGCGGGATTTCGATGCGCGCGACTGTCCGCGCCAGCGTATCGACCCCGAGCAGGAAGCCGGCGCCCAGCAGGATCGAGACCGCCAGCAGGCGGCTGAAGTCCGGTCCCACCAGCAGACGCGCGAAATGGGGTATCACGAGCCCGATCCAGCCGATCACGCCGGAGATCGCCACCGCCGCCGACGTCATCAGCGTTGCAGCCGCGATCACGACCAGGCGTATGCGTCCCGTTTCCACGCCGAGTGCCCGGGCTTCTTCGTCATCCAGAGAAAGCAGATTGATGCGCCAACGCAGCAGCCACATCGGGACCAGGCCGAGCAGCATGAGCGGGAGTGTCGACCAGACGTCGTCCGGGCTGGCGGAAGCGAGGCTGCCCAGCAGCCAGAACGTGATGGCCGGCAGTTGGTTGTAGGGGTCGGCGAGGTATTTCATCAACGCGACACACGCGCCCAGCAGCGAACCCACGACGACGCCCGCGAGGACGAGCACCAGCAGCGGATCATGGCCGCGCACCGCATTGGCCGTGACGTAGACCAGCCCGACCGCACCCAGGCCGAATGCAAAGGCCAGGCTCTGGATCATGATCACGTTGAGCGACAGGAATATGCCGAGCACCGCGCCCACCGCGGCGCCCGCGGACACACCGAGAATATCCGGCGAGACGAGCGGGTTGCGGAACATGTTCTGGTAGGCCGCGCCCGCGGCCGCCAGAGCCGCGCCGATGAGGAGCGCCGCTGCCACCCGCGGCCCGCGGATCCTTAGGACGACTGTCTCGATGGTCGGGTCCAGGCCGTGCTCGACGCCGGTCAGGCGCCCCCAGAGAATGCTCGCCAGGTCGGCCGCCGAAACCGGGAACCGGCCGACCGCGAAGGCGACGATCACGAGCACCACGAGCGCGATGCACGCGCCCAGCACCGCCGCGGCGCTGCCGCGCATTACAGGCGCAGCCACCCGCGTCGCACGATCCACAACACCGCGATGCCAAACACGAACGCCACGCCCACGTTCCAGATCGACAACGCCGCGGTGCCCAGCGTGACGAATCGCTCGCCCTTGTCCCGGGAGAAATCGCATGAGCCGAGCGCAAGCTGGACGCCGGCGAGGAAGAGCATCACCCCCAGCGCCGGCTGCGGAAAGAGCCGCAGCAGGATCGCGACCGATTCGCTGAACGCCAGCGCCAGCACGATGAGCAGCGCTCCGAGAATGACAGGCGCGCCGCCGCTCCTCGCGCCGAAGCTCACTTGCGCCGCCATCCCTCCCGCGCCATGGCACATCGGCACCGCCCCGATCAGGCTGCCCAGCGTATTGATGACGCCAGTCGAAACCGCGACCTTGCGCTCCGTGACCGGGCGGTCGGCAAACTCGCGGTTGTTGAACTCGACCGGCGCGATCACGGCATTGCCGAGGGTGAGCGGCACCTGCGGCAGCGCCAGCAGCACCACGCCTACGAATACGGCCTCCCACGTCAGCGCATGAAAAGGCCAGGCAGGTGGCTGATAGCCCGGCTCGACCCGTGCCAGGGCTCCCGCCACGGCGGGCTCCGTCAGCACGGCCCACGCCGCGCCCGCCGCCAGGATCAGCACCATGGCCAGCAATGCTCGATTGGAAAGCAGCAGTATCGTAGCGAGGAGCAAGGGCGCAGCCAGCCAGATTCCCGTGGACATCATGCGCGTGCCATCGAGCATGAATGCGATGCCCAGTCCGAGGACGATGCCGAGGGTGACGGGGCGTCCCACCCACCGGGCTACCCGCTCGGCGGTGCCGGTCAGTCCGAGGACGAGCCAGATGACGCCCGTGGCCAGCGCGGCCACGGCGACCGCCTCCGGCGTGACGACTGCGGTCTGCGCAGCGCCGGTGATGGCGACTGCGCCGATGGCCTTCATCGGCTGCACCGGGAAGGGCGTCCGGTAGTACGCCCCCACAGCTACGAGCGCAACGCCGAACGCGAGCAGCATGCCCGCCGGCTCGATGCCGACAACGGTGACGTAGGCGAGCAGGAAGGGAACAAGGGTACCGAGGTCGCCGAAAGCGCCGGCCCACTCACGCCGATCGAAGCGCAGCCTCGTGCTGCCGGCGGGTTGCGCCATTCCTTCCGAAGTGCTTGATGGCACGGGCGAATTCATGCCGCAACAGCCTATTCCTCCCCTCGGACGCGCGCAACCCTCACGCTCCCTGGTCGTTGGCGTTGGGAAAGAACAGCTGTTCGCCGCCAATCTTGTAATCCGCGATGGCCTTCTGTCCCTCGGGCGACACGATCCAGTCTATGAACGCCTGACCGAGATCCATTTTCACGTGCTTGTGCTTCGCGGGATTCACGAGGATCACGCCGTACTGGTTGAACAACCGTTTGTCGCCTTCCACGAGGATCGCGAGATCACCCCGGTTCTTGAACGAGATCCACGTGCCGCGGTCCGCGAGGATGTAGGCGTTCATCGAGGATGCGGTGTTAAGAGCAGGGCCCATCCCCTGCCCCGTGTCGCGATACCACGGACCTTTCTCCACCACGATGTCGATGCCGGACTGCTTCCAGAGGGCAAGCTCGGCCATGTGCGTGCCGCTGCGATCGCCGCGCGATACGAACGGCGCTGCCGCCGCCTTGATCTTGCGCAGCGCCTCGAGGGTGTCCTTGCCGCCGGCGATCTTCGCCGGGTCGGACTTCGGCCCGATCAGCACGAAGTCGTTGTACATTACCGGCAACCGCTTCACGCCGTAGCCTTCGGCGATGAATTTCTCTTCAGCAGACCTAGCATGCACGAACACGACGTCCGCATCGCCCCGGCGCGCGACGTCGAGCGCCTGCCCGGTGCCGAGTGCGACCACGCGAACCTGAATCCCGGTCTTCTTCTCGAACGTCGGCAAAAGATGCCGGAACAGCCCGGATTGCTCGGTCGAGGTCGTGGAAGCGACAGTGATGAAGCGCGTCTGGGCGCCTGCGCCGGACGCCATCGCGACCGACGCCAGCAGCAATGTGCACACCAACAGCTTTCTGCTCATGGCATCTCCTCCCGGAGGAACGACGCCGCTTCGGGCGACGCCGGCTCCCGGAAAAAGCGCTCCACCGCCGCGCGTTCGACAAGCCGGCCCTGGTACAGGAACAGGATCTCGTCGCCGAGCCGCCGCGCCTGACCGAGATTATGGGTCGTCATGATGATCTTGGTGCCGCTCGCATGGATCTGGGCGATGATGCGCTCGATATCGCGCACCGCGCCCGGATCGAGGTTGGCGGTCGGCTCGTCGAGGAACAGCACTTCCGGATTGAGCGCCCACGCGCGGGCGAGCGCCACCCGCTGCTGCTCGCCGCCCGAGAGCATCCGCGCTGGCCGCTCCGCCAGGTGCGAAAGCCCGACCGCCTCGAGCACGTCCTGCGCCCGCAGCTCGCGCTCGCGGGGCGCGATGCCGGCAAGCTTCATTCCGTAGACCACGTTCGCCAGCGCCGAGCGGCGCAGCATGACCGGCCGCTGAAAGACCATTGCCTGACGCTGCCGACCGGCATTCTCCCCGCGCCAGACGATGCTGCCCGACGTCGGGCCGAGCAGGCCGTGGCAAAGGCGCATGAGCACGCTCTTCCCCGCCCCGTTGGGACCGAGGATGATCGTCCTCGGCCCGGCGCCGATCTCCGCGGTCACGCGGTCGATGAGCGTCCTGCCGTTGACCACGAACGAGACTTGGTCGAGCACGAGCGGCAGCATCGCGTTCTATCCGGATGCGCGCGGACGTCTTTTTACGCGTCCGCATCTCGAATCTCCCCTCTCCACTCGGGAGAGGGGCGGGGGTGAGGGGGGAGCGTCGGTCAGCATGCGGGACGCTCCTCAGCCGTAGCGCCGCTGCGCGGCTTCCTTGACCCAGTAGGCCGTGGCGTTGAGCGCGAGCACCAGCGAGAGAAGGATCACGCCGAGCGCGAGCGCAAGCGCGAGATCGCCCTTGCTGGTTTCGAGCGCGATGGCGGTGGTCATGACGCGCGTGACGCCGTCGATATTGCCGCCGACGATGATGACCGCTCCGACCTCGGCCGCCGCGCGCCCGAAGCCGGCCAGCACGATGGTCACCAGCGAAAATCGGGCGTCCTGCAGCAGCGTCAAGGCCGAAACGCGGGGTCCCGCGCCGAGCGAGCGCAGCTGCTCCCTATACTCCTGCCAGGCGTCTTCGATCACCTGTCGCGACAGCGCAGCGACGATCGGCATGATCAGGATGGTCTGCGCAACCACCATGGCGGCGGGCGTGAACAGGATGCCAAACTCCCCGAGCGGTCCGGCGCGCGACAACAGCAAGTACACGACCAGGCCCACGACGACGGGCGGCAGGCCCATTAACGCGTTAAGCACGACGATCAACGCCCGCCTGCCGGCGAAGTGGCTCACTGCGATGGCCGCGCCCAACGGGAGCCCGATGACGCTGGCGACGAGGACCGCGGTGAGGCTGACGCGGAGGCTCAACAGCACGATCTCGATCAGCTTCGGGTCAAAGCCGAGGATCATCGCGCCCGCGACTGCGAAAGCCTGCACGATTTCGCTCATGATTCAATGTTACGACATTCCGGTACAATGCGTTCTCCCGAGGACCCATCATGAACGATCCGGTCGAGAAGCTGCGTGACCTGAGCTGCGCCGACGACTACTACCCGAATTC
>Ga0209640_10001329_pt1 | contig 20810 bp, 23 predicted proteins | sample RifCSP10_1_FD_184018 | JGI IMG/M metagenome (GOLD analysis project Ga0209640, IMG submission 184018) | Soil microbial communities from Rifle, Colorado - Rifle CSP2_sed 10_1 (SPAdes) (version 2) | ecosystem: Environmental > Terrestrial > Deep subsurface > Rock core/Sediment | place: Rifle...
CGAGTTCGCCTTCGACACGGGCGGGATGCTGAGCACTGCGCTCAACTTCGGCCTGCCTGCGCCAATCAACATTCAGGTTGAGGGGAACAAACTGGAAACGGCCTACGAGGTCGCTAGCAGGATCAAAGAGATGGTTGCCGAAGTGCCCGGAACCGTCGACGTGCGCATTCAACAAAAACTCGATTACCCTCAGATCGCCGTCGACGTTGACCGCGTCAAGGCCGCCCAGCTTGGCCTGACACAGGAGCAGGTGGTGAAGAACGTAGTTACTACACTCAACTCGAGCATAAACTTCGACCCGGCTTTCTGGATAGACGAGAACAACGGAAACCACTACTTCATCGGAGCACAGTACCGTGAAAGCGACATCAAGTCGATAGAGACGCTGAAGGATGTTCCGATCACGAGTCCTGCGCAGTCGCAGCCGATTCCCCTGCGCAATATCGCCTCGTTCAAGCGGGCGACGGCCCCGGGAGAGGTCAACCACCTCAACATCACCCGCGTTATCGATGTCTACGCGAACGTCGAGGGGCGGGACATCGGTTCCGTGGCGGCCGATATCGAAGAGAAACTGAAGGACGTGAAAACGCCGGAAGGTTATTTCGTTCGGGTGCGAGGCGAGGTTCAGAGCATGCGCGAATCGTTTGGCAGTCTCGGATTCGGCCTCGTCATGGCAGTGGGATTGGTCTACCTGGTGATGGTCATCCAGTTTCGCTCCTTTATGGACCCGTTCATCGTTATGTTCGCAGTGCCGTTAGGCGCGGTGGGCGTGTTGTGGATGCTCTTTTTGACCAACACGACGTTCAACGTTCAGTCATTGATGGGCGTCATAATGATGGTTGGTGTGGTCGTGGCTTTTAGCCTGTTAATGGTGGACTTCGCCAATCGGCTGAGAAGCGAAGGCGTTGAGACCAAGCGAGCCATTGTGGAAGCGGCCAGGCTGCGGCTGCGCCCAATAATCATGACGTCGCTTGCGGCCACGCTCGGCCTTGTGCCGATGGCCATTGCCGGCGGTGCGAACATTCCGTTGGCTCGCGCGATGGTCGGCGGTGTGCTGGCCTCGACCGTGCTGACTCTGGTTGTGGTACCGATCTTGTACACGATCCTCAAGCGCAATCAGAAGGCGTCGAACGTCTTGGAGGAAGCAGATTTTCAGGAAGGTTACTTATTCCGCCCGCGTTCGCCTGGTCGTCAGGCGCCAAACTCCAGTTCGTGAACGCGAGGGTTGGTCCGATATCAGTTGGGAGAGAAGAGGATGCCAGGTAAGAAGATCTTTGTGTCTGCGCTTCGTAGGAAGGATGCTCTGGTGATCGTTGGGGTGTTGTTGATCGGCGGAGCCACCGTCGCTCTGGTTTTGAGGAACAGTTCAAGCGGGAGTCCCCGGCTAACCCCGGCGAAGGCGAGCTCTACCGATGAGGTGAGCGTCCAGGTTGCTCTGCCCGAGCGAAACGAAATCACGAAACAGGTAGTGCTGGCGGGAAGCGTGGAAGCAATCGAGCAGGCCACGCTCTACGCCAGAATCTCCGGCTACTTGAAATCGATCAAGGTTGACATCGGCGATCGCGTCAGCAGCGAGGTGCTGGCGGAGATCGATGTGCCGGAGATGGGCCCCGAGTATCAGGGAGCAGAAGCCGAGGTGGAGCGCGCCAAGATGAACATCGAGAATGCTCGGGCTGAACTCGAGCGCGCCAGAGCTGAGCTTGAACTGAAGAGAATCACCTACGAGCGGCTCAACAGCATACGCGAACAAGAGCCGGACGTGATGCCTCAGCAACAGGTCGACGAAGCAAAGGCACAGTTCGAGGTCGCCCGCGCGATGGTAAGCGTGGCCGAAGCCAAGATCAAAGTCCACAGGAGCGAGGTGTCCAAAGCCGAAGCATCTCGCGCCCGGCTGGCGACGCTGATGGAGTACACCAAGATCCATGCCCCCTTCAGCGGCGTCATCGTCAAGAGACACGTCGACCCCGGCGCGCTGATTCAACAAGCCTCCTCGCAAACGAATGTTTCACCGGTGGTCACCGTTGCGAGGGTCGATACTCTCAGGGTGTTTGTTGACGTCGCCGAGCCGGAGATTTCTTTTGTCAAGAAAGGTAGTCCGGTGACCTTGAGGGTCGACTCGTTGCCGGGAAGGGTTTTTAAGGGCACTTGCACTCGCTATGCCGGCGCGCTCGACCCTAAGACTCGCACGATGAGAACCCAAATCGACCTCCCGAATCGGGATGGGGTGTTGCGTCCCGGAATGTACGCGGAAGTTGTTCTCTCATTGGGACAGAAACAGGATGTTCTCACAGTGCCGGCCTCGGCCCTCATCATTGAGGGGGAAAAGAGCTATGTCTACACAGCAACCGGCGGCAAGGCGAGACGAGTGGAGGTGCGGACCGGTTCTGACGATGGCATACGGGTCGAGATAACCGACGGGTTGACCGGCGCCGAGCCAGTCATCACCAACGGCAAGAACCTGGTGAAGGACGGCACGCCGGTCAGAGTCTCGGCAGCCTCATCCTAGAAGCTAATACAGATGGCAGTTCTTCATGCGCGTGAGAGAGGATCGAGAGATGATTATGAAGCCGGCAATGTTCGTGGCATGTGTTGTCCTTGTTTTGGGCGCGCCGCCGGCCGCCCTGGCGCAAACGGCGGCGGCAGGTCCAACAGCGCCACTGGAGTCAACTCAATCACCGGCGCCACAGCCGCCGAAGCTGACTCTTGACGACGCGATTCGCGTGGCATTGGCACAGCATCCTGCCTTGCGGCAGGCCCGCGAGGCAATCGTCGCGGCAGAAGCGAGAACCAAACAGGCGAAGTCGGCTTACTTCCCGCAAATCACCGCGTCAGGAATAGCCAAGCAGGGGCTATCAGGCGCTTCGGGCGCGCTTGGGCTCCGAGGTCTGGTAACTTCGCCTTTGTTTCGCGACATCGGCGCGTCGTCGGCCGCATTTCAGAACCTCTACGACTTCGGCCGCACAGCTCATCAAGTGAAGGCCAGCAAGTGGGCGGCGGTCTCATTGAATCACGCCCTCGAAGCCGAGCAGTCCTTCGTTGTTCTCGACGTCCAGCAAGCCTATTACAGCACTTTGCAGCAGCAACGCCTGGTCACAGTCGATGAAAAGATTCTCGCTGACCGTCAGCTCATAGCGAGGCAAGCAGCAGCGTTCTACAACGCTCAGATAAGATCGAAAGTGGACGTGTCGCTCGCCGAAGTCGGAGTGTCAAATGCGAATCTCGAGCTAGTGCGAGCGCGTGACCAATTGCGAACCGCTTTCGCCGAGCTGAATCGCGCGATGGGCGCCGACGGAGCGCCTGTTTACGCATTGGAAGAGCCGAAGATCACGATTGAGTCGCCGCCCGCGTTGGAGCCGCTCATCGCCGAGAGTCAACAGAAGCGGCCGGATTTGCTGGCCATTGATACGCAGATCAAGTCCGATGAGGAAATCGTCGCTCGCGCCAGGAGCAATCGCTGGCCAAAGCTAGCGCTGCTGTTCAGCAGCGGCTGGGTGCGATTCAGCGAGTATTCCCCCGGAAGGTTGCTACTGGGCGCATTCGGGATTGACCTCCCGATTTTCACCGGGGGTCGAATCGAAGCTGAAATCGAAGAAGCAAAGGCCAACCTTGCGCAGTCTCGGGCAGGCCGCGACGCTCTGGCGCAGAACATTCGCTTTCAAGTACAGCGGGCTCACAACGAACTGATAAGCGCTATCGAAGCGATCAGGGCAAGCGAGCAGTTGATCGCTCAGGCTCGAGAAGCTATGCGGCTCGCTCAGGTTCGCTATCGCGTGAACATCGGTTCATTCGTCGAGCTCAGCGCGGCGGAGGCTGCGTCCAGCAATGCTGAAGCTCAGTATGCGCAAGCGCGGTATAGATACAAACTCGCTGATAGCTTGCTCAATTATGCGGCGGGCCGTCGCTCCCCGTAGCCGACTGCCGTCGACTGAAGGGCCAAGACCTGGGTCTATTCGGACTGTCAGACGCACGAAAGCCTGCCTAGGAGCCCGCCATTTTCTACTGCCGCGTGGCATTCGTATTTCCCCAGCCTCGCCTATCGGACTACAGCGTGAGTGCAACTACTGATTGGCATCTCCTAGCCTGGTACGCTGAACGCGGAAAAGGAAGCCGCGTGTCGCGGCATCGTTTCGGAAAGTGAGGTAGGAGGAATGAAAAACGTGAATGTTCGTAAAGCGATCAGGGCTGGTTTCGCCGGCACTGCGGTTATGACCGTTGTGATGATGTTGGCGCCGACGATGGGTCTGCCAAAGATGGATATTGCCGCGATGCTGGGAAGCATGTTTGCGTCCACATCGCCGGTTTCAGGCTCGGCGGCATGGTTCGCGGGCTTCGCGATGCACCTGATGGTCGGCACAGTAGTGTTGTCGATCGGCTATGCGCTTCTGAGCACCAAACTGCGGGTGAGAAGCGCGCTGGCGAAAGGCATCGCGTACGGAGGGGTAGTTTGGCTCATCGCGCAATCGATGGTTATGCCGATGATGGGAGCCGGGCTCTTCTCGTCACATCTGCCAAGCGGCGCAATGATCACGGTGGGCAGTCTGATGGGCCACCTGACGGGCAGTGCTGGCTGGCATCTACGGGTCTCGGGGATCAGAGAAGTCGGCTGGCAACCTCTCCATATTGAGGTCCTGAGCGCGCAGTGATACAAGGACGGCTTGGTTTGTCCCCGCGCTCGCGTCGCAACATCGGAGGAAGGCCGACATCTTGGTCGCTATGCTCCGAGGAAACCGCCGTCATCGGCGTGGTCATTGAACGAGCCGCGCCTGGGCGAAAAACAGGAGGCACAATGAGCAGAATTCTAGTCGTGGCCGATAACCCACCACTGACCGAAATGATAGAGAAGACGCTCGGAGGCGACGGGCACTCGGTTGTCCAAGCACCCGATGCGCAGCGTGGAGTTGCCGTACTTGCCGAGCAACCAGTTGATCTCGTGATCGGCGACCTGGCTCTGCAGGAGAACGCGGTTGCGTTCCTCGAGCGACTCCGCCGCGACCACGAGAACGCGAAGTGCATCATGATGAGCGGAGACGAGACCTCCGATACGGTGATCGGCGCGCTCCGTGGCCACGTCTGCGCCTTGCTGACCAAACCCTTCACGGCTGCCGAACTTCGCGCCTCGGTAAACGTCTCGCTCGCCCGCTGCCCGGCCGCCGGGATCGAGGTCGTCTCCGCGCGGACGGACTGGGTTGAATTGCTCATCCCCTGCGACCTCGCTGACGTGCCCCCACTCGAGCAGTTACTCGGGCGGCTTGATGCCGACTTGCCTGAGGATATGCGCGAGGCAATCGCCTACGCCTTCCGTGAGATGCTGAGCAACGCGATTGAGCACGGGTGCAACCTGGATCCGGCGAAGCGGGTCCAGGTCAGCTACGTGCGGTTCCGGCGAGCAATCATTTGTAGCATCAAGGACCCTGGCGAAGGCTTCGACCCGGCTCGCCTGGAACACGCCGCGGTCAGCAATCCGGGCGATGACCCGGTTCATCATCTCATGGTGCGTGAGGAGAAAGGCTTGCGACCTGGAGGCTTCGGCATTCTGATGACTAATCAAATGGTGGACGAGTTGGTTTACAACGAGAGGCATAACGAGCTGATGTTCATCAAGTACCTGCCTTGAAATCAAGCTCGTGTGGATTTGTTCACATACGTGCGAGGATAAGATTATGAGTGTTCTATACGCAGTCATTTTGGTCGCTTTGTACTTTCTCTTGACGGGGTACATATTGCCGCGGCTTGGCGTTCCCACGTGAGCGTCCCGGCAATGTGGCGCCGAGGGTCGGCGCCACGAAGAACAGCGGGGCACGGTTCGATCTTAGATCCACGTGCGCAGGATTGGTCCTGCCCTTTACAGTTAGCAGTGCACGAATAGGCAACTCGGCGCTGGTTTATCGAGTTCCGTCGACTTCGAGCGTACGGCATCCTCGATCCTGAAGAATTCGACCAGAAGGTCAAGCCGCTGCTCCAATCGCACACTGACTCGTGAAGATTCGCGTCTATTGGCGGACAGGCACATTCCTCTTGACTTTGGACTCAGCTCCAAGGTTTACGATCTCAAAAGGAGAAAAGGGAATGACGGGCGCCCTGAAAATAGGCGAGCTGGCCTTGGCGGCAGGAGTGAGCGCGGACACCGTTAGATACTACGAACGGCTCAATCTGCTTCCGCGAGCAAGCCGCACCCGCGCGGGCTATCGCCTCTACTCGAATGCGGACCTGGAACGGCTGCGCTTCGTCAAGCAGGCGCAGATATTCGGGTTCTCGCTGGATGAGATCAAAGAGATTCTGCCTGGAAGAGAAGCTGGACTGTCGGAGTGCCGCCGGGTTCACGACCTGGTTGGGTCAAAGCTCGAAGAGGTTAATGCACGGCTGGCTGAGTTGCGCGCCTTCCGGCGCCTGCTCGCCGCCTACTTTGAAGAGTGTGAACAGGAGCTCGCTGGCAAACGCGGGGACGCGTGTCCAGTGCTTTTCGAAATCTCGCACCCATCTCGCAAGAAGCTTGCGAGAGCACCGGAGCGCAAGACGAAAGAGGTTTTCAAAAGAAAGAAAGGAGTCAAAAAGTGAAAGACAAAGTTGTGTTAGGTGGATCGATAATGGCAGCTATTGCTGCGAGCCTGTGTTGCATCGGACCGCTGGTAGCAGTCGCGATTGGCCTCGGCACGTTCAGCGCGGCGGCTGCCTTCGCGGCTCTGCGGCCCTACCTGATTGGCTTGACCGCATTGCTGCTTGCAGGCGCGTTTTACCTGACCTATCGCAAGCGCGCGGTGACCTGCGAAGGAGGAGCGTGCCAGGTCCGGGGCGCAAGCCGCACGAGCAATATCCTGCTCTGGCTTGCGACGGTTGCCGTCGTGGCCTTCGCAACTTTTCCTTACTACTCCGCCGCGTTTCTCAGAGCTAACACGCAGAAGAATGATTCACCGGCCACTTTGAATGCGACCGCTGGCGTGGCAAGTCCAATTTATACAGGTCAGCAATCCCAGCCGGCGACTGTGACCGCGTTGATCGGCATTGAGGGCTTGACGTGCGGGGCGTGCGCCGTTACAGCTCGGCTCGCGCTCAATAAAGTCAAAGGGGTCAGCTCGGCAGAGGTGAGCTTTGAGAAGAAGGAAGCAAAAGTGACTTATGACCCTGCGCTCGCCACGCCAGACCAGCTCAAGGCAGCAATTGACGCCGCTGGCTTCAAGGCCGTTTCAAGATAACCTAGGAGAGAATTGTGAACTGTTGTGAAGTGCCAGTCAAAACCGAGCACGCGCAAAGCAAGGCGCTGGCAGTTTGCGCCGCGTGCCACAGCAAGGCCAAGAAAGTCGAGCGGCTCACGGTTGAGCATCTGATCAAGGACGAACGTCTCGAAGAAGTCAGAGAGACGCAGTACTACTTTTGCGAGACGCCGAGCTGCGAAGTGGTCTACTTCTCGAACGAAACCGGGCAGTATCTCAGGAAGGGAGATGTGCGGGTTCGCGTCGGCATCAAGGAGACCGAAGACCCGATCCCTATCTGCTACTGCTTCGACTTCACTGAGAAAATGGTTCGGGACCAATTACTGGAAACAGGAACAACCATTATTCCGGACGCGATCACGCAAGAGATCAGGGCTGGCCGCTGCGCTTGCGAGGTGAAGAACCCATCAGGGCGCTGCTGCCTGGGCGAGGTCAAGAGGAGTGTTAATCGAGTACAGGCCCAACTCAAGCTTGCTGCGCAACCGGGCGCGGCTCGCAAAGAAGGTCGCGATTGCTGTTCCCTTAAGCCTGGGCTGTCAAGGCACCTATGGAATCCCGTTTCGGGCGGAGAGAGGCGATGAAGATTAAGTTGCTGTACTTTGACGGCTGCCCTTCTTACGAACATGCCTTGCGGGATTTGCGCGAGGCGGTCGCTGAAGAAGAGGTGGACGCGATTGTCGAATTGATAAACGTGAGGTCGCCGGAGGAGGCCGAACCCCTTCGCTTCTTAGGTTCGCCTACGATCCAGATTGACGATATTGATTTGGAAGGCCCAGAGGCGGTCAACGCCGGCATCGGCTATGGCTGCCGCGTATACGAAGATGGCGGGCAGATGCGCGGGTGGCCCTCCAAGAAGCAGATTCGCGCCGCGCTGAGACGTCGGCTCCAGCAAACGCCCTAACCGAGCCCCCTGCTGCCGCCACTGAGTGAAGATGGTAACGAAGCGGACAGGGAGTGCTGGGTTGCTTGAGTTCGCGAAACGAATGGGGAGAGAGTTCGTATTTCCGCCCTTATGAGCTGCCGTTCTCGGCTATTAATAACTCTCTCGCAGGCACCACCGAATCTCGGGGAGTTGTCTCGAACCTCCGAAAGTGTGCACCTTCAGACGTGGAGAGAATCGATCGTGAGCGTGTCTGCTACTACTGAACCCGTCGCTGACTTGGCACATACTGACCGCGTACTCGGTCAACGCCGTTCGCAGCGACGCTGAGACCGATGGCAGTGAGTGAAAAGGAGAATCAGACAGATGGCAAACAAGAAACTACGTGAAATCGGGTCTGGCGAGCTCGCGGCACAATTTGAGGGGCGCGGGGTGCGCATTCTCGGCATCAACATCAAGGATAGCCAGGCGCGCACGGAAGCTGGGATCAAGGATTTCGGGATACGCTATCAGGTCTTACGTGATACTGATGCAGCGACTGCACGGAGTTATCGGGTCACCGGTACTCCCACCGTAGTCTTCTTGGACAAGCAAGGCGTTGTGCGCTACTTCGGCAACGGTCTGCCGCGAGACTACGAACAGCGCCTGGACGCACTGATTGACGACAGAGGTTGACGGTGAGAGGGGAGGGCGAGGAGACCTTCGCGAAGAGTATATCGTTGGGGATTGACGTTAGCCGGCTAACATCGGAAGGCTCATTGGCCGTGTTAGCATCTGGTCCACTCACGAGTTTGCAAATGTGGTTTGAGAGCGGGGTGACTCGACAGGCGGCCATAGTGGACGGCGGGCAGCCTGCAAACACGAGACTGTCGGCAAGGATGCATGGACATGCCGAAAGATACCATGCGAGAAGTGGCCGATCATCGCGTCTGTCAAACGCTTACGGGGCTGACCTTAGATCACCTTCCGCGTGATCGTTCACTCGGAAAAGGCCGGCGTTACCGCAAGGGGGCGGACGCGTGGCAGCCGGGCGATCGAGCAGACAGCATCTTCTTCCTCCGCCGCGGTCAGGTGGCAGTGATGACCAGCGATAAGGAAGGCCGTGAGGTAATCGTAAGGCTGATTGGCGCGGGGGAACCGTTTGGCGAACTGTGTTTTTGCGCAAGGGCCGGCGGGCTCCGCCAAACCTTTGCGCGCGCGGTCGTGGACTGCGAAGCCGTCGAGGTTAAGCTCACGGACTTTTTCAGCTATCTACAAAAGAACCGTGATGCAATGACTGCATTCGTGTTCACCTTTTGCATGCGACTTTCCGAGGCCGAGCAACGACTGGAGGTGCTCGCCAATCGAGGCGCTGAAGAACGGTTGGGGCGGTTGTTGCTTCAGCTTGCAGCCTCGCTGGACAGAACGAGTGGCGCCGAAACAGATGAGGTTACCTTGCACGTGAGTCACGACGAACTTGCGCAGATGGCGGCGATGAGTCGGTCGCACGTAACCGTCACGATGGGAAAGTTTCGCGACCGCGGGCTGGTGCGGTATGAGCGTGGTTTTCCGCTCGCGGTGAATGTGAAGTCGCTGACTGCCTACTTGGAAGGCGAGTCAATACACGAGTGACCGCGACAACTTTGCAGCAATGCGGATGGCACGACGCCCGATCGTTGGCAGCTTCTCAATCGAGCTTCGGAATAGGAGCGCGGCGGTTGAGATTTATATGAATTAGTGCTCACTGCCATGCTGCTCGGGTCGCCGCGAGCCTTCCGATGGAGGTCCGCAACAAATGGCCAAGAAACGCCAACCGAACATTTCAGATCAAGAACTGGCGCCCGCGGCTATGCTTCGGGAGCGCGTCGCCCTGCGAGCTTATGAGTTGTATGAGCTCAGAGACCGCGAGAGCGGGTTCGACTTGCAGGACTGGTTTCAAGCAGAGCAAGAGATACTCCCCCAATTGGAACAGTCCGGCGAACCTGCAAAGTAACAATCCAGCAAGAGTAGAACAAGGAGAATTGCCATGAAGAAAAGAGTACAGCTTTTGACCGTCTTTGTTTTCCTAGTGGGCTTCGGCGGCTTAGTCCTCGCTGGTTCTGAAGCTGCGGCGAAGCTCAATGACCAGCCTGGCGTAGAGCAGCAGAAGCCGGCGAATCCATGTAATCCCTGCGCCAAGGGGACGGAGCAGAACCCGTGCAACCCGTGCGCGAAGAAGAAGGCGCAGAATCCATGTAATCCCTGCGCGAAGAAGGCTCAGAACCCGTGCAATCCTTGCGCGGCAAAGAAAGCCTCCGAAGAAGTCTACCAACCGGCTGTTGCTCATCGCGGCTGGACGAAGATAAACAGCAAACCGATTCTCAGCGAGGCACACGGCGGCATGCTGGTGACCACGTACGCCAACACGGCAGCTCAAGCCGCCGTTGAGAGCAAGGCTGGCAGCTTTCCAGTAGGGGCCATACTGGTCAAGGAGTCCCATGCGAATTCAAACGGCAAACCTGGCGCAAAAGGGACCGTCTTTGCGATGGAGAAGACTGCCGCCGGGTGGCTGTGGGTAACGACCGATGCGACGGGGCACGTGACCGGAAAAGGCGATAGCGGGCAGATGCAGATGTGCGCGAGCTGCCACGCCAGCGCGACCGTGGATTCCGCCTTCCTGCGCACGAAGTAAGTGCCATCCGCGGGCGGGAACTCGCCGTGGCGTCGGTAACGGCCTAGTGGCGCAGCAGGCTTGCCACGCGGGGCGTGCTGATCACGAGAGGGGACGAACTGCGCGGGGGAATTCATGAGGGTGACAATAATGAAGTCTCTAAAGTCTCTAATTGGATTGAAACTAGCTACAGTCTCGGCTGCCGTGGCCATCTGGGTTCTTCTCCTGCTGAGCTTCTCAAGCGCCAATGTCGGGCAAGCTGCCCCCGCCTCGGCCGCTCAGGGAATAAACGGGGCCGAGTTGTTCGCGGCAAAGTGCGCGGGTTGTCACGGCAAAAACGGTCGCGGGCTGCCGAATTGGCGGGCGAAGGGACAGCCTGACTTCGCAGATGTCAGTTTCCAAAAATCCCGGACCGATGCGCAGCTTGCCGAGTCTCTAGCGAACGGAAAGGGCAAATTCATGCCTGCCTGGAAAGACAAGCTGTCGGGAGAGCAGATTAACGCGCTGGTTGGACAGGTTCGGGCGTTCGGAAAGAAGAAGTGAGCGCCGGCGCTCACCGGTCTAACCGGGGCTGACAGCGGCCAACTTTCAGGTGATCTGCCTGGCGCGTAACAGCAATAACGGGCGCCGTCCGAGTCAGATTGCCAGCCGAATCGAAGGTCAGAATGGCAGAGCGGGTGCACGTGGTCATCGCTGGCGGCGGGTTCGGCGGCATCTACGCGGGACTTCAGTGCGAAAGGATCATTGCAGACCCCGATCGCATGAGGCTCACTCTCATCAGCCGTGATAATTTTTTCGTCTTCACGCCGATGCTCCACGAGGTGTCGTCGGGGAGCATCGCAACTCGGCACATCACGATACCCATCCGCAAGCTCTACAGGAAATGTGATTTCCGGGAGGCCGAGATCGAGTCCATTGACTTGGCCAGCCGCCACGTGGTCACCGTTCACGGCGCGCGAGGTCGCGAGCACCGCCATTCGATCGAGTATACGCACCTCCTGATCGCTCTGGGCAGCGTTACGAACTTTTATGGGATGGAGAACGTCGAGCGCCACGCGATGACGATGAAAACCATCGGCGACGCCATCATCCTTCGCAATCACATTATAGACATGTTGGAGCAAGCAGAGGTCGAGCCCACGAGTGAGCAAGACGGCCTGCTTACCTTTGTTGTTGCGGGAGCGGGCTTCGCGGGCGTGGAGCTCGTCGCCGAGATGAACGACTTCGTTCGCGAGGCTGCGCGGAACTATCGCCACGTGGACCGCTGCCGCATCAGGGTTTTGCTGGTGCACCCTGAGACTCGGGTTCTGCCCGAACTCAGCGAAGACCTCGGCGAGTTCGCGCTTGGCAAACTTCGCAAGCGTGGTATCGAGATCCTGCTCGGCACGCGCATCAACGACGCATCGCCAGACGAAGTGACCCTCAGCGACGGCAGCAAGATTCCGACTCGCAGTCTCATCTGGACTGCAGGCGTCGCACCCGACCCGATCCTGGCAACGTTGCCATGCGACCACGACCAGCGCGGCCGAATTCTGACTAACCAGTTTCTGGAAGTGCCCGACTACGAGAACGTCTGGGCTATTGGCGACTGTGCGGCGGTGCCCGATCTGCGTTCGCGCAAGACGTATCCGCCTACCGCGCAGCACGCTATCCGGCAAGGCCGTCTCGCCGCCTCAAACATTGCGGCATCGATCATGGGAGGGCAGAAGCGGGCGTTCGTCTATGACATGAAGGGCCAGCTCGCCTCACTGGGTGAAAGATCCGGCGTGGCAAACCTCTATGGAATCAAGTTCTCCGGTTTCCTGGCATGGTGGCTCTGGCGAACCATCTACCTTTTCAAGCTCCCCCAATTGGATCGCAAGGTTCGCGTGGCGCTCGACTGGACGCTGGACCTTGTCTTCGCAAGGGACATCGTAAAACTGAAAACTCTCTCGCCCGAGCTCCACCGTGCTCGCGCGATAAGAAGCGGAGCGCAACCGGCTATGAATCGATCAAAGAGCAAAGATCAACACGAAAGAACCAGCCGATCTGCAGCCAGCGAGGGTACGACAGCGGAGCGAGACGAATCGAGGCGCGTCGTGAACGTGCCTGATGATCATTCGTTGCCGCAGTCTCGGCGCTCGTTCCTGGGTCTGATGACGAGTCTTATGGGCACCACCGTCGCCGCAATCATGAGCGCGGTGTTCGCCGGGTACAGCCTCTTTCCGGTTTTCAAGAAGGTTGTAGCGGAGGATTGGACTGACGTTGGTCCGATCGATGAGATCCCGGATGGAGAGGCTACGAAGCGAGCTGTTGTGATCTCGCAAGACGGTGGCTGGGGCCGCTTCAACTCGCAGCAGCTCGTCTGGATAGAGAAGAAGGGCGACAACCTGGTCGTGTACTCGGCCGCGTGTCCGCATCTCGGGTGCACGATCAACGCGGCCGAGAGCGGATTTATATGCCCGTGCCACGGCAGCGCCTGGAATCGCGACGGCAGCAAGGTTGGCGGCCCTGCGCCGCGAGGAATGGACACGCTCGAGTATCGAGTCGAAGAGGGCATTCTCCAAGTGAAATACCGCTTCTTCAGACAGGGCGTTGCCGATAAACAAGTCATCGCGTGAGGAGCAGAGCATGGCAAGCCTTTATGAGTGGATCGACGACCGTGTAGGCGTAAAGAGGATTTCGCGCGCGATCCTAGACGAACCTATCCGCGGCGGCGCGCGCTTCGCATACGTCTTCGGCAGCGCCCTGCTTTTTCTTTTCGTGCTCCAGGGCGCCACTGGGATTCTCCTTGCGATGTATTATGTGCCTTCGGTAGACCACGCGCATGCAAGCGTCGCCTATATCGAAAAAGTCGTGACCATGGGAGGTATCGTTCGCGGGCTGCATTACTACGGCGCAAGCGCGATGGTCGTCACTGTGATTGCTCATCTCACGCAGACCTACCTCTTTGGCGCTTACAAGCAAAGGCGCGAGCTACTGTGGATCGTGGGCGTCATCATGATGTTGATCGTGCTCGGATTCGCGTTCACCGGCTACCTGCTGCCCTGGGATCAGGAGGCCTACTTCGGGACCAAGGTAGGAACGAGCGTAGCAGGCGAGGTCCCGCTGGTTGGCGAGCTAACACAGCGCATCATGCTGGGCGGCCATGATCTGACTACGGTCACGCTGTCGAGGTTTTTCGTCATTCACATATTTCTGTTGCCGCTCTTATTGCTGTTCCTCGCGGTGGTTCACCTGTACTTCTTTCGGCGAGCCGGCGCCGCGGGACCGGTTCATCACAAAGATGACGCGAGGGTGGAACTCTTCTACCCGAATCAAGTCTTCAAGGACATGGTTGTCGTCTTTGTGATCTTTCTCGGGCTGTTAGCTCTGTCGATAGCGGCGCCTGCCCGGCTCGGACCGCAGGCGGACCCGGCGTCGGATTTTCTTGCCCGGCCTCCCTGGTACTTCCTGCCGCTGTTTGAACTGCTCAAGTACTTCCCGGGTAAGCTGGCGCTCATCCCGACGGTGGTTCTTCCGGCGGTACTCTTCGGCCTGCTGTTCTTGCTTCCCTTCATGGACAAGCGAGCGGAGAGGCGTCCTCTGCATCGGCCCTTAGCGATCGGTGCGCTGGCTTTAACTTTGGGCGGCAGCGTTGTTCTGACGGGGCTTTCGAAGTATCAAGATCGAACCAATCCCGAATTCAGCGCGAAAATTCGCGCTCAGGACGAGGAGGGAAAAGCCTTCTTGGGCACTCCGTATTTTCAGCAAGAGATTGGCCGTTCTGTTCCGGTCACTCCACCAACCGTCAAGAACCCGACCGTCGCCGGTTCGCAAGCGCTCAAGATTTATTTTGCCAACTGCGCAAACTGCCATGGCTCGGATGCGATGGGCGGTCCGATGGCTCCGGCTTTGGTAGGCCTGGCCAAGACCAGACGGCTGACGAAACCATTCCTTGTGGACTATCTCGCCGGTCATAAACGAGAGGCGGCGCCCGGCTCCATGCCGAAATTCATTCAGCTTGCGGCCGAGGACCGTGAAGCGATAGCCGAATGGGTCTTGACACTTAATGAGCCGGTTCGAACAACCAGCAAGGAGACAGCAGCAGTGGCGGGCGCCGCTCCTCCGCCGGCTTTCGCGGCCAACTGCGCGATCTGTCACGGCGATAATGGAGAGGGCAACATCGGACCGTCGCTGGCGGGCATCAGCAGCAAACCGAACCGGGGCTTGGATGACATCATCAAGATACTCTCGAGCGCTCGGCGGTACGGTTTGAAGGACCCGATGCCTGCAAGTTTCCCGGAGCTTTCCGATGATGAGCGGAGGCAAATAGCAGAGTGGCTCTCGAAGCTGAGATGAAAATATGAACTGCCGCGCCGGCACTACTGCAGACGGGTGTATGTGCACCTACTGAGGCGGATCATGACTCGGCATACACTCTACAACGGATGCACAAACGTTCGAGCGTTCGGTTCGGTCACAAACTCGGCGAGCGTGGTTGTGAGTTTCTTCATGGCGGACAATAGCACAAGGACATTGGTTCTGATCTGCCGGCGAGGCTTCTGTCGGGTACTCGACCGCGTGTTGCTGATTGAGGGCTTCAGCGGCTTTCAGCACGGCGACCTCAATCTGGTTGGAAGATCTGATATTGAAGCGAGGGTAGGGAAAGGCGCTACCGAAGTGTTCGTAATTCAGGCGGACGCTTGGCGTGCCGAGAGATTGATAAGCCTGCTGCGCGCTTGTCCCATTCGAGGAGAGGGGCGGGAGGCCTTCGAGCTCTACACGCTCGGCGAGTAAAGCGCCCGAGGCTTCCCGCCAATTGTGGCACTGGAAATGGCGTTCGATGCATTTATGGACGACTCAGATCGAGAGACAACAGTCTCGGTCAAACCTTGTGGGGTTTGCGGTTTTGGGCTGTTCGCAAGTGACAAGTTCTGCCGGTACTGTGGCGCCAGACAGATTGGCTGGTCAGACTCGCGGGTGATCATTGGGCCCGAGGAAGACCCGCGCAAAGTTCCTTACTATGATGTTGTCTCCCCGTCCCGATCATTCGAAACATCACTGATAAGCACCGTCGTCACCGAAGAGAACACTTACCGGTCAACCTCAGGCCCGATGGTCAACGCACTGGCCAACAGCATGTCTACAGCCGCTCCAACCGGGTTCTGCGGGCGCCTCGCGAGGAAGCCGGTCTCTGTACTTATATCGTTGACGATCTGGCTGATGATTGTTTTGCTGTCTCCGCTCGATGCTTATGTGGCGTCGAAGTCCGTCTGGGCTCGCAGCCAATGCGAAAGAAAACCCAAATCCAACGCCCGGATGGAAGAAGATCACCGATGGTTGTCGTGAACTCTTTGCGAGCAACAGCCGGACATACTCAAACGGAGAAACGTCCGTCAGGCGGCTAGCGTCCCTATTCCATCTCCACGCCCAGGCCAAGGGCCATTCTGTTGACGAAATTGAAGTACGAAACAATAGCGGCTACGTCGTGAATCGCGGAATCCGAAAGCCCCGCATCGCGGAGCCCCGCAATATCCTCCTGCGTGACGGCCTGGGGTTTTAGCGTCAACTTCAGCGCGTAATCGATGATTGCCCGGCGACGCTGGTCGAGCGGCGCGTTCTCAGGGTCGTGCTGCAAAGCAGCTAGAAGGTCGTCGTCCTTTGTAAGCGCACGGAGAGACTCCCCGTGATGGCGGACTCAGTAGTCGCAGTGGTTCGCCGCCGAGACGGTGACCGCGATCATCTCGCGTTCCGGCCTCGTCAGTTCCGATCGGCCGAACATCAGCTCGCGATAGAGGGCGAAGTGAGCCGTTAGCGCTTCGGGATGAAGGCTGTGCACCTTGAGGATGTTCGCCACACGTCCGCGCCTTGCCGCCACTTCCGCGTACGCGTCGCGCAATTTTCCCTCAGCCTCTACCTCGTGTATGACTTCGATCCACGCCATCTTATGTCCTCTTCTTTCTGGCGAAGGTCCGGCGCCCCGAACGACACGCTGAAAGCTGTTTCCATCCAGGAGCGTCCTTCCTTCCAGTTGTGGATTACGGAGTGGTTGCCGGTGAAGCAGTCGACGGAAGCCGCGCCGAGGCCGGCTCATTGAATCGTGACCCTCTTCATCGCCACGGGATTGACGGGCCGGTTGTTGGGTCCGCTAGTCGGCGCGGTCGCGATCTTGTCGACGACCTCAAGCCCCTCGATCACCTTTCCAAAGATGGTGTAGTTGGGTTGGAGCGGATAAGTTTGATGCATGATGAAGAACTGGCTTGTACCGCTCTCGGGCGTGCCCTTGTTGGCCATGGCTACGAGGCCGCGGCGGTAACCACCCTGGTAATAGGGCGATCGCAGGTTGACTTCATTGACCAGCGGCTGACCGGTTGCTGTGGCGCCGCCCATGCCCGTGCCGGTAGGGTCTCCGCCTTGAATCATGAAACCGCTGATCACGCGGTGAAAGATCGTTCCGTTATAGAGTCCGCGCTGGGCCAGCAGCCGGAAGTTCCCGACGGTCTTTGGCGCTTCGGACTCGAGCAGCTCGATCTTGATTGTCCCAGCGTCGGTCTCGATCACCGCAGTCTGGCCTTTTCCGCTCGGAGTAGTCGGCGTAGCTGTTCCCCCGCTGCCGGCCTGATTCGAATTGGCGGTCGCACCAGACTTGGCCGTCTCGTCCTTCTTCTCGCCGCACGCCCCGAGCATCAGCGCCAACAGAACAACTGCACATCCGGCGATGAATTCGCGCCTGCGCCAGCCGGACAACTTCGCGGTTCTGCCCATCGAATCCTCCCTCCATCAATAAGCGGCGACCCGGGGCATCTTTAGTCGACGCGCGCGGCTCGCCGCTACCATATATCGTGAGTGCATGCGGTCCACAGCTCGAGGCGGCGGGCTAGCTTCCCTTCTTCTCAGCCGCGATCTTCTCTTTGAATCCTTCCTTGCAGCCGTCGCAGCAGAAGTACACCCTGCGGCCCTCGTGCTCTATCCATCGCGTCTGATCGTGAATGTGCTCGTTGGTCATCGGGCATAGCTCGTTGGGCTTGATCGCATCCTGATCTTCCTTCGACAGTTTGGCGATGTAGGTTTCGGGCGATTTCTCGAACATCGTGATGCAGCCCTGGCAACAGAAGTAGACGTACTGGCCCTTGTACTCGGCGCGGAATTTCTCGCTGACTTCCGAATTCATGACCGGGCAGCGCTTGTTGGTGACGGGTTTCTTGGCCTCACCCTCCAACATCTTCGCAGCGCCGACGACGGCAAGGGCCGAAACAAGAAACAAGGTAAAAGCAAACTTGCGCATAGTATTTGAAGAACTCCTTCTTGATATTGGACCGGAAGAACCGGTCCAAGATTATACCGGCGGGCCAACCCTCTCGCAAAGCGCTCAAACTCCGGTCGCGTCAGTGGAGGTACATCTCCACAACGCGATTCTGAAGCCGCGGGTCATAGATGATCGAGACGACGTCCCCTTCGTTCAACTCGGCGGCAGTGATCGTTTCGTCCTCGCGCGCATCGCCCGTGAGCAGTCCGAAGAGGTCGCTCTCACTGTCGCGACCGACCGCGGCGCCGACCAGGTCGTTCTCGCGCGCAAGCACGGTGACTTCAGCAAAATCGCTCCCTGGCCTGACGGTGATCAGCACCGTCCCCTTGCTCTGGCCTTTGATCCTGATAATCTCACCTCGCACGGCAAGCAGTTGTCTGGCGCCCGGTTCCGCGGCTTGGGGCTTCGCCGCCTGACCCGCATTCTTGTGACGGGCCGCGGCCGGAGGGATCGTCATCGGAAATGACAGCAGCGCGGTGAGGCCCAGTGCCATAGTGATGGTGAGCATAATGAAACCCTGCCCTTAACTGTGGGTGCGAATCCGACTTGCAGCCCGAATGGGGGAGATCGAATGAATCAAGACCTGAACTCGACCCTGAATCTGCACGCGATCCTTCACCGAACGGGCCGGCACTTCCAATAGTAATTGGTGAAGCCTTCCGCTTCGTACAATCGCCTGAACGTCAGCTCTACCTCTTGCTCGATCCTAACGTCGGCCGGATTGCGGTCGGTCATCATCAAATAAGCCCTCCCACCGCCCTCGAAGTCCACCACCGTCATCACCGTCGGGGGGTCCGGGTCGGCGTTCAAGAAATCGTGTGTGAACGTAAACAACGTCCCGCGTTTGTCGGCGAGCCTCACGCTCTCGAAACTATCCCGCGCCTGGCAGCTTATGCACACGCGCTGCGCCGGGTACTGGACCTTCCCGCATGCGAGACACCGATGACCGTAGAACCGGTAGATTTCGTCGCGGTCTCGCCAGGTCTGCGAAGCCGAAGCCGAAGGGGCCTGCCGCCGCGCGCCTTCGGTGTCGATCAACTCGCGGAACTTCGCGTAGCGTTCGTAGCTGTCCAGGTTCGTCTTCGACGCGAGGTAGCCCTTCACTCCTCTCTGCCCCTCGCGTTTCGCATTCTCGATTTCGTCGGTTACCTCGAACAACATCGCGTCGGCGCCGCTGCCGTATCCGACAACGAGAAGCTTTTCACCCGCGCGGGCGTCTTCAAGCACCGATGACAGCACCAGCAGCGGCATCGCGGCGCCGGTGTTGCCGACCGTCGAGAACAGATGATCGGGAATCTGCTCCGGCTTCAGCCCGAGACTCTTGGCAACTGCCGCGAGCGAACTGGCGTCGGGCGCGTAGAAGATCGCCTTCGATATCTCAGCCGGGCCGATCGCGCTCCGCTCGAAGAGCTCGCCGACCGTTTGCTTGACGACTCGCTGGTAGCCCTGAGTCACCGCGAACCGCTCTTCCCATCCGCCGACGAATCGCTCGTCATCGCCGCGCCAGACGTCGGTGATCTCATCGATGGTCGAGTGACTGGCGAGCAACCTGGCGATGACGTGGTCGCCGCCGACTTCGATTGCCGATGCGGCATCGCCAAACGACCGCTCGTTGGCGGACTTAGGCGGCGCGAGTCGCGTGTCTGCCGACGTGATGATGACTCTTGAAGCGGACCCGGCGGCGACCGAATCAAGCGCCGCGAGAACGGCGGTGGTAGCCGATCTCAGGGAGCTGGTGTAGTCGCCGGTCCTCACGTCGTGCCGGAGGTCGGTCACCGTCGCGATCAACGCCGAGGCTTGCTTCTCGCTGTAGGGCGAGGTCGTCGTGGCGAACATCAACCCATCGACGTCGCGGCCGTCGCGCCTGGCGAGCAAATCGCGCACGGCTTCAACGGCCATTGTGATCGAGTCTTCGTCGATGTTGGCGACGGCGCGCTCGCCGTCGTCGGCGCGTCCGCCCCAGGCGCGAGCGATCTCTTTGTGCGATAGCCGGTAATACGGTATGTAAGCCCCAAACGATGTGATTCCCGTCATCTGGTATTCTCCGCGCTTGGGTATACCAAAGCGGATTGCGAAGCGTCAAGAAAACGGGGGATGACTAGCAGAGAATAGGCTCCTGAAAGGAAGAGCTGACGGTGTGCTTTCGTTCCCTCTGGCAGACAGAGGCAGACAGATCGAGTACGTGGACCTATCGAGCATTGATGCTATAATCTCAACCGTGAGAGCTAGCGATGGTTGAGTAATCATCGGGGGCGCTTTCCTAGCGTTAAGACTAACTTTGGCACAAAGCTGGAGGGGAAATGGTGGTTGTCTTCACAGGGGATGTCGAAACAAAGGGAGCTACCATGAGGGCCGAAGTATCTTGCCTGTTTCATCTAGATGAAGATCAAAACATCGTCAAGGCGGCCGAGATAGGCAGCGACGTCCATATTGAGGAGTTCATCGGCAGCGATTGGAGAAGTGAGGTACTGGCCGAAGTACTCAAAGACCCTTGGGTCGAAGCCAAGCAGAGGCTCGAAAATCGGCCGTACACACATCGCTTCTACGTTTCTCTGGAGCGAGCCTCGGAGTATGGCAACACGCAAGTCGTCGAAGATGCAGAGCAACTGATCATCCGGGCGATTGTTCTGTCCAGAATAGTTCACCCAAATCCGATTGCCACCGGAGGCCTGTGGATACGGAGCTTTTATCCTGAGGGGGAAAAGCCTCGTCACGTCCCAAAGGTTGGAGCAGGCTTTTACGGCAAGGCCTACGTGGCGCCAAACGCTGACAAAACGATAACGCGGGATGATGTGAACCGGATGCGGGAGCTGTGGCCGCCTTTCC
>Ga0209640_10001330_pt1 | contig 20810 bp, 16 predicted proteins | sample RifCSP10_1_FD_184018 | JGI IMG/M metagenome (GOLD analysis project Ga0209640, IMG submission 184018) | Soil microbial communities from Rifle, Colorado - Rifle CSP2_sed 10_1 (SPAdes) (version 2) | ecosystem: Environmental > Terrestrial > Deep subsurface > Rock core/Sediment | place: Rifle...
GGGCAGTCCCCCGCCGCTCTCGTCGGTGACGCGGCCGGCGAGCTCGCCCGTGGCCTGAGCCGAGGCCGAAGCGGCCGTGACGAGCAGCATCACGGCGCCAGCGGACAAGAACCTGAGAAAACGCTTCATCCCATCCTCCCGTGTTCCGGTTCTCATTGGACTGGTGGCCTTCGCGATCTTCGTGCCCTTCGTGGTGAGACGTGGGTACGCGCGCGGGCGCGTTCAGCTACTTCTGACCGGCGAACGGATTTGGAGTACCGCTCGGAAGTCCATACTGATTGTTCTCGATGCAGATGTACTCCATGATCTCGCTGTCGGGCCGGCCGAGCCTCGCCGTAAAGCTCACGGTCCACGGCCTGCTGTAGGCGCCAGGATCGTCGATGGTCACCTGGCGTTGGAGGGTTGTGTAGTTGGTCCGCGTCCAGCGCTCGATCGTGTGGAGCTGCTCGGTGTGCGGAGTGCCCTTGCGATCGAACCAGAACTTGTCGTTGAACCCGATCGTATCGATGACGAGCGTGTCTTTCTCCCACCAGCCGATTGAATGTCCGAACCAGGTGGGGGTGGGATCGTCAGGATGCGTGCGGCCGTCGAGAAAGATCTGCCGGTAGCTGTGCATGTTGCCTTCGTACAGGAGCCAGATGTGGGTTGGCTTCGTGGTCGGCCACTGCACGAAGCGCCACGCAAAGTCGGCGGCCATCCGCGGCACACCCGCCGGCATGCAATAGGCGTACGGATCCTGGCTCTCGTCCCGCGACGCAAACAGCTGCCGCGCCCGGGGCAGCATGAGGCTTTCGAGCTCGCCCGGCTTCAACCCGCCCTGCCGCGCGATGTCGCCGACCGGGCCGCCGCCCGACCACACGCCGCCCAGATCCACGGTGCCGTCGGGCAGCCGCGGAATCGGCCGATTGGGATCCGCCTCGGCCAGGCGCGGGCCGTTATCACCCCCCACGCGCTGGGGAAGCTCCTGCGCGACGAGCGGCAGCGCCAGCCCGGCGAGCGCTAGCGAGACGACCAACACCCTTCTCACGCGACGCCCCTTTGTGACTTGTGACTTGTGACTTGTTCAGTTCCCCGGCGTCGCCACAAACAGCGACTTGCCGTCCGCGGTGGTGATCGTGCTGGCGATGGCCCGTTGCATCACCGCCCTGCCCCCGAAGCCGCCAATCGTCACCTGCGCGCCCACCGGAAGCGACCGCCTCGACCAGCCGCCTCGCTCGAGCGCCAGCGTGCTGGCCATCTCGAAGTTCCAGCTGGTCACGACGCCCTTCTCGTCGGCGGCATCGACGTAAATATGGGTGTGCGGATTCGTCCATTCGACCTTCGTCACCACGCCTTTGACGGTCACGGCCTTGCTCGCGTCATACTCCACCGTCCACGAATGATGGGCAGCCACGGGTAACGCGAGGAAGAAGCCGACACCGACCGCCAGGATCCCGAATCTCGCTCTCATGGGACACCTCCACACGACCACACGCCCTCCCCGGTCCGCCTGAAGGCGGACGCTGCGTACGAGCCCCGCGTACGTAGTGTCCGGCTTCAGCCGGACCGCGCGACGGCCGAAACTAACGCCGAAAGCCCTGAACTGTCAAACGGTTAGCGCAGGAACTCCAGCGTCCTCGTCCAGGCGAGCGTGGCGGCCGCGGCGGCCGACGCCTGATGGGAACCGCTCGGTAACGAGATCACCGAACCGCCCGTTGCGGGCTGGATCTGGCCCGTTCCGCCGCCAAAGAACCCGGGGACGGTCGGGTAGACGTGGTAGGTGAACGTGTCGCCCAACAGTTGTTTTGTCTTCAGCACGCGCGCGGTGATCAAATAGTCCAGCTCGGCGTAATGGCCGAGGACGGGCGTCCGGATCCTGCGAAGCTGGTCGTCATCGGTGGGCGTGACGCCGTAGAAGACCACCACGCGGTACAGCCCTGGCGTCGCCTCGGCGAGCTTCCAGACCCGGTACTCGCCCCAGCCCACGCCGACGGCAGAAATCCGCGTCGGATCGACGCCGGGATCCTGTTCGAGGACGGCGAACGCCGCCCGGACATCCTGGACGGTCTGGAGCCAGTTCAAGTCTGCGACCGCGGTGCGCGCCGGTCGTCCGTCTCGCGGCTCGGACGCCGGCGTGTGAGAGCGGGACGGAAGGTGAGGGGCCAGGGCAACAAAGCCCGCCTCGGCAAACTGATTCGCCAGCTCCCGAAAGCGGCCGTTCAATCCGAGGTCGTCGTGGAGCACAACAACGCCCGGGCGCTTCGTCGCTCCCTTCGGCCTCGCGATGTAGGCCTCGATCGCGGCCGTGCCCGACATGTATTGAAGGGGCTGCGCCTCCACGGCTGGCGGCGGCTGCGGCGTCTGGGCGGCCGTTCCGGCCGACCGCTGCACCTCGGCCCTGAGGGCCGCGATGTCCTCGGGCGTCCGAACCTCCATCATGATGGTCTTGCTGTTGGTCCAGGAGGGAACGACCATGCGGACCCGTCCGTTGACGAGGCCCGGCGACATGCCCATGGCGTGCGCCTCGATGTTGATCGTCGGCAGGTCGTATCGCATCCACCGTTCGGTCGCCGGATTGAAGCGCCTGATGTGGGCCGAGCTCTGGCAGACGGTCCAGACCTCGCCGTGCGGATCGACCCACGTCTGGTACGACGCGCAGTCGGGCGCGGGCGCGTCGTAGACGGTCAGCGCGTGCGTCCGGATATTGACCCTGATCAGATCGCTGCTGAACCACCCCACGCCCCACACCGAGTCGGTCGGCCCCGGACCTGCGCCGACCATGCGGATCGAATGCTGGTAGGGCACTCCCCGCGTATGCGGCTCCGAGCCGCCCATCATCTCGAAAATCTTCCGGTCGTCGCCGGTGAACAGATCCCATCCCGAGCTTTTGCGCCCGGGAATCGTGATGCCGACCACCTTGCCCGGAGCGCTGCCGTCGGCCTTCACCATGACGTCGGTGGCAAACTGCGCCCACCAGCCGTTTCCGTCGGCGTCCCCCATGCTGGTCACGTTGTACACGTCGTTGAAGGCCTTCGCCCCCTCCGGCGCGGGCGGATTTTCGTGCACCGCCCAGCGGCCGGTTGACGGCTCGTACATATAGAAGACGGTCGGCGGGTTCTGGCACACGCCGCGCGAGCAAATCGCCGGACGGGGGCCATCCTCCCACCAGATGCGCTCCCTGCCCCTGCTGCCTGCAGGGGCGCTCGCGGGCTGGGTGCGCTTGATCTCCTCGGGCTCGGGGATGGCGATCAGCTCAAGCCGGCCCGTTCTGTCGATCTTGACCAGCTTTCCAGCGGCCTGCGTCCAGACGACGCCCTGCCGGTCGGTGATGATCTCGCCGCCGTCGACAACCGCCCCGGCGTCGTTGGTCACCTTGTAGCCGGTGATCCTGCCGGTCTTCCAGTCGATCTTCGCGATGCTCCAGTAACCGCGCCCGCGGCCGGTGAACCACGGGTTGCCGTCGAGGTCGACGGTGGCGCGCAGCGGCCCCATGTTCTTCAGATCCGTCTTGTTGGCGGGGCCAAGCTGCCAGAGGCTGCCGTCGTTGTACAGCGGCACGCCGAAACCGGGAGGCGAGCTGTCGTACTCGCGGAAGAGCGCGAGCGTCTCCTCGCCCCGCGCGCGCGGGCGTGGCTTGAGCTGCAGCGTGTACGGCTGGGGGCCTCGCACGCGCGCCAGGTACGCGGCGAGCTCGTCCTTGTAGTAGTGCATGAGGGGCGCGACGTTCCGATCGTCGGCCAGTCCGTAGGTGCCCGGGGTCGCGATCCGGCTCATCTTGTCGATGAGAATCTTCCAGCCCTGCTCGTCGTAGCGGTCCTTGAGCGCATGTGAGGGCGAGTGGCAGCCGCCGAAGCAGTTCAGGCGGAAGACTTCCTTCATCTTCCGATCGTGGGGCGTCTCTTCCGGCAGCGAGGCGACCCACTCATCGCCTCGGAGCTGCATCTCGAAGTTCTCGAGCGGCTTCAGCGCGAAGTTCTGCCGGTGCACCGAGGGACTGAGCGTGATCCCTTCGACAATGCCGGCGTCGTAGCCGACGGCCTGCGCCCAGATGTTGTACGTCCCCTCTTCCGTGCGCGGGAAGTAGTACTCGCCTGCGGCGTCCGTATAGACGCTGGTGGTAAAGGTCTTGCCGAACTGGCGGGCCGAGACGATAACTCCCTCCATCGGCTCGCCTGACGCCGCCGTGATCCGGCCGGTCAGCACCGATTCGCCCGCCGCGCGGCCGGTGGTGCCGAAGATCGCAACCAGCCAGACCGCGCTCAGTGCGGTGACAATGGCGAGGACTCTTCTGGGCGTCGTCCGCATGATGCCGTCTCCAATTCGTCCTGGTGGTTGAGAGGTCCCTACGGGAGCCGTTCCACTCTCTTGAGATAGGCGATGATGGCGTCGATCGTGACGGTGTCGAGCGTGTACTTGAAGGCCGGCATGCGGGGCGATCCCTCCAGGATCCGCGCGCGCGCCTGCGCCTCGCGCCCCGTCACGTTCTTCTGTGTCAGGAGCGGCCCCCAGGTGGTCGTGGACAGGTTGGTCTGCGCCGCATGGCAGAGGGCGCACCGCTGCTTGAACCGGAAGCGGCCGAGCAGCTCGGTTTCCGTGAGCGACAGCAGGAATGGCGTGTCGCTCGGCATCTTGGGATCGAGCGGGCCGTTCCAGATCGTTCGACTCCACTCGTCGACGGCCTCCTTGTCGGTGATGGCCAGCGGCAGCTTCGCCGAACCCGGCTGCTGGCCCGACACGAGCAGCGGCGTCATCCACAGCAAGAGCCACACTCCCGCACCGGCCGCCCTCATACACACCTCCGAGCCTGGCTCACGCCGTGAGCTGGACCGCGCGCACGACGAGGTTATACTCCGGGACGCGCCGCGCGGCCAACGATGAAATGCGCGATTGCCCCCCGAAGTGAGGTTCTCCGATGCCTGCTCGCACGTCGGTGATGTCGCTGGTGTTCCTCCTCAGCCTGGCGGCCCGGCCGACCGCCCAGGCGCCGGCCGACAAGACGCTCGACGTCTATTTCATCGACGTCGAAGGGGGGCACGCGACGCTGTACGTCTCGCCCTCGGGCGAATCGATGCTGGTCGACGCCGGCTATCCCGGCTTCGACGGCCGCGACGCCGGCCGCATTGTCGGGGCGGCAACGGCCGCCGGCCTCGCGCAGATCGACTACCTCGTCGTGACGCACTATCACGCGGATCATGTGGGTGGCGTGCCGGAGCTGGCGGCGCGGCTGCCGATCCGCAACTTCGTCGACCACGGGCCGACCTCCGAGCAGGGCGAACGGGCCGAGACAATGTTCACGCCCTATGCGCAGGTGCGCAGCAGGGGCACCCACATGCCGGTGAAGCCGGGCGACCGGATTCCGGTCGCGGGGCTGGACGTGCGGGTGCTCAGCGCGGGCGGCGCCGTGCTGAGCGTTCCGCTCGGGAGAGGCGGCAGCCCCAATCCGCTCTGCGCCTCGTTTACGCCGATGCAGGATGAAACAAGCGACGACGCCCACTCGGTGGGGACGCTGGTCTCCTACGGCGCGTTCCGGCTCATCAATCTGGGCGACTTGTCCTGGAACCAGGAATACGGGCTGGTGTGCCCGACCAATCGCATCGGCACCGTCGATGTGCTGCTGGCCTCGCAGCACGGCGATGACGAAGCCGGGTCGGCGACATTCGTGCACGCGATTCGGCCGAAGGTGGCCGTGATGAACAACGGCCCGAGGAAAGCGGTGATCCAGCCGTTAATCCGGACGCTGCGTGCGTCGGCCGGCCTTCAGGACATCTGGACGCTCCACTACTCGCTGCTCGGAAACCAGCAGAACGTGAGCGAGCCGTTCATCGCCAACGTTGGAGACGTGGATGCGGGACACTGGCTGAAGGTCTCGGCGCGAGCCGACGGCGGCTTTACGGTGACGAACGGCCGCAACGGCTACACAAAAACGTACGCCGCTGGGCCCTGAAGGCGACCGTGACGGTGAGCCTCACGGTTACAGCAGTGCAAACTTTCGATTTCGCGCCCATCTGTAGACGCTGAAATCTCCGTCGAAGGTGAGGATTCGCGCCTCCTGGTGGAGCGCGGCACATCGGATGAGGCATGCATCGGCCAGCGAGATCGGCCGATCCGAGTACTTCCTCAGGAGCGCCTCGATGCTGGTCCAGTGTTCGTCAACCGACATCGCCATGTCGTACACGCCGCGCCGGCCGAGTGCCACGACTTCCGCGGGACCTGCGGCATGAACCTTCCTCATCAGAAAACAGGCTTCGGCGACGACGGCCTCGCAACACCGAAACGGCGGTATGCACTCGGCAAACAGTCGGCACGCCCGCGCGTGATTGGCGTCGTTTCTGGAGAGCAGCGCAACCAGTGGACCGGTATCCAGCAGGATTCCCGCGGGGTTCACTCGCCGAAGCCCTCCAACCGACGCCTGTTGGTGGACAGATCCTTGGGACCTTTCGTGAACCGACCAACGCTGCGCCCGGCGAGTTCGAGCGCGCTTCGCCGTCGACCCTCCGCCGCCGCCACCAGGTGCAGCCCACGTCGGACAATCTCCGATTCCGTCCGGCCTGTTGACTGTTTCAGCTCTTCAAGCACGGCCCGGTCCTTGTCGCCGAGACGCGCGTGAATGTAGGCCTTCATGCCACAAATGTAGCACGGAGTTGGAAGACAGTGCTACATCGAAACATTCATCCACGGCTGCCTGCATGCCACCATTAGGTCCTATTGCTTCTGATACCAGACGATCCGATCGCCGGTCTCACCAACGCCCGGCAATGACATATAGGTCACGTCGGTATATCCGACACCGCTCAGGGGACTCTGCGGCAGCTCGAACACGCGATTATTGGTCAGCAGGAAGCCGCCCGGACGCAGCATGCGGGCGATGTTGGTCGAGGCCAGCGACTGCTCGAAGACATCGTAGTACAGCAGGATGTTCGTGGCGATCACGAGATCGAACGGCTCCCCGGGCGACACCTCGAGCCGTTCGGTGACGATGTTCAGGTCGAGCGGTGTCACGACCTGGACGATGGAAGGACGGATGGACACGCCGCGAACCTCGACACGGCCGGCGCCGGGCGGGGGCGAAGATACCTGTACCGCCGGCTCACCGATCCAGTTGCCCAACCGCTGCCAGTAATCGGCGAGATCCGGGCTCCATGGTCGCTCGGTGCTCCGCGGCAGCACCACCGAGTACGGCGTCCCGGCGCGGGCGCGCGTGCGGGCGGCGTCGAGGTGCTGGAGAACGCGTGGGCTGAGGTCGAACGCCGTGACGGCGAGGTCGCCCGGCTCGGCGAGCTCCAGTCGAATCAGCGAATCGATGAGGGCGAAGGGCTGGATCGTCTGCGGCGTGTAGAAGTCGTATCCGTTCTGTTTGTCGATGAAGTCAAGGCCGGGGCCCACAATCGCCACACGACGAACCGTTCGCGGTCCGAGGACCGCCTGCGCCTTCATCGCGTCGAGCGCCTGCTCGATGCCAAAGTCGATGAAGATCGACGTGTCCGAGGAGAGACCCCGATCGCGGAAGAGGGTGAGCTTGTCGACCAGCGCGGTGTCCGGGGCGAGCAGCCGCGAGGTGCGCTCGGCCCGGCCCACAATCGAGATCCGTTCCTCGAGGTACTGCCCGATCCGGTCCCGTCCGGCCGCCGCCGCCGTGTCCATCCCCTTCCGTTCGATGACCTGGCGGGCGAACTGCAGCCGCTCGTTCGTGCCGGGCGAGGCGACGGCGGCGAGGAACTCTTCGATGCGCGCCTTCAACAACGGGGAGGGGACGAACCGGGCGGCCATCGGGCCGCCCGTCTGCACGACGACGCCCGCGAGCTCCTGTTCCGTGATCGGCGGCCGCTTCGTGAACGTCGTCCCGAAGAGCAGCAGATAGATCACCGAATCCTCGTCGCCCTCCTCGACACGCGCCCGGATGGCGGCGTCCCGGCGCGACACCCAGGCCGGCCACGCAGCCTCCAGGGCGGCGGGGGTCTGCCCCCGCAGATCCTCGGGCAGCAGATCGGCGCGGAGCGCGTCGAGGATCGGCTTGACGTCGGGATACGCAATGAAGGTCTTGACGCCCTGGGTCCGGGCGGTCGCCACGCCCAGAGCAATGCCCGTAACCAGGGCGACAATCGTCGTCGTCGGTTTCATTGTGGCCGGGCTCTGGTCTCTGGTCTCTCGTCGCGCTGAGGACTGAAGACCAAAGACCAGAGACGAACGACTCCTAAGCTAGAACCCCACCCGGAAGCCGAACTGCATCGTCCGGAACTGTGCGACCGTCCGCTGGCCGTACTGCGGGCTGCTTTCCTCGGTGGTCAGCGTCCAGTTCGGCCGGTTGAACACGTTGAACGCCTCGGCGATCAGATCGATCGAGACACGGGTCGGAAGCGAGAGGCGCTGCTGGAGCCGGACGTCCGTTCGATTCTCCGCGGGCTGGATGAACGCGTTCCGCGGAACGATTGTGCCGTCCGGGCGCAGCCGGGCCTCGCCGCCGGCGCCAAGATTGCGACGGTCGGCGCCGAAGCTGCCGGAATCCCGGTTGCCGGCGCCCATGTAGTGAAGCCCGCTCACCTGGAACCCATAGCCCACCTGCCAGATGCCGCTGAAGACGGCGCGGTGCCGCTGATCGCTTTCGGCAAGGCTCCATTCACCGCCAAGATCCGGCGCGACAACGAACGGCACTTCGCGAGGCACCGAGCCCGGTACGCCCGTCAACGGCTGCCCCTCCGCGCTCCAGAGCCCCCCGAGCGTATACGACGCGGTCGCCTGCCACCGGTTGCTCATGCGTTTGGTGAAGGCGGTTTGCAGCGCATGGTACGCCGATCGGCCGGTGAACGGCGTCATGGCGACAATGCCGAACTGCGGGTACGGCAGCAGCGCGCGGTTCGCGTACGCATTGTTGACGCCGATTCCGCTGGCGTTCGTCCAGCTCAGATTCACGTTCTCCTGGATGAACTTCTCGTCGCGGCCCCGGGCGTAGACGTAGTCGGCCTCCACCACCATCGAGCTCCCGAGCTGACGCTGGAATCCGAACGAGGTCTGCCACGTATGCGGCACGTGCGCGTACTCCGCCGGCGGCGCCATCTCACCCGCGCCGCGCAGCACGCACGGCGCCGCCCCGGCGAAGTTCCGGGCGCGCCACGCCGCGACGTTGGCCGCCTGCTCGGGCGCCGAACAGAACCGCGTTTGTGCCTGTTCGAACGTCGGCGGCGGACCGTTGAACGGATTGGCCGCAAAGTCGGGCCGGCCGTCGTTGGCGACCTCGAGGACGGCAATGGTCGCCGGCTCCAGCGCGTAGAGCACGACCGGTGTAATGACCTCGGCGTAGTACTTGCCCGCGCCGCCGCGCAGCACCGTCCGGTCGTTCAACTGGTAGGCAAAGCCGACGCGCGGCTGGATGTTGTCCGCATCCTGCGGCCGGCCATTCTCCATGAACGGCCTGAACTCGCCGTACTGCGCAAACGAGTTCACGGTCAGGTCGTAGCGCACGCCGAGATTCAACGTCAGCTTCCCCGACATCCGCCAGTCGTCCTGCAGATACGCCGCGTAGTACGGCAGATCCACGTCGTCGCGACGCCCCTTGTGGATGCCAAGACGGTAGGTCCGCACGAGCGGCGAGAGCGCGGCGAAATTCCACGTGTCCGCGTTGAAGGGGTCCGGCATGATGTCCTCGAGGTTGCGCGGAAGCGGGCCGCCCCGTGCGTCGATCTCGCCGCTGCAGTTGGTGCAGTTCGCGCTCATCTCATGATGGAGCAGGAACTCGCCGCCGATCTTCAGATCGTGACGGCCGCGCGCGTTGTACGAGACGGTGAAGGCGTCGTTGACGTTGTAGAGATTCTGGGTCCGGTGCCGCGGGTAGCCCGGATTCGGGAGACTCGTAAATCCCGTGAACCGGATGCGCGGCGAGCCGAGCGTGACCGGTCCGTACGGGCCGTTGGTCGCCGCCCAGTGGTTCGACCACCTCGTCAGGTTCGCGTTCCGGAAGATGTAGCCGGCGTATCCCACGCGCACCTCGTTCAGCGCCCGGTTGCTGAGCACCTGGGTGAGCTGCACCATCAGCGTGTCCTGCGTCTCGCCTGTCGAGGCCGTCGCCGCCGGATAGGTCGTGGCGCCGGGTCCGAACGGCGTCCAGGTCTTCGTCTGGTTTCCCTTGACCATCAGCCGCAGGCTCGGCGAGATCTGGTAGTCCAGGCGCGCCCCACCCAGCTTCTTCGTGGCAGTCCCGTTCAACGCCACATTGAAACGGGGGAACGGCGTGTTCCAGATGCTCGTCCTCGGTTCGCGCTCGTACTCGTAGAAGCCGAAGTAGTGCAGCCGATCGCGGATGATGGGCCCGCCCGCCGATCCGGCGAGCTGCTGGTTGGAAATCGGGACTTTGCGCCGCAGCACCGGATTCTCGGCGTTGAAGCGGTCATCGCGAAAATTCGCCCGGAACGAGCCGACGAGGCGATTGGTGCCCGACTTGGTCACCACATTGACCTGCACGGCCTGCGACCGTCCCTGCGTGGCGTCGAACCGGTTCGAGATGAACTGGAACTCGGCGATCATCTCCTGGCTGAACGGCGGCTGGCTGCCGCCGCCGAGGCTGTTGGTCACCTGCATGCCATCGAGATTGGTCTGATACTCCCGGACTTCGCCACCGTTGCGATCAGGGAGCGGTGAGGCGGCATTGGTGGACGAGGTGCGGCTGCCCGGCGCGAGGAGCGCCAGCGCCATCCAGTTCCGGCCGTCCACCGGCAGCTCCTGCACCTGTGTTGGATCGACGTTGCCGCCCAGCGTCGACGTCGAGACGTTCAGCAGCGGCGCCTCCGCCGTCACGGTGACGGTTTCCTGAATCGTCGATGGCGCCATCTGCAGGTTGATCGCGGCTGTTTGCCCGACCAGCAGCTGGACGCCGGCGCGCGTGACAGTCGTAAAGCCCTGCAGCTCCGCTGTGATTGTGTACACGCCGACGCGCACCGGGATCCGGTAGCTGCCGGTCGCGTCGGTGATGGTCTCGAAGCGGTTTCCCGTCGCCTCGAGTACCGCGGTGAGGGTGACGCCGGGCAGCACGCCGCCCGTCGAGTCGCTGATGGTGCCGGTCAGCACCGCTTCCTGCGCATACCCGCGACCGGGCAGCGCGAAAAAGGCCGCAACGAGAAGTACTCGCCCGACGAACTTTCCTGACATGTCATGTCCTCCGGTCTCGATATCGAGACACTTCCCCCACGAAAATCTGCACGCTTGCAGCGGACACTAGGCCATCCGTGCAGCCGAGTCAACGTGCCTTCCCGCGCGCCCTCCCGCGCCTTCGCGCGCGTCGGCGAGCGGGACGCCGATGGTTGGCCATCGCTTCGAGCACCGCGCACACGGCGCCGGTGTCCTCCGAGCCGCGGCCACCCACCGTCGCCGCCAGATAGATCGGCGCCGTGGCCGCAAAGAGCGGCGTCGGACAGCCCACCTCTCGCGCAAACTCGGCGATGACCGTCATGTCCTTCTGCCAGACGTCCAGCTTCATCGCGGCCGCCGAGTAGTCGCCGCGCACCATCATCGGTCCCCGCACCTGGAGCATCCGCGAGCTGCCGGCGCCGTCGGCGACGGCCTCGAGCGTCCGGGCGGGATCGAGTCCGGCTTTCATGGCCAGGACGAGCGCTTCGGCGGCCGCCACGTTGTGGATGGCCACGAGCAGGTTGGCGACACACTTCGTCTTCGATCCGGCGCCGAAGGGGCCCACGTAGTAGTGGGCGCGCGAAAACGCGTTCAGGACAGGCCCGATGCGGTGACAGGCTGCGCGCGGGCCGCTCGTGTACACGACGATGTCCTTGACCCGCGCCTGTGCGCCGGTCCCGCTCACAGGACAATCGAGCAGCGTGATGCCGGCCGCGGCCAGACGCCCGCGCGCCTCCTCCTTCACCGCGAGCGGCAGCGTGCTTGCTTCGATGATGACTCCACCGCGGCGCCCCACCCCCGCAATCTCCGCGGCACTTTCGAGGAGCGCGGCCGCCGAGGGCAGCGAGCAGACCACGATGTCGGCGCGCCGGGCCACATCGGCGCCCGTCCGCCCCGCCGCGCCGCCGGCGCGCACGTGCTCGCGCAGCCGCGCGCGCACGACGTCGTAACCAATCACGCGATACCCGGCGCGCATGAGATTGGCGGCCATCGCCGAACCCATGATCCCAAGACCGATCATTCCGACAGTCGTCATCGCCTTCAGCTCCCCTGCGCACAACCCGTTCGTTACGCCGGCGGTAACCGGTTACGGGACAGGTAACGGCCCGCCGCGCAAATTGCCGCTCCAGACTGACTGACCGCAGGCACCACCATTGCACAGGGGACGACCGTGCGAGTCAGACGACTGCTGGCGCTCGGGTGCGTGACGGTGATCGCCGGGTGCGGAGGCGACGCTCCCTCGGTGTCGCCGTCGACGCTCGTGCCACCGGCGGCGTCGGGGCCCAGCCTGAGCGTTGGGCCGTCCGATTATCACGAAGACCCGATGCCCATGCCCGATCCGGCGCCCGCTCCCCCCTCTCCTTCGACTGCTGTGACGATCGCGATCGTCGGATCCGCGGGTGCCGCCGCCTTCATGCCGAATCCGCTGCAGGCGTCGGCGGGCGCCACCATCGTCTGGACCAACAGCGACACGCGGCAGCACCACATCATGCTGAGCGACGGGACCGCGATCGGCACCCTCGGGCCGGGCGAGTCGAGCGCGCCGATGACGTTGACGGCCGCGAGCGCCAGCTACCACTGCACGATCCATCCCTCAATGGTCGGCACCATTCAGGACGGGACGGCCGGCGCGCCGCCGGCGCCGGCGCCGCCGCCCGACTACGAGCCCGCGCCGGACGATCCGTACGACGACTACTAGCGCGTATTCCCTCGGTACGTAGTGTCCGGCTTCAGCCGGACTTCCGAAAACGGCGCCGAAATACCCCGGTCCGGCTAAAGCCGGACACTACGTACTTATGGAAACGGCTGTAGGGCGTTCCTTCGGGCCTCGCGTAGTAATAGCCCGCGTCCTCATCGACCGCGACGGGCGCCTCGAACAGCTCGCTGAGGCGCTCGGCCGTCAGCATCGACCGCTTCGGCCCCGACGCCAGAATCCGGCCGCCTCGAAGCAGGATCACCCGCTCGATTTCGGGAACGATCTCCTCGATGTGGTGCGTGATCAGGATGAGGGTGGTCCCCTCGCGCGCGATCTGCCGAACGCGCTCCATGAAGGCGTGCCGCGCCACCAGATCGAGACCGGTGGTCGGCTCGTCGAGGACGAGCGCCCGCGGCGAGGTCACGAGCGCGCGGGCCAGCAGCACGCGCCGCGCTTCGCCGCTCGACATCTCGTCGAGCCGGCGGCGCGTGAGGTGTGACACGCCCATGCGGTCGAGCGCCTCGGCGGCGCGGCGCCGCATCTCGGGGGTCACGACACCATACCGAAGAATGCCCTGCGTCGCGAAGAACCCCGACAGCACCGCGGCCTCCGCCGTCACACGCCCCTCGTTGCTGCCGAAGACGAAGCGGTGGTGCAGGTCCGACGATACGATGCCGAGCTGCGCGCGCAGATCGAACACGTCCCAGTTGTCGTGGCCGAAGACGCGAATGGGCGTCTCGCCCTCCGCCGCCAGCGGCCGGTCGTCGTGCGTCAGCAGGCGGACGAGCGCCGACTTGCCGGCGCCGTTGGGGCCGAGGATCGCCGTGTGCTCGCCGGCACCGATGGTGAGCGTCAGGCCGTCAAGGATGGGGCGATCGCCCTTGACGACGGTGGCGTTGGTGAGCTGGAGGACCGGGGGATTCACGCCGGCAGCAGCTGTCCCTTGGTCTCCCTGGCGAACGGCAGCAGCAGCAGGCCGAAGATGAAGGCACCGGCCACCACAGCCACCGGGACGCCGAGGCTGCCGTAGGAGCGGATGCCCGCGCCGAGGATGAACACCATGGCGACGCCGACAAACCGTCCCACCGAGCTGATGAAGCCGATCGCGCTGGCGCGGCAGTCGGTGGTGTACTGCTCCGGCAGCCAGATGGTGTAGACGGCGAAGTTGGCGCCGCCGAGGCCCATGAAGAAGATGGCGACGAAGAACGCGGCCAGCGGGTCGCCCGGCAGATAGAACACGTACCCGAAGCCGACGGCGGCACTGACGCCGATGATCGCCAGGAAGATCGCCATCGTCGACCGCCGCCCGATGCGTTCGGTGATGAGCGGCACGAGCACGCACCCGATGATGGTGCCGACCGCCAGCACGACCGATCCGTAGGAGGCGGCGCGCGCCGCGTCGGCCGGGGAGCTGCCGGCGCGCGAGGCGAGCTGCGTCACCGCGGTAGGCACGTAAATCGAGCCCGCCCACAGCAGGATGATCGACACGAGGAACAGTCCGGACATCACCATCGTGTCGCGCTTATACGACGGCGTGAACAGCGCCCCGAACGCCTGCGCCATCGTCGGACGCTTCTCGTCGGCGTCGCCGAACTTCTCCTGCCACTTCTTCGATTCGTGGACGCCGTAGCGGATGAACGCGATCATGAGCGCGGGGATGCCGCCGAAGATGAACATCCAGCGCCAGCCGTAGTTGGCGCCGATGAAGTAGTTGGCGACGGCGGCAAAGAAGAACCCGAAGTAGTAGCCCGTGTGCATCAACCCGGCGCCCATCTTGCGGGTTCGCTCGTCCAGCTCCTCGGCGATGTAGGTGGCGCCGACCGGCTGCTCGCCGCCGATGCCGATGCCGCACAGCACGCGCAGCACCGCGAGCTGCCACACGTTGGTCACCAGGCCGCAGAGGAACGTGAACAGCGAGTAGCAGAGAATGGTGAGCATCAGCGCGCGGACGCGGCCGATCCGATCGCCGATCGGTCCCCAGACCATCGACGTGCCCCATCCGAACAGGAAGAGCGCAAAGAGAATGCTGCCGTAGTAGCCGATGTTGGCCGCGTTGGGCTCGATGCCGGACCGCGGGAGCAGCTCCGTCAGGGCGGGCACGAGCACGAGCGCATAGATGAACGAGTCCATGCCGTCGAGCGCCCAGCCGCCCCAGGCCGCCAGAAACCCGCGCTTCTGATTGGTGGTGAGCGTGAAGCGTGGTGCGGGAATCGCCGTGCCGGTCACCATGAAGGGAGCCTCCGAGACAGAAGAAACGTGTCGTTCTCTCTTCTCGCTTCTCCGTTCCCCGTTCTCAGTTCATCGTCGTTCGCGCTCGGAGGGACCGTGCACCGAACGAGAACACGAACCCAGAAGCAAGAACGCAGAAGTGCGAACTGCGCATTTTATGGCCTCCACCAACCCCGGTCAAGGTTGCGGCGGAGCCCGTTGACGCTGCTGCTCGACCATCGCCAGATTCCGGCGGGCCGCGTCTGACTGTGGATCGAGCGCGACCGCCCGCTCCAGATGATCGATCGCCTCGTCCAGCTTCCCCTCCACGGCGAGCATCAGTGCCAGGTCGTTGTGGGCCTGGCTGTTGCCCGGATCGAGCTCGACCGATCGGGCCAGGTGCGCCGTCGCCTCGGCGTGCGCGCCGCGCGAGGCGAGTGCCGCGCCCAGGTGCCAGTGGGCCGCGGCGTTGTCCGGCTCGAGTGCGATCGCCTGCCGGAATTCCGCGGCAGCGGCATCGAGATCCCCTTCTTCCGCGAGCGCGAGCCCGAGCACGTTGTGCAGCCCGGCCGACTCGGGCACGATCGCGCCCAGGTACGCACTGCCCGCCACCGTGCGGCCCGCCGTCTCGGCGATCCGGCGGACGCGCGCCACCTCCGCCGGCGCGGCGTCATAGGCGAGCGTCAGCAGACCCAGGTAGCTGCGAAGCCCTTCGGCGGCGGGAACAGGCCGGCCTCCGATGAAGCACCGCGGGCACCAGTCCGCCACCTGCGTCAGGTCGACAATCGGCCCCGGCACGCCGTAGCCGAAGTTCAACATCGACCTCACGCCATACTCCTGCAGCGGGCGGTCGTCCATGACCGGTGTGACACCGCGGGTCGCCTCGGCGAGCGTGCGCGCCGATCCGACAAAGGCGCCGACGATCTCGTGGAGGGCGCCAAGGCTCACCCGCTCCAGGTCGGCGCGGACGGCGGGGGCCTCCGCCAGCGCGGCCGCCACGTGCTGCGGATCGATCTCGACGCGCGGGCCGTTGGCGCCAAGCAGCAGCAGATCTGATTGGGCGCCCGAGAGCAGCACCGCCTGCGGGAACACCTCCACGAACGCGCGAACCATGGACAGCGCGGTCGCGGACGGCACCTGGTAGACCGGCAGCCACTGGCTGAGGTAGCCGTTCGGCCTGAGGCGCGTGCGCGCCAGCGCGTAGAACTCGCGCGAATACAGCGCGCTCACGCCGGCGTAGGCAATGGGCGGCGGCTCCAGCGCAATCAGGTCGTAGGCGTCGGCCGGCTGCATCTGCAGGTGCTGCCGGCCGTCGTTGATGTGGACGACGACCTTCGGGTCCTCCAGCACGCCTTTGTTGCCGTCCTCGAAATACGCCGCATGGGCCAGGATGTCGCGGGAGAGGTCCGCCAGCTCGACTCGTCGGACCGTCGGGTGCAGCGTCGCCGCGTGCGTGGTGTTGCCGACGCCGAACCCGATGACGAGCACGTCCTCAGGCCCTTCGATCGACAGCAGCGGAATGTGCGCCAGGGCCCGCATGTAGCGCTGCGACAGCGGCTGCGTGGACGACATCGCGTGCCCGTTGGTCATGAGCGTGCGCCCTTTGCCGGGCACTTCCGTGACGGCGATGATCTCCGTCAGGCCGTCGCTCACGGCCAGCAGTTGTTCGCCTTCCTTTGGGACCACGGTGCGAGCCGTCACGTGATCGGACGGCAGCAGGAGCCACGTCCCGAGCGCCGCGCCGGCCACCAGGAGCGAGCCGGCCGTGGCGACGCGCGGCCTGGCACCGGTGGCGAAAAACAATGGCACGATCGAGAGGGCGGCCACGCCCATCAGGACCGTTGTGCCGGTCTGCAGCCCCAGCATCGGCAGCAGCACGAACCCCGCCGCCAGGCTGCCGCCGACCGCCCCGGCCGTGTTGGCCAGATACAAGATGCCGGCGCGCCGGCCCACCGACCGTTCGGCGCGCTGGGCGACGGCATTGGCCAGCGGAAAGCTGAACCCCATCAGCAGCGCGGGCAGCGCGACTTCCATCAGCATCGGCGTCACGTTGAACCAGAGCTCGGTCGCACCGCCGGCGCCGCTCGGCACGTCCGCCGCGTCGATCGCACGCACATCGGCGGCGCCCACGCCGAAGAGCGTGCATGCGACGAACAGCCCCTGGACGGCCATGAACCACTCGGTCGGCCGTCCGGTGCGGCGGTGAAGAAACCCGCCGGCCAGCGACCCGGCACCGATGCCGATGAGGATCACCGTCAGCAGCAGCGAGAACACCGCCCGGAATCCGCCCAGCAGGATCGAGAAATGGCGGAACCACAGAATCTCCATGCCCATGGCGGCCAGCCCGGTCATCGCCAGCGCCAGGCTCGTCAGCCCGACGAGGCGTCCTCCGCGATCGAGCGCGATCGGGTCCGGCTGAAGCCGGACACTCCCGATCGGGTCCGGCTGAAGCCGGACACTCCGTACGGATGCGCCGCGCCGTTCCTTCCTGGCTTTCGTCGTGTCCGGCTTCAGGCGAGCCGTCGTCTGGCGCGCCAGGTACAACGCGCCAACTCCCGCCACGACGTTGAACGACACCGCCACCATCTGCGTGGACCACAGCCCTGACGAGGGCACCAGCGTGAAGTCGGTCAGGAACGCGCCGAGCGCCGCACCGGCGGTATTGATCCCGTACAGCAGCGCGATGCGCCATCCGCCGACCTCCAGATCGCGCCGCACGAGGTGCCGGATGAGCAGCGTCAGCGTGCCGCCCATCAGCAGCGTGATTGGCGTGAGCAGGCCGATCGCGATGCCCGCCCGTGCCACATACGAGGCCGTCGACAGCGCGTACCACCCCGACGGCTCGCGCGCATAGGCGGAAACGATGGCGGAGAGCGCGCCCAGGTGGGGCAGCACGGCGGCGACGGCCAACCCCAGCGCCGCGATGGCGATCTCGACATGGCCATACGCGCGCAGCAGCGACTCCGGACGCGAGAGGTAGCGCCGGTCCGCCCAGACGCCGACGAGGTAGCTGCCCACGCCCAGGCCCAGCATGAACACGGCGACAACGATGGAGGCCGAGTAAATCGTGTTGCCGAACACGTTGCCGAACATGCGGACCCAGATGACCTGGTAGATGAGTCCGCTGAGGCCGGAGAGGAAGAAGAGGAAGTAGATCAAGAAGGTCTTTGGTCTTTGGTCTTTGGTCTTTGGTCTCTAGTCTCTAGGCTTTGGTCGAAAAAACAAAGGGCCCGGCGACGACCGCCGGGCCCACGAAAGGCGAAAGACCAGAGACGAAAGACGTCCCCTACCGCGTCCCCGCGGCGGGAGCGGCCGGCCTGGTCAGCAGAAACGCCGGGTTGGCACCGGTGCGCGGGCGGAACTTCTGCGCGCCGCCGTTGTCGACTTCAGCCACGTAGAAGTTGCCCTCCGAGTCGACGTGCATCCCGTGCACGCCCCAGAAACCGCCGGCGTTGCCCCACATCCCCCAGGTGTACTGCAGGTTTCCGTTCAGGTCGTACTTGATCATCTTCGACGAGGCGCGGTCGAACGCCCACAGCATCCGTGAGCCGTCCATGTAGATCAGGTGGATGTCCGCGGGCGGTCTGCCGACGCTCCAGCTGTCGAGCGGCTTGCCGTTGGCGTCGAAGACCTGGATGCGGCGGTTGCCGCGGTCGTTGACGAACACGCGGCCGGTCTGTGGATCGACCGCCACGCCGTGCACGTTGTTGAAGTAGCCCAGCCGGGTCTCCTTGCCGTTTTCGCCCCGCTCGCCCCACGCCATCAGGAATTTCCCGGTGCGGTCGAACTTGACGACCCGCGTGTTGGCGTAGCCGTCGGCCACGTAGAAGTCGCCGTTGGGCGCCCACGCCATGAACGTCGGGCGATAGAAGTGGCTGGCGTCGGTGCCAGGGACGTTCGGCGTGCCGATCGTCTGCAGCAGCCGCTTGCCGTCGTTGCTGAACCGGAAGATCGCGTGGCGGTAATCGTCCACGATCCAGACGTCCTTCTGCGGATCGTACGGGCTCTCGAACACCGAGTGCGGCCGGCGGAACATCCTGTCGTACTGGGTCCAGTCCTCGATGTGGTTCCCCTGGGCGTCGATGACGTTGATGATCCGCGCCCACTTGTAGTCGACGTCCGGCTGTCCGGCGTCCAGATCGTCGCCCGGTTCCTGCGTGCCGGTCTTGAAGAGCGCTCCAGGCGGGCTGGCCGACGTGGCATCGCGCCACGGCAGCCGGCCGATCGGAAATTCGACGCTCGGCGCGATCGTGACGGTCTTCGGCCGCTCGATCTCCGGCAGCATGCCGCGCTCGAGGACAAACACGCGGTTCGGGCTCTCCGCGAACACGCCCTGCCCCGCGCCCCACGTCCACGTGCCGACGCCGGGCACGCCGGACAGCGGCTTGGGCCAGCCCGCGACCGGCTCGTAAGCGCCGTACATGTCCTGGCCGCCCTTTTCACCCGGCACCGCGGCCACGCGCGCCGGCTGCTGCTGCGCCTCGACCGGCACGGGCGTCAGCCGCTGGCCGAGCAGAAATGCGGCTGTCAGGGCCACCGCGGCCGTCACAACAAACGATGCGCGCTTACGCATAGCGATTCCTCCTTAGAAGTCTTTGGGTCCGAAATGAGAATGTATGCGGCTGGCAGTTGATAGGTCAAGCGCAACGCTATACAGTCCTCTCGCTCGCTCCGGCGATTCTGCCGCAGCCGCCCCTGGAGGTTGTCATGGCTCACGCTCGTGTCGCAGGATTTGTGTGCCTGGTTGTATGGATCGGATTCCTGAGTTCGACCGCGTCGGCGCAGAAGCAGTCGCCGACCGTCATCGCGGCGAGGCTGTCGGCGGACGGCAGCGTGCTGACCATCGACGGAAGTGGATTTGGCGCCTCGCCCGTGGTGACGCTGGGCGGCTTTTTTCTTGACGGTGTCGCCGTGAACAGCATCGGCACCTACATCACCGCACTCGCCCCGGCATTGCCGCCAGGGTCGTATCAGTTGTTCGTGCAGTCGGGCAACAACAAATCCGCCGCGTTCGAGATGACCTTTGGCGCGGAAGGGCCAGAGGGACCGCAGGGGCCGGCCGGTCCGGAGGGACCCGCTGGCGCCGACGGCGCGCAAGGACCAGAAGGACCACAGGGGCCGGCCGGGTCGCAGGGACCTGCGGGCGCCGACGGCGCGCAGGGGCCGCAAGGGCCGGCGGGTATGACCGGTCCGGCGGGGCCGGCGGGTGCGACCGGGCCGGCGGGTATGACCGGGCCGGCGGGACCGATGGGCATGAGCGGTCCATCGGGACCGCAAGGGGTGCAGGGGCCGGCCGGGCCTCAGGGGCCATCGGGGGTCGTCACCGCGACGGCCGCCTCGTTTTTGGGAGCATTCAATGGCGGCGGCGTTGGAACGGTGATTGAGTTCATAGGCCCCACAGTCGATGTGACGGTCGCCACCGGCCAGAAGGTCTACATGACCGCGAACAAGGCGCTCGGCTCCACGGTGGCAGGCGGGGCCTCCGGTCTGAACCTCTATGCCTGCTTTCGAAGCACTGTGGCGGGCAGCAGCATCTTCATTCAGGGGAACGCCATGGCCGCTCTCCAGGTGGCACAAAACACCCGCATTCCGTTCGGTATCTCGTGGGTCTACCAGAGCCTGGCAGCGGGGACCTATACGGTCGGGATGTGTGGAGCGGCAGCCGTTCCAGCGAACTGGAACTTCAACGAGTACGGCTACGTGTCCGCGCTGGTGATGCAGTAGCGCAGGCGGGGAAAGAAGTCTTTCGTCTCTGGTCTTTCGTCTCTGGTCCAGACGAAGGACCAGAGACGAGAGACCAAAGACCGGCGGG
>Ga0209640_10001332_pt1 | contig 20800 bp, 16 predicted proteins | sample RifCSP10_1_FD_184018 | JGI IMG/M metagenome (GOLD analysis project Ga0209640, IMG submission 184018) | Soil microbial communities from Rifle, Colorado - Rifle CSP2_sed 10_1 (SPAdes) (version 2) | ecosystem: Environmental > Terrestrial > Deep subsurface > Rock core/Sediment | place: Rifle...
GCGCTTGCACGACCAGACCGCAGGACACTGCGCGGTACCAGAAGCAGAGCAGTTTCCAGTGTCCTGCACGGTCACATTGACGCCCGGCACACCCATGTTCCACGAGACAGTGACTTGAGGTGGCTGCGGAGCAGCCAACACGCCGCTGCGGGTGACGTTGAACGAGGACATCCAGCCATTGGCCTGACTTGGTGCCGTGACGAGCGTTACCGTGATGCCAGCCTGGGGATTCTGAACGGTGAAACCAAAGTTGGTGATGCTGCTGACGCCTGCCGGAATTTGATCCGCAATGCTGATGTTCGTTCCTACCGTGGAGCTACCCGAGCAAGTCCTGCTTAGGTTGCCAACCACACAGGAACTCGCCGCTCCGGGAAAGAGCGGAGCTTGTGTCGCTGCCATTGCTGACGTGACCGAAATGCCGTTCACGGTGAACGGTGCGGAATTGGCGCACGACCAGGTAGTTGGGCAGGTAACAGAGCCAGGGTCAGAACATGAGCCCGTGTCTTGTACCGACACATTGGTGATCGGTACGGATGCGTTCCAAGTCATCCGGATATTAGGATTGACAGGCACAGCGGCAAAATAAGTCCGATCGACGCGGTACTTGGCAATCCATCCGTTGGCTAGCGTGGGAGCTTGAGTCAATACAACTGCAACCCCCGTCTGCGGGTTGAGGATGGAAAAGGCAAAATTGGTGATCGTGGTGGTGCCGGCAGGCATCCGCCCGGACAAGTCAATAGACGTCGTCTGGCTAGCAGTCCCGGAGCAGGTCTTGTTGAGCTGGCCCGTCGCACACGTATTTGCCGCCCCTGCAAACAAAGGCGCGACACCGGCAGCCATGGCTGTAGTAACGCTGATCCCATTTATCGTCGTGGGTGCGCTCTTAGTGCAACTCCATGAAGCAGGACAATTCGGTGAGCCAGATGCTGCGCAGTTTCCGGTGTCCTTTGTGGACACATTCACTGTTCCAAAATTGCTGTTCCACGTCATGTTGATCTGTGGACCAACCTTCTGGGTTGTAAAATCACTACGAGTCACGTTGAACGTCGCAGTCCAACCATTGGCTGCAGTGGGTGCGGTCACAAGAGAGACCACCACTCCTGTTTGTGGATTGCTTACTGTAAAAGCGAAATTGCTGATTGATGTCGTGCCAGGCGGCAAGCTCGGTGCAATGGAAATCGCGTTGCTGACTGCCGGATTACCCGCACAGACCCGGCGCTTTTCAGCAGTACCACATATCGTGGATGTGGCACCCGGATACAGAGGCGAGAACTGCGACGCGATCGCCGTGGTCAACGTTCCAGTAGGCGTCGAGTAGGATGCATTTCGCAGGCATGACCATTGAGCAGGGCATGAAGCCGTCCCACCACCGTTGCAATCGCCGGAGTCAACAACGGCAGGCGTTGATGTAGAGGCCGTTTGATTCCAGGTCAATCGCAGTTGAACTGGGGATGGTGAATAGCTGTAATTGGTCCGGTCAATCCTGACAATGGCAATCCATCCATTCGCCGCCGAAGGGACTTGGGTGATGACATTGGTGATGCCTGTCTGCGGGTTCTGGATCGTCGCCTTGAACAATGAAATCGTCGTGGTACCGGCAGCAAGCCGATCACCAATATAGAAATTGTTCGAAGTCGTCGCCGTGCCACCACACGTCCGAGCCTTGGTGCTGTAGGTGCAGGCAGATGGAGCGCCTGGATAGAGAGCGCCGAGCGCCCCTACTTCCGCTGCTGTGACAGGAATTCCGGCAATTGCGGTTGGAGCTTGCGTGTTGCACGACCAAACCGACGGACACAATGTGGTTCCGGTATCTCCGCAATTTCCAGACTCAACGACATTAAAGGACTTTGCTGCGAGCTTCGGCGTGAAAGTGAAGTACGCCTGGTTTGCTGCTGTGTCGCAGTACCACTCGATACATGGAGCCGCCTGAGCTGTACCAATGCCGATGGACTGGAGAAACAACTCTTCCAGTGACTCGTTAAGAGGTTGAGTGTTGCAGTTGTCTTGGAACCAACATTCACCATCGGTCTGGACGCTTACGCTCCAGCCGTTTGCTGCACTTGGATAAACAGTGATTGCCCTGGAAATCGTATCGCCGTTTGATGACGTCCAATGAATCTGGAAATTCGTCAGCTCGGTAGTTCCGGCAGGCACCTGGGCCGCGAGGCTAGTGACCGTGGTCCAAGGACCTGTGCCGTGATTGAAGCGCGTCGGTTTGGTGAAGGTGTATGTCGGGGTCGTCACTGCAGCCCCGTAATTCACAGCAACCGTTCTCCAACGGTTGCATGACAGTCCTCCCACCTCGTTATTGACGCTCGCGACGACGTCCTTCACCCCAGGCGTGGTCGCAGTTGTCGTATTCGGGTTGATCATCCGGGTGCAGATCAAACCCGGACTCTCGTTGTTTATGTTGAGAGTTGCTGCTTGAGAGTTGACGCTGGAGCCCGTGCCGGCAGTTGGCCAGACCTCACGAACGCACAGATTTCCACCGGTCTGCTTGTCCACAAGCAACGTCGCGTCATGGGATACACCCGTGACGTTGGTACCGGAAGTCGGCCATACCTTACGTGTGCAACTCAAACCGCCCGTCTCACCATTGACGTTCAGCGAAGCTGTCTTGCTTCCTGCGGTCGGCGTCGTTGTTGATGTCGGCCACACAAGGCGCTTACACAGGTTTCCACCTGCCTGGTTGTCGACAGGCAAATCCACTGTCCGGCTCTGAGGCAGCAGATCCGAAGTGTTGGATGGTTCGATGAACCGAGAACAGCTAAGCCCACCGGATTCAGTGTTGATTCCGAGCGATGCGGTCTTTTCCTTACCGTAAACAGTGTCGACGAGCACTGCCCAACGATTCCGAGTGCAGCTCAGACCACCCGATTCCGTTGTGATCTCAAGGAAGCCAGACTTGGCAAAATCACGGGTCAGCGGATAGGCCTCTAGCCCGGTCGTTCGTGTGCAGAAGGACTCCGAGATGCCTCCAGGGGTTCCCAGGTAGCGTTCGGTGGAGTTTTCGACCATCTCCTGACTCGGGGTAGGAATGCGCTCACGTGTGCAGACGAGACCGCCATCAGCACCTGGGGTGTTGACGATCTCGCAGACGTGCTGTTCCTTGATGTAGGCGTCAGGGTTGGTGCCAGGAATAACGGTCGTCGTTGTGGTGCACTGCTCGAAACCCATACCGGCAGCATTGCCGTCTCGACCCTGCTGAATGGCACCAATGGTCTGTGACCAGTCTGTCTTGCCGAGCTCTCGTATTCCCAGAACCTTCCTGTCAGCAGACTCTTCGGACGTTTTGTAGGCAGCTCCGATAGCGCCATCATCTGTTGTCGTACGGTACGACTCTTCTTCGTGGAACTGCTTGAGCGAGGACATTTTTCCGTCAACGGTCCCGGCACGGTCAACTCGGGACTGGTCGTAACCACGACCCATCATCTCTTCGTTGTCGACGCACTTCCCGGACACCATGGTGCAACCCGCACCTTTCGGCCCACCCTCTTGCCTGTTGAGAGTCTTGTCCTTGGCGTCCGTCAACCCCTCATCGCCGAGTTGGGTGCCCTTCTGTGCTGCTGCAGTTTGTTGACTCTTGGAAAGGGGTTGACTCAGGGCACGCTGAGCGGCAGGCGAAAGCGGCTCAGAAAGTGTTGTCTGTGCCCCTGCCACACCAGAAACGCCAAAAGCGCTGGCAAGTGCCAGCGCGATGATGGAAAACTTGGAAAACGAGCCAATCTGCATTTACAGGAATCCGAAGAGGTTTTTTACGCGTGGCGGATTTCCGCTATCACCAGAAGGTGAAGCAGCAATTGTTGAAGGACCATTGAAGCCAGACATAATCCTCACCCGTTGCAGGAACGGTTCTGTGCTCACCCCAGCGAAAGCTTGATGCTCCTACCCAATGGTTCTTCTTTTCCGCTATCGGAAAAAGGGTTTGGAACTTGTATTGCTGCTTTGGCAGGATGTAATAGATCTGGTTCGCACACACCGCCTTGTCGCCATAACTCTTACGAGCAAGCGTGAAACGGTGCATCTTCGCCAAACCCTTTAACGCGTTAAGCGAAGCATCTCGAGGTCCTGACTGTGCTGTTGGAACGTTTCCAGAATAGGGATACAACTGACCCCAGGTTCCCGCGCACCAGAACAGCGACTTCATTGGCTTCTTGACAGTCGAGGCAACTCCGTCTGCTGCACAGGCAATGAAAGCCCAGGGTCCAGTAAACAGCTTCGTCTCTGGACTGGTCCACAGCGCCATTTCATCGTTGTTCCATGAGGGATCAAACTCGCTCATGAAAGCAATATCGATCGCGGTATTACCTTTCTTGCTGCACACGTAGTCCGAAAGCCATCCAATGAAATAGGCAACCGGAAACTTGATCCAATGGAAGTTGTAATAGGCAATACCGTCAACGGTATTGCCGTTCTTCTTGTCTAGACCGCCCCATCGGGCTGGGAGCACATTCGTGGACCCAGTGACACCAATGTCTGACATCTTGATCTCGTCGTCAGTCAGCACTTCACCACCCAACGATGGAACACACCAAGGCTGCCTGGTGCTTTCGATCACATGGTCAGGCGCCCACCATCCCAACGTAAGACCCAGCGACGGGTATCCCGTTCTTCCAGGACAGATGCAAAGTGGTGCGGCAACGTCATCTGGAAGATCATTGGAATTTCCGCCGATCTTGATACCAATGATGGTGAATGGAAAAAAACACTCCCAGCACACCTTCCCGATCTGTTTCCCGAAATTCATATCAGGGCAGGTTTTCTCCAAAGCAGCCGAAGTCACGCTAGCGAAGGCCACGGGAGGAACGGCCGCCATGAACATGACAGCAACCGTCAGCCAACCAATGAGTGTCTTCTTTATTGTCATAACCTTCGCTATCCCGAGCGCTTCGCAGTTAGGCGACAAGCGCCTGTGAACCATCTTCAATAGAGGGGGCAACTTCCTCGAATTGTTCGCGAAGCTCTTCGCGATAAATCGCGAACCCTTTCGGCGCTTCGACACCGATACGAACTTGGTTGCCCTTTACCCCCAGCACGCGTACCTGGATGTCCTTGGTGATGAAGAGGGATTCGCCGTCACGGCGTGTTAGTACGAGCATTTCCGCTTACTCCTTGTTTGAGCGGGACTTCGACAACGATGAATTCGTTTTCACCGGGGGTTACAACCGTAGGAATACTCTCGATTCCGAACGTGCTTCTGACGTTCTCCATCAGCAGATAGACAGGCGTACCGATGGCGTATTCCTGCCTGGCGTAGGCCGGAACTCCACCTTTCCTGTCAATGCGGGTTGTCAGCAGAATCACTTTCTTGTTGGCAGGGGCCTTCTTCACCATCGTCTTCGCAAAAGCGACGTGGTACGGGTCCTGACTGTTGAACACAATGATTACCGGCGCTCGAGCAAGTTCTTCTTTCAAGCTGATCTGATCGCCCTTGCGATAGCGCACGACGCCGCGGTGGTCGACGATGTCTTCGGAGACGTTGACTTCGGGGATGACCTTTCTAGCCCGTTGCTTGGTCGCGTATGGGAGGTCAATAGTGGTCAAACCACTGAAATACCGATCACCTGCTCCGGCCATTTCTTTCTTGTAGTCAATGGCCGCCGCCTTGGCCTTCATCACCTCAATGAGGTTGACCTCGGCTATGGGGAACACCTTTCCTCGGACACCAAGGTCACCCTTTTTACCGTCGTCAACCTGGTCTCTAAGCCAACCGAAGTTGATGAGTCCAGTGACCTTGGCAACCATGTTTTCGTTGTCATCGATACGGACGATCGTAGGCACTGACTTAACGGCGTACTTTCCGAACGAAGGCGGGTCCAGTGACACGTTAATCAGCTTGTCGGCTGATTTTCCCTGATGCTTGAGTAGCTTCTTCTGGAAATCCAGAGGGTTCTGATCTTTCAGGAATCCAATGAAGACGTAAGCAACATCGGTCTTTCCACGTCCAAGTTCAAAGCTTGACGCCAGAGCGGTCTCACCCATTGATTGCGATACGAAAACCAAGTAGCGGGAACGCTTCGGCTTCTGCCCATCAATACCCGCCTGATTGGCTGCCTCATCCATGGTCGCGTTGGCGATACGAGATGCACGCTTGAGCTCACCCCTGGCCCATTCACCATTGGAGGACTTAGCAGCATCCACAGCCGTACGCTGCTTGAAAAACTCAGCTGTCTTTTCGTCCTTTATCGCTTCATCACGAATCTTTCCGGCGCGCTTAGCCTGCTCCGTGAGGAACGTGCTTGACGTCGAACCCTTGCCCTTTGAAACCTCCCGTGCAGCTTGAGCGGCTGTCGACGCAGCACGCTTTGTTTCTTCGGTCACAGGCTTTGTTGTTTGTGCAACAGCACTACACAGCAACAAGCCGTACATCAGCAAACCAGACGCGTGGAAGACCCATGACCTCACCATAGCGGGAAGGCCCGTCCAGTGATCTGAGAAGCGTCAGCCAGGCCTGTGTATCGACCGTCATAGCTGCGCGGCAGGGATCCCAGCATGAGCACCTTACCCTCGGGTACCACATAGGATCGCGTCACATCGTTCACTGTGGTTTTCGTTTTTGCCATGGTGGCGGGATTGAGATCTCCCCACTTGTTTCCGTTGATATAGATCCCGGTCCCGTTGACATCGACCTTGTCACCGGCAACCGCGGCGGCGTACTTGGCCATCGAGGTGCCGTCCTTGACAACCGGCGCCATTCCTTTCGACTTGAACTGATAGACCTTTCCGCGCACAACGGTTTCCGGAGCACTCTGGCTCACGAGAAAAAAGTCATAGGGCAGGCACTGCACCTCTTGGGGATCTACGCCAAGATGCCAACGTGATCCGACAACCTCGAACGTCAGCACCCATGCAATGAAGACTGCACTGGCAATGTTGGCAAACGTCCAGGCCGACCAGCGCTTCTCAATTTTCGGAAAGAAGAATTGCTTGATCCGAGTACGGATCTGCTTTGGATTTGGCTGATGGGTGATGACGGAACTCATTTCAGCTTCACCTTTTCCGGTGCGGCCAAGATGGCGTTGTTGTCGATCACGACATATCCGGCTGCAGCGTAAGCCTCGAACTCCGAGGACGCCTTCTTGATTGCTCCCTCGCTGGACAACCCCGTGTCGACTAGCGCCCGCATCCGACTGCCCACGTTGACGGTCTTGATTCCAGGACGGCTTCGAACACCTTCTTCGATCGCTTCAATCCGCGGCTTGAGTACGAATGCGAAGAGCAGAGAGGCGACTAGTAGGGGCCAACCAAGCAGTAGCGCAGACTGACCCAGTGTCAATCCGAAGAAGACTGCTGGAGCTTCCCTTTCCTTGGTGTTGAGTTCCAGAGATTGAACTGATTCGTGGTGTGTCACGGTATTCCTTCCTTAGAACAGATTGGTGGCCGAACTTCCCTTACGGTCATGGATGACCTTCTGGATGGCTTTCTCCAGCGGCAGGCCCTTGGCGCGCTCTGCGTCAATGGCGGTGACATCCTCTGCCTTGGTAGAAAAAAGCAACTTCTCAAACTCCGAAACGATCAGTCGACCAACACCCATGCCGTAGGGAGTCTTCAACAAGATCTCTGAGTACTCGCCCTGGACGGTATGCACCGACTTCAAGAGGCGAAACGCAGCTTCACCACCCAGATGCAACTTGCCCTCGCTTCGTGCTTGCTCAACCGACTCTTCTTTCTGGCCGAGCAGGTACATATGGGCGGAGTTCTCGACCATGGCCCGTGCACTGGGGCTCACATAGAGATCGAGCACACTCTGCGTACAGATCGTCGCTGAACCGTTGAATTTGCGGAGCTGGCGGTACCAACCCTCGATGAAGCTTGCTGTTTCCTTACCAGCGAGCAGGTTGAAGGCTTCATCGATCAACACCAGCTTCTTCTGGCTGCGAGGTGCCCGATGCATGCCCTGTTGGATCAGATACATCAACTGCAGGAGAACGAGTCGCTGCAGCGTCTGACGACTCGACAACTGCTGGAGCTCCAGCACCACGAACTTATTGCTCATGTCGATGGTGCATTCACGGTTGAAGTACTTGCCGTACTCGCCCACCGATGTGTAGCTGAAGAGCTGCTTGCCAATGTCCTTCAGGCGAGGATCTGCTTCGTTCTTGAGTGCTTCCGCCAGGTCGTCGACCGTGGTCGCCTTGCCCTTGATCTCAAAGAGTTCCTTCAGTACTCGCCGGACTTCCGGTGCTTCGAAATCACCGAAGCCCCCACGGGGTGCAGCCATGACCTCGACGATGCCCGACAGCACGTCCGCTTCCTCGTTGAAGTCCTCTACCAGTGAGAAAGGATTCATCGAGATATCACTGGTGTCGTCAAATTCGATGTATTGACCGCCGAGCGCTTCACACAACCGCTTGTAGGAGTAGCCGCGATCGATGACCCATACGCGTCCGTTCAAGGACAACATGTTCTCGATCAGGAAGTTGGCCAGGAAGCTCTTGCCCATGCCCGATGCAGCGGCAATGAGGATGTTCATGGAGCTGTCGGTGTCCCAGGGCGATACAGACATCAACTGTCCGTCCCGTGCGACAAAGGTCAGCATGGGTGTGCCGGTGCCCCGCCACGACCCATGGATCGGCAGCATCGGTACGATCTGACTCGACATCAGAGTCCGATATCGGGTCATCGCCATCTTCATGTCTTCGCATGCGCCAAAAGGCAGCAACTGAGAAAACAGTGGGAGGACGAAATACCGATCCTCGACCATTGAGAACCCGATTTCACGGAAAATCGATTGCAGGTCCACCGACGCCTGGATGGCCCGGTCTTCAGTCTGACTGAACACTGCAGCGCCGATGTAGCAGTACAGGATCCGATCACCCTTCTCGATCGCCGCCATGGCGATTTCCGAGGATTCCTTCTGCTTGAAGATGTCAGGAATGAATCGAGCCAGCTTTCCACTGGCCTGCTGTGTCGTCCACGCAAAGGTGCGGGAGATTTCGCCGCGTCGCTTGTCCTGATCTGGATAAATGATGTTGACCGTGATCAGCGCGGGATCGCGCATGGCCTTGTTGCCGCGCATGAGGTCAGCGACATAGCGAAAGCCAGTGCCGGGCCAGACACGATCTGGAAATCGCTTTGGGCTGATCACACGCACGTGTGCCGATCCACCCAGATCAAGTCCCCGGGCCGTAACGTCGATGGCATTGTCGCCATCCAACAACTGATTGCAGATCAGCAATCCTTCGTCGTACTCGCCCACCGCCGAATCACGCCAGACCGCCTTCTTACCGTGGTTCAGCACGGTCTCCATGAATCGGATGTACTTCTCCGGGGTCATGTCTTCGTACGTGATCCCTGAGCTCTTCAAGGTCGAACGGATGACCTGGCGAAGCTCTCGGATCTCCGACATCTGCTGCTCGGAAACCTGAGCGCCTCCGGTTGGCAGCTGGATGGTGATGACACCCTGGATGTTGCGAAGTCGTGCAGGCATCGCTCGACCAACGGGTTCGTCGGTGAGGTTGCGCAGGAACGCTTCACGCTCAAGCATCGCGGTCTGAATCGTGCCTGGCTCGAGGTCGTTACGCATCGCCCTGAACGTATTGAGTTGGATCTCAATGTCAGGCGATGTGTACTGAGAGAATTGAACAAGCGTGCCCGTCGGGAACGGCAAGCAAAGCAGTGCGTTCAAATTGTCTTGGGTCTGTTGATCGGCCCAAGGCAACGCGGCTGTCATGAACCCAAAACCGATACGATCTGGGGAAATTGCAAACAGGCCATCGTCATAAGCCTGCACGGCGCCGAATACTCGGGCCAGTATTTCCAGCTTTTCTGCTGCGTCCACGCCAACCTCCTTGTCGTGTTTCTAATCCTAAAAAAACCACCGCGGTGCAAACACCGCGGTGGTCTTATGCAGCGCTTCGCTTAGACAGCGAAGGTGAACACCGCATCGATGATGCCCGGCGCGTAGGCCAGTGCCAGGGCGAAGCCCAGGCCGAGCACGATTGCCAGGATCGACTGACGCACGATGCCCATGCCCATGCCGATCAGGAATGCGGAAACGGCGAGCAGCTTGCCGAGCGTACCTTCGGTCCAGCCGACCACCATCGTGTACATGGCGTCGAACTCGGTGCCGCCGGTGCTGGCCAGGACGGTCGAGGTCGCGAGAGCCAGGGCCAGCGACGGGAGCAGCATCTTCTTTGCGTTGGTTGCGACGAGCTTCATTTGATTTCTCCTCCAAGAGAGTTTTGATGCCACGATTACCCTTATTCCGCGCGGTCAACTTGAGCGGTGGCGTCGCTCTTGTTGGTATTCGCTTCCTGCGCCGCGTCTCTTGACGGATGGGATGAGGTGAGAAGTCGATAGCCCTCGTGGGTTGCTGCCTGACTGCTGGCAACGGTCCACTTGCGGGGTGCGATTTCCGAAAACACGTAGCCGCCCATGTGCAAGTCACCCGACTCGTCTTCCCAAGGGCTGATAAAGATGCGCATCACCTGAGCGGGGACACGAAATGGTTCCGTCTTGTTGGTGCGTACCACCAACTCCTGACGATTGGATGCCGGCATCAACGTGGGTGCAGTCGTTCCGTGTACGGGAATTGCAACAGGCGATGCCACAGCCAGGGTGTCGCCCTTAACCGTTACCGCGGTCTTGACGGGATCACAGCACCGATTTGGCACCGGGACCGGAGTGCCGGCAATAACTTCCGGTGGACGTGGCATCGGCGGTGCTGGCACTTCCACATAGACAGCGCTGGATTCGCCATTGGCGTCGAGCTGTGCGCCGTCGTGTGTGGCTGCATAGACTTCTGAAGCACTCATGCATGCACGCTTGTCCGGCAACGGACAGGAGAACTTACGACCACGAGCTTCGACGTTGGTCGACGCAGCCGCGATGAGCAGCAAGATGGAAATGTTGGCTACGTGCATGATCTTCATGTGTCCTCCTTGACGAACAATCTACTGGGATAAATTCGAACGAAATGCTCTAAACCCTGTCAAAAATCACGAGCAATAGGGGGTCTTCTCACCCTATTTGACGGTTGAAACTGGAGCCATCTCCAGGCCACGCACGAGTACCAACGTCACCTTCCGACCAGCGTCAATTTCTAGAATCGGAAACAGCTGATCTGCCAGGTCGAGGTAGTACTTGCTGATGCGATCCAGCGACGAGCTCGCACCCATCACTGCACCTGAATTGGCAGCAGCGCCATAGTCGATATCGGTATCGCCACCAAGCGATAGCGAGGGGCTGTCGCCCTTGAAAGCCTGGGCAACACCATCGGCGAAAGATGCCAGGATGGCTTTGGAAAGCACCGAACCCTGTTTGGTAACCAAACGACCCCGTAGACCTGCCTTGCCATCGGTGTCGACGGCATAAGCCTTCATGTTGAGATCGATGACGCTCTTGTCCTTACGGACGCAAGAGATGCTCTCGCTCCGCAAATAGGCACGCTCAGATGCGAGATCGCCTTGTCCGGCTATGAGCGCAAAGCACTCTTTGACATCAGCCTGATAGCGGTTGGGGAGGATCGCGTTCTTCTGAATCCGAACAAGCACCGGCACAGGATCTTTCAGCGCTCCTTTTCCGGTAGGTGCATCGAGACCGGTGAGCATTACGCCTTCGATCATCGATCCGCTTGGCAAATACATCTTGGATACGGCAGGCTGCTTCTCTCTCTCTGTGCCTTCATCGTCCTCTGTTCCAGAGAAGTCCGTGGCATCACCACTAGCTGAGCCACTTTCATCATTCGGCACTTGATTGCTGATGTTGCGAATCCCTGCATAGCCTGTGACAACAGGGTTCATGATTTCGCCCCCCTGCATTACAGCGCCGTTGTTGTTGCTGGATTGAATTGGTCCTGGGTTGTTCTTGAGCGCGGTGATCTCGGCCTGCAACCCCTCCATTTGCTGTCGCAGCTGGTCGTCCCTTGTCCGCCCTGCTCCACCTTCCTCCTGGCCCCTGCTCTGCTGCTTCTGGATCTCTTCCATACGGTTAAGACGCTCAGCCAGCGTTTGCCTGGCGTTTCGCTCTGCGTCAACATCGTTGGCAAGCCCACTCATGCCGATGTCACGGGTGTTGGCGTCGGGCAGCAACGAGTTCTCAACCCGTGCATCCAGCTTCGCCGGATCAACACCACGCTTAGTACTCGCGGTTCCGGTAAGCATGAGAAATGACAGGAGACCTACGCCGCCGAGAACGCCAAGCAGTGCAAATTGCTGACGACGTTTGGCAGGCAGCGCTGCCCAACGGTCCTTGACACTGATCTTGGTGGCAGCCATTAGTAGCCACCTCGAGCAATCACGGACGGACGATCTGACGATCGATCTTCCAGATCAGGGGACTTGATTGCGAGGTACAGCTCAGTGGACTCACCAGGATTCAGTGAAGTCTTGGGCCATGCCGCACCACCAATCATCCTGGTTGACTGACACGCGCCCTCATTGACCTCGATCTGCTGGTACGAGCGATTGGTCACCCGTGCCACGATGGCCGTAACCGACGCTCCTTCGATCAGTTGCAGTGGCAAGACCTGCGCACCTGCGATGTTGCAGTTCGGCAAATATCTGTAGCGACCATCAATTGGCTGCAAGCCATAGCCTTCCGGAACTTTGCCCATGGCAAGTTCCTTGAACAGGTTCTTGATGGTCTCGACATAGGGATCTTCCGTCTCCCATGTCCTGGCCTTTTCCTCGTTCGAAGTGATTCCGTAATTTGCGTTTGCCTGAGACCACCCTTCAAGATTGATCTTGACGCTTACAGGCGAAATGGCCGCCGGCATAAGCGTGAGTGAAATTGCCTGGCTCGGATCACTCTTCTCGAACACGAACAGACCGATCGGATCCTCTGTCTGTGTCGTCACATAGACGATGCCGTTTTCGATAGTGAGGGTCGCCGTACTCGACGTGCGTACCTCAGGACTGCGGAACGGGGTAACGACGCGGTTCACATGGAACAACGCCACTGAGAAGACGGTGTTCTTTCCTGAAGCAACTTGAATCTCACTCGGCGGCGCCGAACTCTTCATCCGAGGTGGGCGCTTTGTCGTCTCGACAACTGGAGCCGGTTGGGCAGCAGGATCAACGCCAGCTGCTGCAGACACGATGCCCGCCGGCGGTGCCTGATCACCCATTGGGCTGACAGGCAAGTCTCCCGACTGGGCAATAGCGTTTCCTGCGGCAAGGATCAAGGCCATTGCGGAAAGAACTGCTACGGGTCGCTTGAAATTCATGCCTTCGGTTCCTCGCTTTCAGCCACAACACCGGGCTTGTACGGCCCTTCCAGGATTTCGATCGATTTCACGGACGGGGTGTAGTTGCGGACACCCACGCCGATCAGATAGGTGCGGACGAACTTCTTCTCGTTTCCACGTGCGCTACGCATCCGGAATTCACCTGACACAGCGACCACATCCTTTGACGGGACGTAGAAGACACCGGAGGGTGAAAATTGGATTTCGAGCTGCTCAGTTTCGACTTCTTTTCCGAGTGCCGCGATGCTGGCCATCACTTCTTTGTACGCACCGGGATGCACGATCTTTCCGAGCATCGGACCCAACGCGTTGACACTTCGGGGGGTCACATTTCCCAGCATCGTTGCGACGTAGGTCGCCCAGCTTTCCTTCATGCTCATGCTGGCTTCCTGCTTCGCCACCCAGGCTTCTTGGTCCAGGTGCGGAGGAACCATCACTACAGTTCGCTCTTTCGATGACAGAGCGATGCCAAGCACGACGTTTGAGATCAGCAGCAGAAAGATGACTTGCTTCGAGAACTTATTGCCCTCGATCGCACCTTTCCACGACTTCATGTAGTCGTTGAGATTCATGCGGGGTAGATCCTGCGAGCGAATGGATTGATGGCAGCTCGACCCTTGATTGGTGCCAGGCCGTACCAGTAAGCGAAGTGCTGCATCAGTCCATCTGAGCGCGAGTTTTTGTACTTCTCGAGCGCCCAGCTGACAGCCACTCCACACACAATTCCAAAGAACAGACGGCCTGCCATCATTCCGATGACAAACATGATCGAGAATGGAATTACTTGATCAACGGTCCAGAACAGCAGCCGCTTGGGCGCGTCCAGGTGCGTTGGAATGATGATCGGATCCACTTCACCCTCCTTGGTGCGTCTGCACTGTTTGTGCGTGACTACCTTACGGGGCGAAAACAGAACGAAAGGTGCCAAACCCATTCAAAAAACGGGGGCGATCCACTTTTTGGTTGCGACCAACGAAGGCACGTGCTCTCAGCCGAACAAAAATTGCAGACATAAAAAAAGGCCCTATGGAAGCGGCCTTGGGGGTGGATACGGGATGAGCCTGGTGCAACCTACGATGGATCTGAGCACTGGTTCAAATGTTAGGAGGTGTCTTTGAGCTAAATGAAGCCTGCTGAAAATTGCTCTGTACAAGCAGTCAACAATTCAGCAGGGTCACGGAAAAGATCAGGATTGGAACTCCGACTCTTCCTCACTCAAGTACACACCCATGGACTCAAGATCACTAGCCAACGGGAGGTTGATCGAGGTTAGGGAAGCTTGGATCTGTGCATCAGTCACAAACGGCCCCACATCTACAGGCTCTGGTTCGGCCTCAGGTGTGATCACGCGGTTGCGAGAACTAAAAGCTGTTGAAGCAACGATCAATGCGTCTCGTTCGACCTCATTAACTGATTCCTGACGTTTGCTCAGGGCAGCGGCAGCAATCAACAAACGGTTACGTTCGAACTCATCAGCTGCCTCTAGACGCTTTTGTTCAAACTCAGACTCTCTGACTCGAGCACGACGGTCGAATTCAGCATCGCGTTCAGTGTAAAGAGCCTGCTGACGAGCTTGCCAGACGTCCCAAGCATGCTTGTCGTTGTACCGATTGATGGAGCCAATCGTCTTGAAGAGAACAATAAGGCCACCAACAACAAGGCAAAGCATTGTAAGAACAGCAAGTTTGTCACCCATACGTTTCTCCTAATAAAAAAGGAGGCACGACACCCGAGAGGGTGTGCACGCCTCTGGGGGGGGTGTTGCTACGAAGTAAGGGGGGGAATGCACCCCAGTAATATGACCAATTGGTCGATATAACTGAAGGATTGAACATTGCAATTACGATGTCAAGAACATCAATTGTGTAGTAATTTTGGGCTACGCCACATGATGTTTCTCATCGCAATGTAAGTGACTTAGTTTCTATGTGGACGACCAGTCCGAACCAAACGAATCCTGGGACGACGATCCCATAACATCCGACATTGAGTGACCGTAGTTGGACGTCTCGTCATCGAGAATTCCCGTGGTCTGATGGGCATCCATCCACGTTCCCGTATCGGTCATGAATTCAGACGATTCGCTCATCTGCGGCACGTCAAGGCCGAGATGACTCTCAAGGCCAAGCGCACCCGGACCCAGAGTACCTAGTGCTCCCGGATGCATGAATGAGGAAGTTTTTGCACCCCTGATCATCTTCTGCTGAGCGTGCCCCAACCTGGCATTGTGCCGATTGATCGACGCAATTCCTTTGAACACAACCAGCAAAGCTCCCAGCACAAGCAAGAGCATCATGAAGACTGCGGCCTTGTCTCCCATGTCCTTCTCCACCTAGAAATTGGTTCGCTGAGGGTGCAGCGTCACACAAATCCTAGCAGATTCGGGAAAACTACCTATTCTGTAAGGCGATGTCCTTACGGGACGTCACCAGCGTGGCTGGTGACGTTGCCAAGGCGCCTACTCCGCTTTGTTCACCCCTCCGATTACAACATTGCCCCCGCTTCCGTTAGATTCCGGAGGGCTTCGCAGATTGTCTGCCTGAGCACGCAAATCAGCGACGTCAGCCTGATTTCCAGAGTATTCGCTGATCAATGGCTTTGTGACGGCTTGCTGTTCCGGACTCAGTCGGTCAAAGGCCTCTGCACCGGCATTGATTTGTTGCTTACTCAGTGCGTTGAATGCATCCGCTGTGTTGTGTGCTTTCGCCGTGCCAATGACGGTGTGTTGATCGCTGGACAAGTTCGGGTACTGCGCTGCCGCTGCCGCTACATGACCCTCGAGCTCACTGTTACTTCCGCCAACCCCGTTACCGAGTGATGTGGCTGCCATCTGCTGCATTGTATTGCCGGCTCCGCCTGTCAATGCGGTCGAGATACTCAATGGAGTTCCTTCTGCAGCACCTTCAAGTCTTTGTTGCATTTGCTGGGCATCTTGGGTACTTCCTTCATTTGCCTCTGCCGCACTAGCAACGGTGTCTACACCATCAGCCGACAAATTGTTCAACATGACTTGACCTTGGCCTTCGGCAAACGCTGCTGGATTTCCGCCAACCTCATTGGAGTTAGCGCCAGTGAAATGACGTGATGGGTCGGCTCCAGATCCGGCGGCAAGGGTTGAAGTTACATGATCCGTCAACGCTCCAGCGTTGAAGTTTGGTCCGGATGGTGCCTCGGTTATCCCATTCTTTGCAGCAAAGTTCGGATCAGTGGTTGCCCCCCCAACGCCCTTGAATGCATCAGCGCCCACTGAACCAAAACCACTCGACTGAGCCTGGGAGTCGCCACTCAAAGCGCCTACCAATGCATTGGCGTGTGCGCCTTTGCCCTTCGAGCTCGTATCCCACCCATCGGCTGCGCGGTTGTCGTAGTGCCCAGACAAGGCCAGCGCAGCAGCTGCTACGTCCTTTTGCTGCCCAGGCGGAATGGTGTTGCCCAGATCAGCCTTTGCAATGGCCATCATCGCAGCTCCGCCTTGCTGTCCAAGCAAGGCGCTTACAACGGCACCACCATTACCCTTTTCGATCGCTTGCTGAGCGACCACATTCGCGGGTTTGGCCTCACTAGACCCAAATTCGTTGCCGCTGGATGCCGCGGATTGGTATGCCTGAGAAGCACTCTGGCTCGCTTGCCAGGTACCACTCTTCTTCATCGAATCCTGGAGTTGCTTTGCCCAACTAACATCCTGGGAAGCCTGCTTGGCAATGTAGTCTTCAATGCGCTCACCATTGGCATTGGTCGCCTTCAGACTTGTATTACCCTTTTCCGTGTCACTCGAGGTGCTGCCACGTGCTGTTTGATGCCCTCCAGCCCGTGTGTTGGTGTCCGTATTGGATGCCTCACCACCAAGCATGAAGCCCGGCAATTGAACTCCACCCTTGTCACCTCCGCCACCACCTCCGCCATTGTTTGCATTGCCAGATCCACCCTTCCCTGGAATGGGCACCTTAATTCCGAACTGACCACCCGCGGACGTGTTCACGGCCGATGCAGCTGTGCTGCCCTCAGCCTCAGTTCTGGTAGCTCCTGCATTTGTGCCATTGGCTACTTCACGACTCTTTCCAACTTCAGCCGCTACGCCAGCTTGTGTGAACCCTGTCTCCCTAAAGCCCTGCATGGCTGCCATTCGATCAGTGGCACTCATGGAGCTGGACATTATTTGGCTGACTTCCTTCGCCACCGATTGTGAATTGGCTTGCTGTTCGGCTGCCGTCGACGATATTGCCGTTCCCGAAACTTGCTTCATTGAGATGGATGGAATTACCGAACCGGATTGCGCTGTACCGCCACCCGCGGAGTAGCCATAGTTGCTCTGTACGCCTGTTGCAGCTGGGGTACCAGCAACGTCAGGTGTCGTCATCTTCTCGTTGATCGTATCCCCACCACGCATCTGGCCTGCCAATGCTGATGCAGTGATCGCACCACCCCAGACAACAGCCAGGGTTAGCGCGGGTGTAAACGCCGCCATCGCGGCACCCGCGCCTAGCCATTCAATTGCTGAGGCGCGTACCGCATCTGCGGTAGCAATGCTCACCCCTGCACCAGCGCCATGCCCTTCGATGCCTTTCATCATCGCGTTGACTGCATGCTGCATCATCGTCATCTGGTACAACTCAATGATGCTCAGCATGGGTAGCCAAAGCACGACCCAAATCGAAAGCATCAGGTACTTGCCGATCGTCTGAAGTCCGAATTGACCAAGCCCAATAGCGAGCGCCATGAATGGTGCAAGGGCGTACATCAGGCTCTCGAAGAAAGCCATCATCGGCCGCATGATTCGGCGGAACATCGTCTCCTCTGCAGCCCATTGGATGGAACGCTGCATCGCCGCTTGCTCGACCATCATCTTCGACTGTGATGCCAAGGCGGCACTGGTCGTTTTACCTGCGATGGCGTTTTCCAGGGACAACCCAACCAACTCAGCGACCACGAGGTTCTGCATCTGCGAAGTTGTGAACCCGATCGCGGCGTAGGCTTCGTTCAACTTAGCCGCAGTGTCCATGCCTCCCGTGGACATGTTGATGTTCTTGAGAGCGAGTGCATCAGCGTAGGCGGGAAAAACACTGGGCCTAACTGCATCAAGCAGCTGGAAACCTGCGTTACATGTGACTGTTGCCTTCGTACCGTCTGCTGCCTCGAACTCCACCATTAGATATTCGCTACCATAGCCAATACCGCCTGTTCCAGGCCCTACAGCTGTGCCATATGTCCAGAGGGTTTTGGTGCTAAGAATCCAGTCCAGCCGCAGGTGATTCATTTCAATTGCAGGCTTGACACACGATTCCATGTAGCTTGCGAGGTTGTTTTTGAAATTGGAAACTGTACCGGATTCGTCCGAGAAAGACGGCACCTCCCACATCCTCATCGCATTGATCCACTCCAGGGTGTTACCGAACCCACCCTCGATCAATGAAGAACGGCCACCGGCGTAGAGGCCATAGCCTTGTTCCATCGACAAGGTGAGCTCGTATCCGATACCCGACACGATGTAGCCCGTCGCTGCCACGCCGAACGGCACATTGGCGACCGCATATGCCGGGTTGTCATTTTCGCCTGGTGCGAAGTTCATGTCATGGATGACGACGTCTGCTGTCATCCCGAACATGATGAAACCCAAGATCAGGCTGACAAATGTTGCGCCAAGATCGAGCTTGTTCCCTCCATGGATTACGTTCCTGAAGCCCATGATCAGCAACCCGATCATCATGCTCAGCCCGACGAGCTGCATCAGCAGCCCTGCGTTGCTCATGGCTGCCACCGAGTCGATGACCCGCCGCATGAACAGCCCATCGCCTATCGAGTAGATTTCGAAGACGCGGCCGGTATCAATCAATGACATGGCATTCCCTTGCTACTTGAATTGGTTACTGAGCGGAAAGTTCGAGACGTGCTCTGTAATGCTCAAATCTGGCGGACTTGGTAGCGTCCATCTCGTAGTATTTCTGCGCCTGGGCGTGTGCAGCAATTCGTGCCTCCTTGATCAGATCTATAGCTTCCTTCATGCCGTTCTGATCAGTGCGCCCTGCCGCAACCGCTGCTGACATCAAGTACTTATCCAGATACGAGACGATGGCTTCCGCAGCCATGGATTCGGCATTGTCTTCGATGAAGCCTCGCGCCAGATCTGCGTCACGCCGGGCCAACTTAAACGCCATGCCCGTGATAGAGCCTCCCACTTTCATCCACTTCAATTCTTCGTCAGTGGGTGTGCCCGTGTAGTTGTATCGCATCTTGGCAATGATGCCGGCGGAACCTGGCGTTCCTAAAAACGCATCACGAATCTTCTTGGCCATACCAACCACGGGATTAACGGAGATTGATATCTCCATGCAATCCGTCCCACCACACGTGAACTGCTTTGCGTCGGTAGCCTGACCCTCAACCAACGACGAAAGCGTCATGATTGAAGGTTTATGCCAAACTTCAATTTCGCCTTGCTGACCAATCGGAACAGCACCATCTAGGGCTTTCACAGCGGCGCATGATCCATCTTTCGGGATGCATGCGACGATGGTCCCGGTCATTGACATGATTTCTTCAAAGAAATCGTCGTTGGAGAACCCGAATGAAGCGTCGCCAGCGTTAGACAGTATCTTCCATACCTGATTGCCCATGGCCGGCAATTTGTTGAGTTCCGGACCACCACCTTCATCCTGCGCCGCTGCAGTCGCAGTCTTGGTTGATCCTTGGTTCCTGGACTCCGCGTGATCGTTGGACATGCCGCGATCAGCACGCCACTTGTACGAGGCATCCTGGATACGGTTTTTGATGCCGGAGTTGTCCATGAAGTTACGCGTGGCTTCGCATGAATTCGTCACGAACTCGTTCGCCATCGCCAGCTTGTCCTGGAGCCACTTCAAGACATCCGAACAAGTGGGACACATGGCTTCCAACGCAATCTGGAATGCATACGTGATTGCTGCTGTCACGATCGCCCGCATCGCTTGGACCAGCTGCTCCTTGCTGATCATCGAGAAGGAACCGAAGAACGCGTCAATGCCTCCGCAACCTACGGTGATCGATGGGCCGCGCATGGCGAAAGGTCTAATGTTGACCACAGGCGTTCTGATGGTCAGAGATCCGCCAGTCACCATGCCTCGCCTGTTCCCCATGTGAACCGATGGTGGCGTGTAATTGGACATGGTGTCGAAAGCGGCATCCAGCTTTTCTTCAATGCCTTGTGCTCGAGCGTCTGGTGCGGCAAACCCCATCGCCATCACCAGTACTGCGATGATCAACTGCATAACAACGCGCATCACTTACTCCCCTTTTTCCAAGGAGAAGATTCGCCGCTTTCCATGTCGGTGAAACTTCCTTCAATTTTTCCGTATGTGCTCGCGTCACGCAGCACAGCCAACATCTTTACCGGATCATCCTCGAGACTTTTGCCTTCCAGCCCCGCCGTCAAGAACTTTCGCGGGAGGCCACGCATGGCCAGGTCGTACTCTTCAGCAGAGATCCATTTTTCGTCCTTGGCGAGTTCAATGATTCTTGTATTCAGATCCGGCATCGCTCGCACGCCGGCGCTGAGCAACAGCACCTGCTGGCAGGCCTTGAGCGTCGCGTTCCAGTCGTTCTGAGCAAATGCCGCTTCCGCCTCCTTCAGGCTGGCCT
>Ga0209640_10001333_pt1 | contig 20788 bp, 18 predicted proteins | sample RifCSP10_1_FD_184018 | JGI IMG/M metagenome (GOLD analysis project Ga0209640, IMG submission 184018) | Soil microbial communities from Rifle, Colorado - Rifle CSP2_sed 10_1 (SPAdes) (version 2) | ecosystem: Environmental > Terrestrial > Deep subsurface > Rock core/Sediment | place: Rifle...
AAGGGGGGACAATGTGTTCTGTTGTCCCCCTGCGGAGCGGGGGGACCGTCCGAGCGCAGCGAGGGCGAGGGGGGCCTCGGTGGTCGCCTTTAGAGGTTGTCCCCCTGCGGAGCGCGGGGACCGTCCTTCACCGTCGCCATCGGCATGCCAGGAGCCGGGGAATCCCCTGCTGAGTAGGGATCTCGTGATGAGGGGCCTCGATCATCTCCTCGAGCACCCAGCCAGCGCCGAACGCTGCATTGAGCAAATCTGCGATCGTTCGATGATGGAACACGATCGTTGCCGAGCCCGCAGGCTCTTGGCTGGTGCCGCTCGAGAAGTAGCGGCCGGGTCTCCACAGGATCTCGCCGTCGGTGTCCTCGATCGGAGTCGACCCCGGTGCGGTCCAGACCGGATGATTCATCACCAAGGCGAACCTGCCTCCCATCTTCACCACACGGGCGGCCTCCTGGAACAAACCTCGGTGATCCTCGATGTGCTCCATCACCAACACGCAATAGGCACCGTCGTAGCAGTCGTCCCTGAGGAATCCGAGATTGGGTAGCTCACCGAGCACAGTGGGGGCGATTCCGACTGCGAGTCGTGCCAATTGTCGGTTGAGCTCCACCCCGTGGACCAGAGCTGACGTCTCGGCGACAGCTCGCATCACCCTGCCCTCCCCGCAGCCCAGGTCGAGATAGGTGCAGCCGGCGACCGGGTGGAAGATGTCGAGCAGCATCGGCGTGATAACTGTCTCATAAGCAGGGTCGTCGGCGACCTCGGACACCCACCAGTCGGCGAGCTCAGACCAGGACATGGCGAGCATTGTGGCTGCTGGCCCACCAACGATGGGAACCACAGTCCGGCCCTGCGAGCTCCCTCCCCCAAACGGCGAAGGGGTGCTCAGTACCCCAGCACTTCCTTGAACCAGGGAAGGGTTCGCTCGAGACCCTCGCGGAGCGAGACCTGCGCCTTCCAACCGAGGAGTCTCTCCGCCTTGGCAGTGTCCGGGCGGCGAACCATCGGATCGTCGGTCGGTAGTGGGTGGTATTCGATCCCTGGATGATTGCCGACAACATCCTGCACCGTCTCCGCCAACTCGACCATCGTCACCTCTTCTGGGTTGCCGATATTGACCGGCTCGGTTTCCGACGACAACAGAAGCCGGAGGATGCCCTCCACCTCGTCGTCGACATAGCAAAGTGAGCGTGTCTGTGAACCATCGCCGAAGACCGGGAGTGGCCGGTTTTCCAACGCAGCTTTGAAAAATGCGGGCACCGCCCGCCCATCGTTGGGTCGCATCCGAGGCCCATAGGTATTAAAAATACGAACGATCCTGGTGTCGACGCCGTGCTCGCGGTTGTAGGCCAGGGTCAGCGCCTCGGCGAAACGCTTCGCCTCGTCATAGACCCCACGTGGCCCGATCGGGTTGACATTGCCCCAATAGGTCTCCGGCTGGGGGTTGACCAGTGGGTCGCCGTAGACCTCCGAAGTCGAGGCGAGGAAGAAGACCGCCCCCTTCTCGAGGGCAAGGCCCAGACCTTTGTGGGTTCCGAAGGCACCCACCTTTAGGGTGTGAATCGGCCACTTCAAGTAGTCGACCGGCGAGGCAGGTGAGGCAAAGTTGAGCACGTAGTCGACCTGTCCGGCGACGTGGAGGTAGTCGGTCACGTCATAGTCAATGAGCCTGAACTTCTTGTCACCCAGGAGGTGGGAGACATTGGTGGCGTTACCGGTGATCAGGTTGTCGATACAGGTGACCTGAGCTCCAGAATAGACCAACCAGGTGCAAACGTGAGAGCCGAGAAAGCCCGCCCCGCCCATGACCACGGCATAACTGCCTTCGAGCTCCTGAAACCCGCCGAGTGCAGATCGGCGCATGTCGAACAATTCGGTTGCCTCCAAAGTGATGTCAGGGTACATCGGCAGGCTCCCGAGGCGGTTTAGCGGCTCAACGCTCCACCATTTCGTTGATCAAGTCGGCCAGGTACGAGGTGAATGAAACGGTCCCTTCGCGGTTGAAGTGGGCCCCGTCCACGAAATATTCAGGGTTCCATCCGACGCTGTAGGTGTCCCACACCGGGACTTTCAGATCACGGCCCAGGTCCCTGATCGACTCGAGATAGATGGAAAGATCTAAATCAGACACGTCGCCCGGAAAATGGCCCGGTTCGATCATCATGACCATTTGGATGCCTGCTTGTTCGAGGGTCCCAGCCGTTCGCTGGAGCGCCTCGATGTTGTCGTCGCTCATCGATGGTTGGCCAAAGGCCAGGGAATGGCCCATACGCAATTCTGGAGGGACGTCGTAGAAGCCGCTCAAATGACCGAGATCGGTCCACAGATCCGATGATCTCAATCCGAATCCCACCCATCGCTCGTCCCAGTCGGCAAGGACGCCTTTGTTCCGCGTGAGAGCCAGAAACCCCCTTATCACACTGGTCGTCGACAATGATGTCGCCTCCTCGATCCCGGGTCGGAGCACGTCAGTCTCGGTGGTGCTGTGCGGTGGCCAGACCGGTATTCCAAAGACCACGATCGATGGTGAGAAGTGCTCCAGTACCACCTTGTCGAGCCACAACTCGTTGGACAATGGTGTCGAGAAAGGCATAGCCGAGTTGTAGGAAACACCGCCGGATGTCAGCTTCGTCAACAATTCCGGGTCGACTGCTGCCTCGGTCACACTGGAGCCGAGCAGGAGCACCTCCAGGTCCTGACTCAACGTGGCGAGCTGGGCGCTCTTCACCTGGGTTTCGATGCTTGGCCAAGGCGAAGGAGCGGGAATGCTTGGTTCCAGCACGCGCAGGGCGACCTCGCCCATCAGCAATGCGCCCAATACTCCTGCCACTATCCAGAATCTGGCTCTCGTTGCCCTCATCAGAATTGGAAGTAGATGAACGGCAAGGCAGACACGGACGCGAAGAGGATGGCAAATACAATGGCAGACCCATAGGCGACGCCTCGCAAGAGCGACGGTACCCGCTCGAACGGGTCAACCTGGCCGGTGATATCGGCGCTGTCGATGATCAACGTCAGGAGGCCCATCAGACCAACCACCAGCGGGGCGGCGGTGAGTTGCGTACCCCTCAAAGGACCGAACAGGGCACCAATGACGTCACCGGCTACCGACAGCGTCGGTGCCCGGAACGGGATCCAGGTCAGGGTGACCACTGCGAAAACAACCACTGCGGGCAGCTTTCCTTTCGATTCAGATGCCTCCTTCCGGCCCCGTTGGGCCCAGCGTTCGATCATGAGGTAGGCACCGTGCAACCCGCCCCAAATCACGAAACCCCAGGCTGCACCATGCCAGAGCCCGCCGAGAAGCATGGTCACCATCATGTTTCGACCGGTGGTGAATCGACTGCCCCGACTCCCCCCGAGTGGGATGTATAGGTAGTCCCGGAGCCAGGTGGAAAGGGAAATATGCCATCTGCGCCAGAACTCGCTGAAGCCACGCGACAGATACGGAGCCTTGAAGTTCTCCATGAGGTCTACCCCGAGGAGCCGAGCGGTGCCTCGGGCGATGTCGGTGTAACCGGCAAAGTCTCCGTAGATCTGCAACGAGAATGCGACTACCCCTACCGCAACCGTGACGCTTCCGTATCTGTCAGGGATTGCGAAGACCTGATTGACCAGGGGCGCCAAGCCATCAGCGATCACGACTTTTCGGAACAGACCTCGCACGATCAGTTGAAGGGAGCCTGTCCAATCCACATCGCGCGGTGCGCTGGGCAGATTGCCCAACTGTGGGAGGAGGTTGCGCGCCCTCTCGATCGGCCCGGCAACGAGCTGTGGGAAGAAGGCGACAAACAGGGCGAATCGAGCCAGGCTTGGCTCCGGATCCAACTGGCGTCGATATATGTCGATGGTGTAGGACAGAGTTTGGAACGTGTAGAAAGAGATCCCGACCGGCAACACGATTTGCAGCACGGGCAGGTTGGGCTCGAGCCCGATCGAGGAGAGCAGAGTCGCTGCCGACTCTGTGAAGAATCCCCAGTACTTGAAGAACCCCAGCATTCCGAGGTTCGCCACCAGACTGACCAGCAACCAACGCTTCCGAAGGCCCGGGTCGTTGCTGAGGCTGAGGCGACGCCCCACGGTGAAGTCGATGAGCGTTGAAATGACGATCAGGGTCAGGAAGCGCACGTCCCACCAGCCATAGAACACGTAGGAAGCGACTAGAAGGAGAGCCGTTCGCCATTTTGCTGGCACAACCCAGTAGAGACCGACCACAGTCGGCAGGAAAAGCGCGAATGCGAGCGAGTTGAAGAACACCGAGCCCTAGTTTCGGCTCTTCGGGCTCAACCCCCGACCATTTCCCGCAGGAACTTGCCGGTGTAGCTCTCCCCCACCTGGGCCACCTCTTCGGGGGTTCCCTTGGCCACGATCCTCCCCCCGCCGCTTCCGCCTTCGGGACCGAGATCGATGACATGGTCGACCGACTTGACCACGTCGAGGTTGTGCTCGATGACCACCACCGTGTTCCCGGCGTCGACCAGACGTTGCAGCACCTGGAGCAACTTGCGGATGTCCTCGAAGTGAAGCCCCGTGGTCGGCTCGTCGAGGATGTAGAAGGTGCGTCCGGTCGCCCGTTTGCCCAACTCGGAGGCGAGCTTGATCCGCTGCGCCTCCCCTCCGGAGAGAGTGGTCGCCGGCTGGCCCAACCTCACATAGCCGAGCCCGACGTCGTACAGAGTCTGGAGGATGCGCACGATCTTGGGTTGGTTCTCGAAGAAACCCAGGGCCTCTTCAACCGACATCTCGAGCACATCTGAGATGTTGTGCCCCTTCCACAAGATCTCGAGCGTCTCCCGGTTGTAACGACGCCCGTTGCACACCTCACAGGGCACGTACACGTCTGGCAGGAAGTGCATCTCGATCTTGATCGTCCCGTCGCCAGAGCATGCCTCGCAGCGCCCGCCCTTGACATTGAAGGAGAACCGGCCCGGCTTGTAACCGCGAGCCCTTGCTTCGAGGGTCTGGGTGAACAAGGCCCGGATCTGGTCGAAGAGCTTGGTGTAGGTCGCCGGGTTGGATCTCGGGGTCCTCCCAATCGGGGATTGGTCGATGTCGATCACCTTGTCGATGTGCTCGATGCCCTCGACCTTCTTGTGACGACCGGGGACCACCCGCGCCCGGTTGACCCGGTTGGCCAGGGTCTTCCACAAGATCTCTTCGATCAGGGTCGACTTTCCCGAGCCCGAGACGCCGGTGACCGCGGTGAACACACCAAGTGGGAACTCGACGTCGATTCCCTGCAAGTTGTTCTCCGAGGCTCCCAGGATCGTGATCGACTGCCCATTGCCGGAACGTCTGATCAACGGCACCGGGATCTGGCGTCTCCTCGCCAGATAGTCGCCGGTGATCGAGGACGGCTCGCCCACGATCGCCTCCAGTGGGCCTTCGGCCACGATGTGACCGCCGTGCTCCCCGGCTCCGGGGCCGATGTCGATCACGTGGTCGGCGATCCGGATCGTCTCCTCGTCGTGCTCGACCACGATCAGGGTGTTGCCCAGGTCACGGAGACGAAGCAGGGTCTCGATGAGACGTTGGTTGTCGCGTTGGTGGAGACCGATCGACGGCTCGTCCAGGATGTAGAGGACTCCCACCAGACCCGACCCGATCTGGGTTGCCAGCCTGATCCGCTGCGCCTCTCCCCCGGCCAGGGTGGCGGCCGATCGGCTCAGACTCAGGTAGTCGAGACCGACATCGAGCAGGAACTGGATCCTGACCCGAACCTCTTTGAGTACCCGCTCGGCGATCGTGGTCTCCCGCTCGTTCAACTCGACGGTCTCGAAGAACTCCTTGGCCAGCCCCAGACTGAGGTCGGACACCTCGGCGATGTTGCGTCCGGCGATGGTCACCGCCATCGAGATCGGGTTGAGCCGGCCGCCTCCACAACCCTCACAAGGCACGGTGGCCATGTACTCCTGGTAGTACTCGCGGGCAGAATCCGACTCCGCCGACTCGTGTCTCCGGTTGAGGAAGGGGATGGCGCCCTCGAAGGTGGCCTGCCACTGCCGCTTGCGCCCGAAGCGGTTGGTGTACTTAATGGTGACCTTCTCCTCACCTGTCCCGTAGAGGATCTTCTCCTTGATCTCGGGGGAGAGGTCCTGCCACGGAGTGCCCATGGAAAAGCCGAACACCTCGCCCAGACCGGTGAGCAGACGGTGGTAGTAACGCATTCGATTCGAGGACCACATCGGGATCGCCCCGTCTTCGAGGGACAGCTCGGGGTCGGCAATCACCAACTCGGGGTCGACCTGGAACTTGGTACCGATCCCCGAGCACACCGGGCAGGCGCCATAGGGGCTGTTGAACGAGAAGTTGCGCGGTTGGAGATCTTCGAAGGAGAGCCCGCACATCGAGCAAGCCAGGTGCTGGGAGAAGGTGAGGGTTGCCCCATCTTCGATCTCGATGTCGGCCGTTCCTTCGGTGAGAGTCAACGCGGTCTCCAGCGATTGGGTGAGACGTTGCTCCATCCCTTCTTTGCGCACCAGACGGTCGACCACCACTTCGATGGTGTGCTGGTAATAGCGATCGAGCTTGATCTCCTCGGTGAGCTCGCGCACCTCACCGTCGATCCGGGCCCGGGCGAAGCCCTGTTTGGCCAAATCGGAGAGGAGACCCTCGTATTCGCCTTTGCGCCCCCGCACCACGGGTGCCAGCACCTGGAATCGGGTGCCCTCGTCCAGCTCGAGGATGCGATCGACAATCTGCTGTGGTGTCTGGCGCTCCACGGGGGTCCCGTCGTTGGGACAGTGGGCGATCCCGATCCTGGCGTAGAGGAGCCGGAGATAATCGTGCACCTCGGTGACCGTGCCGACGGTGGATCTTGGGTTCCGAGACGAGGTCTTCTGATCGATGGAAATCGCCGGGGACAGACCTTCGATGAAGTCGACGTCGGGCTTGTCCATCTGCCCCAGGAACTGGCGGGCATAGGCCGACAGCGACTCAACGTAACGCCTCTGCCCCTCCGCATAGATCGTGTCGAAGGCGAGCGAGGACTTCCCCGATCCGGAGAGACCGGTGAAGACGATGAGCTTGTTTCGGGGCAGTTCGACCGTGAGATTCTTCAGATTGTGCTCACGGGCGCCTCTGATGAGTATCGAGTCGGTGGACAACGCTCCGCCTGTTCGGTCGCCTGAGTTACGACAGTGTAATCCAGATCATAGGCGAACACCTGTTCGTTGGGAGCCGGATCTCGAGGCGACGATCAGGAGCACAAATGCGGTGATGATGGGGGCGACGGCACGGGTGATGTCGAAGTAGTTCCTCCACACCTGCTCGGTGAAGAGAACGCCCAGTGCGACGAAACCAATGAATGCCCATCCAACCAGCTCGCGTGAGACGAAGGCCCTTCCTGCGTAGACCAACAACAGTGCCAGGAGCATGAATCCGATCCCGAGACTGAGTGGATCTCCGACCCAAGTCTCCACCGCCTCGGCGAATCCGATGAAGGGCCATCCGATCTCCTCTACCTGCGAGACACCGGCATCCCATCCGATCCTCCAACGGAGGTAAAACGCCCAGAGCGTCACCCCGACGATCGGAACCGCTGCGACCATGACCGCCTTTCGCGACTCTCGTTGCTGGCGCCACAACCACCAGGCACAACCGAAGGCGGCGAGCAGCATCGCCTCACGACTCAGTGCAGCGAGGGTTAGAAGCAGGACGGCGTAGCCGACTCGGTCCTTGAGCATCAAGACCACGGCCGCAAACGCGGCTGCCGCCGCAACGATCCCTGCCCCGTCGATGACCATCTCACTGAGAACCCCTGGATTCAGACCGAACGCCAATCCCCACCACGGCGACAGTTTCATGTTGCGGGAGAGCAGCGCCGTCGCCCAGGTACCGGCACCCAGAGCCAGAATGTTGGTCACGAGAAGCCCCCACACGACTGCCTCGGGTGCCAAGGCACCACCTGCTCCAGCCAGGAGCGGGTAGAGCATCCTCTGGCTGCGATAGAGAGGCCGGTCCAGGACCAGAGCATTGAGGTCGGGGTCGAGGAGCAGTGGGTCGTTCGCTTGTACGAAGAAGTACTTACCGTCGTGCCCCTGGCCGGTCCGGAGAAACAGGGGCCCCAGCTTCTCCTCGGCGTACTCCCGAGTAGGGGCAGCATCCTCACCGAACCCCACGAAGATCGTCGCGTCCCCATCAACTGCCGTCAGAACGCGAACCGCGAATAGCAGCGCGAGTCCCACACCAACCAGGCCGACGACAGCTGCGCTGTGTCGCCAATGCCCGCTTCGGGCTGTCGACTCGGTCATGACGTGATCTCCCGACCGGCGTCCGACAACTGACTGTGGGCGAACGCACCGGCCGGAGCAACGGCCGTGATCCCGGCAGCCAAAGGCTGCCAGCGACCGTCGATGCGATCGCTCATGGCGGCGGTGAGAGGCGAATCGATTTCAGGGGGAACCGGACCCAACGTCGCTATTACTCGGCTTCATCGCCCCTATGCATCCAACGCCTAATAGTCCCCCATCGGTATCTGACGAAGACAACGAGTCCTCCAATACCCCCAACCAACATTTGAAGAACGAGGCTACCGGTACCCGCATCGAGATATCCAAGAATCATGACTCTTCTACTCCGGAGGTTGGTTCATCGCTGTTGAAACCACATCGGAACCCAGGAGGGGTTCCTGAAACGGTTCCGCCTTTCCAGAAGCGGGCTCGACTGCGACGTGATCCGAGCTGATCCGCTACGCGCCCTCCGACAAACTGGATTCGGAGGACACTTTGCCTGGTGAGTCGTCGCCCAATGCAACTAGGAGAACGAAGGCTGTCAACAAAGGGGCGACGGCTCTTGTGATATCGAAATAGCTGTGCCACACCTCCTCGGTCAGCACCACGGTGAGCGGAACGAATCCAAGAAAGGCCCAACCAATCAGGTTGTCGTGGAGCACCGCTCTCCGTACGAAAAGAGCCAGCATCAGCAGCACGGCGAGGCCAACGATCAGATCGAGCGGATCGTTGATCCAGGACTCGAATGCCTCAAAGAGCCCGACAAACGGAACCCCAATCCCCTGGACCTGCGCGCTCCCAATCTCGAGGTCGATTCGAGTCCGGAGGTATATCGCCCAGGACAGGACCGCTGCGAGAGGCATGACTGCCGTTGCCGTGGCCTCACGCCTCTCTCCCCGCCGCCACAAGTGGAACCCCGCTCCGACGGCCACGATCAACATGACTTCACGAGTGAGAGCAGCCACCGTGAGAAGTGCCACTCCTTCCCATGAGCGGCCATTCAAGATCATGGCCACCGCCCCGAAGGCGGCAGCGCCGGCCACGATCCCGGCCCCACCAACGTCCAGTTCACTGATGAATCCGAGATTCAACAAGAAGGCCAAGCCCCACCATGGCGATGCCCACATGGCTGTTGCGATCCGGGCAACAGCCCACGCTCCAACTCCCATCGCCACGAGATTGACAACGAGCATCGCCCATACGATCTCATCCGGCCCGAAGAACCCGAGGCCTCCTGCAACAACCGGATAGAACATCCGTTGCGTGCGGTAGAGCGGATGGTCGAGGATGAGTGCGTTCTCCTCTGGCTCGAGGACCCACGGGTCGTTGGCCTGGACGAAGAAGAACCGCCCATCGTGCCCAAGCTGCGGTCGCAGAACGACAGAGCCGAGGCGTTCCTCGGCGTAAGCACGGATCTCCCTCGCCTCCTCGCCAAACGCGGCAAAGTGCGACGGCTCCCAATCAACGTCCGACAACTCGGAGACCGCGAATGCGGATACGAGGACGAACGAAGTCACCCCGACTACCAGTGGGCGACGCAATGCTGCTGCGAGTTCTGTCAGAGACATCATCGAAAACCTCGGGTCGCGACCTCGGTCAAGGCTTGTTGGCAACGGCAACCAGGCTGAGCCCGGGCAGGAATGACAGTCGCTCCACCAACTTTGCCAGCGGCAAGAGAAGGCTGAAGGCCCGAGCCTGCCATCTCCCGATGTCGGTGCGGCCCAGCATCTTGTTGGTCCACCAGCCAAGCACGCCGAGGCGGTTGAATTCAAAGAGCTCGGCGACTTCAAATCCGGCGTCATCGAGCAGACCGCGCAGTCTCTCCCTGGTGTATCGGGTGCGATGACCAATCGCTGTGTCCGCATCGGAGAAGAGCCAGTCATGGGCAGGAACGAGGATCAGGGCCTTGCCTCCCGAACGGATCGCCTTGAAGTACTCGGAAACCGCTGCCTCGGGCTCGTCGAGATGTTCCAACACGTTGACGCAGAGAACGCTGTCGAACTCCCCTGGTAACCGGTCGTACAACTCGGGATCCTGAAGGTCTCCATGGACGACATCAACGTTGTCGAGGTGACCAAAGCGCCGACTGATCTGTTGAAGATGTCGCTCGTCGATGTCGACCACGACCAGCCGTTCCCGGTCGATGAGATGATCGGTCAGGTTCCCTATCCCACAACCTGCCTCGAGCACTCGATTCCCAAGGTGTGGCCGAAACTTGGTCATCGTCCATCGTGCGACACCGGGAGCAGCCGCCAGACTCTCCAGCGTGGCGTGTCCCGCGTCGGTCGACGCCCTCGTGTCGAAAAACCTGAACTTGAAGATGAGCCAGAGCGCTTGTACACCGTCCTTCCATCCGATGCTCTTGCCCTCGGCATAGGTACGGCCGTGGTAGCTAATTGGGACTTCGTAGACCCGAGCACCGATCCGAGCCAACCGGGCGGCGAATTCGGGCTCGATCCCGAAGCGATCGCTGGTGAGACGAAGACTCTGAAGAATCTCGGCTTTGAAGGCCTTGTAACAAGTCTCCATGTCGGTGAGGTTCATGTCGTTCGCCATGTTCGACAGGGCGGTCAGCAGTTTGTTGCCCAGTGAGTGCCAATAGAACAAGACCCTTCTTTCCGGGCTGGCGGCAAAGCGGGAGCCGTAGACAGCGTCGGCGCGGCCATCGAGGATCGGGCCGATTACCAGGGCGTACTCATCGGGGTCATACTCAAGATCGGCGTCCTGGATGATGGCGATGTCGCCAGTCATGTGCTCGACTGCGGTGCGAATCGCCTTGCCCTTGCCCATGTTCACCGGCTGGGCGATCACCTTGATCCGCGGCTCGTTTGCTGCCAGCTCCTCGAGGATCTGCAGGGAGTTGTCCTGGGAGCAGTCGTCGACACACACCAGTTGGATGTCACAGTCGACCGGGGACGCCAGAACACGCTCAACAATGGTCCGCAGGGTGCGGGCCTCGTTGTACACGGGCATTAGGACGGATAGCAGGGTCATGCCAGCTCCGGTTCATTATCGGCGGACGAAGACCGCCCATGAGGCATTGCTGACGCTTGCCGCCGAGAAGTGCATGCGGACCCGGGCGCCAGTCGATCAGCCGCCGGGTCACACACGCGACGCGTCGGCGTTCTGTTCACAACCCGATCATCCTGAGGTTTTGACACGATCCACCGAGACGATCTCCAGTGGGAGAGCACGAGCGGACTCGATCTGCTCCACGCTGACGCGATAATTGGGGTCGGACTCTGCGATTCCCTTAATCCAAAACAAGCGCTCCCCTCCCAAGAATGGGACTGTTATCAGCATCGCGAACCGATCAGGCAGCTCAGCGAGACCTGCCCGCAAGTCTCCCGAAAGCACGCGGGTTGCGTTTTGCACCTCCCCGGCATGTAGGCCCATCTCCGGATACGAGTACGCATACGAGGCATATTGATCATGGAATACCGGTATACCAGCGGAGCCAATCGCGGCGAGTCGGTCCAGCCCGGCCTGGTGCTCGCCCAGAAGATCGATGAAGGCCAGTGACCGCTCTGCAACTGGAGGCAATGGACTCTTTGAGCCGAGGGCGAACGGCCCACGGACGCCGATCAGACTGCCTGCAATGACAAAGCTGAGCACCGCGACCTGAGCGCTGGTGCGCAAACCAGATACCGCAATTGCCAGCAAAACCATTGTCGGAGCGATGAGCATCACGAAGTATCGGGGGAGGAAGAAGTGACCCACGGTGACGACCGCGTTCAGCGTAAAGAAACCGATGAACGTAACGATCAGGGTGGTCGACGCCCAGGCCCAGTGCCACTGCTCCTTCGATCCGCCACGCAGTCTCAGCACGAGGGCTGCGATGACTGGAATCGCCGTCAGCAGGATTAGTTCGGGCGCCGTGGTCGCCCAGTACCACGAGAGTCGTGTGAGCTCTGTCAACGACTCGACGATGTCACGACTCGCCTCTGGTTGAGGCACGATCAGTACTGGAACCAGACCGACAAGAGCCAGTAGCGGTGCTGCGATCTCTCTTCGCTTACCTCCCTTCCGCCACGCAACCAAGCACAACGCCGGCACAGCCACCAGAGCGAGCGGTTTGATCAATATGGCAACCGTCAACGAGAGCGTTGATACAAGCGGTCGCCGATTCATGGCGAAAGCAAGCGCCAGGAACACGAAGAACGCGGTTGGGAGCTCTGTATAGAGGTATGCGGATTGAGAGACCATCAGGGGGAAAAGGACGACGATCGAAGCGGTTAGCCATCCTGCGGCCTTCGAAGCGAGCCCAGAGACGGTCCGTGCCACGAGGAAACCCAACCCCAAGAGCAGCGCCGTGTTCAAGACATGCATTGTGGTGACGGCGAAGTCGACACCCCCGATCTCGATCAGAAGCGCGGTAAGCAATGTGACCAGCGAGAGGGTGTGCGTGTTAGGCCCGCCGTCGGCATAAGAAGGCAGCTGGAGGACCTCCGTCACGCTGTTGCGAGCGGCGATCTCGATTCCCGCCGGCCAGACTGACATCGCAGCATCCCAGGTGGGGGGAACGGTATAGGTCCCCCATCGCAACGCGACCAGGGCAACAGACAGGAGCCCGAGCGGCCAGAGAGAGTGAAGGCGGCGAAGAGTTGAGGCCGAGACGTCCACCATGTGTTGCCCTATATCGGCTTCCGCCACGGGTTCTCAAGGTTCATCAGAATCCTGGTAGAGAACCGCGCTGGATTCTCATTAGGCAGCTTGTTGCGCTTGGTGGAGGTATAAACCGTGTTTACGTTCGAGGCAGAAACGGAGCAACCTCTCATATGACGCCGAGTATGACTCGCCCACTCCTCCTGATCTTGACATCGATTGCATTCGGTCTGGCGGCAATGCTGCTTTGGCGCAGCGCGCTCATGGACGTGGGGGGGTTCCAACTTGGGGCGTCCGAATCCGTACGCCAACTGAGGGCGTTCGCATCGACGTGGCGTTTCTGGATCGGGGTCCTCGCCTTGTTCGTCGTTGTCCTGATCACGATCGACCTTTGGGCGAACCATGACCTATCCCAGGTAGTTCCCATGTACAGCATTAGCTATGTCGCCGTGGCCGTGTTGGGGAAAGTCTTTCTAGGCGAAGAAGTCGGAACGGCACGATGGCTGGCTATCGCTCTCATCGTTGCGGGGGTCTCGGTGATGGTCCGAACGTGAGGGCCTGCCGTCCGTTAGCAGTCAACCGCTCGTCTCGGACCCTCGATCGCCAAGCCGTTGCACAGCTGTCTCCAGGTGTGCAACTCGGTCCAAGAGCCCTTTCATCAGTTTGTTGTTGCTATATACCGCGCCGTCATCGAGATCTCTCTCCACGAAACTCAACGGGGAGACGATTACCCCGGTTCCAATGGTCACCCCAGGGCCGACGACACTCGGCCCCCCAATAAACGTGTTACTACCGATTTTTGTTGGTTTATAGACGATCTTGCTCTTGTCCCGACCCGTTTCACCGGCCAAAGCTTGAGAATGCGTCGTGTGACTCCAGATCATCACGCTCAGGCCTATCTGCGTATTGTCTCCGATCTCAAGCCCGCCCTGTGCGTCGAGAACGGCTCCCTCACCAATCCACACATTCGTACCGCAAACAAATTGTTCGGGATTGAGTATCTTGGCGTTCTCCCTGATTCGACATCCCTCAGGAAGTCCTAGAAATGCAGCACGTTCACGATCATTCATCAATGCCGTTGATCGGTAAGTGAGGATCTGGCTTCGAATGTGGGACAACTCAGCGCCTTCTTGCTCGGGAAAATACATGGAAGTCCTCTTCTCTAGGCAAGCACGGATGTAAGCGATCTTGCGACGGTGTGTTGGTCTTCAGGTGTCATCGTATGAAACAAGGGCAGGATGACCGACTGATCAGTGATCGCCTCGGTGACCGGCAGATACGGCGTCGCGAAGTCGGCTAGGGCCTTTTCTCTGTGTGCTGCCATGACCCCAACCCGGGTTGCGATGCCCTGATTCATGAGTGCGTCCATGACGGTGTCGCGGTCAGCGCGGGCTTCGTCCGTGACCACAACGGCATAAGACTGGTGATTGCTCGTTCCGTATGATGGATCCTTAGGCGTTCGCAGTCCTTCGATGCCCGCGAGCAACTCACCATAAAGATCGGCCTGGCGCCTTCTATTTTCGATCAAGACGTCCAGTCTCTGAAGCTGGACCAAGCCCATCGCAGCCTGCACGTCGGTCAAGCGGAAGTTGAACCCCAATTCGTCAAATGTCGGGGCCGCCCGACCCCCGTGTCTGTCGAACGCACTTTCAGACATCGCATGTTGCCGTAGCCGGCGTAGCCTCTCAGCGAGATCGCGATCGGTGGTCATGATCATCCCGCCCTCGCCTGTGGTGAGCAGTTTCCGGGGGTGAAACGAGAACACGACGGTCCTCGAGTGCTGGCCAATCGGTGCGCCCTGATATGTGGAGCCGATGGCGCAAGCTGCATCCTCGATCAGCTCCACGCCAGATCGATCACTGATTCTTCGAACGGCCGCGATGTCGGCTGGTGTTCCAAGCTGGTGCACCAAGATCACAGCCCTTGTCTTTGGAGTGATCGCAGCCTCGACTGTCTCGGCCGTGAGATTGAATGTCACAGGATCCACATCGGCAAAGACGGGCCGTGCTCCCACGTAGCGCGGGGCGTTGGCGGTCGCGATGAACGAAAGCGACGGAACAATCACCTCGTCACCCGAACCGATTCCGAGCGCGTGAAGCACAAGGTGCAACCCGGCAGTGCACGACGACACGGCGACACCTTCAGCCGCCCCCACGTGCGTTGCCACGGCCTGCTCGAACTCAGCGACCCTCGGACCCTGGGCTACCCATCCGGACTCGATCGTCCGTGCAACCGCTTCAGCCTCCTCACGGCCGATCCACGGTTTGATGATTGGCATCATTTCCATGTCTCAACCGTCTCCTGACCGAGCATGTCCTCCACGTCACCGCTTCTGAAGAACTCGATGGAACGCTTGATACCCTCCTCGAGGCCTACATCCAGCTTGAACGGGACGAAGGACTCGATCCTCGAGGTCTCTGCGACAAGTCGAGGCAGGTCTCCAGGTCTGGGAGGACCGTACGAGATTCGACTTTCTGACCCGACCATGGTCAGGACGGTTTCCGCTAAATCGGAGATTCGCGTCTCGATCCCGGTGCCGATGTTCACAGTCTGGCCCTCGAGCTCGGCAAGACCGGCCAGGACCGCAAGCCAGTGTGCGGTCTCAGTCACGTACATGAAGTCTCGTGTCTGAGTTCCCGATCCATGGATAACGAGCGGCTTACCGGCTAACGCCCTGAGAATGAACTTTGGGATCACCTCTCCCGAGTCGCCTTCGAAATGGCTTCGTGGTCCGAAGTTGTTGAATGGTCGGATTACTCGGGTGTCAAGCCCATAGGTGAGGTGGTAGGCGTTTGTCACGAGCTCCCCGGCGAGCTTCCCAGCCCCGTAGACCGTGGTGGGCCCGGGTACCACGGACTCCGCGAACAGGCCGCTGTCGGGCACACCGTAGACCTCCGACGAGGACACGTACAGGAATGAGCCCCGGGATCCATGTCTCATCGCCTCGAGGACCTCGAGGGTGCCGCCGGCATTCACACCGAGATTCGTCCTCGGGTCTTTGATGGATGCGCGGACATTTCTGACTGCAAGATGGAAGACCAGGTCAAGACCAGCGAGCTCGCTCGCGACCTCAGGGTCACGCACGTCACCCTCGATCAACTCGATCCGGTCGGCGAATCCGCGTAGGTTTTCCTTTTTACCTGCTGATAGGTCGTCTACAACGACAAGGCGCGCCGGCTGCTGCGTGGTAAGAAACTCAACCAGGTGAGAACCAATGAACCCTGCTCCACCGGTGACACCGATGTTCTTCCCGACAATGTGGTTCATGCCCCTACCTTCGTCACAGCCTTGACCAGCTGATCCACCACGAAGTCGACGTCCTCAGGAGACATACCGGGATACATCGGGAGAGAAAGGACCGTGGCGGCTTTCCGTTCGGCGATCGGTAGATCCCCTGGCACGTAACCCAGGTGGGAATACGCCTGCTGAAGGTGAATCGGGACGGGATAATGCAGACCGGTTCCCACACCGCTGACAGCGAGGAGCTCTCTGACCTGGTCGCGATTAGCCACTTCGACGGGAAAGAGATGATTCACCGATTCTGCTCCTGACGTCACCTCGAGCATCGTGACGGTCGATTCCCCGGCTAAGCGATCCCGATACATCGACGCCACCTCGCGCCTGCTCCTGTTCCACCCTGGTAAATGTGACAGCTTGACTCCCAATGTCGCAGCAACGATCTCACTCATCCGTGCGTTGGTACCCACGTAATCCGAGTGGTACTTCTCGGATTGACCATGATCTCGGAGAGCTCTTAGTCGAGCGGCAAGATCGTCGTGATCTGTCGTGATGGCACCTCCCTCACCCGGAGCTCCCAGGTTCTTGCCGGGGTAAAAGGAGAATCCGGCTGCCGCCCCCAAGCCTCCAACCGTGCGATCGCCAACCTTGGCCAAATGAGCCTGAGCGGCGTCCTCGACCAATACAAGGTCGTGCTGTCGCGAGATCGCCGCCAACGCGGTCATGTCGCACGGTGTGCCATATAGGTGCACTCCGATGATTCCCCAAGTGTCGGGTCTGATCGCCGACTCCACGAGTGCAGGATCGATATTCGATGTCGCTATCTGGCAATCCACCAAGAGAGGGATACCACCGGCATTACTCACCGCCTCGGCAGTCGCAATGAAGGAATTCGTCGGGACCACGACGGATTGCCCGTGCTGAAGCCCCAGCGCTCGGAGGGCCAGTTCGAGAGCGACTGTTCCGTTCGATACCGCTATTGCATGTTTGACCTGATGGGCCGCGGCGAAGGCGCTTTCGAAACGCGCCACGTGACCACCGCTAACGAACTGTCCCGATTGGAGGATCTCTCGCCACAAGAGCAGAAATTGCTCCTCAAACGGCTGGTTCTGGTGGGACAGGTCGAGAAATGGGATATGACGAGCCGTCATTGCTTCACAGGCGAAACACCGGACACTCGAGCGGGGACTCCAAAGGCTGTGGCGCCGGCCGGGATATCTCGTGTGACCACCGATCCCGCGCCTATCAGAGCGCTCGGCCCGATCTCGACGCCCGAGAGGATCGTTGCATTGGATCCGATCGAGGCCCGATCCCCGACGACGGTTCGGCCTGCAGCCCAGTCGTCGTCACCTGCCACCCGACCGTCCTCGGTCACCGCCATCGGGTATTTGTCGTTGATGAACATGACACCGTGACCGATGAACGCACCCGAGCCGATGGTCACACCTTCGCAGATGAATGTGTGGCTACCAATCTTGCACCGATCCCCAACCACCACGCCCGCCTGGATTTCGACGAACGCGCCGATCGTCACCTGATCGCCGATTTCGCATCCGTAGAGGTTCACGAACGACGAAATGCGTACGTCATCGCCCAGTCTCACGTCGGCCGCGATCACTTGGTATTGGCCGACGAAGGGTCGTCTTTTGGTACTCAAAGTCTCGAAGCCTCCGACTTGGCGAGGTCGACGCGGGAGCCGTTTGCCTTTTGACTTGCTTCTATTGCCGCAAGCTGTTCTAGCACTCGAATCCCGGACCAACCGTCGGTAATCGGCGGTCGCCCCGATCGGATGGATTCGGCGAACACCTCGATCACTCGGTATAGCGCCTCCGTTGTATCGACTACCGGGGCGACCATGTCACCTGTCCGATACGAAACGAGGGCTTGATTCCGCTCCTCCAGACCCAGCGTCGCGAGCTCGACTCCAGTGTCATAGATGCTCAGTTTCTGAGTCTGATCCAAATCGTTCCACACAACCATTCTGTCCGATCCACCCAGGATCGTCGTCCTCACCTTTGTAGGACTGAGCCAATTGAGATGAGCATGAGCGAGAGCCCCGTTCGAAAGGGTCAAGGTCACATAGCCGACGCACGCTTGCCCGATGCCAAGCGGATCGGAGCCCTGAGCGGACACGGCGACCGGAACGAGCTCCGGAGGCAGTACATAGTCCAGGACGGACAAGTCGTGGGGAGCGAGATCCCAGAAGACGTCGATATCGGATTGGACCAACCCGAGGTTGATACGAACCGAATCGAAATACTGCACAGATCCGAGGTCTCCATTGCGCACCAGACGTCGGATTGCACCGACCACTCCTGTATAGCAAAAGGTGTGATCGCACATCACGATCAATCCGAGTTCTTCGGCCGTCCGGACGATCGTCAACCCGTCGTCCAGCGAATGGGCCAAAGGCTTCTCGACCAGAATGTGCTTGCCGGCTGCGAGGGCTGCCATTGCTATCGCCATGTGTGTCGGGCCTGGAGTCGCAATGGCCACACCCTCGACTGCTGGATCACTCAGTACGACCTCGAGGTCGTCGGTCGATCCCACTCCGATGAGCCCGCTTGCCAGGCGTTCCGCCCGGTCGGAATCCAAGTCGCAGATCCAACGTAATTCGATCTCCGGGTGCGCCAATGCGTTGCGTACGAGGTTGGGGCCCCAGTAGCCGGCTCCTATTACTCCCAGACCGACACGACCCGTCACTGCACCCTCCGACTATCCCAACCGAAAGCCGATTGGCTGCCGAACCGAATACTAGGGTCGGTCATGTGCCGCAGCCCCCGATCCAATCTTTGAGTGTCATCATCCCGGCATACAACGAGGCGGGAGTTATCGGCCAGACGCTCCGGAGGATTAAGGAGATAGTCGAGGACGGATCGGTGGCCGATCGTCTTCAACTTATTGCCGTGAGCGACGCATCGACCGATAAGACCTTCGAGGAGTCGGTTGACGGTCTGGGCGGCAGTGATGGTGTGGTCGTAGAGTTGGTATCCAACGCCGGATCACACTCAGCGATCAGATGCGGCCTTCAATACGCCACCGGGGACGTCATGATCATCATGGCTGCAGACGGTCAAGATCCACCCGAGACTATTCCTGAACTCGTAGCTGCGTTGCGACCGGGTATCGATATCGTTTGGGCCCGCCGCGCAAGTCGCGCCCATGACCCAAGGCTACGACGGATCTTGGCGGGTGGATACTATTGGTTGTTCCGGCGTCTGACCGGATTGGATTATCCACCTGGCGGCTTCGACTTCGTTGCCGTCACACGTGCGGCCGCAGAGTCCCTGCTCCGATACAAGGAGCGCAACACGTCGATTTTCCTGCTCTTGTTCAATCTGGGGTTTGGACAGGCAGCGGTCGAGTATGAGAGAGCGGAACGCATCGGGGGTGAATCGGGCTGGACACTCGGCAAGCGGATGAAGCTCGCTGTCGACATGTTGACCGCGTTCTCCGCGTCACCGCTTCGACTCGTGTCTGCGACCGGATTCCTGGTCGGCGTGGCTGGGCTTGCGTTTGGGGGAGTCACGGTGATCAGAGCTTTACTCGGCAATGTGCCCGTCTCCGGATGGGCATCCTTGATGGTGGTGTCATCGTTGATGGGGGGTCTGACGCTCGTCGCTTTGGGGCTTCTCGGAGAGTATGTCTGGCGAACGTTGGAGGAGGCGAGGAGCCGTCCCCTGTACATTGAGGCCCGGCACTTCGATTCGTCCAGCGGGTCTCCGTGATCGAGACGCCTAATCCACCACGTCTCGCTGAGTCAGAACTGATGTCCTTCTGTTGGTAGACCCTTCTAGGGGCACGCCAGATCCTCGCCCAGGGTCTCCAAGCAATTCGCGAACCTTCTGAGTTCGTCTGTGTCCAGCGACCTCATACTTCCCTGTGGGTCGTTTCCGGACACGGAAAGTAGGAAGGCTCTCTCCTGGAGTGGGCTCAGTCCAAGACCGCCGGCACACGAGACGAGTGACCTGAGCATTCCAAGCGTGACCAGATGCCTCTCCAATTCGCAGCCGGGAGATGGCTTTGCCGTCAGGAAGACACTCATCCGTTCCACGACTTGTGGGTCGGTCCATAGAGTGGGATCAGTGTCGAGTTGAGACATGGAATCACTCCCGTGATCTCCGACAATGAACACGAGCGCATCGCTCGCCGACACCGCAGCCGCCACGTCGCGAAGGAACCGGTTGACGCACCGAACCTGGTTCACATAGCCATCGAGTTCCGCCTGTGTGGCGGCCCGCCCCACCATGCTCGATGAGCTCGCGCCGCTCCGACTGTCCAGAGTTATCGCGCATTCGGCATCGAGGAAAACAGGGCCCTCGGGCCCTTTCAGGATGTTTTTCGGGCTGACGTCGCCGTGAACCAACGAAATCCTTGCGGCCTTCAATTCGCTTACGATGGCACCGAGCTGATAAGCCAGGTCAGGGTGCTTCTTCGCCGAAAAGATCAGGTAAGGATCCAATCGAAGAGACGAAAAATCATCTTGGTTGGCGAAGGTAGCGCGTCCACCAGGATCAAATGCAGCACCGCGATGAATTCGACCGAGTGCGTTGCCAACCGACGCGGCGAACGCAACATCACACCTGGGCCGAGGAACGCCGCTCCAGAATCCCGTGCGCACGCGGATGGAGCAGGCGTTCGGGTACGACTTCGCGAACGTACGCGTCCACACCGATGCCCGCGCTGCCGCCGCGTCGTCGTCGCTTGCCGCCCGCGCG
>Ga0209640_10001334_pt1 | contig 20787 bp, 14 predicted proteins | sample RifCSP10_1_FD_184018 | JGI IMG/M metagenome (GOLD analysis project Ga0209640, IMG submission 184018) | Soil microbial communities from Rifle, Colorado - Rifle CSP2_sed 10_1 (SPAdes) (version 2) | ecosystem: Environmental > Terrestrial > Deep subsurface > Rock core/Sediment | place: Rifle...
AAGTTGCCGCCGGGGCAGTGACCGCAGGAGTTACTTGCCGATGCAGAAGCGCGAAAAAATCTCGCCGAGCAGGTCATCGGCAGTAAATTCGCCCGTAATGCTGGCAAGGGCGCCCTGCGCAAGTCTGAGTTCCTCGGCAACCAGTTCAAGCTGGGGCATGTGGACGGATACCTGCTCAACATGGGTCTGGGCCACCTGCAAGGCCTGCAAGTGGCGTTCGCGCGCCATGAAGAGCCCCTCGCCGCTGCCACCCCATCCTACCGCTTCCAGCATCGCGTTACGCAATAACTCGATCCCTGCGCCAGTCTTTGCTGACAGCGCAACTTCGGTGGCATTTTCCCCGGCGTAGGTTGCGGGCTTCTGGTCGCACAAATCGATTTTGTTGATGACCACGATTTGCGGTACCCCCTTGGGCAGGCGAGCCACAACGGCAGGATCCGCAATGCGCGTCTCCGGACACGTTGCGTCACTCACCCACAACACCAGGTTTGCTTTCGAGATTTCATCCCAAGCCTTTGAAATTCCTATTTTTTCTACCTTGTCCTTCGGTTCGCGCAAGCCTGCGGTATCGACCATGTGTAATGGCACGCCGTGTACATTAATCGTTTGCCGGATGGCGTCGCGGGTGGTGCCGGGTATGTCAGTCACTATCGCGAGTTCTTCACCGGCAAGGCAATTCATCAAACTCGATTTGCCCACGTTGGGCTCGCCGGCAATTACGACGTATATACCCTCTCGCAACAAGCTGCCTTGGCGCGATGCCGCGAGTACTGCGGCCAGCTGCCGGTGCAGGTCCGCAAGCTTGTCGTGCGCGTTGGCCTGCTCGAGAAACTCGACCTCCTCATCGGGAAAATCGAGCGTTACTTCGACCAGCATGCGTAACTCGATCAGCGCCCGCACCATCGCGTCAATGCGTTGCGAAAACTCGCCTTGCAGCGAGCGCAATGCGCAATGCGCGGCCTCGACAGTCGATGCGTCGATCAGATCGGCCACGCTTTCCGCCTGCGCGAGGTCGAGTTTGTCGTTGAGAAATGCTCGCTTGGTGAATTCGCCCGGCTCGGCGATGCGCGCGCCGAGCTCGAGGCAGCGCCTGAGCAACAGTTGCAGCACCACGGGGCCTCCGTGCCCCTGCAGCTCGATTACGTCTTCGCCGGTATATGAATGTGGCGCCGGAAAAAACAACACCAGGCCTTGATCGATCACTCCACCATCCGCGGTGCGGAAGGCGGCGCGCTTAGCTCGCCGCGGCGCAACGTCGGTGTTCACCAGCGCGCGCAACATGCTTTCGAGGCGGTTACCGGAAATGCGCACTACGCCGATGCCGCCGCGTCCCGGCGGCGTTGCGATCGCGGCTATGACCTCATCTTTTGCCATGCACCGGCTTGGCGTGTTCCATGGCGCGCGTAATCTGCCATTGCTGCGCGATCGAAAGTATATTGTTGATCAGCCAGTACAGCACTAGACCGGCCGGGAAGAAGAAGAACATGATGCTGAACGCAATCGGCATGATCTTCATCACTTTGGCCTGCACGGGATCCGGCGGTTCCGGATTAAGGGACGTCTGGAAGACCATGGTCGCGCCCATCAGCAAAGGCAGCACGAAATAGGGATCCGCGGTCGACAGGTCATCGATCCACCAAATGAACGGCGCATGCCGCAGTTCGACGCTTGCCAACAGCACCCAATAAAGTGCAATAAAAACAGGGATTTGTACCACTACTGGAAGACAACCCCCCAGCGGGTTGATCTTTTCGGTTTTGTACATCTCCATCATCGCCTGGTTCAGGCGCTGGCGATCATCGCCATACTGTTCTTTCAGCCGCTGCATTCGCGGCGCAAGTATGCGCATGCGCGCCATCGAACGATAGCTTGCCGCCGACAATGGGTAGAACGCCGCTTTGATGGCCACGGTTAAAACGATGATCGCCGCCCCCCAGTTGCCGACCCAGTGATGCAGCCACTGCAGGAACCAGAACAGCGGTTTGGCGATCACCGTCAGCCAGCCATAATCGATGGTAAGTTCGAGCCCAGGTGCGAGTTGGGAGAGCTTGTCCTGCTCCTGCGGTCCAGCATACAAAGGCACCGTCAGAGAGCCGCTTGCGCCCGGCGCAATGGTACCGAGCGACACGATGACACCCGCCGCGTAGAGTCCATTATCCAGACGCTGGGTGTAGAACTCGCGAGGAGTGTTGTTGGCGGGCAGCCACGCGCTCAGAAAGTAATGCTGCAACAGCGCGATCCATCCGTCATCGCTTTTCTTCGGGTAGCTGGTCTTGCCCTTGGCGATGTCGGTGAAATCTACCTTCTGAAATTTTTCCTTGTCGGTGTAGACCGCCATGCCGGTATAGGTCGGCAACATTGCTGAATCGCCGGCTGGCGGCTCGCTGTCGCGCACCAGCTGGAAGTAGGCATCCGGCTGGATCGCCACCGCCCCCTTGTTTTCGACCTCGTAACCGACATCAATCGCGTAGCTGCCGCGATGAAAAGTGTATACCTTTGTGACCTTCAGCCCCTCGGCTAGCGGGGCGCTAAGGCGTACCGAGACGCGCTCGGCGCCGGCGGCCAGCCTGACCTCCCGCGCGTCGGCGGTATAGTGCGTGCGATGATTGGGCAGATCGTTGCCGATCAACCCCGACTGCGCGACATAGGTGTGTTTGCCTTCTTGCTGCAGCAATACGAAGTTTATCTTGTGATCAAGCGTGTCCCGGTGCGCGAGCAGCTCGAGCCGACGCAAATCCCCGCCTGCCGTATCGATGTCGGCCATAAACACGTCGGTCTCGACGCGCACGGTCTCGCCCTTCTGCATCGCGCCGCTGGCCGCGGGCGGTGCGGCGGCAGGCGCAGCCGCCGGCGGCCGGGTCGGGGTCGGGGTCGGGGTCGGCACCGGGATTGCCGCGGGACCGCTTGCCGGTCCCGCGACGGGCGCCTGCCCGGGAGCCGGTTGCGGTTGCTTGTCCTTCTGCCACGCGTCCATCAGGAAAAACACCGAGAACGTAAACAGCATGAACAAGATTAATCGTTGGGTGTCCATCGTTGAGCCAAATTGTCTAGGTGTGGTCTTAACGCGCCTGTGTTGCTCCGCTGCGGCTGTGGCATTGGCGCTGCGCGCGCCGCAAAAGATCGCGGATTTCGGCGCACGCGGCAGCAGCTGATGCGGGCGTCACGGCAGAGCGCGGACTCACCACCAAATCGACCCCCGCCAGCGCATCACGGTTAGCGCGGAACACTTCGCGCGCCAGCCGCTTGCAGTAGTTCCTCGCCACCGCCTGCGGGATTACGCGTTTGCTGACAACGATGCCAAACCGTGCCGCAGCGGCCCCATTGGGCTTAGCATAGACTCGGAACATCTCCCCCGTCACCCGGCAATTGAATGCAAACACCGCCGCATAGGCATGCGGTCCAGCGAGCCGGCACGCACGGGAGAACGAGAATCTGCTGGCCTTGCGCGTCAAACGCCTAGCCGCGCCCGCCCTTTGGCGCGGCGCGCGCGTACCACCGCGCGGCCGCTGCGCGTCTTCATGCGGACCCGAAAGCCGTGAGTGCGTTTGCGGCGGGTGGTGGAAGGTTGATAGGTGCGTTTCATGATTTACGCCAGTGCGCCAATTGAAAACCTGTTATTACAACCGTTAACGTGTGCTCGTGTCAATGTGATCTTTTCGCGCCGCGAATACCTATTGCGAACGTTAATGGTTGTGGATAACTTTGGCCAAAAACGATAAAATTTCGTTTTAGTCCAGCGCTTTTTCCTGTCTCCCCTCCAATTACATGGTCGGTTCCGCGATGAACAGCTTCTGGCGCTCTTGTCTCAGCCACTTTGAACAACAGCTGCCGCCCCAGCAATTCAAGACCTGGATCAAACCGCTCAAATTCCGTGCGGTCGACAAGGCCGTCACGCTGACCGCTCCCAACCGTTTCGTGCTGCAGTGGATACGCGACCGTTTCCTGGCGGAAATCGAGCGCCTGGCCGCCGAGCGCTTCGGCACGGCAGTGACCATCAGTCTGGTTCTCCCTGAAAAAGAGCTGGTCCCGCCCACCAAATCGCTTGCGCCCGAAGCGCACGGCGGCAAGCCCAGCACACGCGATATTTCGCGCCTGAACCCCGAATTCAGCTTCGAAACTTTTGTCACCGGCAAAGCCAACGAGCTCGCGCGTGCCGCGGCAATTCAGGTTGCCGAACGATCCGGAGAAGCCTACAACCCGCTGTTTGTTTATGGTGGCGTCGGGTTGGGCAAGACCCATCTGACCCACGCGATCGGTAATCTGGTTCAGCAGCGCAATCCGCAGAGCAGGATCCGTTACATACATGCCGAACAATATGTATCCGACGTCGTGCGCGCCTACCAACACAAGGCATTCGATGATTTCAAGCGTTATTATCATTCGCTCGATCTGTTGCTGATCGACGATATCCAGTTCTTCAGCGGCAAGAGCCGCACGCAGGAAGAGTTCTTCTATGCTTTCAATGCCCTTATCGAATCGCGCAAACAGGTGGTGATCACCTGCGATACCTACCCCCGCGAAATCACCGGCATGGAGAACCGGTTGATCTCCCGTTTCGGCTGGGGCCTGACGGTCGCAGTCGAGCCCCCGGAACTGGAAATGCGGGTTGCTATCCTGCTTAAGAAAGCCGAGGCCGAAAACGTCGCACTCGACGAAACGGTGGCTTTTTTCATTGCCAGCCACAGCCAGACCAACGTGCGCGAACTCGAAGGAGCCCTTAAACGCATTCTTGCTTATTCCCGCTTTTCCGGGCTACCAATCTCCGTTGCCCTGTGCCGGGAAGCTCTCAAAGACCTGCTTGCCCTGCAAAGCCGCCAGGTCTCGGTCGATAACATTCAGAAGACGGTCGCCGATTATTACAAGATCAAGGTCTCGGAGATGTATTCCAAAAAGCGCACCCGTAATATCGCGCGCCCGCGCCAAGTTGCAATGGCCTTAGCCAAGGAACTGACCCATCTCAGTCTGCCGGACATTGGCGAGGCTTTTGGCGGTCGCGACCATACCACGGTTCTGCACGCTTGCCGTAAAATCGCAGCCCTCAAGACAACCAATCAAGAAATCACCCGCGATTTCGATTCGCTGCTCAGGGTGCTTAGAAGCTGATAAGCGGTGATTATTATGTGCATAAAACCGCATTCAGAGCAGGCCTTGCTTGTATCAACAAACGATGCACACTATTTCTTCGTATCATCCACAGGTCAAACCGACAGCAGGGCGTTTGCTGCCTTCGTACCGGAGAGATATTCACAAATAGGGTGAGAGTAATTATTATTACTAGAAAGAATTGCTTATGAAACTAGTACAAGTGAAGAGGGACGATTTGCTCAAACCGCTGCAAGCGGTCTCGGGTATTGTCGAAAAACGCCATACCCTGCCCATCCTCTCGAATGTTCTATTTGAACGAATCGAGGAACGGCTGCATCTGCTTGCGACAGATCTCGAAATCCAAGTCTCTACAAGTTTCAACAGCCCGCAAAAAGGCGGTGAAAATTATCTGGTTACCGCCTCGGCACGTAAACTGCAGGACATCTTGCGGGCATTGCCGGAACAGGCGGAAATAACGTTGGAATCACAGAATAGCCGCATGCTGGTGCGCTCAGGCAAGAGCCGGTTTACGCTGCAAACATTGCCTGCCGAGGACTTCCCTAAACTTGCGCCAACGTCGGGGGCGGCGGCGAAATTCAAGATCTCTCAGAAAGAACTCAAGTCTTTGTTGTTGCTGGTGCAGTATGCGATGGCTCAACAGGACATCCGGTATTACTTGAACGGCATGTTGGTGGTGCTGGAAGGAGACGAGATCAAGGCCGTGGCTACCGATGGGCACCGGCTTGCGTATGCCTGCGCGAAACTGCAGCAAAAATCGGATTTACAGGAAGTGATCCTGCCCCGTAAGGCGGTGCAGGAAATCGTAAAGCTGCTGAACGATAATGAGGAAGAAGTCAGCGTAGAACTTGCCCCGAGCCAGGTCCGGTTCCAGATCGGCGACGTGGTTCTGATCACCAAGGTCGTCGATGGCAAATTTCCTGACTACACTCGCGTGATACCTACAAATTACCAAAAGAGTTTTGTAGTCGATCGGGAAGTCCTCAGGCAGGCACTGCAACGGGTCGCGATTCTGTCAAACGAGAAGTTCCGCGGTGTCCGCTGGACCCTGACCGAAGGACAGTTGCGCATCACGTGCACCAATATCGAGCAGGAAGAGGCTTTTGAGGAACTCGATATCGGCTATACGGGCGAAGCTCTCGACATAGGCTTCAATGTCACGTATCTCCTCGACGTGTTGAGTAATATAGCAAGTGAAAAAGTTACCTGTTCCTTTGGGGACGCCAACAGCAGTGTCCTGATTACGATCGCAGAAGACAGCGACTTTAGATATGTCGTGATGCCGATGCGAATATGATGTCCGGCCTCCTACCAGAAGCGAGCATAATGACAGACCAGAAACCGCTGACAAACGGCGATGATTATGATGTTGACAGCATAAGAATCCTGAAGGGACTTGACGCGGTACGCAAGCGTCCGGGCATGTATATCGGGGACACCAGCGATGGCTCCGGCCTGCACCACATGGTATTTGAAGTGGTCGATAATGCCATAGACGAAGCGCTGGCCGGCTATTGCAACGCGATAACCGTGACCATACATCCGGATAATTCGATCAGCGTACAAGACAACGGGCGGGGCATTCCCACGGAAGTCAAGGAAGACGACGAGCAAAAGCGCTCAGCCGTGGAAATTGTGATGACCGAGCTGCATGCCGGCGGGAAGTTCGACAACAACTCCTACAAGATCTCCGGCGGCCTCCACGGGGTCGGCGTGTCGGTGGTCAACGCCTTGTCCGAGTGGCTGCGGCTCACCGTTCGGCGCGACGGGAAAATCAACACCATCGAGTTCAGGGATGGGGTTGCCACGGCCCCCCTCAAAGAGGTGGGCAAGACCGAAAAACGCGGCACCGAGGTCCATTTCCTTGCCAGCAAAAATACTTTCAGCAACACCGAATACCACTACGAAATCCTCGCCAAGCGGTTGCGCGAACTGTCTTTCCTCAACAGTGGGGTAAAAATCACCCTCATAGACCAGCGAACTGGCAAACAGGAAAACTTCGCGTTCAGCGGCGGGGTTAAAGGTTTTGTCGAGTACATGAATCGCAGCAAGACGGTGCTGCACCCGAAGATTTTCTATGCCCTAGGCGAAAAAGAAGGCCTTATCGTCGAAGTCGCGATGCAGTGGAACGACACGTATGCCGAGTCGGTGCAATGCTTCACAAATAACATTCCCCAGCGCGACGGCGGCACCCATCTGACCGGGCTGCGCGCGGCCATGACGCGGACACTCAACAATTTTATCGAGCAAAACGAGCTGGCCAAGAAAGCCAGAGTGGAGACCTCGGGCGATGACATGCGCGAAGGCCTGACGTGCGTATTGTCAGTCAAGGTGCCGGAACCCAAGTTCTCGTCGCAAACCAAAGACAAACTCGTGTCGAGCGAAGTGCAGCCAGTGGTGCAGGAAGTGGTGGCCGCTAAACTGAATGAGTTTCTGCTCGAAAATCCGAACGACGCCAAGATGATCACGACCAAGATCATCGAGGCTGCGCGTGCGCGCGATGCGGCACGCAAAGCGCGCGACATGACACGGCGCAAGGGCGTTCTCGATTCCCTCGGACTGCCTGGCAAACTCGCCGACTGCCAGGAGAAAGACCCGGCGCAAAGCGAACTCTATATCGTCGAAGGCGATTCCGCCGGGGGGTCGGCTAAGCAGGGGCGCGACCGCAAAAACCAGGCGATCCTGCCGCTCAAGGGCAAGATCCTCAACGTCGAGAAAGCGCGCTTCGACAAATTGCTGTCCTCGCAGGAAATCACCACGCTGATCAACGTTCTCGGCTGCGGTATCGGCAAAGACGAATACAATGCCGACAAGCTGCGCTACCACCGCATTATCATCATGACCGATGCCGACGTCGACGGCTCCCATATCCGCACCCTGCTGCTGACGTTTTTTTACCGCCAGATGCCCGAGTTGATCGAGCGCGGCCATATTTACATCGCGCAGCCGCCGCTCTACAAGATCAAGCACGGCAAGAGCGAGCGTTACATCAAGGACGACCACTCGCTCAAGGAATACCTGCTCAAACTGGCGCTGGAAGACGCCGAACTCTATCCGGCCGCCAACGCCAAGCCGCTCAACAAAGAAAGCCTCGCGCAGGTCGCGAAGCAATATTTCCTGGCGGAGGCCGTGATCGACCGCATGAGCCGGCTGATCGATCCAGCCGTGCTGCAAGCGCTGCTGTTGAACCCCGAGGTTGATCTGGAGAACGAAATAAGTGCGGCGCAGAGCGCCCGCTACCTGAACGCTGCGCTCAGCGCGGAAGACATCGCGATCGAGCCCAAATATGATGAGAAGAACGGACAGTACCTGCTCATCATCAAGCGCACGCAGCACGGCAATTTGCACCTGACTTCGCTGGATGTCGATTTCATCCATAGCGGGGATTACGCGCAGATCAAGAACACCGCCCAGGTGCTGCAGGGATTGATCGGGGAAGGCGCCTACGTCAAGCGCGGCGAGCAGCGGCACCAGATCCGCGATGTCAAGGGCGCCCTCAACTGGCTGCTCGACGAGGTCAAACGGGGGCTGGCGGTACAGCGTTACAAGGGTTTGGGCGAGATGAACCCGGAGCAGTTGTGGGAGACCACCATGGACCCGAAAACGCGGCGCCTGCTGCGCACCCAGATTGAAGACGCAATCTCGGCCGACGAGATCTTTACCATGCTGATGGGAGACCTGGTCGAGCCGCGCCGTGCGTTTATCGAGACCAACGCGCTCGGCGCGCGCAATCTCGACGTCTGATCAGTTCGCGGCGGCTTTGCGCGGTTTGGCCGTCGCTTTTGGCTTCGCCGCTTTTGGCGCGCGCGCCTCGAACTCGAAGCTCGCCTTGCCATCGGCACCGCGTACCAGATAGGCCGAGAACGGACGGCCTTTCTTGGAAATGAAACGGTGTAACAGGTCAGTCTTGCCGGTGGCCAGCAGTTTCCGCATCTGCTCGGACTCGATTGCGCGCTGCAGGATGATCTTGCCGGAGCGAAAATCGCAACTGCGCTCACTGCCCACGGCTTTCTCGCAAAGGTAGGCGACTCCGTGGCTGAACACCCGAGCGCCGCATTTGGGGCAGGCGCCGAGCGGTTGCTGAGCGGAGAAATCGACCGGCACGGCGTCGGCCTCGGCGCCATTCTGACCGAAATCGAATTCCGTCTTGAACTCGGGGCTCAGCCGCAGCACCGCGTTGAACGGTTTGCCCATGCGGCTGCGGAAGCCTTGCAGCGGCCCGAGGGTACGCTTGGCGATCAGTTCCTCGACCTCCCCCGGCTCGAGCTGGCGGCCAGCCAGGATTTTCCACAGCGCAAAGTCACATTGCTGGCACTGGTATTTTTTGTAGTTTTCCTTGACCACTCCACCGCACTTGGGGCACGGCGCCTTAAGCGTCGAGAAATCGCCTGGCACGGTGTCGCTTTCGTGTCCTTTCGCGCGCTCGACGATGTGGCGCGTCATGACGGTGATTTGCTGCATGAACTGGTCGCGCTTGAGCTTGCCGTGCTCCATTTGCGCCAGCTGGTACTCCCAGTCGCCGGTCAGCTCGGGCGAGCATAACTCGTCGATTTTGAGACCGCGCAGCAGGGTAATCAGCGAGAACGCTTTGGCGGTGGGCTGCAACTCGCGGCCGTTGCGGTGCAGATATTTTTCATAAATCAAACCCTCGATGATCGCGGCGCGCGTGGCCGGCGTGCCGAGCCCTTTGGCGCCCATCGCGTCGCGTAGATCCTCGTCTTCCACCAGCTTGCCGGCGCCTTCCATCGCGGACAGCAGTGTCGCCTCGGAGAAGCGCGCTGGTGGTTTGGTTTGCAGTGCGGCGACCGCGATCTCGATCGCGCGCGGTGATTCCTTGGGGGCTACCGGCACCAGGGCCGGCGTGTCGTCGGTCTCGGCTTCCTTGCCGTAGATCTCGAGCCAGCCGGCATTCACCATGATCTTGCCTTCACTCTTGAACGGCTCGCCCTCGACGCGCGTCACGCGGGCCGTGATCTGGAATTCGGCCGCGGGGAAAAACACCGCGAGGAAACGCCGGGTGACCAGGGCGTAGATTTTGGCTTCGCTTTCGCTCAGCTGCTTGGGCGCAAGCAAGGTCGGTATGATCGCGAAGTGATCTGAAACCTTGGCGTTGTTGAATATGCGCTTGTTCGGCCGCACCCATTTCTTGGCGAGGATCTGCCTGACGAACGGCTGATAGGGCCGGTCGAGCGCTTGCATCGCTGCGGTGACCGTGGGCAGGTAATCCTCCGGCAGCGCACGCGAGTCGGTGCGCGGGTAGGTCAGCACTTTGTGTTTCTCGTAGAGCGCCTGCGCTATCGATAGCGTGGTCTTGGCGGAAAACCCGAAGCGCCCGTTGGCATCGCGCTGCAGGCTGGTGAGATCGTAGAGCAACGGCGAGAGCTGCGTCGAGAGCTTGCTTTCTTCCTCGACGACCCCGGGCTTGCCTTCGCATTTGGCGCGAAGCCCGTCGGCGCGCGCGCGGTCCCACAGGCGCTCGGCCCGGACGTCGCTGTTGTCGGTTTCCTTGTCCCTGCTGAATTTTTCATCGAACCAGCGGCCGGCGTAGGCGCCGGCTTTGCAGTCAAAGGTGGCGCGGACCTCGAAATAATCACGCGCCACGAACTTCTTGATCTTCTCTTCACGCTCGACCAGAATCGCGAGCGTCGGGGTCTGCACGCGCCCGACGGTGGTGAGATGGAATCCACCGGACTTCGAATTGAATGCGGTCATCGCCCGTGTGCCGTTGATGCCAACCAGCCAGTCGGACTCCGAGCGGCATACCGCGGCGTCCGCGAGTGGCAGCATTTCCTTGTCGCTGCGCAGTTGGGCAAAGCCTTCGCGAATTGCGGCCGGCGTCATCGATTGCAACCACAGCCGCTCGATCGGCTTGGTGGCCTTGGTGTGGCGCACGATATAGCGAAAAATAAGTTCGCCTTCGCGCCCGGCGTCGCAGGCATTGACGAGCCCCGATACGTCCTTGCGCTTGATCAGCTTGGTGAGCAGCTTGAGGCGCTCCGCGGAGCGTTCGATCGGTTGCAGGCCGAAATGCGGCGGGATCACCGGCAGCTGCGCAAACGACCACTTGCCACGCTTAACCTCGAATTGTTCCGGCACCACCAGTTCGAGCAGGTGCCCGACCGCGGATGACAGCACATAATTGGCGCTTTCAAAATAGTCGCCATGACGCGTGAAACCGCCCACTGCGCGCGCGATGTCGTTCGCGACGGAAGGCTTCTCGGCAATGATGAGTTTCTTGCCCTGGGGCGTAGCGGCGCTCGCGGTGGAAGACTTCTCGGAGAGGGTTTTCTTTTTTGCCATCAGGGGTTTGTGATCAGGTTCACGCCGGGTTGCCGGCTCTAGGAAGCGCAAGATGATAAGAACAAAGAACCGGCAAGGCAAGCGGGAACAGCAAGATATCGGTCCAATGTTGCGCCGAAGCGACGCAATGCGCGTTTAGCGCACCCGCTGATATTGACCGCCGGGCAAGGCTGCGATCAGCCCTTGCAATTCGAGCTTGAGCAGCGATGCTGAAACGACATCGGTGCCCATGCCGCAGCGTGCGCACAGGGTGTCAAGATCGGTTGGTTCAAAGCCGAGCTGAGCGAGCAGGCGCGCAATGCCGGGATCGAGTTCGCGGGCGTCGCACATGGCGGACGGCGCAGCAGCCAGATTGAGTTCCTCGAGAATGTCGTCGGCGCTATCCACGAGCTTCGCGCCTTGCTTGATCAGCGCGTGACAGCCTTTCGCGAGCGGCGAGTGGATTGATCCCGGCAGTGCGAACACTTCGCGTCCCTGCTCGTTGGCGAGCCGCGCGGTGATCAGCGAGCCGCTCCGCAGCGCGGCTTCCACCACCAGGCAGCCGCGGCTCAAGCCGCTGATCACGCGATTGCGGCGCGGGAAATTGGCCCCGAGCGCCGGCGTGCCGAGCGCGAATTCGGAGGCCAGGGCGCCGCCGGTGGCGAGCTGGTGGGCGAGCGCGCGGTTACGCGCCGGGTAGACGACGTCGAGCCCGGTGCCGACCACGGCGAGGCTGCTCGCCATGCCGGCCAGACCGCCACGATGCGCGGCAGCGTCGATGCCGAGAGCAAGCCCGCTTACGATCGTGATGCCGGCGTCACTCAGCGCGCGCGCGAAGTCCTCCGCGTTGGCGAGTCCCTGTGGCGTCGCGTTGCGGCTGCCGACGACCGCGAGCGCCGGGCGGTTCAATAATTCACGCCGGCCTTTAACGTAAAGCAAGGGTGGCGGATCGGCGATTTGAAGCAACAATTGCGGATAGTCCGCGTCAGCAAAAGTGACGATTGCGTTCGCGCTGTCACCGAGCCACTCCAACGCCTGCCGCGTGCCTTCGGCATTACCGCCGGCCGCGATCTGCGCGGCGATATCCGTGGCGACCAGACGCTGGAGCTCGGCGCGGCGGGCGGCGAGCACGCGCTCGGGAGAGCCGAACTCACTCAGCAGCCTGCGCAATGCCGCATTGCCCAGCCCGGGAATCAGGGTCAGGCGCAGCCAAGGCTCGGACGCGTGGCGGTCAGCGAGTAGCACTCAGAGATTGCCGCAGCTCGCTGACTGACGCCAGGCACACGCGAAGTGACGATTTGGCGCCGGGCCCGGCGCTCAGGGATTGGTCGCGATGTCAAGCACGTTGACCTGTCTATTCGCGTTCATGATCAGCGCGTAGGAGGCGCGATCGAAGACTCGAAATATCATCAGCAGGCCGTAGCGCTCGTCCGGCAAAGGGGGCGACGGCAGGTTGGTCTTGTCGTTATTGTGTTGGTAGCCGGCCGGGCCGACGCGGCCGTAGAGCGGTGAGTCACGGGTAATAAGCGGCTCGTTCACGTACCGGGTTTTCGGATTCTTCGCGTCGTAGATAAGGCCGGCGCGGCCCCACAGCGAGCTTTCCCGCAGTTTGTAGGGTGCGGCGTTCAGGTTGCGATAAAGCGCGAGCACGTGGCCAACTTCGAGCCCATCGCGCGCGCCTTTGCTGATGGCGACGATGGAAAGGGCGCCTACCTCGAACAGTCCGCCGTAGGCCGCGATGATGCGGGCCTCGATCTTCTTCTCCGGGGCGTGCGGCACGTAGTTGTCGAGCCCTGCTCCCGGCGGTACCGGCAATAAATAATCGCCAGCGTAAATCTCGAGCGGCGACTTGACGATTTCGACCGTGCTCACGTCGCCATACTTGGCGACCCTTGCTTCGCCGAGGAAAGTCGCTTCGTGACCGAGCGTTTCGTCGGTGTCGGGATCTACCAGTGCCGGGCCGGCGCGGAACAGATGCCAGTAATTGCCCTGGTCTTTGGTGAGGCCCTGGACGTAGGCGATGTCGCCGGCGCCGAGCGCGACGTGGCCTTCCTGCGGGCGCACGATGCGCGGCGCGGAGGCGAGCTGGTCTTGCGCGATCACCAGCGGCTTGCTCAAGAACGGCTCGATGTCGGAAATCGGTATGGTAGGCACCGGTTCGGGCGCAAGCGGCGACGCCCGTACTTCGGGCGACAACCTGACGGTCTCTATCCTCAGTAAACTGAGGCGGACCTCCGCGGCCGATTTATCGAGCACGATCACGTCGCCCGGATAAATGCGGTGGGGATTCCTGATTTGTTCCTGGTTCATCTTCCACAGTTCGCCCCACTTCCACGGGTTCTTCAGGTAGCGGCCGGCGATGCTCCACAGCGTGTCGCCCCGCACCACGACGTAGCGGTCGGGCGCACCCTCGGCCATGTCGGCGGTGGTGGCGGCCGGCGCGACCGCAACCCAACAGTACAATATAATCAGCGATATAATTGATTTGATCATCGCCACTCCTCATCTTGGTTGCTGGACTCGGCCAGGCTGTTTGGCGTGCACCGGCCCCAATATCACATATTAGTTTAAATTTTCCACCTAGTTGATTAAATTTGCAAGATTTATGCCTTATGTCCTTACTTCCCGTCCTGCAATACCCCGATCCGAGACTGCACACTGTGGCTACGCCGGTAACCCGAGTGGATGACAAGATTCGACGCTTACTTAAAGACATGGCCGACACCATGTATGCGGCGCCTGGGGTTGGGCTGGCAGCGACTCAGGTCGATGTCCACCGGCGCGTGATCATTGTCGACATTTCGGAAACGCACGACCAGCTCAAGGTGTTTATTAACCCTGAAATCATCGCCCGCCGCGGCGCATCGGACTGCGCTGAGGGTTGTCTTTCGGTACCCGGCATCTTTGAAAAAGTGCAGCGCGCGGAGCGCATCACGGTGCGCGCGCTCGATGCCCACGGCAAGCCATTCGAGCTTGACGCCGAAGCGTTGCTGGCGGTTTGCATTCAGCACGAAATGGATCATCTCGAAGGCAAAGTGTTCGTTGAGTATTTGTCTCGGCTCAAGCAGCAACGCATACTCTCGAAACTCCGAAAACAGCAGCGGCGCGTGATGTAGGCATGTCGCCGCGTCAGACATAATGGTGCGCTGCGGCGCGCAACCCATGAAGCTGATTTTTGCCGGCACACCCGAGTTTGCCGCGGTCGCGCTGGAGGCGTTGCTTGCCGCAGGGCACGTTGTTGCGCTCACACTTACGCAGCCGGATCGCCCCGCGGGCCGGGGCCTGAAGCCGCACCTGAGCGCGGTCAAGAAACTGGCGCTGGCGCGCGGTTTGCCGCTGGCACAACCGGCAAGCCTCAGGCAGCCTGCGATCCAGGAGCAATTACGAATCGTCGGCGCAGATGCGATGGTGGTTGCCGCATACGGCCTGATCCTGCCCCCGGCCGTGCTCGCGGTCCCGGCGCGCGGCTGCCTCAATATTCACGCCTCGCTTCTGCCGCGCTGGCGCGGCGCGGCGCCAATCCAGCGCGCGTTGCTTAACGGGGACCGCGCGACCGGCATCACCATCATACAGATGGAGGCCGGTCTCGACACCGGTGCGATTCTGCTGCAGGAGAAGATCGCGATCAACGACGACGACACCGCGCAGACGCTGCATGACAAACTCGCGCCACTCGGCGCGCGCGGCATTTTACGCGCGCTTAACGAGAATCCCGCACCTCGCGCGCAAGATGATGGGGCCGCAACCTACGCCGCCAAAATTGCCAAAGCGGAAGCGGTGATTGACTGGTCGCGCAGCGCGGTCGATATTTGCCGCCAGATCCGTGCGTTCAATCCCGCGCCCGGCGCGACTACGACGCTAGACGGCGCAACGTTCAAGATATGGTGCGCGCAGCCGGTGGTGCATAGGACTGCTGCGCCGGGCACCGTGGTGGACGTCGGCACCGGTGGGTTCGTGGTCGCTGCCGGCGCCGGCGCTGTTAACGTCACTGAGCTGCAGAAAGCCGGCGCCAAGCGGCTTGCCGCTCGCGCGTTCCTTGCCGGCACGGCGCTGGCGCCAGGGGCGCGCCTCGGGACTTGAATCGATGCTCGAAATCCAACAGCTTGCCAGCACCACGGTCGCTGCCGTGGTCGGCGGCCGCAATCTGAACGTAGCGCTTGCGGCACAGTGGCAGCAACACCCGCAACTCACTTCGCAGCAGCGGGGCGCGATCACTGACCTGAGTTACGGCACGTTGCGCTTTGGCGCGCAACTCGAGGCCGTACTCGCACAACTGCTGAAAAAACCGTTGCGCGATGAATCGTTACGCTGGTTGCTGCTGGTTGCGCTGTATCAGTTGCAGCATACGCGCGCAGCACCCTATGCCATCGTCGATAACGCGGTGCGGTGCGCCGCGCGCCTCGGCGAGCCGCAGGCCGCCGGCCTGATCAATGCCGTGCTGCGCAATTTTCTGCGCCGGGGCGAGGGTCTGCTGGCCAAGGCGGCGCGCAGCGATGCCGTACGCTATTCTTACCCGCAGTGGTGGATCGACAGGCTGCGCGCGCAATATCCGCAGCATTTTGCGGCGATGCTCGAAGCGGGCAATCTGCATCCGCCGTTCACGCTGCGCGTCAACCGCCGGAGTACCACGCGCGACGAGTACCTCGCGCTGCTGGCGCAACACGGTATCGCTGCAACCGCAGTGGGCGCCGAAGCGGTAACGCTGGCGCGCGCGCTGCCGGTCGAGCGGCTGCCGGGATTTGCGGACGGCATGGTATCGGTGCAGGACGCGGCGGCACAGCTCGCGGCGCCGTTACTCGACGCCCGGGACGGCATGCGCGTGCTCGATGCCTGCGCCGCGCCCGGCGGCAAGACCACGCACCTGCTGGAAATCGCTGACCTCGAGTTGACAGCGCTAGACAGCGACGCCACGCGGCTCGCGCGCGTGCGGCAGAATCTTGAGCGGTTGCGGCTGGAGGCCAGGCTACTCGTTGCCGATGTCAACGACACGGCTGCCGGGTGGGACGGCAAGCCGTTCGAGCGAATACTCGCGGATGTGCCATGCAGCGCATCGGGTGTGGTGCGCCGCCACCCGGACATCAAGTGGTTGCGCCGCGCAGCCGATATCCCGCAGTTCGTTTTGCAGCAACGGCGCCTGCTTGGCAGTCTGTGGCGGTTGCTGGCCAGCGGTGGTAAATTGCTGTATACAACGTGTTCGGTTTTCCAGGAAGAGAACTCGCTGCAGGTCGCGGAATTTCTGGCGCGCCATCGCGACGCCAGGTTGCTGCCGTTATGCGGGGTGGTAACGGTGGACGGAACACCTGAAGGCCAGCTGCTGCCGGATAACGAGCATGATGGTTTTTATTACGCGCTGCTGCAAAAAATGTAGCCCGCTGCTTGCGCTCGCGGCGCTGGTGCTGCTGCTCTCAGCGGCGCCTGCGGCGCAAGCCGAAGGCATCGACGTCAGCCGCGCCGCGCTGGTTACGGCTGAAGAAGGCTATTTTCTCGAGGCCGACTTCGGCGTTGCGCTCAACCCGACGCTCGAGGACGCGCTCAACAAAGGCGTCCCGCTTTATTTCCTGCTTGAATTCGAAATCATCCGTCCGCGCTGGTACTGGTTCAACGAGAATATCCTCGACACCCGGCAACAATATCGGCTGTCCTATAACGCGTTGACGCGCCAGTATCGCCTCGGCGTCGGATCATTATTCCAATCCTTTGGCGCGCTGGCTGAGGCGCTCGATTTTCTGTCGCGCGTGCGGCGGCGCCAGGTACTCGAACCCGGCGTGCTCACCAAGGGCAATACCTATACCGCCGGCGTACGCATGCGGCTCGACGTGTCGCAGCTGCCGAAGCCGTTTCAGTTAAACGCACTGGCTTCGCGCGACTGGAACTTCGGCTCCGAGTGGCATCGCTGGAGCGTGACGCCGTGATCCTCGATATGACCGGCGTCCGCCCGGTGCTGCGCCACGGCGCGGTCAATTACCTGCTGATCGTGTGCGCCGTGGTTGGCGCGGTGACGCTTTACCTGCTCGCGACCGCGAGCGCCAACACCGCACTGTTCGCGCAGCATTTGCCGTTACTTCTCGTGTTGAACGGCGGCCTCGCGGTGTGCCTCACGCTGTTGCTCGGCTACCAGTTGTATGCGCTGCGGCAGAAACTCAAGGCCGGGGTGTTCGGCGCCAAACTCACGCTGCGGCTGGTGTGGCTCTTCGCGCTGGTGGCGATTTTGCCGGGCGCGCTGGTCTACGGCGTGTCGGTACAGTTTGTCGCCAAAAGCATCGAATCATGGTTCGATGTGCGGGTCGAGAAAGCGCTCGAGGGCGGCCTCAATCTGGGCCGCACCACGCTCGACAATCTGCTCAAGGATCTGCTCAAAAAAGCCGACGCCATGACGGTATCGCTCGCGGTGCGGCCGGCGGCCGAGCATATTGCCTCGCTCAATACGCTGCGCGAGCAGGCCGGAGTCGAGGAGGCAACGTTGTTCACGCAGCGCGGGAAAATCATTGCCTATGCCGGTGCCGAGCGTACCGGGCTGATGCCCGAGCTGCCCGGCGGGGCATTGTTGCGCCAGCTCAGGCTGCAGCAAAGTTACCGCGCGATCGAGGCGATTCCCGGCAAAGGCCTTTATCTGCGCGTGCTGGTGCCGGTCAACGTCGTGAGTCTGGCGGAGGAAATGCGTGTGCTGCAACTGCTGCAGCGGGTCCCGCAGCAACTCGCGCTCGATGCCGAGACCGTGCAGACCGGGCAGCGCGATTACCAAGAGCTGCTGCTCGCGCGCCAGGGCTTGAGGCGGATCTATGAAGTGACGCTGACGCTGACGCTGCTGCTCGCGTTGCTCACCGCGCTGTCGTTGGCGTTCGTGTTGAGCGAGCGGCTGTCCGCGCCGCTTTCCTTCCTGGTCGAAGGCACGCGCGCGGTGGCCCAAGGCGACTTCAGCCAGCGCGAGGCGATGCCGAGCCGCGACGAACTTGGCGTACTGACGCAATCTTTCAACGCCATGCGCCAGCAACTCGCCGAAACACGCGCGCTGGCCGAGCGCAATCAGGCGCAACTCGCGGATGCCCACGCCTACCTGCAAAGCATCCTGGCCAACCTGTCCGCCGGGGTGCTTGCGTTCGATGAAACTCTACGGCTGCGTTCCTTCAACCATAGCGCCTCAGCCATTCTTGACGCTGACATCGCGCAGCTTGCGGGGATCAAGCTCGAGCTCTGGCACGAGCGCAACCCGGTGCTCACAGAACTTGCGGCCGGAGTTGCGGCGGCGTTCCACGGCGGCGCCGGCGCGGCATGGGAGAAACAGATCGAACGCACCGGCAAGCACGGCCACCAGATGCTGTTGCTGCGCGGCACGTGTCTGCCCGCCGGCAGCGGCACGGGCTATGTCGTCGTGTTCGACGACATCACCCACGTGTTGCAGGCGCAGCGCGATGCGGCGTGGACCGAGGTCGCGCGGCGCCTGGCCCACGAAATCAAGAACCCGCTCACGCCGATTCAGCTCTCGGCGGAGCGCCTGCAGCACAAACTCGCCCACAAACTGGGCGCGGCGGAAGCCGAAATGCTGATGCGCTCGACGCAAACCATCGTCACCCAGGTGAGCGCGCTCAAGGACATGGTCGATGCGTTCCGGCAGTATGCGCGCATGCCGGAACCCTCGCTGCAGGAGATCGAGATCAACGTGCTGTTGCGGGAGGTATTGACTCTCTACGAATCGCTCGCAGGCTGGATTCGCGTTGAACTGGCGCCGAACCTTCCGCGCATTGTCGGCGACCCGGCGCAATTGCGCCAGGTAATACACAACCTGCTGCAGAATGCGCAGGACGCGCTCGTGGACAGCACGAATCCGAGTATAGTGGTGCACTCCGAGCCGGTTGCCGGCGGCATGCGTGTGACCATCACCGACAACGGCGCTGGTTTTCCCGAGCAACTCATGCAACGTGCGTTCGAGCCGTATGTGACAACCAAACCGAAAGGCACCGGCCTCGGCTTGGTGATCGTGAAGAAAATCATCGAAGAGCACGGGGGGACCGTGGAGATTCAAAACGTCACGCCGCACGGCGCGCGAGTTACATTCACACTGCCGGCGCAGGTTGCGCATGCGGCCGTTACCCGCACCGCGGCGCGGGCATAGAACGGAGTTGGCAATATGCAGCAAATCCTAGTCGTTGACGACGAGATCGGGATCCGGGAACTCCTGTCGGAGATCCTGCACGACGAAGGCTATCAGGTGCGCCTCGCGGAAAACGCAGGCCAGGCGCGCACGCTGCGCAGCCAGGGGCGCCCGGACCTGGTGCTGCTCGATATCTGGATGCCGGATACCGACGGCATCACGCTGCTCAAGGAATGGGCCAGCGCGGGCCTGCTCACGATGCCGGTGGTGATGATGTCGGGCCACGGTACCATCGACACGGCGGTCGAAGCGACCCGCATCGGCGCCTACGATTTCCTCGAGAAGCCGATCGCGCTGCAGAAGCTGCTCGCGACCATCGGTCGTGCGCTCAGGAGCGGCGAGCAGCAGGTCAAGCCGACGTTGATGCTGGCAACGCTTGGCCGCGCCCCGGCCGTGGCCGAGCTCAAGCAGCGTCTGGAGCGCATTGCCAATCTGAAGTCACCGCTGCTGCTAACGGCCGAGCCAGGCAGCGGCGTTGAATTGTGTGCGAAATTTGTACACCAGACGAATGCGCCGTGGGTCGCACCGGAGAATCTCGGCGCGCTCGCCGAGGCACCGCTCGACGTGCTTAATCAGGCCCGCGAGGGCACGCTGTTCCTGCGCGAAATCGGCGATCTTAACCGCGTGGAACAAAAAGGCCTGCTGCTGATCGCCGGCAAGCTCGATAAGTACAACACCCGGTTGATCTGCGCGAGTTCCCGGCCGCTGCCGGAACTGGTGGCGCAGGGCGCATTCGATGCGCGTCTGTACGGGGTGGTTGCGACGGTGACAGTGCATGTACCGAGCCTGCGCGAACACCGGGAGGACATCCCCGTTCTTGCCAACCTCTTCCTGCTGCGCAGCGTCGAGGCCAAGGAAGTCGCGCCGCGCCACTTCAGCACGGCCGCGCTCAATGCACTGCGCAACTACGACTGGCCGGGTAATTTGACCCAGCTTGAAAGCGCGGTGCATTCGCTGGCGCTCACCGCCTCCAGCGAAGAAATTGGCGTGGGCGATGTCAACCAGGCACTGTCATTGTTCGGCGCCCTGCAGGCGACGGCACCCGGCCTGCCGCTCGATCTGCCTCTCAGAGAGGCGCGCGATGCCTTCGAGCGCGTCTATTTCGAGCACCACATCGCGCAGGAAAGCGGCAACATGAGCCGCGTCGCCGACAGCGTCGGACTCGAACGCACGCATCTCTATCGGAAGCTGAAACAACTGGGAATCAAACTCACTCGCCGCAACGACGAATAGCGCGGCGCGCTATCGCCGCAGAT
>Ga0209640_10001335_pt1 | contig 20779 bp, 21 predicted proteins | sample RifCSP10_1_FD_184018 | JGI IMG/M metagenome (GOLD analysis project Ga0209640, IMG submission 184018) | Soil microbial communities from Rifle, Colorado - Rifle CSP2_sed 10_1 (SPAdes) (version 2) | ecosystem: Environmental > Terrestrial > Deep subsurface > Rock core/Sediment | place: Rifle...
TCACATCACCCAATGGCGACAACTGGCTGATCGTGACGACCGAAGTTGTTGATCCGCAATATCTGGGGCAATCATTTCTGACGAGCACGCATTTCAAGAAACAACGCGACGCCACCGGCTGGAACCCAACGTCATGCTCTTAGGAACCCCAGTCCACCGCATGTCGTGGGCGGCGTGTGTTCTACTGACGTGCGCCAGCGTGCTCGGCCAAGCGCCGCCTGCGAGTCCGGTGCCTCCTGCCGCTCCTGCATCTGGCTTCGACATCTCCGGATACTGGACGGCCGTCATGCACGAGGACGCGATGGAGCGCGGCGCCGGACCGGAGATCGGCGACTACGGCGGTGTGCCCATCAACGAGGCGGCGCGCCTGTTCGGCCTCTCCTATGACGCCTCCCGGCTCACGTTGCGACAGCACCAGTGCGACGGCTATGTGGCGCCGTACCAGATCCGCGCGATTGGAAACGCGCGCGCGTGGGAAGAACGGGATCCACACACACACCGGTTGACAGCCATCCACTGGTACAACCAGACCTTCGAGGGCAAGCGAACCATCTGGATGGACGGCCGCCCGCACCCTCCGGCGTACGCGCCTCACACATGGATGGGGTTCTCAACGGGGCGATTCGTCGACAACGCCCTCGAAGTGCAAACAACTCATCTCAAGCAGGGCTGGCTGCGGCGCAATGGGCTGCCCGAAAGCGACCAGGCGACGATGGTGGAGTTCTTCCTTCGCCATGGCGACCGTCTGACCCATACCGCGGTGGTGACCGATCCGGTCTACCTGGCGGAGCCCTTCGTCAAGACAACCGACTTCTTCCGCCAGCCGATCGACCATCAGGCGTGGCTCTTCCCCTGCGATGACAGCGACCAGATTGCCGGACGCGCTCCCGATGATGTGCCGAACTACCTCTTCGGCCAGAATCCATTCGTCAACGAATACGGCACGACGCACCAGGTGCCGCTCCTCGGACACCTTGGCGGCCCGGACACGATCTACTCGGAATTCGGCGCCCGACTCAAGGCGTCAACGGAAGCCGACGGCCTTGCTCTGACAAGGCCCGCCCCTGGCGTTCGGCCGACGAGCCTGGCGGTGGACCCGGAGCCGCGTGACGGCGAGATTCACGTGTGGCCGATCCGCGACAACCTGTATCTGCTCGCCGGCGACGGAGGGAACATCGTCGTGCAGGTCGGAGACGAGGGCCCGTTTGTCGTCGACACGGGCACCGGTCGATTGGCAGACAAGACCATCGCGGCGATCGCTCGCCTGAGTACCAGGCCGATCCAGTTCATCGTGAACACCAGTTTTGCTCCCGACCGTACTGGCGGCAATCTGAAGCTACGAGCAGCAGGAGCCGATCCGAGCCTGCGTGGGACGTTCTTCTCTCTGGCGTTCCGGGATGCTGGATTGGCCGCCACGATCATCGGGCATCAGAACATCCAGAACCGTATGGAGGCCCTGAAGCTTCCCGTCGACGCCATCCCTACCGATACGTTCCTCGAGGAACGCCGACGGACCTTCCACAACGGCGACGCCATCGAAATGCGCTGGCAGAGGAACGCGACGACCGATGGGGACAGCCTCGTGCACTTCCGACGCGCCGACGTCATCGTCGTCGGCAATGTCTTCACGACGACACAGTATCCATTTATCGACGTGGCGAACGGCGGCAGCATCGACGGCGAGATCAACGCGCTCAACGAGATCTTGTCTGTGACCGTGTACGAGCACCAGGGCCAGGGCGGCACGCTGGTGGTCCCCGGCCACGGCTATCTGTCAGACGAGCATGAGGTCGCCGAATACCGCGACATGGTCGCGATCGTGCGCGACCGCGTCCGCGCGCTCATCGCGGCGGGCGCGACACTGGATCAAGTGAAGGCGGCCAGGCCAACAGCGGACTACGACACGCGGTATGGAGCCACCTCCGGCCCATGGACGACCGACATGTTCGTCGAGGCCGTGTACCGAAGCCTGCCGCGGCGATGACCGTCCGATTCCGCCCGGTCTCAGGACGGGTTCCGCGTACGAACTTGGCCATCCGACGCCATTTCTGTCCGTAGCTCGTGTCGACGGGCATGCGGTGATCTACGCGCGAGGAACGTCCATCGTCATCGACGCGGCGGCCGCACCCGGTTGTGCGAGCGTGCCCTGCTCGGATGTCAGGAGGAGAGCACTGACGCAACCCGTGACCGGCCGCGCGAATCGTGCCCGGGAGTGGGCCATGCCGGACCTCAACATGTCACAAGATGCAGTATCCTACGACGGTTCCTGACACCACGGGCCCCGTACGGGCCGGAGAGCGAGCGAGATATGCGAATCGTCATCAAATATGCAGCCCTGTCGGTCGCAGCGCTGGTGCTCGGCGCCCCGCCTGTCGCGGCACAGAGCAATATGAACGCACAGGAAAAGGCCAACCTGCAATTCGTCCTCGACTGGTGGCGCGAGGTGATTCAGTCGCGGCACATGGAGCTCGGGCCGAAGTATCAGGCCGAGGACTACATCCAGCACAACATCAACATTCAGACCGGGCGTGCCGGCTTCGCGAAGTTCTTCGGCGGCCTGGGTCCGCCCGTGCCGATCCTGCCGACGCTCACCCAGAAGCCGGCCATCGCGTTTGCCAAAGGCGATTACGTCGTCGTGATCTGGGAACGCGAGGGCAAGGACCCCGCGGACCCGGCGAAGACCTACAAGTTCAACACCTACGACCTGCTGCGCCTCCAGAACGGCAAGGTACAGGAGCACTGGGACTGGGCGCTCAAGACGCCGAGGATTCCCTACGGCGGCGCACCGGACGGCGTGGACTACAACAAGGTCACCTTCACGCTCTCTGCTCAGGAGCAGAAGAACCTGGAGATCGCGAACGTCGAGTTCAAGGACATCCTGCAGTACGGGCACGTGGAACTGGCCGAGAAGGTGATGGCTGCCAGCTACATCCAGCACAACCCGAATGTGCCCACGGGCCGGGCCGCGTTCGTGGACTTCTTCAGCAAGATCCGGAAACCGGAACCCATCAAGGCCGAGTGGAAGGACAAGCCGGCGCTGACGATCGTGAGCGGCTCCTACGTGTTCTACATGTTCAAACGAACGCTGATGGACCCGGACGACAAGTCGAAGACCTATCCCGCATACTGGTTCGACATGGTGCGCGTGGACAACGGCCTCGTGCAGGAGCACTGGGACTCGGCGGTCAAGAACGCTCCGGCGAGTAACTGAGAGAGGCGGCCGCGATGAAGATTCGACACCTGCTCGGCGCGGCGGCAGTGGCCGCGGGGCTCCTGCTGGCCGGTCCGGCGCAGGCGCATCACTCGTTCGCCGCGGAGTTCGATGGCAAGAACTGCCGCGACTTCACTGGCGTGCTCACGAAGCTCGACTGGCAGAACCCTCACGCGTATTTCTTCGTGGACGTCAAGGACGAGGGCGGCCGCGTGGAATCGTGGTCGTTTCAGACCTACGCCCTCATCACCCTGAGGAGAGCTGGCAACGATCGGCAGCTCTTCCTCGAGAACATCGGGAAGGAAGTATTCGTCCGAGGGTGTCTCGCCAGGAACGGCCGGAAGAATTATGCCGCTGCCGGAACGATGAAGTTTTCCGACGGCCTGCTCCGGCAGGTCGGGCAACTTCAGGACTAGTGGACCATGGACTCTCGTCCTCGCACTGCGCTCGTCTGTGCCGTCGCGCTGCTGCTTTCGGGCGTCCTGGCCACACCCGCCAGCGCCCAGGACACGAATTACTCGGTCAGGGTGATGCCGCCCGGAGGACCAGCCCCGCGGTTGCCAGACGGGCATCCAGACTTGTCCGGGCACTGGCTGCCGAACAGCGCCGGCCAGGGGGTCAGCGGCCGGTACGGGGTGGACCCGGCTGCGCAGCGGCAATTCGACCCGAAGGTGACACCGGAAGAACGACCGTCTTTTCAGCCCGGGGCGCTCGAGAAAATCAAGTCGATGACGCCGACAGAACTGGAGCTGTCCAAGTCGTCGGTGAACTGCATGCCGCGAGGTGTTCCCGCCATCTGGCTGCAAAACCCCTACTCGACCATGCTGGTCCACAAGCCGGACGTGCTGGTGCAGTTGTACGAGGTCCTCAACAACTTCCGCGTGATCCACACCGATGGTCGCCCGCTCCCGAAGTATCCGGAGCCCTTGTTTCACGGCAATAGCGCCGCCCGCTGGGAAGGGGACACGCTGGTGGTCGAGTCCACCGGATTCGATGAGAGAACGTACGTCATGCCCAACGGGTGGTTCCACAGCGACGAGCTGCGAGTCGTCGAGCGCTACACCCGTCCCTCGATGAACTACCTCATCGTCGAAGTGACCGTCGAGGATCCGAAGGTGCTGACCAAGCCGTGGAAGTCCGCCCCGCGTCGCTGGACGCTGGGGAACGGGGACATCTACGAGTTCTACTGCACCAACAACCGGGAGCTGGACGAGCTCGAGAAACTCAGAGAGCTCGAACTGCAGGGTAAGTAGCCGCTGCCGGTGGGAGGCCAGCGCGTGACGAGATGGATTCACCTGATCCTGGTGGCGTCTTCCACGTTGCTCCAGGCGTGCCAGAGCGTCACGCCGTAGCCGCCCGAGGCCCGAGACCGAGGATCACCTCCGGTGATCGTGCCGCGCCGGGCGCCCCCGGTGGACGGTATGCTAGTATGCACGTATGACACGCACCACCGTGACCCTCCCCGACGATCTCGCGGTGCTGCTCGCACGTGAGGCCCGGCGGCATGACACGTCGGTCTCCGAGATAGTGCGCCGGGCGGTCGCCTCGTTCGTGGGCCTCTCGAGCGGCCAGCGTCGCGAGCTGCCATTCGCGGCGCTCGGCCGCAGCGGTCGGCGGCACACGGCGCGGGACACCGAGAAGATCCTGACCGCGGAATGGGGCCATGCTCGCCGTCGTTGACACCGGCCCGCTCTATGCCGCGGTGGATCAGGACGATGCCGATCACGACCGGTGCCGCGCCGCGCTCGAGGACGCCGGGTATCGTCTGGTCATCCCGGTGTTGATCGTTGCCGAGGCCACCTATCTGGTCGGTACGCGGCTCGGCGCCAAGGTCGAAGCGCAGTTCCTGAAGAGCATGGGAACCATGGACGTGGAGGGGCCAGCTCCGGAGGATTGGTCTCGCATCGCCGATCTCGTCGAGCAGTACGGCGATTTTCCGCTGGGAGGCGCCGACGCATCGGTTGTCGCCCTGGCGGAACGGCTCGATGCCGAAACGATCATCACGCTGGACGCACGCCACTTTCGTGCCGTACGTCCACGACACCGCAGGGCCTTTCGTCTGGTGCCGTAGCGCACCCGACGGAGTTGGGTTTTGGAGTCACCTCTCCCACCACCGTCGGGCATGCCGCGGGGGATACGCCAGCCCGAAGTCCGCCCGCTCGAGGGAGAGGTTCGGATTGAAGTACGGATCGGCGTTCAACAGGTCGTGCCAGCGTTGCTTGGTCAGGTCGGACTCGGCAAGAAATCGAGGTCGCGCCGCGCCCAGCCGGGCATCGCCGCGACTGACTGATTCGAAGTGATACAGCTCCGCGAACGGCGTCCACACGTTCCGGAGACCGCGCGCCTGGATCCGCAGGCACAAATCGACGTCGTTGTACGACACAGCCAGCGCTTCATCGAAGCCGCCAACGGCGTCGAACACCGCCTTGCGCACCACCATGCAGGCCGCCGTCACAGCGGAGAGGGTCTGCGTGAGCGTGGCTCGAGCACCGTAGCCCGGCGCGCCTCGCGGGAGTCCCCTGTGTGCGTGGGACGCCACACCGCCCATGCCGAGGATCACACCCGCATGCTGCACGGTGTCGTCGGGGTAATACAGCATCGCACCCACGGCGCCGACATCTTCGCGACTGGCGATGCTCACGAGTTCCTCGAGCCAGTCAGGGGAAATGACCGCCGTGTCGTTGTTCAGGAAACAGAGCAACGTCCCGCGCGCCTGAGCCGCGGCCAGATTGTTGAGCCGTGAGAAGTTGAACGGCTCGTCGACGCGCAGGATCGAGATGCGCGGATCCTGCACGACCTGCTCGAAATAGGAGCGAGACGCCTCCTCCGAGCTGCCGTTGTCCACGATCACGATGTCGAATGCCTCGTAGGTGGAACGACCCGTCACGCTCGCGACGCACCGAGACAGGTGGTCGATGCGGTCCCGCGTGGGGATGATGAGGGTGACGTGCGGGCGAGGATCGGGGAGTGTGTACCGGATACGCTGCTGATGGGGATAGTCGGGCGCCGGTTCGCACGTCGCCTGAAGATGGATACGCTCGAAATGTTCGGCGACGGCTCGGCGAGCCGCGCCATAGGCGTACCCCTTCTCGTCAACGCCCCGCGCCGCCGACCCGGGGACCGCACGCCAGTGGTACAGGATGTGTGGGATGTGCCGGATCTTGCGGGGCTCGGTCTGCTCGAGCACGCGGAGCGCCAGGTCGTAGTCCTGGCTACCCTCGAAGCCTTCCCGGAATCCTCCCACGCGCTCGACGAGGGCCTTTCGATACACGCCGAGGTGGCTAATCAGGTTCTGTCCGTAGAAGAGTTCGGGATTCCAGTCCGGCTTGAAATAGGGAGCGAAACGCCAGCCGGCCTCATCGAGCCGATCCTCGTCGCTGTACACGATGTCGGCATCGGGATGGCGGTTGAGCTCGTGCACCACGGCGGCAAGTGCATGGCGAGGTAGCACGTCGTCATGGTCCAGCAGGGCAATGAACTCCCCGGAAGCGAGCGCGAGGGCACTCGTCGAGGCGGCCGAGATGTGGCCGTTGGCGGGGCGGAACACGACCTTGACGCGGCGGTCGCGCGCTTGAATCGACCGAAGCACGTCGCCCACTCTGGCGTCGGTCGAATGGTCGTCGGCGATGCACAGCTCCCAGTTCGTGTACAGCTGGCGCTGCACCGACTCGATCGCCGCGCGCAGCCATCGCTCGTCGGTGTTGTAGACAGGCATCAGGATGGAGAGGAGCGGGCGGTACTCGAGCCGTGCCGATGCCGCCCTCATCGCGCGTGCGTCCCGTCGGCTCAGTCGCTCGAAGCGCCTCCATCTCCAGTACGGAACGCGCGCGCGCCACTTCAGGTAACGCACCGTGAGCTCGTATTGGACCTGGTTGCGGGCGTTGCGGATCCTGGCCCATATCGTGGTGTCCGCGCCCTCCAGGGCCAGTGCGTGGGCGCCGGCGTTCAGCGACTGAAGGAGCCCACCGGGGCCCGCCTCACGCAGGATGTGTGTGGCGTGTCGTATGGTGCGCGCCACGTCCGCCGGACGAGGAGGACGCGCCCACCAGTGCTCGAGGAGGACTCGCGTGGCGATCAGCCGGATGCGCACGACCCGGCTGGCGCGGACCACCCAGGTCCTGAGCCTGCCGGTCGATACCCTGTAGCTGGTTGGTGGCTGGTGGTTGGGAGGTGGTGGCGCCACACTACCGACCGGGCGGCCGCGCAAACGGCCCGACCTCGGGCTTGGCCTGCGTGTTGGCCAGATCACCAAGCTCGGCGGCCACGCCGCGGCGGATGGCGGCCGTTTCGGTGCCGGCCTGGAAGCACGTAAAATCAGGCCGATCGCGCCACGCCAGCGGACCGCAGAGCCGCACGCGCGCGTTGATGGCGGCGTCGTGCACGATGTTGATCACGCGCTCGTAGTCGGGCGTGCCGCGGTCGAAGCCTGAAAAATTGTTGAGGTCCCCGCTCGCGGCAAACAGGGCCGTCACGCCGGGCACCTTGGCAATCTCCGCCGCGTTCTTCAGGCCTTCGAGCGTCTCGATCATCAGGATGAGGACGATGTTGTCGTTGGCCGTGTTGCGGTAGCCCCCCGGCACCCGGCCCCACATGGCCGGCTCGAAGGCTTGCCCGCCGCCTGCGCTCCGCCGGCCGAGGGGCGGGAAATACGTCCAGTTGCGCGCTTCGATGGCCTCTTCGACGGTGTCGATCGTCGGCACGGCCACGACGAGCGCTCCGGCGTCGAGGGCATGCTGAATCTCCCGCTCTTCGGCTCTGGCCACGCGCACGCCGGGGACGGCTCCGGCGTGGGGACACGTGCGCCACATCGCCGCGGCCGAGTCCCAGCTGCGTTGGTCGTGCTGCATCTCGGTCCAGATGAAGTCGTAGCCCGCATCGGCCATGGCGCAGTAGGTCGCCGCGTCTTCAGCGCTGAAGAGCGTCCCTCCGGTGACCTTGCCACCCTGCAACATCTTGAGCTTGACCGGGTTCCAGATCTTCGTGCCTGGTGGCGGAGTGAATGCGGGTCCGAACTTCCAGGTCGCCGGATCGAAGGGGCCTTGATTCACGGCACCCGGTGGCGCTGCGGTCACCGCACGACTGTCCGCACCCCTGGGAGCCGCCAGCGGAAACGCCGCCGGCGCGGAGAAGTCCTCCGTCGCCTGGTCGGCCGGCCTGGGAGCCGGGTTCTGCGTCTGGGCCACAGCAACGATCCCGAAGGCCACGATGATCAGCCCGGCGACACGTGTGCGCATCATGATGATTCTCTCCCCCACCGACCGACGCCCTGACGCGAGGGCGGGATGGTCGACTCTTTGATCTCAGGAACGATCGGGGCTGGGTTCCCGTGCGCCGACAGCATAGCCGAAAAGGTTCTAGGTCGCGTCGACGCTCGCCGCGCAGGCGCAGCAGCCCCAGCAAGCGCCGGCGCCGGATATCGGGTGGGCGCCGCGCATCCCCCAGATCGATCCGTTCTACGCGGAGCTCTCAGGAGGCCGCCGACCGCACGGGCGTGGTCCTGTGCGACCTCGCACCACTTCGGCCTATCTCCCACGACCGCGGCTGTCTAGACGCGTGGTATATTTCTAGATAGGAGACTCCTCATGGCCCTCAGCGTCAAGGACCCCGAGGCCGACCGCCTGGCCCGGGCCGTCGCCGCCCGGACGGGCGAGACCCTCACCACGGCGGTGGTTGTCGCCCTGCGTGAACGCCTGGCTCGGCTGCGTGGTCGACCCAAGCGTCGCCGCCTGCGCGATGAGCTCAGCGAGATCGCCCAGCGCTGCGCGCAGCTACCCACCTTGGACGATCGTCCCGCTGACGAGATCGTCGGCTACGATGAGTCGTGTCGTCTGATCGGCGTGCCCGCTACTCGCAGGTGGCGCTGACGGACCTGATCGCGCTCACGTTCAGACCCTTCGTGCCTCCGTCGCCGATGAGCGACGCTCGAACGGACATTCGGTGACCCATGAACTTGTCGAGCGGCGTGAGCACGAACATCAGGGCGTAGTCACGGTCACCGAGCGGCGCGTTGACATCGACTTCCCGTCCGTCTATCACACGCGCCGGACGCGAACCCCGCTCGAGCTTCCACTCGCGCCCGGCGCCGCGTGCCAGGCATCCGACCACATGCGCGAAGCTGCCGGAGGGTAGTTCGCTGGGGCTTTCCTTCTTGACGATCTGGGCGCCGACGCTCGACACCTGCGTCAGCTCGCTCGCACCGTCGGGGAACCCGTTGACGTTCAAGATGTGCGCTGCGATATCCGTGTAGAGATGCGCGCCGAGCGTGCCCTTGAGCGAACCGTCCTCGGAGTGCGGCATGGTCGTGCTGATCTTGCCAATCAGATAGTCCACCGTGGTTTCTTGCCACGCTATCCAGAACCGATCCCCCCGAAGCGGTCTGTGCTCTGCGCCCTCCAGATTGGCGCCGTGACATGACGCACAGTGTTCGGCATAGAAGCCTCGGCCGCGCTGGGCCTGCGCCGCCGTGAAGACGCCGTCCCACACGCTCTTGGTCCCGCCAGCCCTCGGGCCGGGAGTCGCCTGCTTGCCGCCCGGCGTAGCGGAAGACATCGACGCCAGCACCAACACCACGACGGCAGCAGTGCCGACCGCCGAGAAACCTGGGAAAGGAAGGAGCCCTGTGAGTCGCCGCATGGCGCAAGATGATAGCCGATCAACCCGTGCAGGCACGAGAGGAGGTGTGGCTCCGGTGCCAGTCTAGCTATCGTGCGCTCAACGCGTTCTGAAACTCCGGATACATCGTCGCCGCACCGCCGCGCGTGGCCGCCTCAGGGAGGTTGAGCTCGGCGCCGAACTCCTTGAGGAATGGATTCTGGCCAGGCAGGTAGTGCGGCACGGCGCCGCGCGGTTGATCGGCGAGCTCGACGACGGCAGTGCAGGGATAGAGCAATTGCTGCGGCGGTAGCGGGCGCGGGTTCCGGAGCATGTTGGTCGTCTTCACGAGCGGCTCCGTCAGATACACCGGATCGTCCGTGATGGTCACGTAGTTCATCACCGTTCCGTGCAGCGTGAAGCGCTCGGTCAGCGTCACTCGGTCGCTCTGGGGCACCCCGTTACGCCGATGCCACATCTGCTTGATGTGCGTGGTGGTGACAACCAGTGTGTCGCCGTCCCATCGCCCGGTCGAGAAGCCCATCCACGTGTGCTCGGCGTTCGTCGAAGGATGAGGGCGGCCGTCCATCCATACCGTGCGCCGCTGCTGGAAGTTGCTGATGTCGAGGTGAATGGCCACAACCTGCTGGGTCTCCCGGTCGCGCTCGTCCCAGATCCGCATGTTCAACGGACCGCGCAGGATGTAGGGCGACGAGTGCGCGCGACACTGGTGCTCGGGCACGGTCAACCGCGAGGCGTCCCACGCCTCGGCGAACGCCCGCGCGCTCTCGTTGATAGGGAGTCCAAGGTAATCGCCAAGGGCGGGCCCGGGAATGCGCTCGGGCTGGTCCTCGTGGAAGAGCGCGTTGTAGCTTCCGGTGATGTCGAACTGAGCCGATGACGGCCACGCGATCCCGAGCACGACCAGCACGAGCGCAACCCGCAGCCCGATGATCCGGTCCATGTCTATTGCCCCTTCCTCGCGGGCAAAAGGCTCCGGTACACCGCCTCGACGAACGTCGCGGTGGTCCACGCGCCGGACGTCGATCCGTAGCGCGGCTCCCAGTCGAGCGTGGGGCGCGCCGCCGTCACCTGGTCGAGAGTCAGGCCCTTCTTGATCATCGCGTCCACGCGGTCCCGGACGATCGTTACCATGTCGCGATATTCCACCACGTCGAACTCGTCGCTGATGCGCCCCCGGCCGGGCACGATGCGCGTGCCACCCTCGGTGAACTGCTCCGAGATGGCCATGTCAATCAACGTGTTCAGCCCTTCGATCACGCCGTTGACGCTCCCTCCGCGCCGCACATCGATGCGCGGATACCCAAGCGTGCTGTAGATGTCGCCAGCAGCGATCACGTCGGAGCTGCGGAAGAACACGAGCATGTCGCCGTCGGTGCTGGCCGCGGGCACATGCAAAAGCTGAATGCCCTCGCCGTTGAAATACAGCGTCTTCTCCCGCTGAAAGAACGTGTCGGTCGGCCACGCGCCAAAGGGAGTGGGCGGCTGGCTTCCTGTGGGCGCGCTCATGGCCCGAAGGACGTTCTCGTGCGCGACGACGAACGCCTGGGGCACAACACCTTCCACGGCGCTCTGCCCCACCTGCCCGGCGAAGTTGCCGGCCACAAGCTGCGCGCCCGCGGCGGCCACTCGGAGGTTGCCGCCGGTGAACTCGGGGTGCGCGTGCGTGTTGACGACGTAGCGGATCGGACGGGAACCGGCTAGCGTGCGAACTGCAGCCAGCAGAGCGTCGGCCAACGGCTCCGTCATCGTGTCCACGACCAGCACGCCCTGCGACCCGACCTGCACGAGCACGTTCAGCCCGCCTGCGCTGACAAGCGACACCTGCCCCCGCACGGGCAGGGTTTCCATGTTCGGCGTTTGCGCCAAGACGATCGGGGCGACGCCGAAGGCGATGAGGAGCACCGCAGCGGTCCACGAGCGGAACCGTTCGGGCAACGCTCGGTGATCGGATAGAGTCACTCGCCCATTCTCTGCCGTCGCCGCACGTGTCGCAAGTGCGTTGGAGGGTTGGATGGTCCCGCGCACACGCGTTTCCTGTGGAGTTGGACGGATCACTTCGCGCATAATCCGTGGCTCAGACACAGTGAGGCTGACACCATGAAGCTAGCCCTCGCCATCGTATCGACGCTCCTCGTCGCGAGCGCCGCCGCCCAGCAAGTGCCCGGGACGCCCGATCGCGCCACTTCACGGGACTGGGATCCGGCGGGCGCGGCGGCCTACCTGGACGCTCGGATGGACGCCTGGTTCGCCAATGCGACCAAACTCAAGACGGGTAACTCCCAGACCGCGTGCGTGTCCTGTCATGCCGGATTGGCCTACGCGCTGGCGCGTCCCGTGCTGCGAAGAGTGCTGCACGAGAGCACCCTGCCGCCCCAGGAAGCGAGGGTCCTCGACGAGACCATCCGGCGGGTCGAGACATACAGCACCCATCAGGTTCTCTACGACTTCAACGAGCGCCGGCAGACCGAGTCACGTGGTACCGAGGCCGTGCTGAACGCCGTCATTCTCACGAGCGAGGACGCGGCGCGGAATCTCCCCCAGCCGAGCGCGCCGACAGAAAAGGCGCTTGCGCGGCTCTGGGAGGTGCAGCGACCGGACGGCCGGTGGGATTGGCTCGAGTTCGGCCTCGAGCCATGGGAAACCTTTGACGCGGCCTACCACGGGGCGACTTTCGCGGCGTTCGCCATAGGCACGGTCCCTGGCCAACAGGCGGGCGCCGCCGCCACGGCGGGCCTCGAACGGCTTCGCAGCTACCTGACGAGCAACTATCCCGCGCAGCATCTCTACAACCGCACGTGGGCGCTGCTTGCATCGTCTCGTGTGAAGGGCCTGCTGACGAGCGAACAACGTGACGTGCTCATCGCGGAGCTCGTCGGCGCGCAGCGCGACGACGGGGGCTGGTCGCTCGAAGCGATGGGCCCGTGGAAATGGAGCAAGACCGCCCCGCCCGTGACGTCGCCTGGACAACTCGACCTATCGCTGCTGACGCGTTCGGATGCTTATGCCACCGGCCTCGTCGTGTACACGCTCAGGCAAGCCGGCGTTGCTCCTGATCACACAGCGGTACACAGAGGCATCAGGTGGCTCGAGACGAACCAACGGACGATTCCCGTCAGTGACGTCCCAGGGCGCGCCTGGCAGGCACACTCGCTGAACTACGACCGCGAGCACGGCGGCGAGAAGGGCGAGCCCTGGCGACGGTTGTTCATGTCTGATACCGCCACGGCCTTTGCCGTCCTGGCGCTTGCGAGCGACGGATCAGCACCCTGACCCTGACCCCAAGAGAATGAGTCACCACTCGGCAAGCGACGCGGTCACCGCGAGACCGGTGCGCTTGACTTCGCCCGCACGGCATAGACAGAATTGCGCGCGACTCAGCGGAAGTTCGACGAGATATCGCGAGCCCGATCGCGGCGAGGACACACGGTGAGACCAGTCGTCAGGCACAGCAACATCGCGGCAGCCTCCAGCGTACTCGCCCTCGCGGCGGTCCTCATCGCGGGCGCGCTCACCGAGCGAGCGGTGGCTCGGCAAGCCTCAGAGGGTGACCTCGATGTCGTGCAGCTCAGGCCGAACTTCCATGTGATCGCCGGCGCGGGCGGCAACATCGTCGTCCAAACCGGACCGGAGGGCGTGATCCTCGTGGACTCCGGGTCGGCAGAGATGTCCGACAGGGTGCTGGCGACCATCCGGCGACTCACCACGCTCCCCATTCGCTACATCATCAACACGAGCATGGACGCCGATCACGTCGGCGGAAACGCCACGCTCGCCAAGGCCGGGCTGACGATTCTAGCGGGTGCCATCGCCGCCGGCGCCGGGTTGTCTGACGACCTGGTGACCAACGCCGGCCGAGCCAGCGTCCTCGCACATGAAAACGTGCTGACGAGGATGTCGGCGCCGACTGGCCAGGTCTCGCCCGTCCCCTTCGCGCTGTGGCCGACCAAGACGTTCGCCTTCAGGTTGTATTCGATGTACTTGAACGGCGAGGGCATTCAAGTCATACACCAGCCCGCCGCGCATACCGACGGCGACGTCATCGTGTTCTTTCGCCGCGGCGATGTGATTGCGACGGGCGACATCATCGACACGACCCGGTTTCCCGTCATCGATGTCGAGAAGGGCGGCAGCGTGCAAGGAGAGATCGACGCCCTGAACCGCCTCATGGACCTGAGCATCCACAACCTTCCGCTGCAGTGGTATTCCGACCGCACGCTCCTGGTTCCCGGACACGGGCACGTGTACGACAAGCTAGACCTGCTCGAATACCGCGACGCCATCACGGTCGTCCGCGACAGGGTTCAAGACCTGGTCGGACAGGGCAAGACGCTCGCGCAGGTCAAAGCCGCCAACCCCACGCTCGGTTACCGGAGCCAGTACGGGGCCGACTCGGGTCCGTGGACGACCGACATGTTCGTCGAGGTGGTCTACAACGAGCTCGCTGCCAAGAAGGGCAAGAAGGAATGAACCGTCTGCTGTGCGGGCTTGCCGCCGCCCTGCTGGCTTGTGGAGTCGTTCGGCTCGAGGCTCAGCGCGGGAACGTCCCTCCCGGGCCTCGCCCTCTGCCCCGGGCCGCAGCGCCCATCGATCTCACCGGATACTGGGTGTCGATCGTCACGCAGGACTGGCGCTGGCGCATGGTCACGCCGCGCAAGGGCGACTACGTGGGCATTCCGATGACGCTCGAGGCGAAGAAGGTTGCCGACGCGTGGGACCCCGCGAAAGATGAGGCGGCAGGTGAGCAGTGCAAGTCGTATGGGGCGCCAGCCCTGATGAGTGTGCCCGGACGCCTGCACATCACCTGGCAGGATGACAGCACGCTCAGAGTCGACACGGATGCCGGCATGCAGACGCGCCTGTTCCGCTTCAGTGACGCACAGGCCCCGCGCGCCGCGACGCGGACCTGGCAGGGAACGTCGGTGGCGCAGTGGCAACCAGCGCGAGCGGTTGGCGGATTCGGCGTGTTGCTCCTCCGCCCGGCGGAGCGAAGCTCGGACGACAAGCCTCCGGCCCTGAAGGGTGGCTCGTAGCGGGTCGTCACGACCAATTTACGTCCGGGATATCTCAGGAAGAACGGCGTGCCGTACAGCGCGAACGCCGAGCTGACGGAGCACTGGGACGTGTACAAAAGGCCGAACGGAGAGGAATGGCTGACGATCACGACCGAGATCGTTGATCCGCTCTACCTCCGCGAGCCGCGGCTCGTCGCGCTCCCGTTCAAGAAGGAACCGAATGGCGCTAAGTGGGACCCCACGCCCTGTTCGGCCACGTGGTAGGACGATCATGGCCAAAGGCTCAGGGCTCAGGGCTCAAGGCTCAGGGCAGGACTCAAGGGCTCAAGGCTCAAGGCACGACAAGACGACTTATGGCGAATGACACGCTGAACCCTGCCGGCCCGCCTTCCCCCAGGCCAGGGCGGTTGAATCTCGGCGCATCGATCGTCGTCGTGGCGCTGTCGGCAGTTCCCCTCGTCGCCCAAGTCGATCTTGCGGGATCGTGGGCCAGGCGGGGACAGACCGACAACAGCTACTCACGAGAGCCGGTCGATCTGATGGGCATGCCACTCAGCGAGGATGGCCGCGCGAAGGCACTCAGCTACGATATCGCGTCGCTCTCGGCCACCGAACGCCAGTGCCAGATGTACACGCCGTTCTACGCGTTCACCGGCCCGTTCGGCCTACAGATCACGAGCGAGCCCGACCCGATCACGCAAAAACTCGTGGCCTGGAAGATTGCCGGGTGGATCGATCGTGACGTCACGATGATCTGGATGGACGGACGGCCCCGCCCGTCCAAGTACGCGCCGCACTCCCACGGGGGCTTCACGAGCGGCGAATGGGACGGCGAGGCGCTGACGGCGGTCAACACCCACTTCAAGCTCGGCGACATCAAACGCCATCGCGGAATGAGCAGCGACCGGGCCACACTCACCTATCGGTTCAACCGGCACGGCAACATCCTCACGCTCACCGGCATTCTCGAGGATCCGGTCTACCTGGCGGAGCCCTACGTGCTGACCGAGTCGTTCAGGTTGGATACGGCCAACACCCTCTTTCCACTGACCGCGTGCGAGCCGATCGAGGAACTGCCGCACCTGCACGAGAATCCAGCCCTCGTGCCCCACTACTTGCCAGGCCAGAACCCCTTCATGAACGAGGCCACGGAGAGGTACAACATCCCCCTCGAGGCGGTCCTCGGCGGGCCGGAGACGATGTATCCGGAGTACCGGAAGAAGATCAAGGACAAGTACGTCCTACCGCCGCCCTGCACCCAAGGCTGCGGTGGTCCTCCTCCTGCGCCTCCTGCACCTCCGGCGCCAACTGGCAGGGGCGCGGCCCCGCCGCGGTAGATCCGGTTCCCCCTCAGATAACCGCGATCGCCTCGATCTCAATCATCCAGTCCGGGTGCGCCAGGGCCGAGATCTCGACCAGCGTCGATGCCGGGCCCTTCTTCCCGAGGAACTCCTCACGCAACGGGGCGAGGTCCGCCCGGTAGCGCATGTCGGTCACGTACGTCGTGACCTTGACGATGCTGGCCATGGTTCCGCCCTGAGACTCGATGAGCGCCTTGATCGCTTCGAAGGCCCCGCGAGCCTGCCCGGTGAAGTCGCCGCGGCAAGCGACACCGCCGCCGGCGGTGTAGGCGACCTGCCCTGACAGGAACAGGATGATCTGGGCCTGACTGACCTTGACGGCCTGGCTGTAGGTGGCCGGGTCGAAGACGCCCGGCGCGCAGAACTTGTCGATGGTGGCCATGCGGTTGCTCCTGAGAGGTGAGATTACTGGCAAGTGATTTCACATGGATGTGAGAATCACGGGATCCGTCCGAATTCCTGGCGAGCGTCAAGACTCGGAAGGAGTGAGGCGAAGCCGAATCACCGGGGCATGCATCGCGCCGCTTTGTTCGAGGGGTCGGTCGGGTCCGGCGCGCGACCCCGGGTGCGGATGTCCCGATAGGCCTGATGGCAGTTGGCACAGGCATCGGACAGATCTCCGGTCGCTTCCGCCACGGCCTCCTGGTTCTTCGATTGCGACACCTGGTAGGTCTTCCGCGCGACGGCGATCATCTGCTCGGTGAACTTGATCCAGTCGGCGTCGGTCACCGGGGCCAACCGCCCGTTCTCGCACCGAATACCGGGCGTCAGCATCAGCGGCGAGGCGTCGGCGAGTGCGATGGCCGCGTTATCAACCAGTTCCCACCCACCGTAGATCCCGGCGCCCCAATCGACCCAGGAGAAGCCGGCGGTCTGGCCGCCAATCGATGGCGCTGGCGCGCGAGCCGGGGCCCCGGGGTCATGGGTCTGGACGGTGAAGATCAGGTTCGAATTCGGGAAGAAGATGCCGCGCATCAGCTGCGCCATGTTCCCGAGCGGTGGAAAGACGCGACTCGGAGCAGCCGACGGAGCCGCCTGCGCGCCGGTGAAAACGCCGTCCCGGGCAGCTTGCGTGGCCTGGGCCTGCGCCAGTGCGGTGACTGTGACCGACGCGACCAGCGCGCCAGTCAGCGCCGCCCTCCCCAGCCACTGGCAACACCCTCGGAGCCGAGACGACTGCTGTAGCACTGACATGCCTCCTCGTATGACGCGGGTCAATCATAGCCTGCTCGGGTCGACCACGGCCCCGTGTATCATCGGTGCTGCGCCCGGGTCCTGAGCACGCCCGGCCCGTCGGAGCTGGCGCAGGAGCCCAAGCGGAGGAAGAGAGCCGGTGTCGACTCGTACTGTCTGCGCGGGGGTTGTTTCCTGCGCTCTGATGATCGCCTGGGCCTTCGCGGCCCTGGTCCCCATTCGCGCGCAGTCCGAGTCCCCGGCGCAGCCGCACACCGCATGGATCCAAGCGGGCAGCGACGTCGTGCTGCCCCCCAACATGACATTCGAAAACGGGCTGGGCCGCCTGGGTGTGCTGAACACCTCGGGCCCCATCGACACCAAGGGGCATCCCTTCTTCGAGGCGATCGGATCCAATTCCCGGGCGTGCGTCACGTGCCATCAACCCGCCAACGCGATGAGCGTGTCGGTCGAATCGATTCGTGAGCGCTGGAGAATCACGCAGGGACGCGACCCGCTCTTCGCCGCCATCGACGGATCGAACAACCCGAGCCTGCCCCAGGACCAGGAAGCCTCGCATTCCCTTCTTCTCAACCGCGGGTTGTTCCGCGTGGGGCTCCCGTGGCCGCCGCCCGGCGTGAGTCCGGAGTTCACGATCGAGATCGTGCGCGACCCGGAGGGCGTCAATCGCGATCCGGTCTACGGGCTCACCAGTGCGAGGCCGACCGTGTCCGTGTTCCGCCGCCCGCGCGTGGCGGCCAATCTGAAATACGTCACGAGCCCGGATGGCCTGTTCAACGTCAAGCTCGGCGTCTTGATGGAGAAGGATCCGGACACGGGACTCCCGTCCAGCATGAACATCATGGCCGATGCGCGTGCGGCCTCTCTGGCCGTGCAGGCGGAGGCCGCGTATCGCGACCATCAAGGGGGCACAACTCCCCTGCCGCGGACTCAACTGGAACGGATCCTGGCATTCGAGAACCAGATCTACGTGGCGCAGGCGTGGGACGCCCGCGGCGGAAGCCTCGTCGAGCCGGACGGCCCGGCGGCGCTTGGGCCAGCCAACGTCGCGCGGCACCAGGTACACGTCCTGAACGGACCCAAGACACCGGCGTTCCATTTCTTCGACATGTGGCTCCAGCGGAGCCCCGCAGCGGACCCCCGCGCCGAGTTCCGCGCGTCGGTGGCGCGCGGCAACGACCTCTTCCTGAACCGCCGGTTCTGGGTGAAGGACGTGGCCCACATCAACTCCATCGGCCTGGGCAACCCGGCCAAACGTACGTGCGCCGTGTGTCACAACGCCCAGACGTCCGGCATGGATTTGGCGCCTGGCTGGGTCGACCTCGGGACGACGAACTACCCGACGTGGACGGAAGCTCCTGTCTGGAGCGAGGCCTCGGATCTGCCGGTCTTCAGACTGACGTGCCGGCCGGACGCACCGCCGCATCCGTTTCTCGGCCGGTCGATCTACACGGCCGACCCGGGCCGGGCGCTGGTCACAGGACGGTGCGCCGACATCGGCGCGATCACGATGGGGCAGTTCCGCGGGCTCGCCGCGCGCGCGCCCTATTTCTCGAACGGCTCGGCACGGGACCTGCGCGAGCTCGTGGACTACTACGACCGGCGCTTCGACATGCGGCTGAGCGGTCAGGAGAAACAGGACTTGATAAACTTCCTGGCGGTGCTGTGACGACGGATCGCGCCTGGCGCACGGCCGCGCTCCTTGGCCTCGGCGCGCTCGTGGCGTCGGTGTCATCGGCCCAGCAGTCCACGACGCCAGCGTCGTCGCGTCGCCAGTTCGTGACCTGCCCCATCGTGCGTGACACCAGAACGCAACCCTGCTGGCTGGCCGAGTACGAGGGCGAGCTGTACTACCTGGGTCAGCAAGGCGGTGTGGCCAACGATTTCTATCCGCCGCAACTCGGCCACCAGGTGCTCGTCGAGGGCTCGGTGGGTCAGGGTCGTGTGTGCGGCGGCGTTCCGCTGCAGCCCGTGAAGGTCAGCGTGCTGCGCGAGCTGGCGCCCGCGTGCCGCACCATCCTGCCGGCCGAGGACGGAATCGACGCGCCGCCGCCCGTTCCCGCACCGCGCGGTCTGGCGCCCTCATGGGTCAGAGTCGATAGCGCCGGCGAGGTGACGCTGTACTTCGATTTCGACAGCGACTTTTTCAGCCTGCACGTGACGATCGCCCTCACCAACCTTGCGAAGCATGTCGCCGACTCCCCTGCTCCGCACATCGCGGTCACGGGATTCCGTGCGGCGACGCGTCTTTCGAGCGGGCAGGTGTTGACCGAACGTGCGGACATGGGCGCCGTCCGCGCCAGAAGGGTCGCTGACACCCTGGTGGGCCTGGGCGTGCCCGCGGGTCTCGTGACGGTGAACTCGCCGGCGGCGGCCCAGCCGGCCGACGGGCTCAACGACCCGTGGAATCGCCGGGTCGAGGTTCGCGTCCGCTAGACGTCAGGAGGAGTGCATGCGTTCCAGAGATGCGGTTTCACGAATGGCGGTCATCATCGGCGTATCGCTCGGCGCGCCCGACGTGCTCGCTCATCACAGCTTCGCGCCGCACTTCGACGCGAGCAAACCGGCCAGCATCTCGGGCACGGTCACCGAGTACGAGGCGCGCAATCCGCACAGCTACCTCCACATTGCCTCGGTCGACGAGAACGGCCAGACCCGGGAATACGTCTGCGAATCGCACGGCGTCACTCAGCTCACGCGCAACGGAATCAGGCCCGAGATGTTCAAGGCCGGTACCAGGCTCCGCGTCACGGGCTCCTTGTCGCGGCACAGTCCCTACATGTGCTTCTTCGATCGCGTCGAGTTCGCGGACGGCCGCACGTTGAACGTCAATGGTCCGAGGGGATCGTCGCGGCCGGCCGCGGCCGCGACCGAGGCGCCGCGCAAGGATATCTTCGGCACCTGGCTGCTCGCGCCGATCCCGAACCGAAGCACGAGCGGCCCTCAGCCGATGATGCAGCTTCTGACGCCAACCGGCGAGAAGGCGGTCGCAGCATACGATCCATTTCGCGACGACCCGACGTTCCGCTGCGATCCAGTCGCGGTCCGTCGCGTCTGGGGCGCACCCGGCACTCCGCTCGAAATAGTGCGTGACGGCGCCGATGTCGTCTTGCACCACGAGTGGATGGACGTCCGGCGCATCGTGCACATGAACACGACGGCGCATCCGAAAGACGGTCCGCGCAGCTCGCTCGGCCACTCGATCGGTCGCTTCGAGGGCAACACGCTCGTGATCGAAACCGCGAACTATTCGGCAGGCGTGCTGAATCAGTACGTCGAGCAACCGGGCCAGCCGACGAAGGGACTGCTGCATTCCGCGGCGCTCACGTCGGTCGAGCGGCTGCGCCTCGACGCCGCGCGTCAGCGGCTCGTCGTCGAGATCGATC
>Ga0209640_10001337_pt1 | contig 20774 bp, 21 predicted proteins | sample RifCSP10_1_FD_184018 | JGI IMG/M metagenome (GOLD analysis project Ga0209640, IMG submission 184018) | Soil microbial communities from Rifle, Colorado - Rifle CSP2_sed 10_1 (SPAdes) (version 2) | ecosystem: Environmental > Terrestrial > Deep subsurface > Rock core/Sediment | place: Rifle...
TCGGAAGTGCATGCAGCTCCAGTTGGGCACCTAACTACAATTGGGTATGAACATGACGCGATGTTTTACGTCATTTCTATCGAATAATCACTCGGCGCCCGCGTAAGTCATCGACTGCGTTACCCCTGCATCATACCTAACCTGCAAAGGTGAAAATCTTCTGTCAGCTACAGCGCACTGACCAACACCCCGACGATCGCGAGTGGGCAGAGATATCTCAATAACGCCAGCAGGATCCCGCGTATGCGCGGATTGGCACCGAAGTCCCCGGCAATCGTCCCGCGATCTAGCCGCCAGCCGACCAAGAGGGAAGTTAGTAACGCGCCGATCGGCAGCAGCACGTTTGACGCAAAGAAATCCGTCAGATCGAAGATCGTCGCGGTCTTGAACCGTTCGATCGCCGCGAGCGGATGCAGGCCGCTCCAGTGGTTGAATGACAGAACGGTCGCCAGTCCCAGCAGCCACGCGGCCGCCGCGACCATCGACACCGCCGCCGCGCGTCTTAGGCCAAAACGCTCCATCAGCCACGCGCCGGCGGGGTCGAGCCCGGCGATGGATGAGGACAGAGCGGCAAAGGCGAGCAGCAGGAAGAACAAGGTGCCGACAACGGCGCCGCCCGGCATGCCGACGAAAATGGACGGCAGCACGATGAACGCGAGCTGCGGGCCTTGCGCTGGATCGACGCCGGAATCGAACACCAGCGGGAAAATCAGCAGGCTGCAAAGCACTGACGCCAGGATGATCGAGAACACGACGATGCCGGCCGACTTAGGCAACGAAGTCGTGGGCGGTACGTGGCTGCCATACGCAATCATGATGGCCATGCCGACGCCGGTGGCGAAGAAGGCTTGGCCGACGGCGGCGAGCACGAGCTCTCCGCTCATTTGCGAGAAGTCCACCTGCGTCAGGAATGCGATGGCGCGGCCGGCATCGCCCTGGTTGAGTGCGTAGATCGCAAGTCCGAGCAGTATCCCGAACAGGCCGGGCATCATGATCTTGTTGGCGACTTCGATGCCGCGATGCAGGCCGGCGGCGGAGATCGCTACCGTCGCCGCCATGAATGCCGCGTGCCAGAACGCCAATCGCCACGGATCGGCGAGCAACGCGTTGAATCGCGTCGTGATCTCCGCGTGACTCAGATCCGAGTTGGCGCCGGTGGCATAGGCCTCGACATACGAAAACACCCAACCGCCAATCACGCTGTAGTAGGTCATGATCAGGAAAATCGCGAGCGTGCCCAACATACCAATCGCCGCCCAGCGTGACGATCGACCGGAAGTCACGGCGACGCGGCCGGCGCCCAGCGGCACGTTCGGACCCCCGCGACGGCCGAGGAGGTACTCGGCGGTCAGCAACGGAACTGCGATCAGGAGGCAGGCGACGACGAACACGAGCACGAACAACCCGCCGCCGTGCTGGCCGGCGAGGAACGGAAAACGCCACAGCGTGCCGAGCCCGACGGCCGCGCCGGCGACCGACAGGTAGAACGCGAGGTTCGACGACCAGGTCTCGATGCGGGGGCCGGTGGTCACGAAATCGCTCCTGTGGTCACGTCAATCAAGTTCGGCCGCAGCATCCTGCATCCAGTCGAAGAGGTACTGGGCCGCGGAGCGATCGACGACGCATTCGAACCGCTCCTGCGTCACGCGCCGCACGACGACGGGTAACTGCGCAAGCCGCGTGCGCGCGCAGGCGTCGAGCCCGACCGCGGCCGGGGCAAAGTCGATCGCGCAACTGCGTGCGAGCACCTCGGCAGCACGCGGGCCGTCGAGTGCGATCGTCACGTGGGCATCGGACAGATCGGTGATGGCGCTCGGCTTCCTGGCGCAGGCGGTGCGCACGGCATCGAGCAGCTCCGCGGCCTCGTGCAGCGATGAGAGCAGCAGCCAGGTATCCGGCGCGATCCGGCAGATCACAGGATCGTCGCCGCTCCAGCTATTCATCGCCTGCGGCACGGGGCGGCCCGCGATCTTGAGTGTGCCGATGGTCTTCGACGCACCGGTTGCGAGGCGCAGCTGAATTACCGTCCGCGACGGCAGGACGGTGAGCCGCAGCGCGTCGGAGAGCACGCGGCCACCCGAGGGCATCGAGGATTGCGGTATCAACGTGGCGATCTTTTCAGGCATGGAGCCGCTTGCCCTCCGGATCGTAGAACGTGGGCGTCACGACCGTGGCCGTGCATTGGCGGTCGAGATCGTGGACCGTGATCGTCGCGCCGAGCCGCGCGCGGCCGCCACGCAGCATCGCGAGCGCAATCGGTCGCCCGAGCGCGGGCGAAACCGCCGCGGACGTCACCCAGCCATCGCTGCCTTCGCTCGTGCCGGGCAGGCGCAGGTGGGCACCCGGCACCAGCACCCGGGCATCGTCGGCCGCGAGGCCGACGAGCTGCAGGCGGTCCGGGCGCAGGTTATCGCTGCGGCGGAGCGATCGTTTGCCGACGAAGTCCGTCTTTTTCCGCACTGCGATCTCGCCGAAGCCGATATCGGCCGGCGACGTCGTACCGTCGGTATCCACGCCCACGTGCAGGAAGCCCTTCTCGAGTCGCAGCAACAGCACAGTCTCGATGCCATAGGGCACGATGTCGAAGTCCGCGCCTGCCGCGAGCAACTCGCGCCACAACGCCGCGCCGTAGCGCGCGGGCACGTTGAACTCGTAGCCGAGCTCGCCCGAGAAGCTGACGCGATACAGCCGCGTGGCCACGCCGGCGAGCACGCCTTCGCGGACGCTCATGTGCGGGAACGATGCGGCATCGAACGGGATATCGGTCTCGAAGCGCGCGAGCACATCTCGTGCCCGCGGACCGGCAAGGGCGACCGTCGCCCACTGGGTGGTGACCGGCGTGACGAACACTTTGAGGTTCAGCCATTCGCACTGCCGCCATTCCTCCAGCCACAGCGCGATGCGGGAGGCAGCCCCGCTGGTGGTCGTGATCACGAATCGATCGGCGCCGAGGCGCGCGATCGTGCCGTCGTCGATGATGACGCCACACTCGTTCTGCATCAGACCGTAACGCACGCGGCCGATCTCGAGCGTCAGTACATTGTTGATGTAGAAGCGGTCGAGGAACTTCGCGGCATCGGCGCCGGTGACCTCGATCTTGCCGAGCGGGGAGGCGTCGAAAATGCCGACCCCTGCGCGTACGGCTGCGGCCTCGCGCTGCACGGCGCGATGCGGCGATTCGCCGGTACGCGGATAACACGCGGGCCGCATCCAGCCGCCGGCCTCCCACCAATGTGCGCCCAGCACTTCGTGTTCGGCATGCGCGGGCAGCAGCCGGCGCGGCGCGTAGCGCGGGCCCGTCTGCCGGCCGGCGAGCGCCCCGAGCGTGACCGGCGTGTAGGGCGGACGATAGCTGGTCGTGCCGACCTTGGATGGGCTGCGGCCGGTGAGTTCGGCGACCGTCAGCAGCGTGTTGAGGTTGCTGGTCTTGCCCTGGTCCACGGCCATGCCGGCGGTCGTGTAGCGCTTCAGGTGCTCGATGTGCGTGTAGCCTTCCCGCAGGGCGAGTTCGACATCGGACACTTTCACGTCGTGCTGGAAGTCGAGCCACTGCCGGTTGCTGCGCCCCAGCGGAGCGCGGCGCACGTCGCCGACGGCCGCCGAGACCGGCGCTTCCTCGACGACCGGCAGCCGGACGAGCTCGGCGGTCGGCAGGTCGGCGCGTCCGAGCACGAGGCGCGCCGCGCGGAAGGCATCCTGGAAACATTCGCCGAGTGTGGCGCATCCCGTCACGCCGCCCGCGCACAGGAGCGGCGCCGCCGGATCGCGCGGCAGGAAACATTGCCGGGCATCGTCGAATGCGAGCGCACCGCGAGCCTGCGAATAGAGGTGTACGGTCGGCGCCCAGCCACCCGACATGCCGAGCGCATCGCACTCGACTTCGCGCACGTCGATGACCTTGCCGCCGGTCGCCAGCGTGCCAATGCAGAGGCGCTGCAGCGATCGGCGACCGCGGGCATTCACGACGACCGCGTCGTTATGTACCTCCGCACCGCGCTCGCGCAGGGCGTCCGCGAGCAGCTTCGGCCCCACCGGGCGGCTGTCGAGCAGGAGCGGCACCTCGACCCCGGCGAGCCGGAGATCGAGCGCCGCGAGATACGCGGAATCGTTGTTGGTCGCAATCGCAACACGCCGGCCGGCGGCCACGGCAAACCGGTTTACGTACTGGCGGACGGCGCCTGCGAGCAGGATGCCGGGCAGGTCGTTGTGCTCAAACACCAGCGGCTGCTCGATCGCGCCGGTGGCGAGCAGGGTCTGCTTCGCGTGCACGCGCCAGTAGCGTTGCCGCACGTCGTGCTTGCCGCCATGCAGGTCGAGCCGCTGCAGGAGACCGGCGTGGCCGTGGTCGTAGAGACCGAACGCGGTCGTGCCGGTCAGCAGCGTGACGTTGCGCGATGCCGCGAGTTCGCCGATGACGCTCGCGAACCAGACCACCGGCGGCGCATCGTTGATCAGCGCGTTGGCGCCGAGCAGCGGCCCGCCGCACTCGAAATCCTGTTCGGCCAGGATGACGGTGAGTCCCGCGCGCGCGGCGATTTGCGCCGCCTGCAATCCGGCCGGGCCGCCGCCGACGACCAGCAGGTCGCAGTGGGCGTTCACCGCGTCATAGCGCGCGGGGTCGGGCTGCCGCGGCGGCCTCGCGATGCCCGCGGCGCGACGGATCCACCACTCGTAGAAATGCCACGAAGGCCACTTGAAGGTCTTGTTGTAGAAGCCGGCGGGCCACAGCGGGGCGGTCCAGTCGAATACGCGGCCGAGATCGAAGTTCACGCCCGGCCAGGCATTCTGCGCGCGCACTTCGAGGCCTTCGCGTACCGGGATCATGGTCGCGCGGGCGGACGGTTCGAGTTCCGCGCCCCGGCCCAGCGTCACGAGCGCGTTCGACTCCTCGGCGCCGGCGGAGAGAACGCCGCGCGGCCGGTGGAACTTCATGCCGCGGCCGACGATGCGAACGTCGTTCGCGAGCAGCGCCGAGGCGATCGTGTCGCCGGCGAACGCCGGCAGCGCGTGGCCGTTCCAGCGGATCGCGATCGGCTGCGACCGGTCGATGTGCCCGCCGCGGTCGAGCCGGTAGCCCATCAGTGCGCGACCCCGGAGGCGGCGCCTTCGTCCACCAGCGCGCCGGTGGCAAAGCGGTTGAGGCCGAATGCCGTGATCAGGGCGTGCGGCTTTTCGTTCGCGATGGTCCAGGCCATGGTCTCGCCGCCGGCGGGAATCGCCTTGTAGCCGCCGGTGCCCCAACCCGCGCTGACGTAGAGCCCATGCACCGGCGTCAGGCCCATGACGGGACTCGTGTCCGGCGTGATGTCCACGCTGCCGGCCCACTGGCGCATCACACGCAGCCGGCTCAGGCAGGGGAACAGTTCCACCGCGCCCTGTGCATTGGCCTCGAGCAACGGCAGCCCGCCGCGCTGCGCATAAGAATGAAAGACGTCGGCGCCGCCGCCGATCACGATTTCCCCGCGATCGGTCTGGCTGACATAGACATGAATCGTGGCGGAGATCAGCACGGTGTTCACGAGCGGCTTGACCGGCTCCGTCACCATCGCCTGCAACGCCGTGCTGTGGATCGGAAGCAAGACGCCCGCCTTGCGGGCGAGCACGCTCGAGTGCCCGGCCACCGCCAGGCAGACGCGCGGCGCTGCGATCCGGCCCAGGTTCGTCTCGACGCCCGTCACGCGGCCGCCGTCGATCGCGAAGCCCGTGACTTCGCAACCCTGCACGATGTCGACGCCGAGCGCGCTCGCCGCCCGGGCGAATGCCCAGACCACTGCGTCGTGCCGCGAGATGCCCCCGCGCCATTGCACGGCGGCGCCCTCGATCGGGTAGCGGCACTGGAAGTTCAACATCGGCTCCGCGCGCCGCAGCTCGTCCACGGACAGCATGTCCGCATCCACGCCGTTCATGCGGATCGCGTTGACCGAGCGGCGGAGCATCTCGAGTTCGTGCGGACTGTGGGCCAGGCTCACCTTGCCTCGCTGGCTCAGCATGATGTTGTAATCGAGCTCGCGGCTGAGCCCCTCGTAGAGCCTGAGTGAGCGCTCGAAGAACTTGGAGCTGACCAGGTGGAAGTAATCGGAACGTACCACCTGCGTGTTGCGGCCCGAGTTGCCGTGCCCGATGACGCCCTTCTCGAGCACGGCGATGCGGCGCATGGCATGGTCTTTCGCGAGGAAATACGCGGTCGCCAGGCCGTGCCCGCCGCCGCCGACGATGATCGCGTCATAGGCCGGTTTCGGCACCGGCTGGCGCAACACGCGCGACCAGCCGCGGTGACCGTTGACCGCATGCCGGGCGAGGGCCAAGAATGAATAGCGTTGCATCGTGCGACCCGGTGGAATCATAGAGCATGCTCAGGATCGAGTGCCCCTGGTGCGGAGCCCGCGACGAGCCGGAGTTCACCTACGGCGGGGAGGCCCACATCTCGCGGCCGCCGGCGAAATGCAGCGACGAGGAATGGTCGCGGTACCTGTTTTTCCGCTCGAACCCCAAGGGCGAGCACGCGGAGCGCTGGTGCCACACGTACGGTTGCGGTCAGTGGTTCAACGTGGTCCGGGACACGGTGACGCACGAGATCAAGGCGACCAGGCGGATGGGGGAGGCGCGCTGAGCGGTCTCGCCCGGACGCTCCCGTGCGTTTGCGCGGGCCTTGCTTGACACCCTTCTCCGGCCAAGCGCAGGCTAAGTCGAGCAAGGGGGGTGCAGCCATGGATGCGAAACCATTCCGTGCTGTCACGGTGATCGCGGCGGTATGCGCAGCGGTGCTTGCGAGCACCGCCTGGGCGTGCGGCGACAAGCTGGTTGCGCTGGGCGGCGGCGTCGGCTTCGATCGCGTGATCGTGAGCCGCCATCCCGGGCACATCATGATGCTGCTCGAACCCGCCACCGGGCTCGCCGCGGCCAACGAGAAGTTCAAGCTGGCAGCGTCGCTGACTCTCGCCGGCCACGAAGTCTTCATCGTCAAGAGCATCGAGGAACTTCACGCGCAACGCGATGCCGCTGCGCCGGATCTGATTTTGGTGGACGCGGCGCGCGCGAAACAGATTCGCTTCCAGCCGGTCACGACCGGCGGGGCGCCGACGATCATGCCGGTCCATTACCCGGTTGAAAATGGCAGCGTGGAAGCCCAGGTTCAGCAGTCGGGCTGCCTTGCGGTCGCCAGCGGCCGCAAGGGCTCGCAGTTGCTGAAGGCCGTGGAGAATGCGCTGAAGCTGCGCAGCCGCGGCATGCCGATGCCGTGCGAGAAGAGCGACGACAGCCGACAGGCATGAATCAATCCCGGTCGGATTGTGCTCGCGCGCTGCTCGCGGGCGGCGCGGTTTTCGCCTGTCTCGCGCTGGCGCCGCAGGACTCGCAGGCGCAGGCCTGGCTTCCCTCCAAAGGCAGCATGAGCGTATCGCTCGATCACACCGACATGCTCAACAAGAAGCACTATTTCTCAGACGGAAGGGAAGTCGACGTCGGTCATACCGACCTGGAGATCACCAGCATATCCGGAAGCTACAGCCCGAGCGATCGCGTGCTGATCGACGCGTCACTGTCGTACGTCAAGTCCAGGTACCGCGGCGCCGGAGGGGGCGGTCATGACACCGAGATTGACAACGGCTCCTGGCACGGCTCGGTAACCGACCTGCAGCTCTCGGCGCACTTCCAGGTCACCGATGGTCCGATCGCGTTCGCTCCATACATCGGCGTGGTCTATCCGACCAATACCTACACCACCTTTGGCCACTCGGCTCCGGGCCGCGGGCTCGAGGAGCTCTGGCTCGGCTTTTACGCGGCTCGCAGCCTGCATGAATGGATTCCACGCACCTACGTGCAGTTCCGTGGCAACTACGCATTCGTCGAGCAGATCGCCGGCGTGTCGCATGACCGGACCAACGCGACCTTCGAAGTCGGGTATTTTTTCAACCAGGACTGGAACGCCCGGCTAATCGTTTCCGAGCAGTGGACCCATGGCGGAGTCCACATACCGATACCGGTCACCGACCCCCTGTTTCTCTACCATGATCGGCTCGCTGAAGAAGAGAACGTCACTATCGGAGCCGGCGTTTCCTGGAATCTCAATGACCGGGTCAACTTCTACGGCCTCTACATGCAGCACGTCGACGGCAGGAACACGCACAAGGTGGATCATCGCGTGTCCGTGGGCATGAGCTACGGCATCGGCGATCACTGACCGGGTGAGCCGCTGTCATCGACGACGCCCGTCGTCCGGAGGCGCTATTCCTTGCCGTCCGTGCCGGTCATCGCCGCTTGAAGAACTGGATGGCGCGCTCGTGCTTGAGGGCGGCTGCCCGGGTGCGGAAAGTGCCCAGGTTCCGGCGCTTTCCGGTCTTCGGGTTCTTCTTCCGGGAGTACAGCCGGTACTGGCCTGATTTGAGTTTCCGGATCATTTCGGGGCGGCGGCAGGAGCAAGCTGCGATGTGACCATGTAAATATACTTCGCCAACGCCGGCATCGGTTCGGGATAGGGGACCGGCGAAAAACCGAGACGCCGGTAAAGCCGCAATGCCCTTTCGTTTTCCGGAACGACGAACAGCGAATACGTACTGACGCCCAGCGCAGCTCGACCCCGTCGGCAAAGCTCACGCACGAGCGTGGCACCGAGTCCGTGCCCGCGTGAACCAGGGGCGATGGCCAGCCGGCCCAGGTGACAGCGACCGACCCGCAGATACACCTGCCCGAAGCCGGCCAGTGCGCCATCGTCCCCGACCAGCGCCCAGGACGGCAAGTTGCCGAGCTTCGCGTCTTCGCGGAAAGTGGACTCCGTGAAGGGAAAGCGAAACTCGACGCCGCCCCAGGTATGGCACGACACCCTGTCGGGAAACCAGCGCATCAGCTCCGGCAGATGAGCATCTTCAAAGGGTGTGAGTTTCACAAAGCCGTTGCCGGACGTCAGCGCGCGCTTGCGCCGGGCGCCTTCCCGGCATAGCCGCTTCCCAGCAGCGACAGCACCAGGCCCGTGATGTAAAGCACGGAAAGCACCAGGTGCACCGGTGCTGCACCCGACGGAACCGTCAGCGAGAGCGGCTTGCCGGCAGCGAGCGCGAACGCGCCGGCCTGGGCCACGACGGCGAGCAGGAACATCAGCGGAATCATTGCGCGATAGCGCAGAAGCACGGTGACGAAGAGCAGGCCCAGCAACAGTTGCTCCAGCCCCATGCGTGCAAAGAGGCCAACCACGTTCTGCGCGGCTCCGGCGGGGTAGCGATCGAGCGGGATGTGCGTGACCGATTGCGCGCCGCCATCCGCGCTGAAGATGTGCACGAGGCCCAGCCCCAGCTTCATCAGCGTGATGATGGCGAAGATCCAGATCGCAGCCTTGTAGCCGCGATAGTCGTTATCGAGACGCTGCGGGAGAATGCGACTGAGCATGAATGAACTCCGGCTTGAGGATACTATTCAGCGTCTCCGGTCGCACGTCGTTGCCGCCATATCCCGCCGGATGCCGTCCGGTACAATCCGCCGATGCCCCTGTCCGTAGTCATCCTGGCCGCCGGCCATGGCAAGCGCATGGCGAGCGACCTGCCCAAGGTCCTGCAGCCGCTGGCGGGCCGGCCGCTGCTGGCTCACGTCATCGATACCGCCCGGTCGCTGCGGCCCGCCGCGATCCACGTGGTCCACGGTCACGGCGCGGAGCGCGTGCGCGCCGCCTTTCGCGAACCGGACCTGCGCTGGGTGCTGCAGGCCGAACAGAGGGGCACGGGGCATGCCGTCGCCCAGGCCATGCCCGGCATCCCGGACGACCACACGGTGCTCGTGCTCTACGGCGATGTGCCGCTGATCCGCGGCGAAAGCCTGCGCGAGCTGACCTCCCGCTCCGGTCCGGACTCGCTTGCGCTCTTGTCGGCGATCCTGCCGGACCCCGCCGGTTATGGCCGCGTGATCCGCGACGGCGCCGGCCGCGTCGTGCGGGTCGTCGAGCACAAGGACGCCAACCACAAGGAGCTGGCGGTCGCCGAGGTCAACACGGGGCTGCTGGCGGCGCCGGCCGTCAAGCTCCGCGGCTGGCTCGCGGCCCTGAGGCCCGACAACGCGCAGAGCGAGTATTATCTGATCGACTGCATCGGCGCCGCGGTGCGCGCAGGCTGTGCAGTCGAGGCCGTCGTCGCGGAGTCGGCCGCGGAGGTCCTGGGCGTGAACGACAAGCTCCAGCTCGCCGAAGTGGAAGCGGCGCACCGCAAGGACCGCGCGGCGGAGTTGATGCGTGCCGGAGTCACGGTCATCGATCCTCTGCGCGTGGATGTCCGCGGCGAAGTCAGCTGCGGCCGCGACGTCGTGCTCGACATCAACGTGATCCTCGAGGGCAAGGTAAAGCTCGGCGATCGCGTGAAGGTCGGCCCGGGATGCGTGCTGCGCGATTGCGACATCGGCGCCGACAGCGAAGTGCGCGCGCACAGCGTCATCGAAGGCGCCATGACCGGCGCACGCTGCATCGTCGGCCCGTTCGCGCGGCTGCGCCCGGGCACGAAGCTCGCGGACGCGGTGCACATCGGCAACTTCGTCGAAGTGAAGAACAGCGAAGTCGGCGCCGGCAGCAAGGCCAATCACCTGAGCTATGTCGGCGACGCGACGATCGGCGCGGACGTCAACGTCGGCGCCGTCACCGTCACCTGCAATTACGACGGCGTGAACAAGCACCACACCACGATCGGCGACGGTTCGTTCATCGGTTCCGGCACGATGCTGGTCGCGCCGGTGTCGGTCGGCGCGGATGCGACGATCGGCGCGGGCTCGACGATCACCAAGCCGGCGCCGGCCGGCAAGCTGACGGTCGCGCGCGGCCGTCAGCAGACTATCGAAAACTGGAAACGTCCGGAGAAGAAACCGGAATAGAGGCACGCCATGAGTCCCGGGGCTGGCAGTACCCGGACCGGCTCGGACTTCACGCTGGAGCCGCGTGAAGGATACCTTTACCTGCACGTCGCGCCGGGCTTCGAAATGACTCCGGACAGCATGGCCCGCGTCTGGACCGCGATCAGCAACGCCTGCCGCGAACACAACCTGCGGCGGGTGCTGGCCGAAGGCGACAACGTGAGGCGCCGCCTCACCCCGATGGAATCCTTCGACCACGCCGGTCTCGCCGCACGGTTGCTGCCGGGGCTTTCCGTCGCCTGCTGCTTCCGCGGCTTCATGCCGGATGAACAGACGCAGTTCTTCCAGACCGCCGCGATGAACCGCGGCGTCCGCGTGGAGTTCGTGCAGGACCTGAACGCGGCGTTGCGCTGGCTCGGCGCCGGGCCCTGAGCGGAAATCCCCGGATTCTGTGAAATGGCCCCGGGGGCGGCCCTGGCCGCTTTGGAATAGAATGTCGTGACCGCGGCACCGGGAACCCTCCCCGGTCGTGAGGTCCATCGGCAATGTGCGGAATCGTCGGAGCGGTCGCTGACCGCGATATCGTCCCGATCCTGATCGAAGGCCTGAAACGCCTCGAATACCGGGGTTACGACTCGGCGGGCGTCGCCGTGCTGAACGGCGGCACCGAGGTCTCTCGTCTGCGCGCCGTCGGCAAGGTGGCGAAGCTTTCCGAGGCGCTCATCGCGACGCCGACCTCCGGCCATCTCGGCATCGCGCACACCCGCTGGGCCACGCACGGCGTGCCGAACGAGCGCAACGCGCACCCGCACGTCTCGCGCGACGGTGTCGCGATCGTGCACAACGGCATCATCGAGAACCACGAGGAACTGCGCACCGAGCTCGAGCGCCTGGGCTACGAATTCACTTCCGAGACCGACACGGAGGTCATCGCGCACCGCATCCACCATCACCTGGGCGCCACCAAGGACCTGTTCGCGGCGGTGCAGAGGACCGTCGCCGAACTGCAGGGCGCTTATTCGCTCGCGGTCCTGTGGGGCCAGGACCCGGATTGCATCGTGCTCGCGCGCGCCGGCTGCCCGGCGCTGATTGGCATCGGCAAGAACGAGAACTTCGTCGCCTCCGACATCGCAGCGCTGCTGCCCGTGACGAAGAAATTCATCATCCTCGAAGAGGGTGATGTCGCCTGCATCCGCCGCAAGAGCATCCGGATCGTGGATGCCGGCGGCCGCGAAGTCGACCGGGCGCCGTATGTCTCCGAGCAGTCGGCGGAAGCCGCGGAGCGCGGCGCGTTCCCGCACTACATGCTGAAGGAAATTCACGAGCAGCCGCGCGCCGTCGCACAGACGCTCTCCGAGCGCGTGGCCGGCGGGCGCCTGCTGTCGCAGGCCTTCGGGCCGGCAGCGATGGAAGTCTTCAAGCGCACGACCTCGGTGCACATCGTCGCTTGCGGCACGAGCTACCACGCGGGCGTGGTCGCGTGTTATTTCATCGAGCAGATCTGCCGCGTACCCTGCCGGGTCGAGATCGCAAGCGAATTCCGCTACCGCGATCCGGTGGTGCCGGCCAATTCACTGTTCGTTTCGATCTCGCAGTCCGGCGAGACGGCCGATACGCTGGCGGCGCTCCGGCTCGCGCGCAAGGCCGGCTTCCTTTCGACGCTGGCGATCTGCAACGTGCCGGAAAGCTCGCTGGTACGCGAATCGGAACTGGTGTTGCTGACGCGCGCCGGCCCCGAGATCGGCGTCGCCTCCACCAAGGCCTTCACCACGCAGCTCGCCGCGCTCGGCATGCTGGTGGTCGCGATCGGCAAGCACCACGGCCTGGCGCCGGAACGCGAGAAGAAGCTGGTTCACCGCCTGCTGGAGCTGCCGGCCATGCTCGAGCAGACGCTCGCCCTCGACCCGGTGATTCGCGAACTCGCGAAGCAGATTGCGCCGAAACACCACGCACTGTTCCTCGGCCGCGGCGCGATGTTCCCGATCGCGCAGGAAGGCGCGCTGAAGCTGAAGGAAATTTCCTACATCCACGCGGAAGCCTATGCTGCGGGCGAGCTGAAGCACGGGCCGCTGGCGCTCGTGGACGCGGACATGCCCGTCATCGCGGTCGCCCCGAACAACGACCTGCTCGAGAAGGTGAAGTCGAACCTCCAGGAAGTGCGCGCGCGCGGCGGCATGTTGTACGTGTTCGCGGACCCGGAATCCGGCATCGAACCGTCGGATGGCGTGCAGGTGATCACGATGCCGCGGCATGTGAGCTACTTCCAGTCGCCGGCGGTCTATACGCTGCCGCTGCAACTGCTCGCCTATCACGCGGCCGTGCTGAAGGGCACGGACGTTGACCAGCCGCGCAACCTCGCCAAGAGCGTCACCGTCGAGTGACCGGAAAAGGGGACGCAAGAGGGGACGCAACCCTTTTTCCTGGGGACTGTCCCCTTTTCCGAAGGAAAGGGCGGACTGTCCCCTCTTGAGGGTGTGCGTCCCCTTTTCTGCTTCACCTGATGTTCGACGCCGGCTTCTACCAGCGCTACTACGTGGACCCGCGCACGCGGGTCGCCTCGCGCACGGACGCTCGGCGACTCGGGCATTTCGTCTGCGCCTACACCGCCTACCTCGGGTTCACAGTGAAGCGCGTGCTCGACGCTGGTTGCGGGCTCGGGCACCTGAAGACGTCCGTTCGCGAGGTCTTCCCGCGCGCCCGCTACGTAGGCCTCGAAGCCAGCGACTACCTGTGCCGCCGTTACGGCTGGGTCCGGGACAGCATCGCGGACTACGCGCCGCGCCAGCCGTTCGACCTGGTTTTCTGCCACGACGTGCTGCAATACCTCCCCGACCGCGAGGCCTCGCGCGCGCTCGTGAACCTGGGCCGGCTCTGCCGCGGCGCCCTGTATTTCAGCGTGCTGACCGCGGAGGACTGGCGGCGCAATGCCGACCGCGCGCGGACCGATGCCGGCGTGCACCTGCGGCCGGCCGCCTGGTACAAAACCCGCCTGGCGCGCCATTTCCGCCCCCTGGGCGGGGGATTGCTGGTCCGCCGCGGCTACGACCCGTTGCTCTGGGAACTGGAATGGCCCTGGCAGGCCGCGAAAACACACCGCCGGCCCCGTTACGGGCCGAATTGATCTAAAATTGGCGCCTGATTCAGGGTCCCGATGCGGACCAACAACATGGGGAGTGATCGACAATGTCGATGCTGAAGCTTTCGGGCCTGCGCGCCCTCGGTACCGCCACGCTGGCGGCGTTCGCGGTCGCAGCCTGCAGCGGCTCGGGCAGCGCCAATGACGAACTGCCGCTGATCCGCGCGACGCTGTCGATCAAGACCGTGTCGCAGGGCGGAGTCTGTGAATCGCTGCGTGTGCGCATGACGCCGAAGGAATTCATCGGCCAGGCGAACAAATACGCCAACAACCGCATGATGGTCGCCGAGGTCAACATGACCGGGCCGACCGACGAGAACGGCGCGCCGATGTGCAATGGCACGGGCGAGACGCTGCCGCTGGCGCCGGGCAACTGGGAATTCAGCGTGCCGCTGGCTTCCGGCTCGACCACCTGCACGCGCAACATCCAGGCCGATGGCGACCTGTCGATCTCGTTCATCGACGGCGTCGAGGGCTGCGGCGGCAACGGCTCCGCGATGGAAGGCGAGATGCCGGCCGAAGGCGAAGCGCCTGCGGAAGGTGAAGCGCCTGCCGAGCCCGCTGCGGGCTGAAGCGCCGCGTTCCAAATGACTGGGGGCCGGCACGGGTAACCGTGCCGGCTTTTTTGACCCTTGGCCATTGCCACTCCTTCTTATATGCCGCTGCTGTTCGCAGTCGCCGGGCGCATCGCCCCGCGTCTCGCCGCGCGCGCGATGGCGGCGCTGGTCTCGCGTCCGCGCGGCCGCAATCCAACGCAGGCCTGGGAACTCGCGGAAGGCACGGCAGGTCGCGAGATCGAGCTGCGACCCGGCGTTTATGCCGAGGCCTGGGGCAAGAGCGGACCGCTGGTGCTCGCGCTGCACGGGTGGCGCGGACGCACGACGCAGTTCCGGCCGCTCGCTGCGGCCCTGTTGGCGCGCGGAATGCGGACTATTGCGCTCGACCTGCCCGGTCATGGCCGATCGGCCGGCGAACGCGTGACGCCGCACCTGCTCGGCGAGCTGCTGATCGAACTCGCGCGCAGCATGGGCCCGGTGCATACCGCAATCGGGCATTCCTTCGGCGGCGCGGCGATCGGCGCGGCATTGCGCTACGGATTCCGGCCGTCGCGCCTCGTGATCGTCTCGAGTCCGACGCGCGTGAGCCGGATCCCGTTCCTCTACGCGAAAATGATGGGTCTGCCCGAACGCGCGATGCCGCATCTCGGCAAGCTGCTCGACGAGCACGCTGGCCGGCCGATCGCGGAGCTGGACCTGGTCTCGACGGCGCCGGGGTGCGGGATTCCGTCCCTGCTGGTGCACGACAAGGACGATGCCGTGATTCCCTACAGCGAAGCCAAATCGCTCGCGGCGGTGTGGCCGGAACTGAAAGTCATGACAACTTCCGGGTTGGGACATCGGGACATCCTTGCCAACGCGGCCGTATTGAGGCGGGTCTCGGAGTTCATTGCGACGAATTGAGCCGGTGGAGACGCATGCCGAAGCCGCTTGCCGCCGCCCGCATTGACACGCCCGTCGGACCGATGATTGCGGTCGGCGACGAACTGGCGCTGCATGCACTCGAGTTCTCCGACGCCGGCGACCTCGACCGCCGGATCGCCGAACTTTGCGCTCGCTTCGAGACGGCCGTCGTTGCCGGCCGCAGCGCGACCGTGACGCAGATGGAATCGGAACTCGCGGCCTACTTTCGCCGTGAGCCGGTTCATTTTTCGGTGCCGCTCGAGCGCCGTGGCACGGGATTCCAGAATGCGGTATGGGACGCGCTCCTCGAGATTCCGCTGGGCGAAGTACGAAGTTACGCCGATATCGCCCGCGCGATCGGGCAGCCGAGCGCGCTACGCGCGGTCGCGCAGGCCAATGGCGCGAATCCCTTCCCGATCGTGATTCCGTGCCATCGCGTGATCAACACGGGCGGCGATCTGGGCGGTTATGGAGGCGGGCTGCCACGCAAGCGGTGGCTGCTGGCTCATGAGCAGGACATGATCGGCAGCGCGGATGCTTTCGAGCTGAAGTGACCGCAGGAATCAGGCCTAGGGCGTGGGAACGGATTCCGCCACCGCCATCTCTGGCGCGACAGTGATCCGCAGCCTCCCGTAAGGCGACGCCGACAACGCGGTCTCGCCACGTCGCTCGAGCCACGCGATCGATGAAGGCGTCAGCATGTCGCCCTCGCGCCGATTGTCCGGCGGCGCACCCAGCAATGCCGCGGGCGTGAAGACCACGAGATACTTGCCGCGCTGCTCGGCCGGATCGATCCCGAGCGAAACCGCCAGGCCCGTTTCGCCACCCACGGTCGCGAGCGCCGGCTCCAGGCGCAGGTTGTCAAGCGCGGTCATGTGCGTGACGATGAATGTGTCGTCGAGCAGCGCGATGATCGGGTAGAACACGCCGTCGTCATCGCCCCCCGCATCGAACAGGCTTTTGACGCGCACCCGATAGGGCACGGTCTGTGCCGGGAGTTCGAACGCGACGAACGGGCTCACGCCGCTGTGGAAATCGAATACCTGGCTCGTGCGGTCGATGACCGCATCCGCATAGCCGCGCGGCGGCAGCGCGCTGAATCGGAATCCGGACGGATCGTCGCAGCAGGGCGTCGCTTCGGCGTAGAGGGCGAGACGTGCCTCGGTGCTCGCCGGGTAGGATTGCGTGGGCACGCCCGCGCAGGCAGCGCAGGCTAATGCGGTCATTGGAACCAGGAGTCGGATCGATTTCAGCATCGAAAGCGCAGGCTAGCATGAATATCACGTCCGTCGCCGTGATCGGCGCGGGGCTCGCAGGCCTGTCGTGCGCGCGCCGCCTGGCCGGCGCCGGCGTCCCGGTTCGCGTATTCGAATCCCAGCGCGCGGCCGGCGGGCGCCTCGCCACGCGCCGATTCGAAGCTGCGAGTTTCGATCACGGCGCGCAGTACCTGACGGTCAGCGATCTGGCATTCCGTCAAATTGTCGAGGATGCGCATGCGGCGGGTGCCGCCGGTCTCTGGCAACCCGACTGGCCGGACCGCGCCCGGCAGGCCGGCGAGCTCTGGGTCGGCACGCCCGGGATGACGGCGCTGCCGCGCTACCTGGCGCGCGGTCTCGACATCGAATACGGCGCGCGCATCGTCCGGCTCGAGCACGGCCGCCGTGGTTGGGCCCTGCTGGACGACCGTGGTTCGGCGCACGTGGATTTCGGCGCCGTCGTGCTCGCGATGCCGGCGCCGCTCGCCGCGGTCCTCGCCGCGCCGCACACTTTGCTGGCCGCGCGGGTACGCAGCATTCCGATGGCGCCCTGCTGGGCCGCGATGATCGCCTTCGAGGAGCCGCTCGCCGGCGTGCCGGATGCGGGCTTCATGGATGATCCGGTCCTGCCCTGGTTCGCCCGCAATGGCTCGAAGCCGAGGCGCGACACGCCGCAGTCTTGGGTGCTGCACGCGGGCGCCGAATGGTCGCGGCTCGAGTTCGACCGGCCGGCCCGCCAAGTGCAGAAGGTCCTGCTGAAGCGATTCTCGGAGCGCATCGGACGCGCGCTGCCCCGGCTGTGGCTATCCGACAGTCATCGCTGGCGTCATGCCCGCGTCGAGGCGCCGCTCGGCGAAGCCTTCCTGCTCGATCGGGAAGCGCGAATCGGTTTCTGCGGCGACTGGTGTCTCGACGCGCGCGTCGAGGCGGCGTTCCTGTCCGGCGATGCCCTCGGCACGGCGCTCGTGGAATCACAACGCATCGCGCGGTCCGGTAAGATGCACGGCAGCCAATGAATTACCGCTGCCATTCAATGGTCCTGACGGCCGTATCCGCCCTGCTCCTGGCAGCTTGCGCGGGCGGTGCGCCGCCGAGGACGGAGTCCGAGAGCATGCCGCAATCCGAGCCGGTGCCGCCGGTCGCCGCCGTCCGGCCCCACCTGATCGAATCGCCGCACGGCACGCGTGTGGACGAGTACTACTGGCTGCGCGACGACACGCGCACGAACCGGGAAGTGCTGGGCTACCTCGAGGCCGAAAATGCCTACAAAGAGGCGATGACGAAGCACTCGAACGCGCTCGAAGAGCGCGTGTACAACGAGATTTTCGCCCGCCTCAAGCAGGACGACTCGACCGCGCCATACCGCAAACGCGGTTACTGGTACTACACGCGCTTCGAGACCGGCAGGGAATACCCGGTGCACGCGCGCAAGGCGGGCACGCTCGAGGCCGCCGAACAGGCGATGCTCGACGCAAACGCACTTGCGACAGGCCACGATTACTACCAGATCGGCGCGATGGCGATTGCGCCGAACGATCGCATCCTGGCCTACGTCGATGACACGGTCAGCCGGCGGCAGTACACGCTGCGGTTCAAGGACCTCGCGACCGGCGAGACGCTCGCCGACCACGTCGAGAACGTCGATCCGTACATCGCCTGGACCGCCGACAGCGCGAGCGTGCTGTACGTCGAGAAGCACCCGGAGACCTTGCTTGGCTACCGCGTGCGCCGGCATGTGATCGGCACCGATCCCGCGCAGGATCCGCTGGTCTACGAACAGGACGACGAGAGCTTCTACACCAGCGTCCTGAACACGAAGGACGAGCGCTACGTGCTGATCAAGGCGGAGAGCACGGTCTCGACGGAATGGCGCTACGCCGATGCGGCGGACCCGGCGCTGACATTCCACCTGTTCCTGCCGCGGGAGCGCGATCACGAATACCACGTCAACCACCTCGATGGCCGCTGGATCATCCGCAGCAACTGGCAGGCGCCGAATTTCCGCCTGATGGAGGCGACCGTCGGGGAAGAGGGCGATCGCGCCAACTGGCGCGAACTGATACCGCACCGGGACGACGCCTTCATTCACGGCTTCGACGTATTCAGGGATTTCCTGGCGGTCGAGGAGCGTTCGGGGGCGATGCGCAAGATCCGCATCCGGCCCTGGAGCGGCGGCGCGGACTTCTTCATCTCCGCGGACGAGCCGACCTACACGACCTCGCTCGGCCAGAACGCCGAGATCGACACCCATATCGTGCGTTACGACTACATGTCGCTGACGACGCCCGACACGGTGTACGACTACGACATCCAGACCGGCGAACGGCAGCTCATCAAGCGCCAGCCAGTGCTCGGCGACTTCGACCCGGCGAACTACCGCTCGGAACTCTTGTGGGCGACGGCCCGCGACGGCGCGAGAATCCCGGTGTCGCTCGTATACCGCGACGGCTTCAAGCGCGACGGCAGCGCGCCGCTGCTGCAGTACGGCTACGGTTCCTACGGACTCTCGCTGGATCCTTACTTCTCGATCTCGCGGCTGTCGCTGCTGGATCGCGGCTTTGCGTATGCCATCGCACATGTGCGCGGCGGCCAGGAGATGGGCCGGCGCTGGTACGACCAGGGGCGGCTGCTCAACAAGATCAACACGTTCACTGATTTCATCGACGTCACTCGCTTTCTGGTGCAGGAGGGCTACGCCGACCCGAAGCGCGTCTCGGCCATGGGCGGCAGCGCCGGCGGGCTGCTGATGGGCGCGGTCGCGAACATGGCGCCCACGGATTACCGCGCGATCGTCGCGCAGGTGCCGTTCGTCGACGTGGTGACGACCATGCTGGACGAAAGCATCCCGCTCACGACCAACGAGTTCGACGAGTGGGGCAACCCGAAGCAGCAGCCGTTTTACGACTACATGCTGTCGTATTCGCCCTACGACCAGGTTGCGCGCCAGGACTACCCGGCGATGCTCGTAACGACCGGCCTGTGGGACAGCCAGGTGCAATATTTCGAGCCGGCCAAGTGGGTCGCGCGCCTGCGCGCGCGCAAGACGGGCACGAGCCCGCTCTTATACCGCACCACGATGGAAGCGGGCCACAGCGGCAAGTCGGGCCGCTTCCAGCGCTACCGAGAGGTCGCCGAGGAGTACACCTTCATCCTCGACCAGTCCGGCATCACGGAATAGCGGATGAATCTCTCGCATATCGAGCAGGTCGCGATGCCGGTTCGAGATCTGGCGCGCGCGATCGCGTTCTATCGCGACCAGCTCGGCATGAAGCTGCTGTTCGAGGTGCCGCCGACGCTTGCGTTCTTCGACTGCGACGGCATCCGGCTCGCGCTTTCGACGTCTTCCGACCCGATGTACGACCCACCTGGCTCGATCGTCTATTACCGCGTGACGGACATCGAGGCGGCGCACGCGGAACTCGAGGGCCGCGGCGTCGAGTTCCTGCGCGGACCGCACAAGGTCGCGGAACTCGGAGACGTGGAGGTCTGGATGGCGTTCTTCGAGGACACCGAGGGCAATACGCTCGCGATCACGAGCGAACGGCCGGTGGCCCGCCCATGAGCGAGACCACGCTCGTCGCGCGGACCCTCGGCCGCGCGGTCAACGTGCGCCCCGGCGAGGTCGCAGGACTCATCGCGGCCTTCGGCTATCACTTCCTGCTGTTCACGGCCTATTACATCCTGCGCCCGGTGCGCGACAGCATGGGTGTCGCAAGCGGCGTCGAGAACCTCGACGACCTGTTCGGCTGGGCGCTCCTCGGCATGCTGCTCGCCGTGCCGCTGTTCGGCTGGATCAGCGGCCGCTACCGGCGTGCGGTGTTCCTGCCGTGGACCTACCTGTTCTTCGTCGCGCAGCTGGTCGCATTCTGGGCGCTGTTCACGACGGGCGACGACGTCGCGACGACCGCGAAGGTGTTCTTCGTCTGGGTCAGCGTCTTCAATCTGTTCGTCGTTTCGGTGTTCTGGAGCTTCATGGCCGACCTGTTCAACAAGGAGCAGGGCAAGCGGCTGTTCGCGCTGATCACTGCCGGTGCGAGCGTCGGAGCGATGACCGGCTCGGCGATCACGGCATTCCTGGCGGAAACGGTCGGCGACGTCAACCTG
>Ga0209640_10001339_pt1 | contig 20758 bp, 14 predicted proteins | sample RifCSP10_1_FD_184018 | JGI IMG/M metagenome (GOLD analysis project Ga0209640, IMG submission 184018) | Soil microbial communities from Rifle, Colorado - Rifle CSP2_sed 10_1 (SPAdes) (version 2) | ecosystem: Environmental > Terrestrial > Deep subsurface > Rock core/Sediment | place: Rifle...
CGCAAAACATCGAGGTCTGCGATTGGAAAAGCCTAATAGCCATCTTGGGGGGTCTCCTCTCTCGGATTTCTTAAATCAAGCTTATAAAACGACCGGCAAAGAATATCAATGTCTCATAGGAGCTGTCTTTTTTACCCGTCATGATAGCCGTAAGGCCGCCGGTTGACGTCCGAAACATTCCTGGGGTATTTTTACTTTAACGAGAAACAAGAGGAGGCTACGCTGTTCTGGGTTCAGGATATTCCCGTGATGAAGGTCCTTGGCCTCTACCGGGAGGAAGGCTACCGAGAAAACGGCGGCCGTCAGAAAGTTACTGGCAAGTTTGAAGGCTAGGAAAGTAAAAAGGCAAAAGTATGATAGGAAACGAGAGCAAACCGCGAGACATTAAAGAACGCACCTTTGCTTTTGCCTTGGAAATCGTTCGATTATGCCGAACATTGGACGGAAAACGTGGACCAGCCCGAACCTTAGGTCAGCAGTTATTGCGGTCGGGCACTTCAATCGGTGCAAACGTAGAAGAGGCTCAAGCAGGACAGAGTCAGGCAGACTTCATCAGCAAGTACAACATTGCTCTCAAGGAAGCCCGAGAAACTATCTACTGGTTACGCCTCTTAGATGCCTCCGAAGAATGCTCGGACGGAGCATGTAAGACTCTTTCACAGGAGGCGGGAGAAATCGCACGAATCATTGGCTCTATCATCGTGAACACGAAGAAAGGCTCTAAGAAGAGGTAAATGGCTTTTAGGCTTTTTGCCTTTTTACTTTTGCCTTTTTACTTTTAAGGAGAAGCCCATGGCCAAATATCTTCAATGCAGTGAATGCGGTAAGCTCGCTTTTTATTACGACAGTTACGTCGGGACCGAGAAGCCTTTTTACCTGCGCTTCATGCGTTATCCGGATGGAACCAAGCCCAGCTCTCCCAGGTGTATCAGCTGCGGCGCAGTCCCGAGATTGATCCACGAGTTCATCAAAGAAGAGAAGGCCGGGGCAAAGCACGAGTAGGGCATGAGCCTCGTCGATCAGGCCTCCCTTCCGATGGGTACGCCGCTTTTCTGCAAGCGGGCCCTGGACGCTTGAGCCGGCCTTCGCTCCCTACAAAAAGCCACCCCCGGCTGCTCAGCGCAATGTTTAACCCGGAAAGTATATCGAGGGAGGCTCCGGAGGTAGAAGGCGCTTTTCTTTGAACTTTTGCAAAAAACCCGCTTGCGCCGGAACATTCCGGACGAAGATGAACGCAATCGGATCGGAGTAGATGTAAACCCACTCAGGGTCTTTACGCATGAGCGCGGTAACCGGATGGGCGCGATGGGTGATGGCGATATCGGTTGGGTACTTTTCTAGTAGCTTCCTCCACACCTTTCCGCCTCGCATCCACTCAAAGTTATCTTCGATCGCCTCCAATGGGTAGGCGGTCGTGTACCGACCGTCAACCGACACCCTGACCTCCGGATAAAGCTTCCAGATGAGATACTCCCCCCATTCAAACGGCACCGCCAAATTCCCGTGCACGCCATTGCGCGTTAAAAACTCCGCCGCCTGGGTAGGATACTCTCGCGGACTCACGATAAGCTGAAATCGGTTCTGCAGGTGGACTCCCCCGATCGCGGAGATCTGGTAAAGAGCCATTCCCCCGACTGCAGTAGCGAGCAACCACTCGCTCATTCGCTTTTGCACAAAGGGGAAGACCCTTTGCAGTCCCATGGCCAAGAAGGGAGCTGCAGCGATAGCGAAAAGGGGCGTGTGGCGCTGGTGGCCCAGGGCAAGCAGAGCCGCTAACAAGGTCAAAACGAAATCCCACCGCCGCCATGAGCCTTTCCAGGGAGTCGCAAGCAGAACCCAAATTAGACCGAGCTTAAATTCTAAAAACGAAAAATCCAAGAGGGGGATGGGTTCCCATTCGGTGATGGGTCGTCGAACGAGGACATCGCCGCCCACGAACGTCAAGAGCTGCAAACCGTAAGGATTTAGCACCAGCGCAAGTCCTGAAAGCGTCAAAGGAATTACGACCTCGGTTATCAGAGCGGCTCTCCTGTTCCTGTAATGTAGCCCGCCAATAACCGTCCAAAGCAAAAACAGACTTATAGCCCCTACGCCCGCCACGAAACCGCCGTGGAGATTCACCCAGAGGCTCATAAAAAAAGGGGCCAGGAAAAGGGCCTTGGATTCTTTTTCTTCGCGACGGTAAAAAAGGACGAGCAGTCCAGTAAAAAGAACATAGGTAAAGATCTGCGGCCGGATATTGAACCCTGGCGACAAGATCGCCATGGTCCACACCAACGCGAGCGCCCGAGCCCAAAGCGAGGAGACCGACCTCCGGAGCGTGAGGTCCAAAAGAAAGACCAGCACTCCTCCGAGCGCCATCTTGAAGAGAATCAGGCCGCCCGATCCGAAAAAATGGTAGACCCCATACAAGATGACTTCGGCAAGCCATTCATGGTTGATCCACGCGTGATCGGGAGCGGTGTAGGAATATAGGTTATGTGGAGGAAGCGTCCCTCTCTGGAGGATCTCCTTGCCAAAGAAGAGATGTCCCCAAAGATCAGGATCAACCTCCGGATAGGAAAAAAAATACAAGACGGAGGACAGCAGGAGCGCCAGCCCAGCCAATTTGGACAGGGTCTTCACCGCTTTAACCCAGTTCATAGACGAGAATGGAATGGCCGATGCTCGCTTTATCTCAGCCGTCGCCTTTGGAACATGCAGAAGAGAGCCACGAGGAACAAAACGCCCCCGGTGGCTAGGGACACATAAAGGCCTATGGTAAACCACCGAGGCTGATACTTAAACTCGACAGTGTGTTCCCCCGATGGGAGAAGAACGCCGCGGAAGAAAAAATTTGCCCTGAGGATCTTCTCTTCCCTCCCGTCCACATAAACGTGCCAACCCGGATAAAAGGAATCTGCCAGGACTAAGACCCCCGGCTGATTGAGCGTCGCCCGGAGGGTCGCACGCTGATTGGTGTATCTGAGGATCTCTGCCCGGCCAAGAAAGCCCTGTCGAACCAGGAGGGAAAGCGGCTCTTCGACCAAAACCTCCTCGAGGGGGTCAAATTCCGCGCTCGAGAGGCGGACTAAACTCGCCCGGGGGCCTTCGGCTCGTATAACTTTTGCGACGATGTAGGCCCTCGGGACCCTCCGGTCGACGCGGTACAGCCATACCGGGTACTCGGGGAAATGGCGTAAGAGCGTGACGTCCCCCGGCGGCAAAGGCTGCAAGCTGACGATATATTTGACGTTCAAACTACCCAACAGACGATAGAGATCCTTTGGAGGCAGCTTGTTCGCAACCTTTAGGAACCAATCGTACGGTTTCCTCCCCAACGCATCCAGCTCCTGCATATAGTCGAATCCACGGAAAACTCCCGTGTTCGGCATGAGGGCGGCAAAGACCGAGGCCACAGTCTCGGCAAAGGGTCTGTGGGAAAACTGGTAAGAACTGGGATGGAGATACGACAGGTCGTGATTGTAAAATAGCCGCGCGGGTTCCTCTGCCGCGGCCTCGATGACGGCCGGCCTGCGCGAGATCACCTCCGGAGTCAGGGGAAACAGATAGGAGCGATGCGCCGAGGAGAGATCGAAAAAGACCAGAGCAACAAGGAGGATCTCAAAAAGGCTCCTACGGAGCCTGCCGGCCTTAAACAGAAGGAGCAGAACCACGAGGCCCATGGTTAAGAAGATCTGCCTTTCCAAATGAACCAGGACTCCCGAAGAGATCTGCAGCGTGGATACGTCAAACGGCGAAAACTGCCTTGCTTTGGCGATAAATTGGATTAGGCTGTCCAGATTCAAGCGAAGCAAAAGGTATGGTAGGACAAAAATCAGCAGGGAGAGTAGAGCTGCCGTAAGCCAGGCCGTCCAAGTCACCGCAGGGTTCGGGCACAGGGAACGAAACAGGCCTCGCAATGCCATAAACAGAAAAATGAGTGAAACAAGGAACAAAAACTTCTCCGGAAAGCGGAACAGCGCGACTGGAGGAAGGTACTGGAACAGAAACGGATAAACTGGCGTATGCCCGCCCAGGGCGAGAAGCAAGGCGATAAAGCCAATGCCCAGGAGGCAGGCCTTTTCCCTTAAAGAGCTAGTAAAAAACCAAAGGCAGATTCCGGGTAGAACCAGAGCACCGAGATAAAGGCTAATGAGGAGAGGGCGCTCTCGGGTGAAGTACAGGTGCACACCGTTGAACGCAAAAGCGTTGGGTTCCTTATCCAGAAAGATCAGATTGACTAACCCCAGGGCGGGTAAGGACCAGGCTGTGCCTTTGGCATAGGGAAGAGTTTCCGATCTCCACGAGTTTAGGAAAAGCTCGAGGGTTGGCAGGATCTGCACCATGGCTAAGGCAGCAACTAGAGCATTGGCGCCCAGGATGACGGAAAAAAGCTTTCGGTAGCTGAGTTTAACTTCCGCAGCTTTGAGCCAAAGTCCATCCAGGAGGATAAAGACTTGACTCATCGCATAGAGTTCCGGCGAACCGGCCAGGAACTGAACGACCGCAACCAATGTATATAGGAGGAAGTCGTTCCAGGATCGTGTGCGAAGAGATCTCTCGGCGAGGAGGAGGACCCAGGGAAACCAAACCGCCGTCTGAAAGTGGTCCAAGAGATTGGTCAGAGAAACAATCAAACCGCCGAAGGTGAAAAGAATCGAACCGATCAGGGCCAAATAGGGGGGATAGCTCCACCGGCGGCACAGAGCATAACTACCTATAGCCGCAACGAGAAAATGAAAGACATAGAGAAAGCGAAGAGCATCAAAGAATGGAAGGACCAAAAATACGAGATGGGGGGGATAAAAGGCTCCGGACTGAATATTGGCTGCCAGAGGAAACCCCATCGCGACATGCCGGTTCCATAGCGGCAACTCGCCCGCTTGAACGCTCATCGCGAGATTAAATCGCATCGGATAGAAATAAGGACCCAGATCGCGGTAAAATGGGATTTTGCCGGCCCTGACAATTTCGTCAGTGAACCAAAGAACCATGACAAGCACGCAAAAGAGCGCCACAAGCTCCGGACCGATGGCTGGTTTGTCGCTACGTTCGGGGGGCATGGCAGGAATTATATAGCATCCGATCCCAGCTATAAACCGATGCGGAAAGATCTGATTGCCGATCTCTTCAAGAAGGAGGAAACCTACTGGTGGAACGTAGCCAAACGGGAGATGGTCTTTCGCCTATTGAATAGCCTGGGATTCCTAAACGAGGGCAGAGACAACGCGATCGCGGCGGACTTAGGATGCGGGGCTGGGTTCACGGCCAAGGCCTTTGATAGCCACTACCGGATGGTGGGCGTCGACGTGTCCATAGACGCCCTGCAATTTTGCCAGGGACGCGGGCTAAAACGCCTTTGCCAGATAAATACGGAGCGCTTCTCGCTCCCCTTCAAATCGGAGTCTTTCCACCTGGTCTTGGCGCTGGACGTGATTGAGCACTTAGAGGATGACGCCTACGCCCTGAGGGAATGCCGACGAATTCTAAAGAGCGACGGCAAATTGATAGTGACGGTTCCAGCGTTCATGGCCTTATGGAGCCCGTGGGATGAGGCCCTAGGGCACCGGAGGAGGTACACGGCCCGGGATCTGGCGGAAACGGCCAAAAAGGCTGGTTTCCAGATAGACAGGTTGAGTTATATGTTCTTTTTCTCTTTTCCGCTTGCGGTACTCATCAGGTACTTGAAACGGACCCTCCAGAAGGACCCATCGCGTTATTCCTCGGATTTTATCCCTATCCCGAAGTTGGCTAACCAGTTGCTCATTCTGGTTGGGCGAATCGAGCAATGGATCCTCACCAGGCTTCAATGGAACCTCCCCATCGGCCTATCGGTGATCTCGGTGATGACAAAGAGGGGAGACGTTGGATGAAACGAGAGGCGAATAAACCTGACCTTTCGTTGATCATTCCCGCCTATAACGAGGAGGCCCGCATCGGCAAGAGCCTAGATCGAATCTTGCGGTTTCTGGATTCTCAACCCTATGCCTCCGAAGTCATCATCGTTGACGATGGCAGCCGAGACCGGACCGCAGAGATGGTTAAGGAACATTTTGGCGGGCACCCAGACCTGAAACTTCATCGCCAGCCGGACAACCTGGGAAAGGGGATGGCGGTGCAACGGGGCATGCTTCTTGGAAGCGGCAAATACCTCTTTTTTTCCGATGCGGATCTCTCCGTGCCCATCGAGATGCTACCGGTCTTTATCACCCACCTGGAGAACCAATCCGATCTTGCGATTGGGACACGGCAAAAAAGCGGTGCTGTGATCGAAATTCATCAACCGCGTCATCGGGAACTCATGGGAAAGGTTTACACAAATCTCTCCAACTCGATGCTCGGTGTGCTGGTCTCCGACTTTACGTGTGGTTTCAAAGGCTTCCGCCGGGACATCGCTAAAGATTTGTTTTCCCGACAAAGACTCGGCAACTGGAGCTTTGACGCTGAAATTTTATATTTGGCCCACCGTAAGGGATACCGGATCGCTGAGATTCCGGTGACCTGGCGGAACGACCATGCAACCAAGGTAAAACTCTGGAAAGATGTGATCACCTCTTTTCTGGGGCTGGTCCAGATCCGTCTCTTCGACTTGCAAGGGAAATACCGGTGAGCAACATGGACACGGTCGCCAAACGGCTCTTGCCCCGGCTCCTCCCTTGGTTGCTCGGAGCCGCAGCCTTCCTCCTGGTTGCCTCTACCGCCTCTCACTACGGGCTGGGTTGGGACGAGCCACGTTACTTTCATGCTTCAGACCTGGAAACTCGGTGGATCCTAGGGTTTGGCGAGGACCTTCTCAAAGGCCAAGTGGCAAGGAGTCTGGACGACAACACCATAAAAGCGGCATGGTACTGGCAACCCTACTATGTCCCTCATCCCCCCTTCTCCCGAATCGTTTCCGGTCTCACTAAGGCTATTTTCTTCCCGATCTTAGACAAGTTCACCGCTTACCGCCTTGCGCCAGCGCTGTTCTTCGGTCTGCTGGTTACCGTGATGTATGTGTGGATCGCCGAGGTTTTTTCTCCCGTTGCGGGCCTTTTTGCCGCGCTGAGCCTCGCAGTCATGCCCAACTTGTTCGGTCTCGCCCATTTTGCCCTGACCGATATTCCCCTGACGACCCTATGGTTCCTCACGGTTTACTGCTTCTGGCGCGGCCTTAAAAGCTGGCGCTGGAGCGTTCTTCTCGGGATCGTATGGGGACTGGCACTCGCAACCAAATTCCCGGCTTTTCTCATACCCATTCCCCTTCTTCTGTGGGCTCACCTTTACCATCGCCAAGCCTACGCCAACAACCTGTTCGCCATGATTTTTCTGAGCCCTGTCGTTATGGTGATCTCCAACCCTTACCTATGGCACCAGACGCTGCCACGGATCGCCACGTTTCTATACGATAGCGTTAGCCGCGGTTTCCGGCCCGAAACCAATTTTCCCATCTTCTTTTTCCACGAATACTACACCACGAGCACGCTCCCGTGGTACTACCCTTTTTTCATGATTGGAGTCACCGTACCGGAGCCCATCCTGTTCTTAGCGCTCGCCGGCATCATCTCCATGGTGTGGCTCAAGCCCCAACGCGAAATCATCGCTCTTTTTCTAGTAAACGCCGGCTTTGTCCTGGTCACCGGGCTTTTTCCTGGTGCTGTCCTTCATGACGTCACCCGACTGATGCTTCCGGCCATGCCATTTGCTGTGGGCCTAGCCAGTTGCAGTTTCTATGTCCTGGTTAGATATCTGACGGAGGGGGGGTGGAGGATTACGGCCATCCAAAGAATCGCAGGCCTTCGTGCTAAAGTTATCGGAGGCCTGTCTTTCTTACTCCTTTTCCCGGCGGCCTTGGATTTATTCGCTTATCATCCCTACGAACTGAGCTATTACAACCGCTTGGTGGGGGGCATCAAAGGGGCGTACGAGCGCGGCTTGGAGGTCACTTACTTCATGGAGGCCTTTACGCCGGGATTTCTCCAGTACCTAAACGGAAGGCTCCCTCCCAACGCGACCATCAACGCTTCCTTCAGCAACTTCATGTTCCGATATTACCAAGGCGAAGGCCTTCTACGGCCCGACCTCAAAATCACGGACTCTCACGATTTCGACTACTACATCCTGCTCAATCGCCGAACCACTTTTTCAGACGCGGACACAGCCTTCTTAGCCACCAAGCCCGTGATCCACGATGCTTGGAGATTCAACGGCGTGCCTTTCGTTTACATCCTTGAGCCGCGGCGCGGCGTCGCACAAAGCGCCCCGCAGAGCCCTAGCTAGGATCAAAAGCCTGGTCTACGCCTGGAGAGAAAGACAAGGCCTACGGCGGCCAACCCGCATAGGGTCATCAGAGAGACCGCAAGGCCGATCATAAAGGAGCGAGGCTGATAGCGAAACTCCACGACGTGTTCTCCCGCTGACAATGACACCGCGCGAAAAAACAAATTTGCCCGCAATATCTCCCGCTCCACCCCATCCACATAGACCCGCCACCCCGGATAGTACGAGTCTGCCAACACCAACACCCCAGACCCGCTCAGCGACGCCTGCAACGCAACCTCCCGGTTACCATAAGAAACAATGTCTGCCCGCGCGCGAGGACCTTGCGCCGCACCAAGCTCCAACGGCCGCTCCAAAATCACCTGCCTCAGCGGATCAAACCTCTCGCTCGCAAGCTTCCCCAGGGTTTGCACCGCATCCCCCTCCACCACTACCTCTCCCACTACGTAGGCCTTCGGCACTATGCGGTTCAACCGGTATAGCCACGCCGGATACTCCGGAAGATGATGCACCAGCGTCATGTCTCCTTCAGGCATCGGCTGAAGACTGATCAAATACCTGACATTCAGAGCGCCCAGCAAACGGTAAAGCGCAGGCGGTGGTAGATTGCCCGCAACGCCAAGGAAAGTCCGGTAAGGGCGCCGCATGAGCGCATCCAGCTCCTGCATGTAGTCCACTCCGTAGAAAACGCCTGTGTTTGGAAAATACTGCCCGAAAATGAGCGACGTAAACTCAACGAAAGTGACCGGCCGTGGCAACTTGTAATAACTCGGATGAACGTTGGACGGGCCGGGATAGTAGAAGAAGCGGCCGGACTCGCGCGCAGGAGCCTCGAAGATCTTCGGGCTATGCATAGCTACAGATGGTGCTAAAAGAAACTGGTACGGCCGGTGGATCGTCCAGAGGTCGACATAAACCAGACCGACCATTGCGGCTTGGAAGAACCAAGTCTTCAGCTTTCTCTTTTTCCAAAGAGCCAGGATCAGTAGCAGGCCCGCAACGAGCAAAACCTGCCGCTCCAGATAAAAGATGACCCCAGCCGAACTCCGAAGCGTTACTGACGGAGGAGCAGAGGTAACCCAAGATATTAAGCGAATCAGATACGAGGTCTCAAACCGGCAGAAAAGATACAGCCCGACCACGCCCGTAAAAACGAGGCCAAGGACAACGACCGTCCCTCTCGAGGCTTGAGAGTTCCGTTCGAGGAACGCGTATAGGCCCCTCATGGCCGCCCATAAAAGAAGCATGTAGCTCAAAAAGAAAAACTTCTCGGGAAAACGGAAAAGACCGAAAAGCGGAACGTAGCGGAAAAGCACCGGATAGACCGGGGTATGGCTTCCCATAGCCAGGGTCAGCGTTACCGCCAAAAGACCCAGGACGAGGGCCCTCTCCTTTCCGTCCGAATAGAGCATCCAGAGGGCAACCCCCAACACGGCGATAGTTCCCATGTAGTGGCTGATAAAAAATGGGATTTCCCGAAGGAAAAAGAGGTGCATACCGCTGAGCAGTTCGGAATCGACCTCCTTGTCGATGAAAAAGAGATTGATCAGGCTCAATGGGTCGAGCGACCATAACGCGCTCTCCCCGTATGGGATCGCGCGATACCCGCGGGATTGGAGAAAGAGTTCCAGAGTGGGCATGACCTGAACCATCGCCACCCCAATGACCAGGACATTCGCTGCTAGGTAGAAAAGAAGAGAACGAACCGGACGGACAACGCCGAACTCGCTTCCAACCCTCACACCATCGAGAAGAAGAAGCCCCGAATTCATCGCATAAAGCTCGGGAGATCCGCCCAAGAACTGAAGCGCGAGTACCAGAACGAGCATCAGGAAATCGCTCCAGCGCCTCCCGCTGAGAAATCGCTCCCAGAAGAGCACTCCCCACGGAAGCCAGACCGCGCTCTGAAAGTGATTCAGCAGGTTACTCAGCGAAACGACGACGCCGCCAAAGGTAAACAGGAGCGCACCAATGAGGGCCAAGAAGGGTGGGAAATGCCACCGGCGGCACAAGGCGTAGCTCCCCGTGGCGGCAATTAAGTAATGGAAAAGAAACCCGGCTTTGACAGCAGTGAAGAAAGGAAAAACGAGGAAGAAAAGATGCGGCAGGTAAAATACCCCCGACTGGAAGTCTGCTAACAGGGGAAACCCCAGTCCTGTTCTGGGGTCCCACAGAGGTAGTTCCCCGGCCTTGAAACTTTCGGCCAAGGTATACCGCATAGGGTAAAAATAGGGACCTAAGTCTCGAAAGAATGGCACCTGGTCGGTGAAGATCAACTCGTAGTTAAACGATAGGACCAGGGCGAGGAGGGTAAAAAGGATGAAGTGCTCTCTCCGAGCAGGTCTTTGCGAGCCGAGCATGAAGGTGTCAAAGAGAGAGTAATAAATAAAAGGGGGGAGGCCACAATCCCTCCCCCCTTGGGATGAACAAGCTCAGCAGTGGACGTCTGGCATTAATTGCACTGCGTTCCGGTTATCAACCCGGTGGCGCTATCAAATACCCAAGTGCCCGAAGCAGCGGTACACCCTGCTGTTGCCGTGCCTGTGAGAACAAAACCACCCACGGTTCCTGCAGCGGTTATGGCTACGTTGGCGCTCTGCTTAAATCCGCGGCTCGTGAACGATGCTGTATTGGCACCACCTCCCGTGTATGTATTCTTATCGACGAAATAGGCTTCCTCGGTTGTGGCAAGGTTCTTCACGTTCGACTTAACGTCCGAATCGTAACCCCGCCTGCGGTATGCGGCAAATTGCGGGATAGCAATAGCGGCCAGGATACCAATGATGGCGATAACTACGAGTAGCTCAATCAGTGTAAACCCTTCTTCAGCTCTCAGTCGTAATCTATTCATACAATTAAAGCCCCCTTTCTTACTTATTATTCCAAGCCTATATTTATTAGCTCCTGTTTTCCACTCAGCTCTCTGCCGGCCCGGGCGTGGGTCCTTCATCTCACCTCCTTTTCCCCGGCTCCCGACTGCTTCAGAGCTCACAACAGGGCAAAGCAAGTTCAGTGCCATTTGAAAAACCAGAGGCTGAAGCCCGAATCCGAACAAAAATTCACTTTTACGGCGTCGCGGATTAATAAAAATATCGGAAAAACAGTAGGTTAGGTAATTCGAGTGGGAAATGACAATTTTTCGTCATTACCAAAAAACGGAGGGTTACAATCAATTAACAAAAATTAGAGATTAGTCTCTTGACGTAAAAGGTTACTCAGATACTGCCTCGTCTCTGACTTCCTGATCCTTCATATTCAGTAATCCGTATTTCTCAAGCCGGTGCCGGAATGACCTGTAGTTGATACCCAAGAGCTCCGCAGCCCTTTTTTGTACACCGTTGGACCTTTTTAGCGCGCCCAAAAGCAGACATTTCTCATGTGTCGCCAGCTCGTCATCTAGAGAGACACCCTTGTTGAAAAATAGATCCGGACCCCCAGGTGCGGTCCGTTCGAAAAGCTTAAATTCCTCTGAGATGGAAACTCCCTTGACGTGAGCTGGCAAGTCCTCATCCGTCAAGACGTTCTTATTCGTCACCGCCACAGCGTGTTCCACGATGTTCTCCAACTCACGGATATTTCCTGGATAGGAGTAGTTGATAAGATACATGAGGGCGTCACTAGAGATTTCCTCCACTTCTTTCTTATGAGCGGCGGCATACTTGCGGATAAAATAGTGCGCGAGAGCCGGGACATCCTCTTTGCGGCTACGCAAGGGAGGAAGGATCATCTGAACGACATTGAGGCGGTAAAAAAGGTCCTCACGGAAACGCCCTTTCTCCATCTCCTTACGGAGATCCTTATTGGTGGCCGAGATAACTCGGACATCGACCTTCACCTGCTTGCTCCCACCAACCGGCGTAAAGGCCTTTTCTTGCAGCACCCGCAAGAGCTTGACTTGAAGATGGAGAGGCAGCTCCCCCACCTCATCGAGAAAGATGCTTCCTTCGTCGGCTTGCTTGAATAGCCCCAGATGGTCAGAGACCGCACCCGTGAAAGCACCCCGGACGTGGCCAAAGAGTTCGCTTTCGATCAGATTCTCAGGAATCGCGCCACAGTTGACAGCAACAAAAGGGCTATCCTTGCGAGGGCCGTTAAAGTGAATGGCGCGAGCGACTAGTTCCTTCCCCGTTCCGCTCTCCCCCGAGATCAGAACATTCGTATTGGTCGCCGCGACCTTTTGGATGAGCTGGTAGATTTTATCCACCCCTCCGGACTTGCCGACCACCCCCTCAAACTTAAACCCGGTTTCACCTGGGGCGTCCTTCCCCGGGCTCAATTCGTGCTCTCGCGCTCTGCGCAACTCCTCCTCGAAGCGCACCTTCTCTTCGAGCTCTTTTTGCTTGGTCATATCCTCAAAGATCGCGACAAAGCCGATGAGATCTTTGCCCGGGCTATTTAGCGGCGCCAGCGTCAGCCGCAGCTGTTTGTTTTGTCCCTTGGGATCCGCGAAGGGGAATTCGCCTACCATCACTCGGTGCTGCTCTTGGGAAATTTCGAAATTGTAGGTGAGCGCGGGAAAAATCTCCGTGAGCCTCCTTCCGGCAACGGTCACCTCCTGAAGGCCCGTGAGCGTTTGAGCCTGAGCATTAAAATAATTGATGTTTCCCTTGAGATCGGTAACCGCCACACCACTCCCCACACCCTGAATCAGGGCCTCCTTCAAGGCCTCCAAGTCAGTCGCTTCCCTTTGTTTTTCTCTGAGGAGACGTTCCGCCTCGTAGAGCTTGCGGGCAAGAAAGCCGCTCAAAAAGGCGATGATAAAGAAGGCGGGTATGTTGAGCGTCAAGCCCATGACGAGGGGCTCGAAGCTGGAGAACCAGCTCCCAAACAGGCCGTGATGACTCCACACGAGAAGAACCCCATAGAAAAGTGCGGATAAGCCGGCGGTAATGAACGCCCCGCGATAAAAGAGCAAGATGGCACTGTTAACGATGGCCAGGTTATAGAGGAATGGGAACGGGCTCTCGACCCCGCCGGTGAGTGACACAATGCCGGTGATCAACAGGACGTCGAAGTCGATCTGGGCATGGGAAAACAGGACCAGGTTCTTAATCCAGGGCAAAACCAAGGCGGAGCTTATGGAAATGACATAAGCCGCGATTAGAGGGAACTGGAGCGATCGGAGCAGGGCGGGATCGGCGTCCCCTTTGACAAAAGAAAAGAGGGCCGTGGCGCCCAGGAAAAACGTCAGGATGACTACCCTAAGAAAGAGCAGCCATTTGAGTCTTCGGGTAAGCTCTTTTTTTTCTTCGCTCAAGGCTCGGTTTCCCTGTTTTTAACTCGGCCCACAGAACTTTTCCTTCTTAGGAGACCAGGGAGCCCAGTTGGAAGATCGGCAGATACATCGAGATGACTAAACCTCCGAGGATTACCCCCAGGACCACCATGATCAACGGCTCCATGAGCGAGGTTAGATTGGCCACGGAGTTATCCACCTCGTCCTCGTAAAAATCCGCCACCTTTTTGAGCATCGCGTCCAGAGCTCCCGTGTTTTCCCCGATGGCCACCATCTGACAGACCATCGGCGGAAAAATTTTGCTCTCCGTAAGCGGCTCCGCTACCGTCTTTCCCTGGCTGATGCTCACCCGCGCGTCCATGATGGCCTGTTCCACGACCTTGTTCCCGGCGGTCTTCGCCGTGATTGCCAAACCATCGAGAATCGGCACTCCAGAGCTCAATAGGATCGACATGTTCTGAGAGAAGCGCGCCACCGCGACTTTGCGCAGAAGGTCTCCGATGATCGGCATCTTTAGCATGATACCGTCGATAACCATTCTGCCTTGGGATGTCTTGTAATAATAGCGGAGCGCGGCGATGAGGATACCGACTCCGATCACCATGTAAACGAAATAAGCCCGGAACCAGTTGCTCATGTTGATCGTTATCTGCGTCGGGGCCGGCAGGGCCTTGCCCATCCCGCCATAGAGCTCAGCGAAGACGGGAATGACGTAGAGGAGCAAGATCGTGACGACCCCCACGGCCACCACAACGATCGTGCAGGGATAGATCATGGCCCCCTTAACCTTTGATTTGAGCTTGGCAGATTTCTCGATGAACAGTGCGATTCGGTTCAGAATGGTATTCAAGACGCCGCCCACCTCTCCGGCCGCAACCATATTCACGTAAAGGTCATCGAAGGCCTTGGGATGCTTTTTTAGTGCATCCGCCAACGTAAACCCGCCTTCGACATCCTGCTTGATAACCCGGATAATATTTCTGAAGGCCTTGTTTTCGGATTGCTGGCTTAAGATCTCGAGGCCCTGGACGATGGGAAGCCCCGCATCGATCATGGTGGCGAATTGGCGCGTGAAGAGCATCACGTCATGAGCTGTCACTTTAACCCCAAACCCGGGGAGGGTGATTTCTTTTTCCAGCCCTTTGCCTTTCTCGCGAACCCGCGTGGGGATCGGTTGGATCCTCTGGCTCCTTAGGCGCGCTAGCACCGCCTGCTGATTTGCCGCCTCCATTTCGCCCTTGAGAACCTTGCCCTGGGCGGTCTTTCCTTCCCATAGAAAAACTGGCATCTTTAAAACCTCCGGTTTTAGTGAACAGTTAATAGCGAATGGCGAATGGTTCCTCCCCACCCACCATTTGCTATTCACCTTTTGCCATTCACTGTTTACATCCCCAGCGAAAAGACCGAGCCGAACCCCTTGTCCGAATCCGTGACCCGCACGGTCTCTTCGATGGTCGTGAGCCCCTCTCGTACTTTTTGAAGGGCGCTCATCCTCAGGGTGCTCATTCCAAGCTTCACCGCTTCGCGCTTCAAATCGGCCGCCGACGCCCCCCTGAGAATCAACTCTTTTATCGCCTCATGCATGACCATGACCTCGTAGAGCGCCACGCGGCCCCTATATCCGGTCTGATTGCAGTTCGCGCACCCCTTGCCGTGACGCGGTTGAAAGCCCATGCTCACCTCTGCGGGATCGACCCCGATATTGATCAGGGCCTCCGGGCTAACCTCCGCAGGCTCCTTACAGGTAGCGCATATCTTGCGCACCAACCTCTGCGCTGCGATCAGGTTAACCGAAGAAGTAAGCAAGAAAGGCTCCACCCCCATATTGATCAAGCGATCAATGGTCGAGGGGGCGTCGTTGGTATGGAGGGTACTGAGCACCAAGTGGCCCGTGAGAGCCGCTTTGACACCGATCTGCGCGGTCTCCAAGTCGCGGATTTCGCCCACCATGATAATGTCCGGGTCTTGGCGCAGAAAGGACCGCAGGCAGGCCGCAAAATTGAGCCCTATTTCTTCCCGAACCTGGACCTGATTAATGCCCATGAGGTTATACTCCACCGGATCCTCGGCGGTAGAAATGTTCACATCCGTTTTGTTGAGATCGGAAAGAGCCGAATAAAGCGTGGTCGATTTGCCGCTTCCAGTGGGCCCGGTGATGAGAATCATTCCGTAAGGTTTATGGATCGCGTCTTGGAAGTCTTTAAGGGTTTGCGGATCGAAGCCGAGCTTGGACATGTCCAACTGCAAGTTGGCCTTGTCCAAAAGCCGCATGACGATTTTCTCCCCAAAAAGTGTGGGAAGGACGGAGACCCGGATATCGAGTTCCTGCCCATTGCCCATCTTGAGCTTGATTCGACCGTCCTGCGTCAGCCGCCGCTCCGCAATATCAAGGTTCGCCATGACCTTAAGTCGCGAAATCAAGGGGTTCTTGAGCCGAAGCGGCGGGTTCATGATCTCATGGAGTACCCCGTCCACCCGAAACCGTATGCGGAAGATCTTCTCGTACGGCTCAATGTGGATATCGCTGGCGCCACGCTTGGCTGCATCGGCCAAAACAGCGTTGACCAGCGTGACCACCGGAGCCTCGTTGGTGGCCTCTTGAAGTTCCTGCAGGTTGATATCTTCCTCGTCGCGGATAACCTCCACTCCCGTCTCGCCAAATTTCCTCAGCACCTCGTCGTAGCTGACCGCGCCAAAGCGTTGCTCCAGGACCTTTTTGATCGCCGACGCCGAGGCCAAGAGCACTCGGACACCATAGCCAGTAATGAACTTAACTTCGTTGATCGCTGCCAGGTTGGTCGGATCGGTCATCGCCACCGTTAAGGTCGAGCCGACTAGCTTCAACGGAATGACCTGATGTTTTTGGATGAGATGGGCGGGAATGAGATTAAATACCGATTCGGTTAGTTCGGAGTTATCGATCTCGACCTTCTGGAGGCCGAATTGCGTGGCAAGAAAGTCGGCAAGCCGCTCCTCAGTGGAAAACCCCAGGCGAATCAGCTCCTGGATAAGGTTGGATCCGTTCTCTCGTTCCTTTCCTAACGCCTCGTTGAGTTGCTCACGGGTGACAATCCCCCCCCGTACCAAGACATCGCCCAAACGTGCTTCCATGAAAGGCTCCGGCAACAAGAACCAACATTATCCTAAAAATGCCCTTTTTTGTCAATTTCCGTTGCTCGGCGCTGGTTACAGCAAAGGCGCCCTTGGACAACTTTTGGAAATAAACACGATCATTATAAATAACGCAAATTGGCTACCGCCTGCGCTGCAAAACAGCCTGAGCCGCCGCCAACTTAGCAATGGGAACCCGATAAGGTGAGCAGCTTACATAATCCAACCCTATCTCATGACAAAAAGCGACAGACCTGGGATCGCCTCCGTGCTCCCCGCAGATGCCGACCTCAAGATCTCCCCTCACCTTGCGGCCCCTCTCCATGCCAATGCGCATCAAAGCCCCGACACCGTCTCGGTCGATGCTGACAAACGGATCCTCCGGGAGGAGACCATGTTCAATATAACTGGGCAAAAACTTCCCGGCATCATCGCGCGACAGCCCCATGCAGGTTTGCGTCAAATCATTGGTCCCGAAGGAGAAAAACTCCGCTTCCCGAGCGATATCATCCGCAACCAAACAGGCCCGCGGCAGCTCGATCATGGTCCCAACCAGATAGCGAACCTTCACCCCGTAAGCCTTCATGGTCTCCCGGGCAACCCGCTCCACGATCTCTCTCTGCACATGCAGCTCCTGACGCGTTGCCACCAAAGGGATCATCACTTCGGGAAAAGGGTTCTTCCCCTCTCGGCGCAGTTCACAGGCTGCCTCAAAAATGGCCCTGGCCTGCATTTCGGTAATCTCCGGGAAAGATATTCCCAGGCGGCAGCCACGGTGCCCCAGCATGGGATTGAATTCGTGCAAGGCCGTAACTTTATCCCTTAGGGTCTCAACCGGGACCCGCATGATCTCAGCCAACTCTGCGGTCTCCTCCTCGCTCTTGGGCAGAAACTCATGCAGGGGCGGGTCCAGGGTCCGAATCGTGACGGGAAGATGCCCCATGATTTCCAAAATACTCTTGAAATCCTCTTTCTGCATCGGCAAGAGCTTGGCCAAGGCTTGCCGACGTCCCTCTTCGCTCTCCGCCAAGATCATTTCCTGCACTGCCCGAATCCGCTCTCCCTCAAAGAACATGTGTTCAGTACGGCACAGGCCAATCCCTTCCGCCCCAAAAGCCAGGGAGATCCGAGCCTGATCCGGCTGGTCCGAATTGGTGCGAACCCCGAGCTTGCGGGTGGCATCCGCCCATTTCATGACTTTGGCAAATTGCTGGTAGACACGTGAAGCTTTGGGCTTCAGTGTCTTTCCAATCAGCACCTGCAAGACTTCCGAGGGAAAGGTCCGGACATCTCCCTCAATCACCTCACCGGTCGAGCCGTCCACGGAGATCCAATCACCCTCTTTTAGGATACGGGACCCCACCGCCATCTGCGATTTCGCGTAGTCGATATGCAGCGCCTCGCAGCCGACCACGCAGATCTTCCCCATCTGCCGCGCGACCAAGGCTGCATGCGAAGTCATGCCTCCACGGGCAGTCAGGATCGCCTGCGCAGCAACCATGCCGCGGATATCCTCCGGGCTGGTTTCAACGCGGCACAGAACGACTCGCTCTCCGCGCTTTCCCCACGCCTCTGCATCTTCGGCCGTGAACACCACCCGGCCGCTGGCCGCGCCGGGGCCAGCCGGCAGACCCTTGGCCAGGACGCGTCCGTCTTTGGTAGCACGCTCTTTATCGGCACTGTCAAAAATCGGACGTAAAAGCTGGTTTAGTTGATCCGGTTCAATCCGTAGCAAGGCTTCTTCCTTGGAGATCATCCGTTCCTCGACCATATCCATCGCGATGCGCACGGCAGCGAAGCCGGTCCGCTTGCCGGCTCTGGTCTGCAGCATCCAGAGCTTGTTTTCCTCGATCGTGAATTCGATATCCTGCATCTCCTTGTAATGGCGCTCCAGGGTCTTACAGACCCGATCAAGCTCCCGGTAGCTTTTCGGCATCACCTGCTTAAGCTCCGCGATCGCCCGAGGGGTACGGGTCCCGGCCACGACATCCTCTCCCTGGGCGTTGACCAGAAACTCGCCGTAGGTACCTTTGTCTCCGGTGGCGGGACTCCGTGTAAACGCGACTCCAGTGGCGCAGTTCTCGCCCATGTTACCAAACACCATGGCCTGGACGTTGGCGGCCGTCCACCAGGTGTGTGGGATGTGATAGTGCTCGCGGTAGGCAATGGCGCGGGCGTTGTTCCACGAGCCGAAGACCGCACCGATGGCGCTCCAGAGTTGCTCGTAAGGGTCTGCCGGAAATTCCTTGCCCAATCGCGCCTTTATTTCCGCCTTGAACTCCGCTACGAGATCCTTCAGGTCCGCGGCGCCGAGATCCGTGTCGAAGCGCGCCCCGCGCGCTTTCTTTTTGCGCTCGAGGATGATCTCAAAGGGGTCGCGCTCCCCCTTATCGCTCGGCTTGAGCCCCAGCACCACGTCGCCGTACATCTGGACGAAACGCCGATAGGAGTCATAAGCGAAGCGCGGGTTCTGCGTCCTCGCCACGAGACCCTGAACCGTTTGATCATTGAGCCCAAGATTCAACACCGTGTCCATCATCCCGGGCATGGATTCCCGCGCTCCAGATCGGACCGACACCAGCAAGGGATTCTCGGAGTCGCCAAATCGCCTTTCCAGAATCTTCTCCACGCGCTTAAGTGCCGTGACGACCTCGCGGTCGAGACCCTTCGGATACTGGCCACCATGCGCGTAATAATAGGTGCAGACTTCCGTGGTAATCGTGAAGCCCGGCGGTACCGGGGCTCCGATCCGGGTCATCTCGTGAAGCCCCGCGCCCTTCCCGCCCAGGAGTTCTCTCATGCTCGCCTTCCCATCCGCCTTGCCGCCGCCAAAGAAGTAGATATGCTTTTTCTGTCTAGCCATTCTTCCCTCCGGGTAAAATTCCTCGATACGACTTCTGAAGACCTTTTTCAATATCTCACGGGCGAAAAGCTCTCAGTCCAAGCAAGTGGTAGCGAGAAACAAAACGGATTTTAGCTCCCGATTGGATTGGAATTGGATGAAGGGAAGGAGAACGGAGCGACCCTCTTTTAGAGCGGCCGAGGAGATGGTCTCATGAGGGGAAAGGAATGCGGCCGCCTTCTGCAGCTCCGCCAGGGCCTCAATGGCCTCGGAGGAGAGGGGGATTGCCTCTTTCCTGAAAGGGAAGCATGCGGCGCAAAGGATGCCACCATCGCGCGCACTAAAGCGCCAAGCGACACTGCCGTCTTTTGTTCGGGCTCTGCCACAGCGACGGCATGACTCCAAACCAGGCTGATAACCAGCCAAGCGGAGCAGCTTGAGTTCGAAAAAGGCGAGAAAGGAGTGAGAAGGCCCCTTCTCTTCCATCCAACCCAGCCCTTCCCTAAGATGTTCAAATAGAGGCCGGTTCTCCTCACGTTCACCTGCCAGCACCTCTGCAAGCTCCACCAGGTAAGACGCGTAGGCAATTTTTTCTAGACTCGTCGTCAAGTCCTTATGCGGCCGCACCAGATCACAGGAATGAATAAAAGCCAGGCTGCCGTAAGGCCGCTCCTGGAAGCGCAACTGGACCAGTGAGAAAGGCTCAAGGCTGTTGACGAACCTCCTGCGCGAACGCTTGGCCCCCTTAGCAATGCCGGTCACCTTTCCAAACTCCGCAGTGAGAAAAGAAACGATCTTATCAGATTCGCCAAAGGGCCAGGAGCGAAGCACGATGGCGGGGGTGACACAAGCGGAACGCATGGCCTCAGAAGATCCTACAAAGGGCCTCTAACATCTTTCCGAAAATCACGCAAATACTTTAAAAATCAGAGGTTTCCTAACAGCCAACCTTGACAAAGAGGGACCTGGTGGTTAAACTCAAAACTCATATTTTTTGCGGGATCAGCAAAGAAGATGGACGAAACAGAAAAAAAAGGCAACGGCAAAATCTCCCCCGAACAATCCGTCTCTGAAGGCGAATCGGGCGGGGAGGAGTCCTCGGTTTCCGAATTAGATACGTTGCACCAGCAGCTAGCGGCGAAGGAGCTTGAGGCCAAAGAAAATTACGACCGCTATCTGCGCCAGGTGGCGGAGCTAGAAAACTTTAGAAAGCGTATGGCGCGTGAGCAGGCGGAGGCGATCCGCTACGCTAACGAAAACCTGATGCGAGAACTGCTGCCCGCCTTGGACAACCTAGAACGAGCCGTCGAGCATGCCGCCGACGCCAT